>JADHED010000096.1_pt1 | contig 121375 bp, 92 predicted proteins | sample 8952041 | NCBI WGS metagenome assembly JADHED01 (sample SAMN16124423, study PRJNA663239) | bioreactor sludge metagenome | isolation source: sludge (control) | place: India:Bengaluru | collected 2018-09-08 | reverse complement strand
CGAACTGATCGGCCAGCAGTTCATGCCGCTGGTGCACGACGACGACCGGGCGGTCACCACGGCCGCCATGGCGAAGCTGACCTCGCCGCCGCACACGGCGTACATCGAACAGCGGGCGATGACCAAGGACGGCTGGCGCTGGCTCGCCTGGTCGGACACCGCCGTGGCCGACCCGCAGGGACGCATCCGCGAGATCATCGGCGTGGGCCGCGACGTCACCGAGCGCAAGAACCTCGAAGCTCAGCTGATGCAGTCGCAGAAGTTGCAGGCGGTCGGCCAGCTGGCCGGCGGGATCGCGCACGACTTCAACAACATCCTGCACAGCATGCTCGGCAGTCTCGCCCTGCTCCGGGACGACCTCCCCGCCGGCAGCGCCTCGCGCCCGTATCTCGAGCACATCCAGGCCAGCGCGGACCGGGCCGCCGCGCTCACCCGCCAGTTGCTGGCCTTCGGCCGGCGGCAGACCATCGACCGGCGCCCGCTGGATCTCGATCTGGTGGTTGCCGGCATGCTGGACCTCCTGCGACGCAGCATCGGCGAACGCATCCGGCTGACCTTCGCGCCCGGCCCCGGTCCCCACCACGTCCTCGCGGATCCGACCCACGTCGAACAGGTCCTGCTCAACCTCTGCGTGAACGCCCGCGATGCGATCGCCGGCAGCGGCACCATCACCGTGACCACGTCGCGGCGCGTCGAGGCGGGCAAGGACGTCGTCGTCCTGACCGTGGCCGACGACGGTTGCGGCATGGACGAGGCCACGCGGTCCCGCGTCTATGAGCCGTTCTTCACCACCAAGGCGGCGGCCAAGGGCACCGGTCTCGGCCTCGCCACGGTGTTCGGCATCGTCACCCAGCACGACGGGACCATCGCCTGCGACAGCGCTCCCGGACGCGGCACGGTGTTCAGGATCGAGTTGCCGGCCACGACGGAGCCGGTCGGCCCGTCCGCCGCGCCGCCCGCGGCATCCGCGCCGCCCGCGGCGAAGCGAACGGAGCCGGCGGTCATCCTGCTGGCGGAGGACGACGCCGAGGTCCGCAACCTCACGGCGGCGATCCTGCAGCGGTCCGGTTACCAGGTAGTGCAGGCCGAGACCGGCGAGGCAGCCCTGACCGCGTTCGCGGCCGATCCGGCGGCCTTCGCGCTGGCCATCCTGGACCTGGTGATGCCGGGCCTGGGCGGCCGCGACACCGGCGCGAGAATGCGGGAGATCCGCGACGACCTGCCACTGGTGTTCATGAGCGGCTACGACGCCACCACCCTCGACGACGCGCCGGCGCCTCCCCCCAGGTCCCGATTCCTCGCCAAACCTTTTCCCGCCAGCGAGTTGACGTCGACGGTGCGCGCGATCCTCGAAGGCTGATCACGGCCGGCTCAGGGCGTCGCCACCCGCAGCGGCATCTCGGCGCGCAGTTCGACGGAGGTCTGCCGGAACTCGTCAAAATCGGTGCCCCAGGTGACGCCGGCGTAGAGGCCGTCGAGCACGGTGACGGCGCCGGTCAGGTAATACCGCGGGTCCTGCCAGCCGAAGGCCGGGTTGTGCAGTCGTTCGACGCTGAGGATGCCGCGCAGCGTGCGGATGGTGCCGGCGCCCACCGCGATATTCGTGCTGAGATTCGCGTCGAACTTGCGGTAATTCGCGGGAGTTTCGAGGTAGTTCGCGCGCAGAGCCACCTTGCCGTACTCGTCGTTGCGCTTGAAGACCAGCGGCGCGTCATAGTGCCGGTAGTTGTCGGGCACCAGCTCCTTCAGCATGAGCGCCAGGTCGATGTCGTACTGGCCCGAAAAGGTGCCGCTGGCGAAGGTCTGCGGCACGTAGTGGATGCCGGCGTCGCCCCACATGACGCGGAAGTTGGTCCACTTGTAGAGGGTCGGCACCTCGATGTAGTTGATCGAGAACGACGGCAGGCCGCCGAAGTCGCCGGGCCGGTTGTAGCGGCCGAGGTTCGCGGCGAAACCCTCGTCCTCCGCCCACACCCCGTACATGCCGCCGACGAGGAACTGTCCCGGCAGTTCCACCAGGCCGCCGCCGACCCAGCGGGCGTGGTCGTCCTCTTGCGCCGAGCCGCCGGCGAGGACGGTGAGCCGGCCCACCGGGTACTTCAGGCGCAACGACCCGATGGACGTGACGTCGGCGGGCGTGTCCGCGTGGTCCAGGCCGCCGGAGAACAGCAGGCGATCCACCTTGCCGTTCACGTAGAGCGCGGTGTAGCGCGAGGGCTCGGCGGTCGCCGGGTTCTGCTCGACGTAGAGGCCCATCGCGGTCCAGCCGGCGAGGGGCAGCCGCTGCAGGCCGGCCAGGCGCAGGTCGCGCAGGTCGCCGCCGGGATGGCCGTCCTGGAAGGCGTAACGCAGCTCGTAGAGCGGGAAACGACGCTGGTCCTGCAGGCGCAGACGACCCAGGTAATACGAAGCGCCGACGTTCGCGGGCGGCGGCGCGGTACCTGCTTCGGGCGTCAGGGTCTCCGCGGTCTCCTGCCACTGCGAGGTCATCTCGGCCCGCTCGATCTGGCCCCGCGCGGCCGCGGAACACAGCAGGAGGGTCAAGGCGGCCAGGACCATGGTTCGCATGCCGACTCCTTCACGCCGCCGCAGCGGTCAGGCCCGCTGCCAGCGGCAGAACGTTTTCTCGAGGCCATCGAACAGTTCGTAGAGGACGACGCCCAGGGCCGCGAGGGCGAGGATGCCCACGAAGATCTGCGCCGTGGCGGCGCGGCCCCAGGCGTCGAGGATGTAGAAACCGAGTCCGTGGCGGGTCCCGAGGGACTCGACGAAGAAGAGCACGGCCACCACGGTTCCGGTCGCGACGCGCAGCGACGAGAAGACCGCGGGCAGGCTCGCCGGCCAGATGACGTGCGCGAACAGGTCGCGACGGCCGCCGCCGAGGCTGTAGAGCGAGTACTTCGACTCGCGGCCGACGGTCAGCGCCGCGTCCCGCGTCGACACCAGCAACTGGAAGAAGAGGATCAGCGACAGCATGGCGATCTTGCCGGCGTCGCCGATTCCCGCGACCAGGAACACCAGCGGCAGCAGCACGATCTTGGGTACCGGGTAGCTGAGGTAGATCAGCGGCCGCGACCAGCGGTCCAGCCGCCGGCTGGAGCCCAGGCACAGCCCCAGGGGAACGGCGGTCACGAACGCGATCGCCAGCGCCGCGACCACCCGCAGGCACGACGCCCCCACGTGCCGCCAGAACAGTTGCGTCGGCAGTTCGCGGCCGAGCAAGGCGGCGACCGCGAGCGGCGACGCGACCACCGTCGGACCGGCCAGCCACGCGGCGGCCTGCCACAAGATCACCAGGCAGGCCAGGGCGACGGCGTAGCTCGCGGCGCGGGTCACGACGCCGCCTCCGCGACGACGGCGGTCCGCGCCAGCCGCTCGCGGACGGCGCGCACCATCGCGTCGCCGGCGGGCTCGCCGCGCCGTCCGCCCGTCATGGCGGTCGGATTGTCCAGGATCTCCGTGATGCGACCCGGCGCCGGGCTCATGATCGCGATGCGCTGCCCCAGCCGCACCGCCTCGGGGATGTCGTGCGTCACCAGCACCAGACCGAAGCGCCGCTCGCGCCACAGCTCCACCACCAGGTCCTGCAAGCGCTCGCGCGTGAGCGTGTCGAGGGCGGCGAAAGGCTCGTCCAGCAGCAGCGCGTCCGGCGCGAGCACCAGGGCCCGAGCCAGGGCGACGCGCTGCTTCTGGCCGCCCGAGAGCTGACGAGGGTAAGCCGCATGCTTCTCCGCGAGCCCGAGTTCGGCGAGCATGGCGTCCGCCGCGGCGCGGCCGTCGCGTCGGCCGCGCAGGCGCAAGCCCAGTTCCACGTTCTGGCGCACCGTCTTCCAGGCGAAGAGCCCGTAGTCCTGCAGCACCAGCGCGAGGCGGGGGTGCGGCCGCGCCAGGGATCGGCCCTGGAACCGGACCGTGCCGGACGTCGGCTGCAGCAACCCGTCGAGCAGCAGCAGGAGGCTGGACTTGCCGCAGCCGGTGGGGCCGACGACGGCGAGCGTCGTGCCCTCGGCGACGTCCAGGCCGACGCCGGCGAGAGCAGCCACGTCGCCGTGCTCGCCGGGGAAGGTCAACGCGAGATTCTCGACCTCGAACATGCGGTCTCCGTCAGTCCAGAAGCGAGTAGTCGACCACGTCCTCGTAGGCGAGGTCGGCGTCCAGCACGCCGCGGCCGCGCAACCAGGCGGTCGCCGCGGCGACGGCGTCCCGGTGAGGCGGCCCGAGGGGCGGAAAGACCGGCACCGGGAACGACGCCCGCAGCGCCTCGGGCAAGCGCACGTGGGCGACCATGACCGTGCGCGCCGCCACCGGGTCGTCGGCGAGGCGGCGCTGCGCGCGGCTCACTGCCCGCAGGAAGCGCTGGACGACGTCGCGGTGCCCGGTGAGGTACGCGTGGCGGAAGACCAGCACGGTCTGGCTGGCCGCCACGCCGCGGTCGTCCGCGATCAGGGTGGCGCCACCGGCGATGGCCGCGGTCGCCAGCGGCTCGGGCAGGGTGGCGGCCTCGAGCTGGCCGCTCATGAGCATCTGGAAGCGCAGGCCGATGTTCTTGGACTCGAAGACCTCGAGCTGGTCCGCGGCCAGGCCGCCGCTGCGCAGGACGGTCTCGGTCACGTAGTGGATCACCGAATTGCTCGAGATGGCCACCGGCACGCCGGCGAGTTGCGCCGCCGTGGTGCGGCCGGCGCCGGGGCGGCCGAGGACGGCGAACATGCGCCGGTCCGCCTGCGTGTCGTAGTTGACCGCGACGATGCGGCAGTCGACCCCGTTGCCGCGGACCACCAGCGGCGTGAAGAGATCGCCGAAGTAGCCGTCGATCTGGCCGGCGGTCAGCGCGATGTCCTTCTCGGCCGCGGTATCGAACGGCACCAGCTCGACCTTCACGCCCTCGGTGGCGAAGTCGCCGCCGGCGGCCGCGGCGAAGAGGTCGAGGGCCTGCGGCACCGGTAGCACGCCGAAGCGCAGGGTGCGCTCGGCGACGGCCTTCGGCCGGCCTTCGCATCCGGCCAGGACCAGGCCGGCCAGGGCCAGCGCCGCGGCCGCGCGCGCGAGGCGCGGCGCTGCGAATCTTGCCTTCACGGTTGAGTCCTTCCGACGGCAGTCCGTCGCGCCGGCATGACGCCGCCGGCAATGAGGGCGGTGGCGGTGACGATCCAGGCCTCGCGTTCGGCGCCGGAGGCGCGGTGCAGGCCGAGACCGGAATCGACGTGCGGCAGGTCGTAGGCCCGTAGGAGCTGCTGCAGGAGCCCGTGGACCAGGAACGACGTCCGGCGCAGATCGACGTCGTCGCGGACCTCTCCCCTGGCCTGGGCGTCCGCGAGCAACTCGTGCAGGAATTCGAGGCTCTGCCGGTGCAGGACCTGCAGGCGCTTCGCCTTGAAGGGCGTGGACTCGCCCTGCAGCAGGCGGAAGTAGATCCGCGCGAGGTGCGGATGGTCGTCGATGAAGCGGAACCCCGCGCGCAGCACGCCGGCGAGCCGGTCGGCGAGCGGCCGGTCGGCCGTGCCGTCGCGCGCCTCGCGCAGGCGGTCCTTCGCCAGGCGGGCCGCCTGCGTGACCACCGTGTCGAACAGGTCGAGCTTAGTGGGGAAATAGACGAACAGGCTGCCCTTGCTGATGGCGGCCTGGCCGACGAGGGCGTTCATCGAGGCGCTCTCGTAGCCGCGGGCGGAGAACTCCGCCGCCGCCGCCGCGAACACGCGGGCGCGCTTCTCCTCGGGCAGGTTGCGGAAGGCATCGGTTTCGGCCATGAGCACCTCGTCGTCGCGAGCCGGCGGCCGGCCCGTGCGCCTCCAGAATGACCAGGTGGTCAATCTAGCTCGCGCGCCTCGCGGTGCCAAGGAAGATCAGGGCCGACAGGACGACCGCGGCGACCAGCCCCCACCTCGCCGTCGCGGCGAGCCGCGCGTTGAGCCGGCTGTCGATCGGGTCGCGCAGCAACGACCGCTGCAGGGGAATGCACAGCAGCACCAGCAACAAGCCGGCGAGCAACAAGGGGTCGTCCAGTTGACGCGAAAGCGGCGCGCACACCAGGTTGCCGAGCGTGAGCAGCACCACGCACTCGACGCGCGCGAAGCGCTCGCCGCACCGCACCGCGAGCGTGCCGCGGCCCGCCCGGCCGTCGCTGACGATGTCCCGCAGGTTGTTCACGCCCAGCAGGGCCGCGGCGTGGAATCCCGGCCCGAGCCCCGCCACCACCGCCGCGGCGGTGACCTCGCCCCGCAACACCCAGTAGGTGCCGCCGCACGCGACGGGCCCGAAGAAGACGAACGCCGCGAGCTCGCCCAGGCCCAGCCGGGAGAGCGACCACGGACCGGCCGTGTAGGCCACCGCGCCGAGAAGGCAGGCCGCGCCCAGCACCAGCAATCCCGGCCCCGTGTGGATCACGACGTAGATCCCCAGCGCCGCGCCGAGGCCCAGCGCCGCCAGGAAGCCGGCGCGGACCTGGCCCGGCCTCAGGAGGCCGGCCTGCGTCACGCGCACCGGCCCGAGTCGTCCCGGCGCATCGGTGCCGCTGCGCGCGTCGAAGTAGTCGTTGGCGAGATTGGCGGCGATCTGCAGGACCAGCCCGACGCCCAGGCACGCCGCGAAGAGGTCCCACGGCCCGCCCCCGGCCGCGAGAGCCACGGCGCCGCCGAGGATGATCGGCGCCAGGGCGGCCGGCAGCGTGCGCGGGCGCAGGCCCAGGACCCAGGCCCGCCACGATCCAGGTTTCACCGTTCGGGTTGCGGGCACCGGGAACCTCGTCTCGGCCAGCGTTCCTGCGCGGGACGACGGCGGCGGGAAGCGCCGCGACGTCGTCGGATTTCGTTCGCCAGCATAACCTTGGGCGCGCGGTGGGCGCCAGCGCCGGCTGCGGCATCCATCTTGATGGCGAGTCGTGGTATCATCTCCGTCACGGCATTCTGCAACCGGGTCGCACAACCTGCCGGAGGTTCGCTCCCTTGCGCAAGCTCACCGTCTTGCTGGGCCTGGCCCTGCTTCTCGGCGGCGCCGCCGAGGCCGCCATCATCGGACACCACGAGGTCGATCAGGTCGCCGGGCTGCCTCAGACTGTGCTCGACGGCGTCGGGCAGCAGCGCTGGCTCTTCGCCCACGCGTCCGTCGGCGGGAACATCATCGGCGGCATGAACGGTCTCCACGACGAGGACCCCGTCCGCTACCAGCTCGGCTTCGCGACCGCCGGCAACGGCAGCGCGATCCTGCCGCCGCCGGCCGTCACGACGCCCGGCACGGTGTACGACGGCTCGCGGGGCAATCCCGGCTGGGCCGCCAAGTTCGCGATGTTCGACGACGCGGTGCGCGATCTCGGCTGGCGGTACCCGCTGGTCGACGCCGTGATGGACAAGCTCTGCTACATCGACGAGTCGGCCGACGTCGCCGTCTACCTCGCGTCGATGACCGCGCTGGAGAACGACCATCCCGGCACGGCCATGGTCTACACCACCATGCCCCTGCAGTCGGGGTCGGGCATGAACTGGGCGAACATCCTGGCGTCGAACTACAACCAGGCCGTGCGCCAGCACTGCGCGACCGGCGGCCGCCTCCTGCTCGACATCGCCGACATCGAGAGCCACGACCCCGCCGGCAACGCGATCACCTTCACCTCCGACGGCCAGACCTACGAACGCCTCTACAGCGGCTACACGAGCGACGGCCGCCACCTGAACGCGCTCGGCGCGCGCCGCGTCGCGCTGGGCTGGTATGCCGCGGCGGCCGTCCTCGCCTTGCCGACCGTCGCCGTGGCGGAGTCCGCGGGCCTGCCACGGGCGCAGATCGCGTCGGTCGCGCCGAATCCGTTCAACCCGGCCACCACGATCCGTTTCCGCCTCGCGCGCGCCGGACACGCCGAGCTCGCCGTCTTCGACGCGAGAGGCCGGCTTGTCGACGGGCTGGTCGATGCGCAAACGGAGGCCGGCGAGCACGCCGTGACCTGGCGCGGTTGCGACGACGCCGGCCGCGCGGTCGGCGCCGGCGTCTATCTGGTGCGTCTCTCGGCCGGTGACGATCGCTGCACGCGGCGCATCACCCTCGCGCGTTGACCTCGCGTCCTGGCTTCCCGCTCAGAGCGCGAAACGCAGGAGCGCGGCGAACGTCACGCTGTCCAGGTCCTCGCCGGTGAGGTCCTCGAATTCCTCGTCGCTCTGGAAACGGTAGGTGCCGAAGACGTCGACGTCGAAGCTGGAGAGCTTGATGTCCACGCCGGCGCGCAGGGCGTAGAACGGATCGCTCTGCCACTCGCCGTCGATGTAGCCGATGCCGAGGCCGCCGCCGCCGTAGATCATATCGCCCAGCAGAACCCAGGCCGACGGCTCCCACATGGCCTCGTCGGTGCCGGCGTAATCGAAGATGTAGTCGACGTCGCCCTCGAGTTTCAACAGACCGCCGTCGTACTGGTAGGAGCCGAGGATCGAGAAGGAATTCGCGTCGAATCCATAGTCCTCGATGTCGCCGAGGTTGCGCTGGAAATGCAACCCGCCGCCAAGACGATGGGTGCCGGCCTGGGACGCGCCGGCCGCGAGGATCGCGACCGCGAACAGGCACGTCGCCGCGAGTGTGGACCTGCGTTGATACATGCTCACAAGCCTCCTGCTTTAGCCGTTCGAATCAGCTCTCCCCTGATCGGCGCGGACATTCGCGCGGGATCCTGGGCGACCCCGGGGCGTGATTCCCGGCGAGGCTACAAATGTGGTCCGGTTATGTCAAGAATCGACGCGGTGGAGGCGATCCGCCGGCTGGCCGCTTGCTTGTGGTCTGATTCCCGCATAGGGTGCCCCCCATGAAGACGGCACCCCAGCCCGGCACGCCCCTGGAGATCCTCCGCCGCGTCTACGGTCACGACGATTTTCGTGGCTGCCAGGCGGAGATCATCGACAACGTCCTGGCCGGCGGCGACGCACTGGTGCTCATGCCCACCGGCGGCGGCAAGTCGGTGTGCTACCAGATCCCGGCCCTGCTGCGACCCGGCGTCGGCATCGTCGTCTCGCCCCTCATCGCCCTCATGGCGGACCAGGTGTCCGCCCTGCGCCAGAACGGCGTGCGGGCGGCGTTCTTGAACTCGTCCCTGCCGGTGGCCGAGCAACGGCGGGTGGAAGCGGCGCTCCGGCGCGGCGACCTCGACCTCCTCTACGTCGCGCCCGAGCGCCTGCTGCAGGAACGCACCCTCGACCTGCTGACGGAGGTCGCGTCCGCGCCGGCGCCTGCAGGGGTGTCGCTCTTCGCGATCGACGAGGCCCACTGCGTCTCCCAGTGGGGACACGACTTCCGGCCGGAGTACCTACAACTCGACGTCCTCGCCGCCCGCTTCCCCGGCATTCCGCGGCTCGCCTGCACCGCGACGGCCGACGCGCGCACCCGCGTGGAGATCGTCGAGCGCCTGTCGCTGGGCGGCGGTCGGGTGTTCGTCACCGGCTTCGACCGGCCGAACATCCGCTACCGGGTGGTGCCGAAGACCGACCCCCGGCGGCAGCTCCTGACGTTGCTGCGGGAGGAGCACGCGGGGGACGCGGGCATCGTCTACTGCCTCGCGCGCAAGCGGGTGGAGGAGATCGCCGCCTTCCTCGTCGGCCAGGGCGTCACGGCGCTGCCCTATCACGCGGGCCTCGACGCCGCCGAGCGCCAGCTCAACCAGACGCGCTTCCTGCGCGAGGACGGCGTGGTGATGGTGGCGACCATCGCCTTCGGCATGGGCATCGACAAGCCGGACGTGCGTTTCGTCGCGCACCTCGATCTGCCGCGCAGCCTCGAGGCCTACTACCAGGAGACGGGCCGCGCCGGACGCGACGGCCTGCCCGCCACCGCCTGGCTGGCCTACGGGCTCCAGGACGTCATCACCCTGCGCAAGATGGCGGAGTCGAGCGAGGCCGACGAGTTGCACAAGCGCCGCGAGCGCCAGCGCCTCGACGCCATGCTCGGCTACTGCGAACTCGCGAGTTGCCGCCGCCGCGCGCTGCTCGCTCACTTCGGCGAGACCCGGCAGGACGACTGCGGCAACTGCGATGCCTGCCTCGAGCCGCTGAACACCTTCGACGGCACCGTCGTCGCGCAGAAGGCGCTCTCCTGCGTGGTGCGCACCGGCCAGCGCTTCGGCGCGATGCACGTGGTGAACGTGCTGCTCGGTCATACCACGGAGCCGATCCTCCGCTGCGGACACGAACGCCTCAGCACCTTCGGCATCGGCGCGGATCTCGACGCCTTCGGCTGGCGGTCGGTGTTGCGGCAACTGGTCTCGCGCGGCCTGCTGCAGGTGGACCCCGAGGGCTACGGCGGGCTGCGCCTGACCGAAGCCGCCGGGCCCGTGCTGCGCGGCGACACGCGTCTGGAACTGCGGCGCGACGTCCTGCAGCGCGCGCAGCCGGCGCGGCGCAAGGCGCGCGTGGCGGCCACGGTGGTCAAGATGCTGCGCGCGGAGATCGACGCCGATCGCGACGTCTCGCCGGCGACCACCGACCTCTTCGAGCGGCTGCGCGCCAAGCGGCTCGAGCTCGCGCGCGCGCAGGGCGTGCCGCCCTACGTCATCTTCCACGACCGCACGCTCGCGGCGATGGCGACCCTGCGCCCGGCCACCCTGGACGAGTTCCGGCAACTGGACGGCGTCGGCGAGAAGAAGCTCGAACGCTACGGCGAGCAGTTCCTGGCGGTGGTGCAGGAACCCCCGGCGGACGCGTGACAGGTCACAGCCCCGCCGCCACGCGCCGGAAGTGGTGCCCCGTGATGGACAGCGTGATGGCGACGCCGACCTGGTCGGGATGCCGCAGCAAGGTCCGCGTGAGCAAGCGCCAGTAGGCGCGACGACCGGGCTGGGCGACGCCCATCCACCACAGCGAGGCGACGACGGCGCCGACGTCGCTCCAGGCGAGCGTGACCCGGGGACCGCGCATGGGGTGCTCGTCGAGGAAGGTCTGGATGCGGCGGTAATAAGCGCGGGGCTCGTAGAGGCGGTTCATGAGGCGGCGGTAGTTCTCGACCAGGTAATCGCGATCGAGACGCGGCTCGAAGTTGAAGGCGGCACGGGTATTGTCGCCCCGGCTGGCGCTCAGCAGGCGATGCTCGTCGGCCAGGCGGCGATAGAGGCGGCTGCGGGGCAGGGCCTGCAGCAGACCCACCATGGCCGTGACCACACCGGCCTGCTGGATGAAGTCGAACTGCCGCTCGAAGATGTCAGGCTCGTCGCTGTCGAAGCCGACGATGAAGCCCCCCATCACCTCGAGACCCGCGCGCTGGATGGTGTGCATGGCCTGCGCCAGGTCGCCGCGCAGGTTCTGGAGCTTGTGGCATTCCCGCAGGCTATCGGCGCTGGGCGTCTCGATGCCCAGGAAGACCTTCTTGAAGCCGGCGTCGACCATCGACTGCAGGAGCTGGGGATCCTCCGCCATGTTCACCGAGGCCTCGGTGAGGAAGGTCATGCGGGCACCCGTCTCGCGGCGCCACTGGATGACCGCGTCGAGCAAGGCGACGCAGCGGCGGCGGTCGCCGACGAAGTTGTCGTCGACCACGAAGGTCGCCCCGCGCCAGCCCCGGCGGCGCAGGTCTTCCAGCTCGGCCACGAACTGCGCGGGAGATTTCACGCGCGGACGGTGGCCGTTCAGGGCCACGACATCGCAGAACTCGCAGTCGTAGGGGCAACCCCGGCACGACTGCACCGACATGGTCGCGTAGGCGCGCATGTCGACCAGGTCCCAGCGCGGCAGCGGCGTCAGCCCGAGGTCCGGGAAACGGCGCGCCTCGTAGAGCGGCTTGACGCGGCCCGCCGACATGTCGGCGGCGAGATCGCCGGCGAATTCCTCGGCCTCACCCACGACGACGTGATCCACGCCGAGGGTTTCCGCCGGATCGGTGGTGAACAGCGGGCCGCCGCCGATGACGGACTTGCCGGCGGCGTGGCAGCGCGGCACCAGTTCGGCCACGGCGTCCCGGTGAATCTGCATGGCGCTGAGGAGCACGAAATCCGCCCAGCGGAGGTCGTCGTCGCGGAGTTCGCGGAGGTTGGTGTCGACGAGACGCAGATCCCACTCGCGCGGCAACATGCCGGCGACGGTGAGCAGACCGAGAGGGGGATTCGCGGAGCGCTTGCCCACGAACCGCAGGGCGTGACGCAGGGTCCAGAAGGTTTCCGGTGTGCGCGGCTCCACGAGAAGGACCTTCATGCGTCCCATGATAGCCGCGTTCCGTCTTCCCGGCCTCCTGCCCCGGCATCGCGTGCCGCCCGGGCCGCTCAGTCGACCTCCAGCAGCAGCCGACGGGCGGCCTCGGCGTCGGGAAAATCGCCCGGCGCCTTCAACGCCCGCGACAGGCACTCGCGCGCCCGGGCGCGGTCGCCGGACGCGTGGTACGCCGCACCGAGGTGATACAGGACGATCGGGTGGTTCGGCAGGTGCCGGTCGGCGCGGATGAGCGTCGCGAGCGACGCGGCGATCTTGCCTTGCTGGAACTGGATCAGGCCGAGAGTGTCGAGGACCATGCCGTTGTCCGGGGCCAGGGCGGCGGCCCGGGTCGACAGCATCAGTGCCTCGTCAAACTGCCCCCCGATGCGGAGCATGTCCGCCAGGGCATTCAGGGCGATCGGATTGTCGGGATGCTGGGCGACCATCGCGCGGTAGGCCCGGAGCTCCACCTCGCGGCAGAATCCGTCCGGCGCCGGCAGCACGCCGGCGTTGTTGAGCGTCATCCAGTAGCGCGCATTGCCGTTCGCCGGGTCGGCGCAATAGGCGCGGTGGAGTTCGGGGCGGCTGTCGAAGAACGCGTAGCGCCCGAGCAGGCCGGCAACCGTCTGCTCACGCTGGACGGCAGCCCGCAGCGTGTCGTCAACCGGCTGCAGGTAGGGAAGGATGCTCGCCTGGAAGGCGGGCAGTTGCTGCGCCGGCGGCGCCGGCCAGACCGCCGACTGCTTGTCGAAGTAGTGGACGCCGTCGCGGTTGACCCTCGTCTCGGGACCGATCATGCGTGCCATCGCCGGTCCATCCAGCCAGAAGAAGCCGGCGATGTGGGTCACGGTGTCGAGCTGGTACTCGCCGGCGCCGAACCATCCGGGCAGGCGGTCGAGACGAGCCTGCAGTTGCGCGACGTCGAGAGCGAATGGTTCGGGCGTGGCCAGCAGGAACGCCTGGTCCGAGCCGTAGACGTACCAGCAGGTCGCGTGGGGGAACGCGCGCCGGAAGGTGTTCAGGTGGATCTTCATCAGGTCGCCCTTCATCGACCCGAGGACCGGCACCCACTGCGCGAAGACGCCACCCGGCGCCAGCCGTCGCTTCACCGCCGCGTAGAATTCCTCCGTGTAGAGGATCCAGCTATCATAGGCGCGCGGATGCGTGGAGTCGTTCACGATGACGTCGTACTGCCGGTGGGTGGTGACCAGGAAGTTGCGGCCGTCGTCGGCGTGGAAGTGGAAACGTGGCTGGTGGTACACGTCGCCGTTGACCTCGGAGAAGAGGTCGTTGATGCCCTCGATATCCGGGTTGAGATCGACGACATCGAGCGACGCGACGGTGTCCGAGGCGAGAACCGACCCCGCCGTGATCCCGGCGCCGAAGGCGATGACGAGGGCGTCCTTGGGACTGTCGTCCGCGTGCAGCAGCACCGGCAGGATCCCGAGCAGCTTGAAGAGCTGGACGTGCCAGTATCGCGTCGAGGCCTCCTCCACGCCGTTGAGGTACATGTCGCGATAGGTCCCGCGCTCGGGGTCGTCCTGGTCGATGACCGTGACGGTCGCGGCACGACCCTCGACGATCAGCTTCACCTCGGCCCGGTCCGCGCGCGTGGAGCGCGCGACGCGCTGCGCGTAGAGCGCGATCATGTCGGGCAGGGCCAGCAGCAGGACCACTCCCAGGACCGACGTGCCGACCACCGGCGCGGCCCAGCGACGCCGCCCCTGCGCGCGAGCCGGCAGGCCGGCGAAACCCACCGCGAGGCAGATCATCGCCAGCAGCCACAAGGTGGACTGCATCCCGATCGCCGGGACCAGGACGTGGTTGGCGAGTCCAGCGCCGAGCAATCCCCCGACGGTGTTGAGGGCATAGAGCGTGGCGGCGCCGCGGGCCGCCTCGCCCCGGCCGTCCGGCGAGAGCATCCGGATCGCGATCGGCAGCAACGCGCCGATGAGGACGGTGGGCGCGATGATGATGCCCAGGATGGGCAGGGGATTGAGCGGCGCCGCGTACGCAACCCGCGCGGCCTGCTCGGTGCCGATCAACCAATCGGTCAGCAGGAGATAGGGAGCGCCGAGAATGGCCAGGCCCGACGCCGCGGCGAGCCCCCCGAAAAGGCGGCCGGTTGCCGACGCCCGGCGCCGCAGGCGCCCGTAGATCCAGGTGCCGACGACCGCGCTGAGGCCGGTGCCGAGCAGGAACCCCGTCAGGACCAGGGGAAACACCGACACGGCATTGCCGAGGTGGAGGATTCCGAGCCGGGTGAGCAGCACCTCGTAGGCGAGCGACACGAAGCCGACGGCGAACGTCGCGACGTGCAGGTAGCGACGACGCCCGTCCGCGGCCGTCGGAGCCGGGGCGGCCGCCTCGTCCGCCAGGGCCGTCGCCGCGTGTCGACGGCCGGGCGCCGTCAGGTGCGCCAGCAATGCGAAGGTCGCCGCGGTCGCGTAGAGCCCGCAGGCAACGTTCAGCGTGAACTGGACGCCGAACTCCAGGAGCAAGTGATACCCGCCCACGAACGTCCCGAGGGCCGCGCCAAGGGTGTTGAGGCCGTAGAGATAGGCCGGCCGGGCCGCCCGACGCCCGCCCGCGTCGAGCGCGGCACCGCGGATCATCGCGGGAAAGGTCGCCCCCATGAGAAAGGCCGGCACCAGTAGCGCGGTCACGCTGACGAGGACACGCCCGAGGGTCAGGCCGACCTGGTTGTCGACGCTGCTGGCGAGCGACGTGAAGAATTGCGCGAGACCGCCGAAGATCGCGGGCGACAGCAGGACGTAGGCCCCGACTATCAATTCCATGGCGAGATACGGCACCAGAGACGACGGTCGCTTCTCGAACACGCGCCCGCCGGCCCAGCTGCCCAGGCCGAGTCCGCCCATGAAGACGATGATGATCAGCGCTGTCGCACTGAGCGAGTTGCCGACGACGACGATCAGCATCCGGTTCCAGGTGACCTCCGCGATCAGGCTCGCCGCCCCCGAGGCGAAGAACGCGAGGTACACGAGAAACGCGAACACTTGCGCGCGGGCGTTCCGGAGCATGGGGCTCTCCCTCGGCATGATCACGACGACACCACCGCCCGGACCGTCCGCCCGGCGTGACGCCGAAAATAACCATATGACGGCTCGGAATTCCAGCCGAAGGACGGCCCGTCGCGACCGCTCAGACCCCGAACAGGTACTGCAGCTTCAGGAAGTACTGGCGGTCCGTGAGGTGCCATTCCTGGCCGGGGCCGCCGGCGGCGTCGACCTGCCCATAGTCCCGGGTCGAGCCCACGTAGAAGATCGAGAACGGGTTGAGCTGATACGTCAGGAGCGGGTCGGCCTCCCAGTGGGCGGCGAAGTCGTCGTACTGGACGATCAGGCGCAGGGACAGCTCGCGCGTGAAGAGCAAGGTCGCGCGGGTGCGGGTGACGAAACCCTCGAAGAGCCGCTCCCCCTCGGCGACCGCCAGTTCGCCGTCGGCGTAGCGGGCGTCGAGCGCGTCGCTGCGGGTGGACGTGAAGGTGGTCGAGATCTGCAGGCGGTCCACGGGCTTGAGGTCGGCCCAGAATCCCCAGAGGATCTCCTCGCCCAGGACCAGGTCATTGCGGGCGATGCGGTGGCCGTAGTTGTAGTTGGCGCCGCAGTCGAGCCAGGCCACGGGCGTCAGGTGCGCGCAGACGTGCGCCTGCCAGATGCCGTCGAACTGGATGTCGCGGAAGTTCTCGTTGCTGGCCATCAGGCTGGCGTGGAGCGACGACTGCGCCCACTGGAAGCGGGGCGAGACGTTCAGGTTGAGCCACTCGTCCTTGCGCTCGCCGCGGTGATTCCAGACCCGGGCCAACTGGGCGTCGAGGGAGAGTTGATCCAGGAATTGCTCCTCGCGGAACCACACGTAGCCGAGGTTGACGATGCCTTCGCGCCGGTCGTTGCGGAATTCGAAACCATTGTCGGCGCGGAAGGTCGGGCTGCGATCCCAGTAGTTCAGGCCGTAGCTGAAGCTTCGCCCATTGCGCTGGACGCTGGCATAGACGGCGTCGCCCCGGAAGGACTCGCCGTCGAACGCCGCGGTATGGCGCCCGTCGTCGAAGGTCTCTGCCGCGAAGCCGGACGAAAGCGTCGTGTCGTCGGGCTCCTCCGTGAATGTCCGCAGGTACTGGAACTCGACCTGATGGGTCCGGTCGAGGCGCACTCGCGAGTCCACACCGAGCACCGACCCGGCGCCGCCGCCGTCGAGCCGCCGGTCGGTCCCCACCATCCCCGCGTACGAGTTCTCGCCGAACGCCTGGCGCAGACGCAGGATGTTCGACGTCGACTCGCCCGCCAGGAGGATCTCGCTGCGCTCCTCGAAGGGGACGATGTACGGCGAGTTCTCGTCGCGCGCGACCAGGTACGCCGCGTTGGTGCGGCCGGGCCGGCCGATGAACTTGCCGGCGACCAGGGGGTCGTTGATCGAGCGCGTGTAGACCGCGTCGAAGTAGGTGTGGAACAGGTCGCTGCCTTCCTGGAAGAAGGGACGACGCTCGGGGTAGAACAACGCGAAGGTGGTGTTGACGTCGATCTGGGCCGCGTCGGACTCGACCTGGCTGAAGTCGGGATTGTAGGTTCCCTCGGCGGAGACGCCGCCGGTGATGTCCCACGCGGCGCTCGCGCCGAAATCGCCGGTGACCTCGCCGTTGTGCCAGCCGTCCGCGTCGCGCGCGCCGGACTGCGAGGCGACCACCGCCGGCAGCAGGGCCAGCCCCTTGCCCGCCTCCAGGCCGACGAGGCCGTCGATGGTGCCCCACTGGCAGGGCCAGCACTGCTCGTCGCGATCGTAGGCGGCCCAGGAGTACTGGCCGCGCACCTCGCGCGGATGATTGCGCCAGAAGTCGATGCGCCAGACCTGCTCGGGCCGGTCGGGGAAGCGCAGGCTGGTCAGCGGGATGGCCAGCTCGACCTGCCAGCCCCCGGGCGTGATCCTGCCCGCGCTGGCGAAGACCATCTCGTAGCTCGCGTCCTCGCCGTTGCTCGCGGACCAGAGGAGGTCTCCCTGGATGCCCAGCGGGTTGCACGCGATCTCGTAGGCCCAGGACTGGTCGCCATAGGTATCCAGGGCGGTGATGACGTAGTCGTCCTGATAGATGTTGTCGCGCTCGCAGAGGCTGGCGCGGACCAGGGCCGGGTCGTCGTGGCAGATGTAGGCGATGTAGATGTGGGAGTCGTCGTAGGTCAGCATCGCCTCGGTGGCCACCGGCGGCTGCACCTGGTCCCCCGGATTGTGCTCCGCGAAGTTGGCGGCCCGCGGCACGCCCTGCCAGCCGGGGTCGTCGAGAAGGTCGTCGATCTCGATCGGGCCCGCGGCCGCCCGCGTGGTCAGGTGGGGGAGGTACGTCGGCGCCCAGTCGGTCTGCGCGCCGGCGGTCGCGGCGCCGAGAAGGACGAGGGCAAGCAGGACGGGAGCCAGGTGATGGTGGCGGCGCATATGCCCTTCCTTGCCTGGGGTCGCACCCACCGGGAACCGTTTCGTTACGAGAATCTGCGCAACCGGTTGCAGGACAGAATCCCTCGTGAAGCGGACGGTCGGCAGCATAAAAAGGCGAAAACGCATGCCTTTAATAGTGGTATATTTCGGTAGATTAACTTAGGCTTTTGCCGGGCCTGTGGAGGGCGACAAGGAGGTTACCGTGGCCAAGGCCGCACCTGACTGGCGACGTTCCGGCCGACGCGGGCTGGTCGGGTTGCTCCTGATCCTCATCGCGCCGGCCCTCGCCCAGGCAGTCCAGACCGTGGTCCAGACCGTGGACGAGTCCGGCCGGCCGCTGACCGGCGGTTCCGTGGTGTTCTGTCCCCTCACCGCGGACTGCCTCGAATTCCCGATCGCGGCGGACGGCACCATCGCGCTGGACCGCACGCGGCTCGAACCCGGAACCACCTACACCATCATCGTCTACAGCGTCGAGCGGTCCGTGCGCTATGCCGCGTTCGCGTGGAGCTACGACCCGGCAGCCTTCCAGACGACCGCGGGCGGCTCGCCGGTGGTTCCCCGCCTGCGCGGCAACGACCGTCAGGAGATCGCCTGGGACTTCACCCCCGCGCGGGACGCCGCGACGACCGCCGCGGCGGCGGCACCGCGCCCGGAGCCGCCGGGTCCGGCCCCGACGCGACCGTTCGCCTGGCCGCGCCTCGTGGTGGGCGCCTGCGTGCCCTTCCTGCTCGGCGGCCATTTCGGCGTCGACGACGAGGCCCTCGGCGGCGTCACCGACGTGGCGCCGGGATTCGGAGCCTTCGTCGCCTACCGGTTCGGGTATCCGGCGTCGTCCCCGACCGGGTTCACGGCCGTCGGGTTCCGCGAGGTCAGCCTGACCTACGCGGCCAACCGCTACACGGTCGACCAGCTCGGCGAGCCGGCGACGTCGTCCGATCTGACCTTCCACCGCCTCCACCTCGCCTTCGGCGTGGGTCGGCTCACCGCCCGCACGTTCATGAGCGGCGCGTTGGCGGTCGGGTACGGCGGCATCTACGACGGCAGCGAACTCCTGGAGTACGGCGGCCGCACCTACGGGATGGTCGGCGTCGGCTTCCAGGGCCGTTACGGCTACGAGGTGCTGGGCGGCGACGCGCATGGCCTCGGGATCTTCGGGCAGCTGGATCTCATGTATTACCCCGCCGACAGCGGCGAGAGCGATCACTGGTACGGCCTGGCGCCGACCCTGGCGGCCGGCGTCGTGGTGCACTAGGACACGGAGGTTCGCGATGAAGACCTGGCACGTGCTGGCGGCCGCGGGGTGCCTCCTCCTGGGCGGCTGCGACGAGGAAGACAACAACTGGAAGGTCGCTCCGCCCGGCGGCAATCCCGACCTGGCGTTGCAGATGAGCGTCGACCTGGACGGCAACGCCGAGGCGCACGAGCGGGCGACCGTCCGCTACGTGTTGACCATCGCGAATCTCGGCGAGGCGGACGCCCTCGAGGTGGTGGTCGCCGACACCCTGCCGGCGGCGGTGACCTTCCAGCAGGCGGCGCCGGACCAGGGCGACTTCGATCCGGCGACGTGGTCCTGGTTCGTCGGCACGCTCGCCCCCGATTCGAGCACGACGCTGACCCTGACCGTCGAGGTGGCCGCGGGCACCCGCGGCCAGGTCGTCGAGAACGTCGCGCGCGTGACCGCCGTCGAGCCGGCGGATCTGATGCCGAGCAACGACCGCGCGGCCGCCACCTTCACCGTGGTCAACGACGGCCCCCGCGCGCTGCCGGACAGTTACGCGATCGACGAGGGCGGGACCCTCACCGTGACGGCCCCGGGCGTCCTCGCCAACGACAGCGATACCGAGGGCGACCCGTTCACCCTCGACGACTCGCCCGTCACGACGACGTCGCACGGCGCCCTCAACCTGCACGCCGACGGGTCGTTCATCTACGTGCACCTGGGCAACGAGGCGACCGCCGACACCTTCCGCTACGTCATCGCCAACGAGAACGCCGAGGCGGACACCGGCCTGGTGGCCATCACCATCAGTCCCGTCAACGACCCGCCCATCTTGCAGCCGATCCCCTCGCAGACCACCACCGAGGGGCTCGCCTTCCCCACCCTGGCCCTCGACGACTACGTCTCGGACGACGACGACCCCGAGTCGACCCTCGTCTGGGAGGCGATCGGCGCCACCGCCCTGGTGGTCACCGTCGACGCCGCGCACACCGCCACCATCACGCAGCCGAACGGCAACTGGTATGGCCAGGAGACCATCACCTTCCGCGTGACCGACCCCGCGGGCCTGCACGCCCAGCGCGCCGTCACCTTCACCGTCACGCCCGTGAACGACCCGCCGACCGTGAGCGACATCCCGTCGCAGCTCATCGCCGCGGGCGGCTCGTTCCTGCCCATCCCGCTCGACGACTGGGTGGTGGACGTCGACAACCCCGACGCGCAGCTCCTGTGGACCTTCACGGGCAACGGCGAGTTCGACGTCGCGATCAGCGCCGGGCACGTGGCCACGGTCACGCCGCCGAACCCCGGCTGGGTCGGCCAGGTCACCATCACGTTCCGCGCCACCGACCCGGGCGGGCTCTGGGACGAGGACCTCGCCAGCTTCACGGTCACGGCGAAGTAGGCGGGAAACTGCATGCCGCCGGCGCCGCGGCGGTGGTATGATCACCTCTGGTGAAGGACTCCTTCCCGCGGAGGTGCGCATGAAACACGTCTCGTTGCGTCATCGCCATGCTCTCGGCATCGCGCTGGCCCTGGCCACCGCGCTGACCGCCCAGGCGCAGGTCTTCCACGACGACTTCGACGGCTCCGCGCTCGATCCCGCCAGGTGGAACCTCGACGTCGGCGATGGCGCCTGCGTGGTGGCCGGCGGGCACCTGACCCTGTCCTGCGACGGTGGCGAGTTCCCCTACGTGATCCCGAACACCGACCCCTTCCCGGCCGCGGTGGACATCCTGATCCGCGTCGGCTTCCGCTACCCCTACGTCCTGTCGGGCGGCACCGGGTTCGGCGCCCAGTTCATCATGCAGGGCTTCGGCGTCTGGCAGGACTCGAGCGGGTACCTGCGCATCGCGGTGGGCGATCTCTACCCCGTGCCCGTGTCGACGGCCATCGACAACGCGCCGCACGTGGTCGAGTGGCAGTACCTGGCCGGCGTCTGGTCCGCGTGGTTCGACGGCGCCTTCGTGGCGAGCGAGCCGAGCGACTTCCTCCCGACCACGCTGTTCTTCGGGCATCCCCCGGAGCCTCACAACTGGTGGACCACCCTGGAGATCGACTTCGTCCACATCGAGGCCCTCGGCGGCGTGCCGACCCAGGCGAGCACGTGGGGCGACGTGAAGAGCCTGTTCCGTTAACCGTCGTTAACGTCACGGTCGCGGCAGGAAGGACGGGTCATGCGTCAACAGAGTCGTCGTCGTCGCTGGCTGGTCGCCATGGCGGCGGCCGGTCTCGCCATGGTGGCGACCCCGGCCACGGCGGACTGGATCGGCGAGTACTGGCCGCTCTGGGTGGGGAATTCCTGGACGTACGAGAACGCGGCGCCGCCTGGCGACAGCTACACCGACACCGTGTTCGAATACCTCGTCTACGACGGCGATCAGGCCGTGAAGCTCGGTCAGCCCGACGACTACCGGGTGATCGGCAACACCGGCCACGTGATCACGGTGTACGCCGAGACCGAGGACGGCGAGCTGTTCGACTACCCGCAGCACGTGGTCGTCGGCGAGTACGAAGACGGCAGCGTCTTCGAGATCTGCTTCGAAACTCCGTGCGACTCGAATCTGATCCGCGACTGGGAGGCCATCGACCCCGCCCTGCGCGACGCCTACGGCCTCGACCCGAGCTGGGACGACCTGGTCCTGGTGGTCTCTTACCACCGCGGCCAGCCGCCCAACCAGCACAACGTCGTCGCCGCCTCCAACCTGCCGGCCGGCCTCGCGCCGCCCGCAGGCGCCGTCACCAGCCTGGAGTGGTACCAGCGGAACCTCGGCATGGTCGCGATCGCCGACATCGAGGCCGCGTCGGGCATCTTGACGGAGTTCTACAAGCTCGTCGACGTCCACGTGGGCGTGCCGGGCGAGCCGGTGCCGCCGGTGGTGGCCTCCCTCGCGCCGAACCGGCCGAATCCCTTCAATCCCCGCACCACCATCACCTACCACCTGAACGTGGCGAGCCGCCCCACGCTCACGATCCACGACCTCGCCGGGCGACGCGTGCGCACCCTCGCCGCGGGCGAGCCGAGGCCGGCGGGGTCTCACACCGCGACCTGGGACGGCTGCGATGGCTCGGGACGACCGCAACCGTCGGGCACCTACGTCTGCCGCCTGCAGGCCGGCACGGAGACGCACGTGCGGCGGTTGTCGCTGGTGCGTTGACGACCCGAACGGTCGCTCGCCGCACCAGCAACATGCGGCAGGTCGCGTCGGCGTCGGCCGCCGACAGCCGCGCGAAGTACACGCCAGACGGGACGTTGCGCCCTCCGTCGTCCCGGCCGTCCCAGGCCGCCGAGTTCCAGCCCGCGGGCCTGGCGGCGGCGACCAGGACGCAGACGTCGTGGCCGCGCACGTCGACGACCCGCAACGTCACGTCCTGCGCGCGCTCCAGCCAGTAACGGATCTCCGTGCGCGGGTTGAAGGGATTCGGCTGGTTCTGCAGCCGGACCGACGGCAACCGCTGCAGGTCGCGGTCCGGACCAGGGGTCCCGGGCGGGTCGACGTTGACCCCGGCGCCATCGTAGACGGCCAGGCTGTGAAAAGCGCCGCCGGCGACGGCCACGAAACCCGTGTTGGGGACGGGCACGTCGCACTGGCCGACGGAGTTGTCGCCCCAGGCGACCACCGCACCGTCGGCCAGCAGGCCCAGGCTGCTGACGTAACTGGCGCCCAGCGACACGAAACCCGTGTTCGGCGCCGGCACGTCGCACTGGTGCGAACCGTTGTCGCCCCAGGCGACGATGGAACCGTCCGGTCGCAAGCCCAGGCTGTGATAGCCGCCCGCCGCCAGGTTGGTGAAGTCGGTGATCGTGGCCGGCACGTCACACTGACCCCACAGGTTGGAGCCCCAGGCGACGATCGAGCCGTTGGCCTTCAAGCCAAGGCTGTGGTACGCGCCGGCGGCGATTGCCACGAAGCCCGTGTTCGGCGGCGGCACGTCGCACTGGCCGGCGATGTTCCACCCCCAGGCGACGACGGATCCGTCGACCTTCAGGCCGAGACCGTGGAAGGTGCCGGCAGCCACGGCCACGAAGCCCGCATTCGGCGCGGGCACGGTGCATTCACCGAACTCGTTGCAGCCCCACGTGGCGACGGATCCGTCGCTCCTCAAGCCGAGACTGTGGCCGCTCGCCGCCGCGATGGCCACGAAACCGGTGTTCGGCGTCGGCAACTGGCACGCATTGGCGCCACAGGCCTCGAGACTCCAGGCGACGATCGTCCCGTCGCGCCGGAGTCCGAGGCTGTGGTACCAGCCGCCGGCCGTGGCCGTGAAGTCGGCGTTGGCGCAGGGGCCGTTGCACTGGCCATGGACGTTGTCGCCCCACGCGATCACCGACCCGTCGGCCTTCAAGGCCAGGCTGTGCGCGGACCCGGCGGCCACGTCCACGAAATCCGCGTTGATCGCGGGCGGAGCCCCCGAGGCGGCCCCCCAGGGGACGATGGTGCCGTCCTCCTTCAGGCCCAGATTGTGGCGCCGGCCGGCGGCGACGGCCACGAAGCCCGTGTTCGGCTGCGGCACCTCGCAGACGCCGTCGAGCCCGCAACCCCACGCGACCACGGCGCCGTTCTCCTTCAGCCCCAGGCTGTGGCGCTCACCGGCGGCGACCGCCGTGAAGCCCGTGTTCGGCGCCGGCACCACGCACTGGCCATAGTCGTTGGCCCCCCAGGCCACCACCGTGCCATCCTCCTTCAGGGCCAGCGTGTGGGCCTTCCCGGTCGCGATCATCGTGAAGGACGCGTTCGGCGCCGGCACCTGGCACTGGCCGCGGCGGTTGTCGCCCCAGGCAACCACGGACCCGTCGTCCTTGAGGCCCACGCTGTGCAACTCGCCGGCCGCCACGGCGCGGAAGCCTGCGTTCGGCGCCGGCACGTCGCACTGGCCCCAGCCATCATGGCCCCACGCGACGATGGTGCCGTCCGCCCGCAAGCCCAGGCTGTGCCCGCCGTCGCCGAGATCGAAGGCGCTCGCCGCCACCGCCGTGAAGCCCGTGTTCGGCGCCGGCACGCGGCACTGGCCCCCGTCGTTGTCGCCCCACGCGACGATGGATCCGTCGGCGCGCAGGCCCAGGCTGTGACGGCCACCCGCCGCGACCTCGGTCACGTCCGACACCGCGTCCCGGCCGACGACCACCTGGCGGCCCCAGCCCCAGATCTCACCCTGCGCCGCCGTCGTCCCCGGGACCAGTACGCCGAGGAACAGCAAGATCACCCAGGTCTTCATCGTGGACCTCCCGCTGGCGACGCGGCACGAGGCGCCCGGACAGGGGCTCGGCTCACCCGCGGGAGGTGTCAGGCGAGATGGCGGGCGAGCAGTCGGAACAACTCGGTCGCCAAGGCTATCGATGTCGCGTCGAGGACTCGGATCGTCGTCGCAATACGCGCTATGGTCGGCAGATGTCGATGGCGAATGTTACTACATAACCAACTAAAGGTGTCCGCATTTTGCGGGTCGCGTCGCCTCGTGGAGTCGGCAAAACGAGCATGAATCTCATTCGTTGCGAAGGCGTTGAGCGAAGCGATCGGCAGCCCGGTGCATGTCGAGGATCCGTCCCCACGCGGTTCTTGATCTCCCGCGTCGCGGCCACGTATGTTGTTTTCTGGCAGGCTGGGCCCCGACCCCACGGACTCCCTCGGACAGCTCCAGGCGGAGAGGTTGAACATGCCCCATGACCACATCCAGACGTTGAAGGCCGCGCACGAGGTGCTGGCCGAGTTCGCCTTCAAGCCGGTACGGCTCGAGCGTGGTTATGCCAACCGCTCGTTGCGGATCGACCTGACCGGCGGCGCGATCAGCGAGCTGCCGGTCACGCAGCAGATGAAGGACCTCTGGGTCGGCGGCAAGGGCTTCGACCTCTGGTACACGTTGCAGGAGATCACCCAGCAGACGCGCTGGGACAGCCCCGAGAACCCGATCTGCTTCGCCTCGGGTCCGCTGGGCGGCACGCTGTCGTTCCCCGGCTCGGGCAAGACGCTGGTCACCGCGATCTCGCCGCAGACCCACTCCATGATGGACTGCAACGTGGGCGGCTACTTCGGCCCCTACCTGAAGTTCACCGGGTACGACGCCCTGGTCCTCACCGGCATCGCGTCCGAGCAGGTCATCGTCTACATCGACGCGCCCGCCGGCCGCATCACCATCGAGAAGGCGCCGCTGGAGAGCGTCGACTCGCATCTGCTGGCCGAGGAACTCACCGAGATGTATGCCGACGGCGACCTCGACAAGAAGAACATCGCCGTCGTGTCGGCCGGCCGCGGGGCCGAGCACGCTTACATGGGCTGCCTGAACTTCTCGTTCTACGACTGGCGCCGCCAGGCCGTGCGCCTGAAGCAGGCCGGCCGCGGCGGACTCGGCACCGTGTTCCGCCACAAGAACGTCAAGGCGCTGGTCATCAAGCACCGCGGCATCACGCCCGCCTGGCGCGTCGAGGAGAACAAGGTCGCCCACCTGATCACGCCGAAGCGCGTGGCCGAGCACCTGCCGCCGGCGGACGTCGCGAAGATCGAGCAGATCGCCGATCGCTGGCGCCGCGACCCCGACTACGTGATCGAGATGATGCAGGACGTCCAGGAGGAGTTCCGCCACATCCCCAAGCCGGCGATCGACACGCTCACGCGCCTGACCGGCGTGCCCAAGGCCTACCTCTACCACATCGCGACCTTCTACAAGGCTTTCTCGCTCGAGCCACGCGGCGAGACCACCATCCAGGTCTGCCTCGGCACCGCCTGCCACGTCAAGGGAGGCGCCAACCTGGTCACGTCGCTGGAGCGCATCCTGGACGTCAAGTGCGGCGGCACCACCAAGGACGACAAGTACTCGCTCGAGGCCGTGGCCTGCCTCGGCGCCTGCAGCATCGCCCCCGTGGTGAAGATCGGCGACGAGGTGCACGGCAACGTCAAGGCCAACCACCTCGAGAAGCTGGTGCGCAACGCCGACGGGCGGCCCGCCGCGCGCCGCGACCACGCGGCCCCCGCGCCGACGCCCGCCGCCGCCGTCGCCTGCGACCTCGGCGCCATCCGCGCACAGGAGATCGCCCGCGCCGCCGCCTACAAGGGCATGCTCATGGTCTGCACCGGCACCGGGTGCGTCGCCGCCAAGGGCTTCGACATCCGCGACCGGCTCGCCGCGCTGCTGCGCGAGAACGGCCTGGACCAGGATTACCTGGTGGTGCCCACCGGCTGCAACGGCTTCTGCGCCGCCGGGCCCATCGTCGTAGTGCAGCCCGAGGGCACGTTCTACCAGATGGTCAAGGAAGGCGACCTGCAGGAGATCATCGATGCGCACCTGAAGGGCGGCCAACCCGTAGCGCGGCTGCTGCACACCGATCCCGTCAGCGGCGCGGTCAATCCCACCATGGGCGACATCGCCTTCTTCACCAAGCAGCAGCTCATCGCCTTGCGCAACAAGGGCCTGATCGATCCCGAGAACATCGACCACTACATCGCCCGCGGCGGCTACGAGGCCCTGTCCCGCGCCCTGCGCGAGCGCAGCGGCGACGAGGTCATCCAGGAGATGATCCGCTCCGGCCTGCGCGGCCGCGGCGGCGGCGGCTTCCCCGCCGGCCTCAAGTGGGAATCGGGCCGCAAGGCCGCCCAGGCGCGGCAGGAGGAGATCTTCGTCGTCTGCAACGCCGACGAGGGCGACCCGGGCGCCTTCATGGACCGCAGCATCATCGAGACCGACCCGCACGCCGTCCTCGAGGGCATGCTGATCGGCGCCTTCGCGGTGGGCGCGCGGCAGGGGTTCATCTACATCCGCAAGGAATACCCGCTGGCGATGGAGCGGCTGCAGAAGGCGCTCGCGCAGGCCCGCGCCTACGGCCTGCTCGGCGAGAAGGTGCTCGGGCACGACTTCGCCTTCGACATCCAGGTGCACCGCGGCGCCGGCGCCTTCGTCTGCGGCGAGTCGAGCGCGCTGATGGCCTCGATGTCCGGCCGCGCCGGCGAGCCGCGCGCCAAGTACGTGCACAACGTCGAGTACGGCTACCGCGACAAGCCGACCATCCTGAACAACGTCGAGACCTGGGCCAACGTGCCCGTCATCCTCGACAAGGGCGCCGCCTGGTTCGCCGCGATCGGCACCGGCGACGTGAGCAAGAGCCCCGATAACCCGAATCCCTGGGACGGCTCCACCGGCACCAAGGTCTTCTCGCTGGTCGGCAACATCCGCAACACCGGCCTGGTCGAGGTGCCCATGGGCATCTCGCTGCGCGAGATCATCGAGGACGTCGGCGGCGGCATCCCCGACGGCCGCACCTTCAAGGCCGTCCAGACCGGCGGTCCATCTGGCGGGTGCCTCCCCGCGTCGTTGCTGGACATGCCCGTCGACTTCGACTCGTTGACCGAGGCCGGCTCGATGATGGGCTCCGGCGGCATGATCGTCATGGACGACCGCACCTGCATGGTCGACGTCGCCCGCTACTTCATCGACTTCCTGATGGACGAGTCCTGCGGCAAGTGCACGCCCTGCCGCGAGGGCCTGAAGGCGCTCAGCGAGACCTTGCACCGCATCTGCCGCGGCGAAGGGAAGCTGGACGACCTCGCCTTCCTCGAGGAACTGTCGGCGACCGTGGCCGAGACCAGCCTCTGCCAGCTCGGCGGCTCGGCGCCGAACCCGGTGCTCAGCACCCTCAAGCACTTCCGCGAGGAGTACCTCGCGCACATCGAACACCAGTGCTGTCCCGCCGGCGTCTGCAAGGACCTGATCGCCTACGAGATCCTCGAGACCTGTCCCGGCTGCGGCGCCTGCCGCAAGCCCTGCCCCACCGGCGCCATCTCCGGCGAGACCAAGGGGCTGCACGTCATCGACCAGAACCTGTGCATCAAGTGCGGCATCTGCTTCGAGGTCTGCAAGTTCGACGCCGTGGAGGTGAAGTGATGAGCGCCAGGCCCGCCACCCTCGCCCGCATCGAGATCACCGTCAACGGCCAGCCGGTCCAGGTGGTCCCGGACAGCTTCCTGCTCTCGGCGCTCAGGGACCAGGCGATCGACATCCCGACGCTCTGCCATCACAAGGACCTCACACCCGGCGGCACCTGTCGGCTGTGCGTCTGCGAGGTCGAGGTGCGCGGCAAGACGCGACTGGTGACCGCCTGCAACTTCCCCGTGCGTGAGGCTCTCAAGGTCGAGACCCATTCGCCCCGCGTCCGGCAGCACCGCAAGATGCTCGCCGAGATGTACCTCGGCCGCTGGCCGCAGGTGCCCGTGATCCAGCAGGTCGCCGCCGCATGCGGCGTCACCGACGGCGCGCGCTTCCGCAGCGACCTGACGGACGACAGTCCGACGGCGTGCATCCTCTGCGGCCACTGCGTGAAGGCCTGCGAGACGTTCGTGCAGGAACGGATCCTCGACTTCGCCGGCCGCGGCATCAAGCGCCACCTGACCATGCCCTACAACGAGGTCGACCCCCACTGCATCGGCTGCACCTCGTGCGCGCACGTCTGCCCCACCGGCGCCATCCAGATCGTCGACGACCTGAACGGCCCCCTCGACCCGTTGCTGATCCGTAAGCACGGCATGCGGATCAACGCCGAGATGGCCACTCTCGACAAGTCGCAGTGCCGCATGCGCGAGGTCGGCACCGCGAACATCGTCGACGTGATGGACGCCTATGACCTGTTGCCGGTGCACAACTACAAGTTCGGCAAGCACGTCGACACGCCGAAGATCGACTCGCGGCGCCTGAAGCGCGAGTACTTCACCCAGAACCTGCCCGACGGCTGCTGGGCCGGCTGCTCGATGGCCTGTGCGAAGACCATCGACGGCTTCGTGCTGCGCACCGGTCCCTACCAGGGCCACAAGGTGACCGTCGACGGCCCCGAGTACGAGACGGCGGCCGGCGCCGCCAACATGGGCTGTTTCGACGGCGAGTTCCTGGCCGAGTACAACTTCTACTGCGACACCTACGGCATAGACACCATCTCGTTCGCGACCACGGTCGCGTTCGTCATGGAGGCCTACGAGGCCGGCGTCATCACCAAGGAGCACACCGGCGGCAAGGATCTGCGCTTCGGCGCCACGGCCGAGACGCTGGCGCTGCTCCACGAGATGGCGACCGGCCACGGCTTCGGCGTCGACGTCGGCAAGGGCGTCCGCTGGCTGAAGGACAAGTGGGTGCGCGAGTACGGCGCCGACGCGGCCTTCCTGCAGGACATCGGCATGGAGGTCAAGGGCCTCGAGTACTCGGAGTACGTCCCGAAGGAGTCGCTGGCCCAGCAGGCCGGCTACGCCATGTCCAACAAGGGCCCCCAGCACGACGAGGCCTGGCTCATCTTCATGGACATGGTGAACAACCAGATCCCGACCTTCGAGGACAAGGCCGAGGCGCTCTATTACTTCCCGTTGTTCCGCACCTGGTTCGGCCTGATGGGCCTGTGCAAGCTGATCTGGAACGACGTCGTCCCCGCCGACAACAAGAAGTACCGCCCGCAGGACGCCGCCAAGGTCCCCGAGCACGTCGAGAACTTCCAGAAGTTCTTCGAGGGCATGACGGGCATCCCGCTGAACGAGAAGACCATGCTCGACCAGTCCGCTCGCGTGCACAACCTGCAGCGCGCCATGTCGCACATGCTCGGCAAGGGCTCCCGCGCGCACGACATGCCGCCCTACCGCGCGGTCGGCCCGGTCACCCGCGAGGAATACGAGTCGCGCCAGGACCGCTACGACAAGCAACTGGTCGAGATCGTCGGCGTCGACATCGCCGGCAAGAGCACCGAGCAGAAGATGGCGCTCCTGCGCGAGTACCGGATGGCGCAGTACAACAAGGTGGTCGACGCGGCCTACGACCGCCGTGGCTGGACCCGCGACGGCGTCCCCACCCGCGAGCGCCTGCGCGAGCTGGGCATCGAACTGCCCGAGATCGTGGCCATGATCAAGGACGCCTGGTAGGGACCCGATGGAGATCTTCGCCCGCAACGTCCCCGGCACGACGGCCATCCTGCAGCAGCAGACCGTGGCCGTCGCCGGGTGTGGCGGACTCGGTTCCAACGTGGCCGTCCTGCTGGCGCGCGCCGGCATCGGCCGCCTCATCCTGATCGACCACGACGTCGTCGAACCGTCGAACCTCAACCGGCAGCACTACTTCCTGGACGACGTCGGCAAGCTCAAGGTCGAGGCGCTGGCGGCGCACCTGCGGCGGATCCGGCCCGAGATCGGCCTCGACCTGCGATCCCGCAAGCTCGAGCCGGCCGACGTCCCCGGCCTCGACGCGGCCGGCCTCCTGATCGAGGCCTTCGACCGCGCCGAGGCCAAGCGCTGGCTCATCGAGGCCTGGTGCGAGGCCTTTCCCGACCGCTGGCTGATCGGCGCGAGCGGCCTGTCCGGCGTCGGACACACGGAACGGATCGTCGTCCGCCGCTCGGGGCGGCTCATCATGTGCGGCGACTTCGAGTCCGACATGGCGGAGGGTCTATGCGCCCCGCGCGTGACCATGGTGGCCGCGATGCAGGCGAACCTGGCCGTGGAATGCCTGGTGGGTGACCATGATCCTCGTCAATGACCGCGACCGCGTCGACTGGCGCCCGGGCATGACCGTGCAGGACCTGCTCGACGCTATGGGCTACTCCTACGTCCTGATCACCGTCACCGTCGACGACCAGCTGGTCGCCGAGCACGACTACCGCCAGCACCAGATCCACGACGAGGCCCGGGTCACGGTGTTCCATCTGGCGCACGGGGGCTAGTCCGCCAATCGCGTCCAATATTACGCGGCCTCCGTATGCATTCGCCACCCGGGTGGCAAATATCTACGGAAATCCCGATGTTACATCGCCATGATCAATGCGTATCCAGCCCCCGCAGCATGCGGACGGCGTGCTCGAGCGTCTTGAGGATCTCCCCCAGGTATTCCTCCACGGCGCGGACGCTGCCGGGCAGGGCGTAGACGAGCGTCCGGCCGACCACGGCGGCGACGCTGCGGCTGAGCAGGGCGCCGGGATGCTCGGCGCCGAACTTCACGCGGATCGCTTCCATCACGCCAGGGATCATCCTGTCCGCCATCGCCGTCACCACGTCGGGCGTGATGTCGCGCGGGCCGATCCCGGTGCCGCCGGTGGTCACGATGACGTCGCACCCGGGCGCCTCCGCGGTCAGCAAGGAGCGCAGCGCGTCGGCGTCATCCGGCAGGATGGCGCCGCGAACGTCGAGCCGCCAGCGGGTCGCCGCGAAGTGCTCGCGCAGCAGGTCCTGCGCGCGCGGGCCGCTGCGGTCCTCGTATTCGCCGCGGCTAGCACGGTCGCTCAGGGTGACCACCAGGCAACGCAGGCGGCGCCGCTCGTGCACCAGGCGATCGCCGGGCGCGATCTCCCCGCCGGCGAGCACCCGGCAGAAGAGGCCTTCCTTCGGCATGACGCAGCGGCCCACCGCCTGGAAGATCGCGCAACCGTCGCCGTGGCAGCGCTTACCGATTTGCGTGACCTCCAGTTCGACCGTGCCGACGCGGAAGCGATCCAGCAGCGAGACGTCGCGCAGGTCGAGGCCGCGCGTGGTGAGGTTCTCCGCGAACTCGCCCGGGGCGAAGGTGCGGCCGGCGTCGGCGCCGAAGCGCGCGATGCTCTCCTCGGCGAGCAGGCTCACCTGGCGGTGCCAGGGCCCGGCGTGCGCGTCGCCCACCACGCCGAGCCCGTCGACGGCCGCACGCTCGACGGAGGTCTTGATCACGCCTTTTTGCTCGGAGACGTTGACCGCGACCAGGCGGCCCTCGGCGATCTCGTGGGCGGCCCAGCCTGCGCCGTCGCTCACGCCGGGTCCTCCTTGTGCTTCTCGACCAGCACGATGTCGCCGATGACCATGGTGCGGTCGACGGCCTTGCACATGTCGTAGATGGTCACCAGCGCGACGGACACCGCGACCAGTGCCTCCATCTCGACGCCCGTGGGGCCGGTGCACGCGGCCTCGCTCTCGACCAGCACGCCGTCGTCCACCAGCTTGGCGACCACGCGCACGTGGTCCAGGTTCAGGCCGTGGCAGAGCGGGATCAGTTCGCTGGTGCGCTTGGCGGCCTGGATGCCGGCGATCTCGGCGACCGTCAGCACGTCGCCCTTCTTGACGGCGTTGTCGGCGATCAGCGCGCGCGTCGCCGCCGTCAGCGCGATGCGGCCGCGGGCCCGGGCCAGGCGGCGTTGCGGCGGCTTGCCGCCGACCGGGACCATGCGGGCGCGGCCGTCGTCGTCGACGTGGGTGAAGCGGTCCACCTCAACCTCCGATCCGGGACATGGTCGTGCGGCAGCGGGTGCCCGCCGCCGGCTTGGTGTCGACGGCCAGGCGCAGGGCCGCCTCGGCGCCGAGTTCGCGCACGTCGTAGGCGAGATCGCTGAACAGGCAGGGGCGCAGGCGCCCGTCGCAGGTCAGGCGCAGGCGGTCGCAGGCCGGACAGTCGCCGCCCGCCCCGCCGATGACCTTGGCGAACGACCCCGTCGCGAGGTCCATCCGGCGCACGTACCGCACCTCGCACCCGACCCGGCGGCCGTACGCGGCGACGTCGCGCGCATCGGGCTCGTCGGGGCTCTCGCGCACCACGCAGTTCAGCTTCACCGGCGCGAGCCCCGCCGCAAGCGCGGCGTCCACGCCGGCGAGCGCCTGCGCGACGTCGCCGCCGCGGGTGATCTCCGCGTAGCGCGCGGGATCGATCGCGTCGAGGCTGACGTTCACGCGCTGCAGGCCGGCGGCGGCGAGGTCCGCCGCCAGTTGCGGCAGCAGGAGGCCGTTGGTGGTCAGGGAGAGGTCGCGCAGGCCGTCGATCGCCGCCAGCATCCCGATCAGGGAGACCACCCCGCGCCGCACCAGCGGCTCCCCGCCCGTCACGCGCACGCGCTCGATGCCGAAGGCGACGGCGACGCGCGCGAATGCCGCGATCTCCTCGTACGACAGCATGTCCTCGTGCCTGCGCAGCTCGACGCCCTCCGCCGGCATGCAATAGGCGCAGCGCAGGTTGCAGCGATCGGTCACGCTGATGCGCAGGTAGTCAATGCGCCGCTGAAAGCGGTCGTACATGGACCAGCGCCCCCTTCTCGAGGTAGGTGGCGCCTGCGGGCAGCACGATGAACCCGTCGGCGTGGCAGATGGCATGGATGTGCGCCGAGCCGTGGTAGACCAGCGGCCGGACCTCGCCGTCCGCGGTCAGGCGCACCGGCAGCCAGCTCTGGCGCGAGGACGCGCGCCGAACGACGCCCTCGGCGAGCGGCGCCAGGAACGTCCGCGGCGCCGGGTCTCCGCCCATCAGGCACGACAGGAGCGGCCGCACCAGGACCTCGAACTGCACGAAGGTCGAGACCGGATTGCCCGGCAGTCCGAAACACCAGGCCCCATCCGCGACGGCGAAGGTGGTGGGCCGGCCCGGCTTCATGGCGATGCTGTCGAAGAGGATCTCCAGCCCACAGGCGCGCATCGCCTGTGGCACCAGGTCGAAATCGCCGGTCGACACGCCGCCCGAAAGGACGACGACGTCGTGGTCGGCGAGCGCCGCCGCGAGCGCCTCGCGCAGCGCGACGGCTTCGTCGCGCACCGTCGTCAAGATCGTGGGCACGCCGCCGGCCGCCGCCGTCTGCGCGGCGAGTTGCGGGCCATTGCTGTCGCGGATCTGGCCGGCTGCGGGCCGGACGTCGACCGCGACCAGCTCGTCCCCCGTGGCCAGGATGGCGACGCGCGGCCGGCGCGCCACCGCCACCTCGGCGTGGCCCGCGCCGGCGAGCACCGCGACGTGCGGCGCCGCGATCCGCGCCCCGCGTGCGAGCAGGAGATCGCCGCAGCGCACGTCCTCGCCCTGCCGGCAGATGTTGTCGGCGGTGGTGGCGGTCAGGCAGCGTACGCGGCCGTCGGATAGCGTCTCGGCGTCCTCGAACTTGACCACGCAGTCGGCGCCGGCGGGAACCGGCGCGCCGGTCATGATGCGCGCGCAGCAGCCGGGCGACACCGTCTCCCGCGGCACGGCCCCGGCGGCGATCGTCTCGACGACGGTCAGGGGTCCGGCGAGGTCGGCACGACGGCAGGCGAAGCCGTCCATGGCCGACTTGTCGAAGGGCGGCTGGTCGGCGTCCGCCACGACGTCGACGGCGAGCGTGCGCCCGGCCGCCGCATGCAACGGCGCCAGTTCGTCGCCGAGGTAGCCGGCGCTCGCGACCACGATCGCGAGGGCCTCCTCGAGCGGGATCATGGCGCCGGCGCCGCTCACGGCACCAGGTCCTTGAAGCTGGTCTCGAAGGCCCGATCGACCGCTCGCGCGACTCTCGCCTGGAAGGCGCCGTAGGCGCGCAGCCACGCTCGGCCCTCGGGTGTCAGCCGCGTATCGCCGCCGGCGGCGCCGCCACGGCGCGCCTCGATGAGCTTGACCCCCAGCGACTGCTCGGCCGCCTTCAAATCGCCCCAGGCCTTGCGGTAGCTGATGTCGAGGCAGGCGGCCGCGGCGCGCAACGACCCCTCGCGCTCGATGGCCTGCAGGAGCTGCCACCGCCCCCGGCCGATCGGGGACGACGCGTCGTCGCCGATCAGCCAGACCTTGAATCCCGGGCGCAGGCCGCGTCCGCCGGAACCCGCCGGACGGCTCATGCGAAGCAGCCCAGCTGGCAGTGGACGATCTTGATGCCGCGGTCGTTGCAGATCCGGCCGATGGTCTCGACCGGCACGGCGAAGCGCGCGGCGAGGGCGAAGGCGTCCTCGCACCGCAGCGTCGGCTTCCCCTCGGGGGTCTGCCCGCAGGCCTGCGCCAGGGCCTGGTCGAGCCCGTTCTCCTGGTTCATCGCCGCCTCCTCGATATGCAATGGAATGCCTATCGCCTCCAAGTTCGTACCCCGGATCCGGTCTTGTCAAAAGGCGAATTCGCGCGCGCGCAACTCCCCGCTTGCCGGATTCCGGGGCCGGATGCCATGGTTGCGCACAACACCTGTCCTCCGACCCGAAGCTCCTACAGCAGTAGGCCATGGAGCCAGGGCGATAGGGTCGTGGGCGAAAGCCCGCGGCCTCCCGGATCTGGAAAGGAGACAGTCATGTCGAGGTTTGCCTGCAACCGTCATCTCTCTCTCACCGCGGTCGTCCTCCTGCTGACGGCCCTGGTCCTCGCGACGCCGGCGGACGCCCAGTCGCCACCCGCGGCCGGCCGCGTCAAGGTCGCCACCACCACCAGCCTCTACGACACCGGCTTGTGGGCCGCGCTCGAGACCGCCTTCGAGGCCGCCTCCGGCCGCGAACTGGACGTGATCTACGCCGGCACCGGTCGCGCGCTCGAGTGGGGCGCCGTCGGCGACGTCGACGTGGTGGTCACGCACAGCCCGTCCCAGGAAGCGGAGTTCATCACCGCGGGCAACGGCAAGGACCGGGTCCCGTTCGCTTACAACTACTTCCTGATCGTCGGACCCGCGGCCGATCCGGCCGGCATCGCCGGGCTCCCGCCCGAGGACGCCTTCCGCAAGCTGGCCGCGGCGGCGTCGTTCCCGTTCGTCTCGCGAGGCGACGACTCCGGGACCCACACGAAGGAAAAGGGCATCTGGAAGGCCGCCGGGCTCGACCACGCCAAGGTCCGCGACTCCGGCAAGTGGTACGTGGAGGCCGGCCTCGGCATGGGTCCCACGCTGTCCATGGCCGCGCAGCTCGGCGCCTACACCCTGAGCGACAACGGCACCTTCCTCGCGTACAAGGGCGAACTCGCCCTGACGCCGCTGGTGACCCAGGGCAAGGCCCTGCTGAACGTGTATGCCGTGATCGTCTGCACGAAGGCGGCCAATCCCGAGGGCGCCGCGGCGCTGTCCGCGTTCTTGACGGGCGAGGCCGGCCAGGCCGTGATCGGCGATTTCGGCCGCGAGACCCACGGCACCAGCCTGTTCACGCCCTGCGCGGGCGGGGACTGCAGCGGCGCCGCGGCGAAATGAGCGAACTGCTTGCCGAGGCGCTGCGGCGGATCGCGGCCCTGGACCCCGAGGTGATGAGCATCACCCTGCGGTCGTTGCTGCTGTCGAGCGGCGCGACGGTGGTGGCGTGCGTGATCTTCGGGCCGCTGGCCGCCGCGATCCACTTCACCAGCTTCCGCGGCAAGGGGACGCTGATCGGCGTCGTGCAGACGCTCTACAGCGTGCCGACCGTGCTCGTCGGCCTGCTGGTCTACCTCGTACTCTCGCGCAACGGTCCGCTCGGCGGCCTCGGCATGCTGTTCACGCCGGAGGCGGTGGTGGCCGGACAGGCGCTGCTGATCGCCCCCGTCCTCATGGGACTGGCGATCACGACGTTGCGCAGCGTGGGCCCGGGCGTGCGCGACACGGCCCTGGGTCTCGGCGCCAGCCCATTGCGGGCGGCGCTGGTGGTGGTCCAGCAGGCGCGGCACGCGTGGGCCACCGTCGTGCTCATGGCCTTCGGGCGCGCGGTCTCCGAGGTCGGGGTGGCGATGATGGTCGGCGGCAACATCCGTGGCTACACGCGCACCCTGACCACCGCGATCTCCCTCGGCGTGGGCCGCGGCGACACCGCCGAAGCCGTCGCGCTGGGCATCATGCTGATGCTGGTGGCCCTGGCGGTCACCATCCTGGCGAACACGGCCGGGAGGCTCGCCCGTGGAGCTTGAGTTCGCCGGCGTGCACCATCGCTACGATGCGAACCCCAGCCTGGACGGCCTCGACCTGCGCGTCGCGCCCGGCGCCATCCACGCCGTGATGGGTCCGACCGGCTGCGGCAAGTCGACGGTGCTGCGGCTGGCCGGCCTGCTCGCAAGACCGGTCGCGGGACGGATCTGTTTCGACGGCCAGCCGGTCCCCGCCGCGGGCCGGCCGCGTCTGACCGCCCGCCGCCGCACCGCGCTGGTCCTCCAGGAACCGACGCTGCTGCACGGCACCGTGCGTCACAACGTGGCTTGGGGCCTGCGGGCGCGCGGCATCCGCGGCGCGGAACTGGAACACCGCACGGACCGCACCCTCGATCTGCTTCAACTGCGCGAGCTCGCCGATCGCCGCCACGACGCGCTCTCCGGCGGCGAGCGCAAGCGGACCGCGCTGGCGGCTGCCGTCGCGGTGCAGCCGCACCTGCTGCTTCTCGACGAACCCCTCTCCTCGACGCACCCCGCGCTGCGCACGATCCTGCGCGAGCAGATCCTGGCCATCAACCGGACCCACGGGACGACGATCCTCGTCGCGACCCACGACGTGCAAGACGCCCTGTCGCTGGCCGGCGATCTGACGGTCATGGATCAGGGTCGAGCGGTCCAGGCCGGCCCGGTCGACGAGGTCCTGCAGCGGCCGAACTGCGCCTTCATCGCCGAGTTCGCCGGCGGCGTCAACCTGCTGCGGGTCGCCGGCGGCGGCGGCACCTCCTGCCGCGTCGGCGCGCTGGTGATCGAGGCGCCGCAGCCGGTCGAGGCCGGCACGTTCCTGTCGATTTCTCCCGGCCACGTGCTGCTGGGCCTCAACGAGCCGGCGACCTCGGCCCGCAATCGCTTCCCGGGCCGCATCGTGGACATGCACCCCTTCGACTACGGCTTCCTGGTGTCGGTGGACTGCGCGGGCACGCGCCTCGCCGCGGTGGTCACGCGTGGTTCGGTGGACGAGCTGGAACTCGCCCTGGGCCGCGAGGTGTGGGCCTACTTCAAGGTGTCGGCCGTCAGGGTCTACGGCTGAGCCGGCCGGCTCACCGCGTCAACTCCGCGTCGAACAGGAACTGGACGTTGAGATAGAAGATGTCGTCGTCGAGATCGGGGGACGACAGGCTGTCGGTGTCCTTCGCGACGTAGTTCGCCTGCAGGCGCAGCTCCGGCCGCGGCCGCCAGTTCACGCCGTACGTCCAGTGGCGCTCGACCACCTCGTCGTCGACCTGACGGTAGCCGCTGGTCTGCTCGTCGTAGCGCAGGCCCACCTCGAGCGGCGCGGGCAGCGGCTGCCAGAACGTCCACAGCGCCCAGCCGGAGTAGTCGAACTGGTACCTCGCATTGCCCCAGTCGTCGTCGATCTCGCCGGCGCCATAGAAGCCGTAGACGTGCTGGCGCCACGGCAGGCGCGCATCGGCGTCGACACTCCAGGCTCGCCGGTCGAGGTCGATGACCGGGCCGCGCGGGTCGAGCGCCATGTCGTCGTGCCGGTTCAGGCTGCCGTGGGCGCCGAGGACCAGGTCGCGCGACAGCGGCCGCACCTCGAGCCGCGCCCCGTAGAAATACTCGCCGGCGCCGTTGGTGTAGACGAACTCCTGGCTCTCGACGCCGCCGACATAGCGGCCGGCGCCGAGCCCGTTGCCCACCATGAGGAAGGCGCTGGCGCGCGGCTCGCGCGCGGGCCACTCGCCGCGCACGGCGAGGCCCAGGTCGCGGTCGTAGGATTTCACGGCCATCGCCGGCGAGATGTAGGGCGTGCGCGCCAGGGCCCAGTCGCCGACGTTGCGGGCGAAGGTGGTGCGCGAGATGAAGTCGAGCTGGTGGTCCGGGACCAGCACCTCCCCCACCGAGGGAATCTTCATCTGGCCCATGGCCAGCGAGAGCCCCGGCGCGGGCCGGTAGAGGCCCCAGAAGTCGATGATGTCGGTGCGCTCCTCGAAGCGCACGCGCAGCAGGCCCTCGAGCTCGCCGTCCGCGGTGGCGAAGCGCAGCGCGAGACGCCCCTGGCGGAAGTTGAACCCGCTGGCGACGTCGTCCGCGGGATCCAGGCTGCCGGGCTGGAGGAGGCCGTTCTCGACCTCCTCCAGGGCGGTCCACCAGAAGCTGGCCGTCGCCTCGACGCCGACGCGCGGCGTCTCGGCGAACGCGGCCGCCGCCGCCCACAGCGCGAGGGCGCCGGCGACGACGGCCACGAGCCGCGAGTTCCTACCGATCCTCGACACCGTGGCCATAGATCAGGATCTCCTCGGCGTCCACCATGGCCCAGCCGCCGTTGATGATGTCGAACTCCTCGCATCCCGCGGGCATCGGATTGATGCGCAGGATGACCGCGCCCTTCACCATGGAACCGGCGTTGTGGTCCTTGGCCGACACGTAATCCCACTCGGGGAGCGTGCAGCCGCTGGTGTCCCAGTTCTTGCCGCGGTCCGGCTGATTCAGGGCGTCGTCGGCCGAACCTGGCGGGATGATGTTGCGGTAAGGACCCTCGCCGTTGATCCGCCCACTGCTGGGATCCAGGTACGACGCTTCCAGAGGCGCCCCCTCCCGCTCGTAGGCGAGGATGTGCCACTGCTCGTCGGTGATCACGTCGCCGTGCGCGTAGCCGTGGGTCTGCGCGGGATACTCGACGAAGCTGCAGTCGAAGCCGAGGTCCGCCGCGCCGAAACCGGCGAAGAACCGGTGGGCAGGGAAGGGCTCGGTGATCTGCTCGATGGTGAAGCTGTGCGCGAAGCCGTCCGGAGCCAGCACGTCGACGCTGGTGGCGCCCGCGAGGTCGACGCCCTCGGCCTCCAGCAGGTCCTTGATCTTCACGCCGGTATAGTTGGCGTAGTAGTCGAACTGCTGCTTGTTGGTATTCGCCAGCCCGAACTGCGAGTGCGCCGGCATGGCGCGGAGTTCCGCCATGGTGACGGTCAGGACGGGGCACAGCGGCAGGCCCGGGTAGCTGCCGGCGTCGCCGGGGTAGCGGAGGTCCGCGATCTCCTGCGCATTGGCGTACCCGTCGCCGTCGCTGTCCGCGCCGGCGATGGCCTGGACGGCTGCCTCGTTGCGGCCGGCAGCGGCGTAGGCCTCGCCGTAGGCGTTGAGTGTCTCGTCGAAGCCCTCGGGGAGCCCGGTCCAGTCCGTGGGCGGATGGATCACGTAGTGGCAGAAGTCGCACGGATTGGCGTGCACCTCGCCCTGCTCCTCGTCGAGCACCGTCGCGCCCCGGTGGCAGGTCTGGCAATCGTCGAGCCGCGTGCCGACGGTGTGCTGGTACGTGCGCACGAAGGCGTTGATGTCCGCGTCCGTCGCGTGACCCTGGTAAGACCGGGACGACTCGATCACCGGCGCGGCGGGGTCGTCGTCGTCGTCGCTGCATCCGGCGAGCACGAAGGCTCCCGCGAGCGCAAGGAGCAGGACGACCGCCAGCGTCCAGAGCGTTGCCTTCTTCATCATCCGCATACCTCCAGAAGGGAACCGAGGGAGCGCGATCGGCACGAACGAACATATCGGGCGGGCGGGATGTCAAAATTTAAACAACCGGAGTATTCGACTTGGATATCGCCCCGGGGAACGAACTGGACTCCCCCGTTGCGATACCGGTAGTTTCCGTGACGCCAGGAGGATGGAGTTCATGACGGAATGTCCCGGCATGTTGCTGATCGGCGCGGCCCACCGCAACGCGGGCAAGACGGAGTTCGCCTGCGCGGTGATCCGCCGCGTCGCCCCCGCGCACCGCGTCGCCGCGATCAAGGTCACCTGCATCGACGAGCGCGAGGATCTGGTCTCGCGCGAGGACGACCACGTGGTCGCGGACGTGCCCGGCTCCCACCGCCTCAGCCTCGAAACACGCGACGACCTGACCAGGGACACGTCCCGCCTGCTGCGCGCCGGCGCCACGCCCGTGCTCTGGTTGCGCGCGCGTCGCGACCACGTCGCCGCGGGCCTGGTCGCGGCGCTGGCCCGCATCCCCGCCGACCACCTGATCGTCTGCGAATCCAATTCGGCCCGGCTGGTGGTGACGCCGGACGTGTTCATCGTCGCGCGCCGCGCGGACGACGCCTCGATCAAGCCATCGTGCGCCGCGGTCGTCGACCGGGCCGACCGGATCGCCGTCTTTCACGGCGACGGCTGGGATCTCCCGCCGGACAGCCTCGCGGTGGCCGACGGACGGTGGGTGCTGCGCCCCGGCGGATAGGCCAGGGGCCCCGGCTGTGGCCGGGGCCCCAAGGAGCGCACTCATCAACGCTTGACTAGCCGTTCCATATCACTTCACCAGGACCATCCTCCTGGTCTGCGTCTCGTCGCTCGTCTGCAGCTTGTAGAGGTAGACGCCGGCCGCCACGGCGGCGCCGTGGTCGTCCCGGCCGTCCCAGGTCACGGTGTACTCGCTCGACGCGCGGGTGTCGTCGACCAGGGTCCGGACGTGACGGCCCGCCGCGTCGTAGACCTTGAGCGACACGTGGCCGTCGCGCGCCAGCGAGAAGCGGATCTGCGTGCTGGGGTTGAACGGGTTGGGCTGGTTCTGGGTCAGGTTGAAGGGCCGGGCCAGGAGATCCGGCTCGTCGTCGATCCCCGTGAGCCCGCCGGCCCAGTTGGCGAGGATGTAGTCGTAGTTCTGGTAGGAGGCGCCGGTGTCGAAGCGGTACGGCCGGCCGGCCACGTAGATGAACGCGCCGTCGCCTTCCTTCTGCAAGCGGAAGCCGGCGGCCTGCGAGGGCACCGCCGGGTCGCGGAGGATCGGCACCGCCTGGGACGACGCGCCCAGCGTGACGAGATGCACGAGGGAGTTCGCGCCGACGGACGGCATGTTGACCAGGTTCGCGTCCAGTGCCGTCAGCGTGGTGATGGTCCTGTCCGCGGACACCGCGGTGATGCCGCAGTACGTGCGGATGGCCGAGGTCAGGAAGTTCCCGCCGAGGCGCGTCGCGAGGATGAAGTTCCCGCCGTTGCCGACGTAGTTGAGCACCTGCGCGCCGTCGTAGTAGTCGATGTCGCCGCTGTAGTTGTTGCCGACCCAGATCACGGTGCGATACAGGTTCAGGACGGACGTCGGGATCTTGCGCCGCAACTCGACGACCTGGCTCACGGAGGGATTGGCCAGGAAGTCGAATTCCTGGTCGCCGAAGACGTCCCACACGTCGACCTGGTGTGAGCCGTGGATGGCCGAGCTGCCGTAGAAGGTCGCCATCTCGGCGGGATAGGTCGCATACTCGATGCCGTTCACGACCAGGATGTCGGCCTGGTTGGTGATCGCGTGCACGTAGTTCGCGCGCGTCGTCGTGTGGCTGTTGATACCGTCGTCGACGGTCAGCGTCACCGAGTAGGTGCCCGGCGTGGTGTACGTCCAGACGGGCTCCGGGTCGGTGGAATCCACGCTGCCGTTACTGTCGAAGTCCCACGCCCACGAGATGATCGGGGTCGAGCTCGCCGGGCTCGACAGGTCCTCGAAGGTGGCCAGGAACGGCGCCGCGCCGGCGGTCTCGGCGGCGCGGAAGGCGGCGTGGATGCTGTCGGTGAACGTGGGCGGCGCCTTCTTGGACTGGTAGACCAGCTGGCTCGCCTGGTTCTGCACGAAGGCCAGGATGCTGACCTGGGTGAAGTCGACCGCGTTCTGCGCTTCCGGAGTCGGGATGTAGAGCACGGAGGTCTCGACGGAGCCGCCCGGGGCCGGCACGACGAGCTCGGTGCCGTAGGCGTCGTCCAGCATCTTGCGGCAGACATCGGGGAAGTCCCGCTCGCCGTTGGACCCCGGCGGGCTGGCGAAGCTCACCATGTTCTGCAGGAGGCCGAGTTGCAACGTGACGGTCTCCGGCAGGATGGTGACGTCCGAGGGGTCACGCGTGACGGTGACGTGCACCTCGATGATGTTGCCGGTGTAGATCTCGGAGACCATCTCGATCTGGAAGGGCGAGTAACCCGCCGTGTGCGTGGTGACCAGATTCGTGAAGTTCGCCTGGTCGGCCGCGTTGTTGCCCGAGATGTTGAAGGTGGCCCCGTCGATCTCGATCCAGGGCACGGCGTCGACCAGGTAGTAGGCGCGGCGGGTCATGTTGTCGGCAGGATTCAGGAGGTACATCGGGTCGAGCGGGCCGGGCCAGTTCACGTTGTACACGATGTGGTTGAGCAGGCCCTGGGTTTCGAGATTCTGCGACGTGGCGCTGTACCAGCCGTTGTTGAGCGTGGCGCAGGGGCCGCACGAGGCGTTGGTGAAACGCTCGACCAGTGCCACCCGGGGATACCCGAACGCTGGTGAGACCGCGGCCACCACCAGCAGGAGCGCGAGCAATGTCTTCATTCCGTCTTCCTCCTCGTTCGAGGCGAATCGCCCCGACCAGACCAGCATGACCACGACCCCTGGGGCGGGCGGACACGTATCCTAGCATTTTGGTCGGCTATAGTCGAGCGAACAGATCGACGTCACGCCTCGCCGACGCGCCGGCGCAGATCGTCCAGGTTCATCTCGATGGTCTGGCGGGACCGGAGCAGATCCTCGAGAACCGCCTCGCGCGAGCGCGGCGCCGCCTCGCCGGGGGCCGCATCGCCGAGGTAGGGACTCAGGCCGTCCCACACCTCGCGCGGGAGCACGCTCTGCAGGTACTCGAGGCTGGTCCCCCGCAGCACGGCGTCCCGGGTGAGCAGACCCTTGAACGAGATCTGTAGCGGCACCGGCGGCAGGATCAGCGAGAGCAGCGTGAAGACGTGCTCCAGGCTGCGATTGCTGCCGGAGCGCAGGGACGGTTCGACCACCGCGCCCGGGATGTCCGCCGGCACGTCGTCGAGCAGGCGCTGGTCGGCCCACAGGCGCCGATCGACGCGCGATTCCCGCAGGACCGCGCGATGCACCACGCCGGCGTCGACCGGGAGCGACGGCTCGCGCGCGCGCAGGCTGGTCAGCGCCACGCCGGCCTGGAAGCGGACCTCGAACCGCCCGTCGTCGAGCGCGGCCAGCAGACCGTCGCGCGCGCGCGTCGTCGCGCACGTCGCGAGGATGCGCGGGATGCGCCGCCGGATCGCGAAGTCCTCGTCGGGGTCGAGCAGGCGGTCGACCAGCTGGCCGGTGATGGCCGGGGCGGCGCGGGCCAGCGTCCGCGAGGCCCACGTCGTGACGTGGTCCCAGGCCAGCAACGACGCCACCTGACCGGCGAGGAGGGGAGTCACGTCGGACAGGCGCCGCAGCTGCGCCCGGACGCGGGCCGCGTCGCCCGACCGCAGCTCGATGAGGGCGGCGACCTCCGCGTCGGCCGGACGCGACGGCGACCGGGCGCCGGGTGGCGGAGAGTCGTCGGGAGGATCGTCGTCCCCCTCGGACCGACGCGACGGCGGCGCCGGCGCCAGGCGCCGGAGTTCGCTGTGTTCCAGGCCGGCAAGCGTCATGGTCATGTCGATGCCGGCGAGCGAGTCCATCATGGTCGGCGTTGCCGGCACCATGCCGGCCCCGAGGTCCAGGACGTTCGCCCGGTCGATCAGGCTCGCTTCCAGGGCGCGGACGTAGCCCGTGCGCAAGGCGCGGGACACCAGGAGGCACGCGCCCGAGATGGCGGCCGTCATCACGAGAAGCACGTGACCCGACACCGCGACCGGCAGGAAGATCACCGCCTTGACCAGCAATCCCCCGACGACGTCGCCCGCGCGGTCGGCGCCGACGTCGATGATGGTCTTGGTGCTGCGTCGGTCCTCGGGCACCACCGGCGAGAAGAGAAGCTCGTAGCCGGACCGGTGGATCGAGCCCTGGATGATCGCCTCGAGGCTGCGCAGGAAGCCGAGTCCGAACAGGTTCAGGAACGGCGCGACCGCCAGCCCGCCCGCCGTCATGATGGCCGGCCGGATCATCATGGTCCGGGCGATGCCGATGCGCTCGATGAGTCGGCGCGTGAGACCGGCCTGCACGACGAGGGTGACCAGCGACACCGCGGTGTAGAAGACCGCGAAGAACCGCACCAGCTCGGCGCTGCTCGCGAAGCGCGTGGTGGCCTGGGCCTTGAACTGGAAATCCACCAGGGTCGCCGCGGCGTTGCCCAGCAGCACGATCAGCGCCAGGTTGCGCAGGTAGGGCACGCGGCGCAGCGCCCGGAACCCGGACTCGCCGGCCAGGCGCGGACCGCCGCGCGCGAAGAGGTGCCGCGGCGACGGCGACGCGACCTCGTGATGAGTCGGCAGCAGGATCAGGAGCCGCGCGCACACCAGTTGCAGCACCGCGACGACCGGCAGCACCCAGAGGATGCCGAGCAAGGCGCCGACCCGTTCGGCCAGCAGGCCGCCGAGCAGGCCGCCGGCCGTGGCGCCACCGACGATGCGGCCGATGCCCTGCCTGGCGGTCCGCGGGTCGAAGCACTCGTTGATGATCGACCAGAATCCCGAGATGAGGATGGACCCGATGACCGCGACGTGCAGGTAGACCACCACGGCCGCCAGGCGGAGATCCGTCGTCGCCAGCAGCCACTCGCCGACCAGGAGGAGCCCGCTGACGGCGAAGAACGGCGGGATGACCCGCTTCGGTCCGGCCAGCGCGACCCAATGCGCGGTGATCAGCACGGCCCCGATGGAAAGGAGCGCCGACGCCACCAGGACCACGGGCAGCGCGGAGATCGCGAAGTTCGCGAGGAACAGCGCGTCGCGCGCCGTCTTGCCGGCGACCTGGGTGGCGATCATCACGGCCGCGCACGCGGACGCCGTCGTGACCGTCCGGGTCTGCGCGCTCACGAGCCGTTCGCCGCGCGGGCGACCGGGTCCACCGCGCCGCGGATCGAGGCCACGTGCAGGTCCGGAAGGTTGACCCGCCACCACCGCTCGGCGCGCTCGCGCGTCCAGGCCGGCAGCGTGGCCGCCACCTCCGCCAGCATGCCGCTGAGCTGCTCGACCGTGCGCGGCCGGTCGCCAGGGTGCTTGGCGAGGCACGCGCGCACGATGTCGTCCAGGCGCGGCGGGATCTCGATCTCGGTGCGCGAAATCATGCTCGGCGGCTCGGCCTGCACGTGCTGCACCAGGACCGCCAGGGCATGCTGGCCGTCGAAGACCATCTGGCCGGTCAGCAACCAGTAGGCGACGCAGCCCAGGCCGTAGATGTCGGCGCGACCATCGACGTCGCGCTCGCCCGTGACCGCCTCGGGCGCCATGAAACCGGGCGTGCCGCTGGTCGCGCCCAGGGTCGTCAGCTGGGTGGCCACCGCGGCGGAGTCGTCCACGTCGCGGACCAGGCCGAAATCGAGGACCTTCAGGATGTCGAACTCCCGTCCGCGCCGGCAGGTGAAGAGGTTCGCCGGTTTGACGTCACGGTGAATCAGGCCGCGATGGTGGGCGTCGGCGAGCGAATCGCAGGCGGCGCGCAGGAGATGGATGGCGCGCTCGGCGGGAAGCGGCCCGAACTCCTCCACCAGGGACTTGAGGTCCCGGCCCTCCAGTAGTTCCATCACGTAGTAGAAGACGCCGTCCTCACCGATGCCGAAGTCGTAGAGCACGATCGAATGGGGCGAGGTGAGCATGGCCGTCGCCTGCGCCTCGCGCTCGAAACGGCGCAGCACCATGCGGCCGACCTCGGCGTTGCCGCTCGCCAACGACTCGGGACGGATCAGCTTGATCGCCGCGGGCCGGCGCAGCATGCGGTGCTTCGCGGTCCAGACCTCGCCCATGCCGCCGGTGCCGATCCGGCGCAGGAGTTCGTAGCTGCCCAGACGTCTCGCCCGCGACACGCTCTTCGCGAGGAAGAACACGCGGTAGGCGCAGGCGTAGGCGATGCCGACGCAGATGAAGACCGGTGTCGCCATGCGCAGGATGGCGAGGGTGGGCGAACCCGGAAATCCCGCCGGCGTCCCGTGGACCAGGAGGGACAGCATCGCGGTACCCGGCAACATGGACCAGGCCAGCAACGACGCCACCAGGATCTGCCGCGGCGGCAGCGTGACGATGGTCGCATACATGACGATCCAGACTCCGGTCCAGCTCACGCCGAACTCGTAGGTCCCGGCCAGGTAGCTCTGTTCCCAGCCCCAGTTCTGCGCGGCGATGCCGAGCGAGGTCACCACCAGGAAGACCATCGCCATCCGCGAGAACGCCGTGCATGGACAGGACCGGCGACGACAGCGCAGGCCCACGAAGGCCGAGTAGACGATCGCGATCACCGTGACCACGCCGTCGAAGGCGCGCGGCCACGTGAAATGGCCGACCGCCACGCTGGACAGGATCCAGTCGGTCGCGAACGCGACCAGGTAGGCGCAGGCATACGTCAGGGCGGCCGCACCCAGGGCCCGGAAGGCGCCATCCTGAGTCTCGGTATCCAGCTCGGCAAAGCGCGCGGGGCCGCTGGGGGTGGTCGATTCGACACCCGGCTTCACACGGAACTGTGCGGCCATGCCCACCACCTCTCGGGTGCTCCTCGGCGGTGCGTCCGGGCAGAAATACCCCGGCCCCCCCCTGTCGACAGTTGAATACCAGACTAAATTGCTTTAGTTAAAGAGGCAAATCTCGAGAAGCCCCGGTGATGGACGCCCTCGGTCCGCCGTTCCCTGGGCCCGGCGCGTTTCCGTCGCGAGGAACCAGTCGATGCTTCACAGCCTGCTCGGCACCGCGACCATCGCCCTCCTGTGCGGGTCTCTCGCCACGGTCGCGGAACCGACGCCGCCGGCGTCGACGGACCCGTTCGCGGTACGGGCCGTCGGCAGCCGCTACCAGGCGGGCTGGCTGCATCGGTGGCTCTTCGGCGGCGACTACCGGGAGCTCTGGACGACGCCGCTGACGATACCCGTCCTCGACCTCGCGACGTTCGGCGGCGGCCTGACCCCCGTGTCCCGCGGCGGCGGCCAGCAGACCACGTCGGTGCGCCTGCGCGCCGCCGACGGCGGCGACTACTACCTGCGCTCGATCGACAAGAACCCCGCCGCCGCACTCCCGGCGGAACTCGCCGGCACCGCCGTCGCCGCCGTGGTCCAGGATCAGACCAGCGCCACGTTTCCCGCCGCAGCCCTGGTGGTGTCGCCGCTGCTCGACGCCGCCGGCGTGCTGAACTCGCGACCGCAGCTGTTCATCCTGCCGGACGACCCTCGCCTCGGCGAATTTCGCGACCTGGCCGGGCTGGTCGGCATCCTCGAGCCGCGTCTCTCCGACGGCTGGAGCGGCGCCACCGAGGTCATCGGCGGCGCCGATCTCCTCGCCCGCCTCGACGCGAGCCCCGCCGACCGCGTCGACGCGCGGGCCTTCCTCGTGGCCCGGCTGGTGGACCTCCTGGTCGGCGACTGGGACCGGCATCGCGACCAGTGGTCGTGGGCCCGCTTCGGCGACGAGGTGCCGCGACGCTGGCGGCCCATCCCTCGCGATCGCGACTTCGCCCTGGTGAACTACGACGGTCTCGCCATCGCCTCCGCGCGCATCCGTCTGCCGCAGCTGATCTCCTTCGGCCCGGAGTACCCCGCGCTGCTCGGCCTGACCTGGAACGGTCGCGAACTCGACCGCCGACTCCTCCTCGAGGCCGACGCGGAGCTCTGGCGCGCCGTCGTCGCGGACCTCCAGGCCGCGCTCACCGATTCGGTCATCGCGCTCGCCGTCGCGCAGCTGCCGCCGGAGTTTGCCGCCATCTGCGGCGACGACCTCGCGCGCAACCTGGCGCGGCGGCGCGACGCCCTCGGCGAGATCGCCGGACGGTTCTACCGGATGCTGGCGCAGGAGGCCGAGGTCCATGCGACCGACGCCGACGAGACGCTGGTGCTCGACGTGCGCGACCCGCGCACCGTCGTCGCCCGGATCTTCGCCGGCGGCCGGCCAGGTCCGACGCGCGGGGAGGCGTACTTCGCCCGGCAGTTCACGCGCGACGAATCCCGGGAACTGCGCGTGTACCTCGGCGGCGGTCGGGATTCGGTGGTGGTGACGGGCCAGGGAGATCCGAAGATCGAGGTGCGAGTGGTCGGCGGCCCCGGCGCGGACGTCGTGCTGGCTCCGTCCGGCGTCGGTGGCGTGACGCTGTACGACGAGGATCCGGGCACGGTGGTGACCGGTGACGCGGCGCTCGACCGGCGACCTTACGCGCCGCCGCCGAAGCGGATGGCGAACGAGATCCCGCCGCGGGACTGGGGCCACGCGTGGGAACCCGCGACCATGGTCGCAACCGGGCCCGACATCGGCCTCCTGATCGGCGTCGGCCAGACCTACACCACCTACGGCTTCCGCAAGCTCCCCTATGCCAGCCGGCACCAGTTCCGGATCGGGTACGCGACCGAGCCGCAGGCGCTGCGGGCCGACTACCGCGGGCGATTCCGGCGGATCGGTTCGCCGCGGATCGCGCAGGTCCTGGTGCGCGCGTCGGGCATCGAGGTCCTCCGCTTCCACGGCTTCGGCAATGAGGTCACGGCCGACGGGTCGGACGAATATTACCGCGTGACGCAGAATCAGTACGGGATCTGGACCTCGGTCGCGACGTCCCTCGGCGCGGAAGGCGAGGCGACCATCGGTCCCGTGGTCCGCTACGTGACCACGGACGACTGGCCGGACCGTTACCTGGCCACTGTCGAACCCTACGGAGCGGACCGCTTCGGCCAGGTCGGACTGCGGTTGGGAATCACCCTGGATAGTCGCCACGAACCGAGCCTGGCGCGCGGCGGCCTGCACGTCGCGGCAACCGGCAGCTACTATCCGGCCTGGTGGGACGTGTCCGAGGCCTACGGCGACGCGCGCGCCGACGTCACGGGCTACGTCGTCCTGCCCGGGCCACTGGATCCGGCGCTGCGGCTGCACGCCGGCGGCAAGATGATCTGGGGGCCGTACCCCTACTTCGACGCGGCGTTCATCGGCGATCAGCGGACCGTCCGCCTGGGCCGCCAGAACCGCTACGCCGGCGACGCGTCGACCTACGGATCCGCGGAACTGCACCTGACCCTCGGACGCGTGTTCCTCGGCGTGCCCGCCGACGTCGGCCTCTTCGGCCTCGCCGATGCGGGCCGGGTGTACCTCGAGGGCGAGCACTCGAACCTCTGGCACGCCGCCGTCGGCGGCGGGCTGTGGGCATCGATCCTCGACCGCGCCAACACCATCCAGCTGTCCGTCGCTCGCAGCGAGGAACGGACGGCCCTGTACTTCCACGCCGGGTTCGGCTTCTAGCCGGGGAGTTGCGATGCCAGACGTGCGCCGTCGACATCTCGCCGCAGCGGTCCTCCTGTCGCTCGCCGGGCAGCTCGTCGCGCCCGCGACGGGCCGGGGCGACGACCTCGAGACCGGCGAGGTGGTGGCCCTGGTGGCCGCCCCCGCCGTGTTGTGGTGGTCCGGCAACCACATCCATGCGGCGTCCCGCGGCGCGCCGCCCCGCTGGACGGAACCACCGGCCATCGACCGCTGGGCGGCCATCCACCTGGCACCGTCGCCGCGGTCCACGCGCGGCAACTTCATGGACTCGGACCTCGCGTCGACCCTCAACGCGGTCGCCGGCGGCGCGGCCGTCGGCGGGCTCGACGCCGCCTTCCCGCGGGCCGACGGCGACCGCGCCGCGGCGCGAGGCCAGCTGTTCTACTGGTCGGGCTACGCCTGTCTGCAAGGCGTGCAGAAAGCCGTGAAGGGCGCGGTCGGACGCCAGCGTCCGCTGTGGCGCCTCGCGCCGGAGGTCGCCGCCGGCCGGGAGGGCGTCGATGCGGACTACGCGCGCGAGTCGTTCTGGTCCGGCCACGCGTCGGGCGCGTTCTACGCCTCGACTTACCTGAATCTCCGCCTGCGCGCCATGATGCGCCGCGAACTGTCGGCGGCCGAGTACGACGACTGGAGCTGGGTCCCGCCGGCGACGCTCTTCACCTGGGCCACCTGGGTGGCCTACAGCCGCATCCATGCGCACCAGCATTACCTGACGGACGTGCTGGTGGGAGCCGGCGCCGGCGCGGCCGTCGCGCTCCTCTTCGCCTCGCTCGACGAGGACGCCGCCGACGGTCCGGCGTCGGGTGCGCCGATCCCGCTGGCGACGTTCGGGGGGCGCTTCTGAGCCCTCAACCGGGCGAGTGGTCGGCCATCGCGTGGTGGCGGCGGCCGATAGCCGTCGCGAGCGCGAGCCACGCGAGCGCGATGGCGACGTTGACGGCCGCGAAGCCGGAGGTCGTGAGGCCGAGGGTGGTCCCCGCCAGGACCAGGCCGGCCGAAAGCACATCGCCGGCGCGCACGAAGAAGGTGTCGACGGCCTGCTTGCCCTTGTACTTGACCTCCACGCTGGTCGGCAGGAACAGCGCGTGCCGCACCGTGTTCTGGAGCGAGTAGTCGGTCGCGTTCTCCAGCGACTTCACGACGCGGATCAGCAGCAGCGCCGGCACGGCGGCGATCGCGGCGTACCCGACCAGCGAGATCGCCGGCAGCACCAGCACCGCGCCGCGCACGCCGAGACGGCCGATGAGGCGCGAGACGGCGAAGAGCTGCAGCAGGGCGCCGATGATGTTCACGCCGGTGAAGAACCGGGCGTAGAACGCGCCCACGAACGCGTTCAGCTGCGACTCGGTCCCCATCGGCAGCGCGGCGGCCGCCGCCTGGCGGACCGTCCGGCCGAGGACGTACTCGCCGGTGGTGTTCACCAGGTTCAGCAGCAGCAGCATCACGGCGATCAGGAGCACGTAGCGATCGTTCAGGACCAGCGCGAAGCCCGAGCGCCCGCCCGGGGCGGCCGGCGCCTGCGGCCGCGGTCGCGCGACGGCCTCGGCGAGCCGCGCCCGCTCGCGCCGCTGCACCACGCGCGTGAGCCCGACGCAGGCGAGCAGCACGGCGGCCGCCACCAGCATCAGCTCGTACACGCCGAGGCCCGCGGCGAGCAGCCGGCCCGCGATCCAGGAGCCGGCGATGGCCCCGGCCGAGCTGCCGACGGCGATCAGGGCGAACAGACGCTTGCCCTGCTCGGGCGTGTAGAGATCGGTGGCGAAGGACCACAGCTGGGCGATCACCATCAGGCTGAAGATGCCCACCCAGATGAAGAACGGCACGCCGAGGTACGGCACGCCCAGGCGCGCGAGCACGTAGAACAGCACGATGTTGCCGACGAAGAACAGCCCGATCCGGTTGATCAGCCGGACCCGCCCCACGCGGTTCACCAGCGCGCTGTACGACGGCACGATCAGCAGCAGCAGGATCGCCTGCGCGGCCGACGCGTAGCTCTTCACCTCGGCGCCGCCGCCGACCAGGATGAGCGGCTCGCGCACGGTCTTGAGGAGGTAGTACGAGGTCAGCAGCAGGAAGAGGGTCACCATGAGCAGCAACACCGTGCCGCCCTCGCCGGGCTCCACGCGCGCGAACGGCCGCAGGACGCGCGCGAGGCGGTCGGGAGCGCCGGCGCCGGCAGCGGACCGCCGAGAATCTCTCATCGTCCGTGGGTGCAGAAGATCATGACATCGCTCCGGAAATACGGTCGACGGTCGCGTCGCGGATCCAGGACACTATATCGGACTATTTTAGTATTTCAATGGCCGGGCCGGCATTCCGGCGCCAATTCTCCCAGGTCCGATCCGGGCGCCAACCCTTGAACACGTTGCCCGCACCTTGCGTCGGGTACTAGATTCAGGGCTTCCCGTGGCGGGTCGGCCCGTCCGCCGCGAGGAGCGACACGTGGGATTCCAGCGGGGGTGGTCGTCATGAAGAGGTTCGGTTCCCTGGCGCTGCTTCTGCTGTCCCTCTGCCCCGCAACCCACGCCGACCAGCCCGGGAGCAACGCCATCGACAACCCCCTGCTCGCCCCGTTCGACACGCCCTTCGCCGTGCCGCCGTTCGCGGCGACCCGAACCGAGCATTTCGTCCCCGCCTTTGCGGAAGCGATGGCGCGGCACGACGCGGAGGTCGCGCGGATCGTCGATAACCCGGCCGCGCCCACCTTCGCGAACACGGTGCAGGCGTACCTCGCGAGCGGCGAGTTGCTGATCACCATCACCAACATCTTCGACAACACCACCGGCGCGAACACCAGCGCGGCCCTGCAGGAGATCTCCGGGGAGATCAACCCGCGGCTGGCGGCCCACCGCGACGCGCTGACGCTCGACCCGCGGCTGTTCGCCCGGGTCAAGGCGGTCCACGACGCGCGGGACCAGGAACACCTCGCGCCCGCCGACGCCTACCTGCTCTCGCGCCTGTACCAGTCCTTCGTGCTCAATGGCGCCCTGCTCTCGCCCGCCGACCAGGAGACGCTGAAGGCCATCAACCAGGAGCTCGCCGCGCTGGCGGTGACGTTCGACAACAACGTCCTCGCGGAGACCAACGCCTACCGGCTGGTGATCGAACGACCGGAGGACCTCGCCGGGCTGCCCGACGCCGTGATCGCGACCGCCGCCGAGGCCGCCGCGCGCGACGGCCTGCCGGGCAAGTGGGTGTTCACCACCCAGAAGCCGAGCCTGATCCCGTTCCTCCAGTACGCGCGCAATCGCGCGCTCCGCGAGACGCTCTACACCGCCTACACCAACCGCGGCAACCGCGACAACGCGAACGACAACAAGGCCGTCCTGGCGCGCATCGTCGAGCTGCGCGCGGCCAAGGCCGGGCTGCTCGGCTTCCCGAACTACGCGGCCTACAAGCTCCAGACCAGCATGGCCGGCACGCCGGAGCGCGCCTTCGAGCTGCTCGACTCGCTCTGGGAACGGTCGCTGGTCGCCGCCCGCCGCGAGATCGTCGAACTGCAGGCGCTCGTGGACCAGGAGGGCGGCGGTTTCGCCCTCGCCGCCTGGGACTGGTGGTACTACGCCGAGAAGCTGCGCAAGGCGAAGTACGACCTCGACGAGACCGAGATCCGGCCCTACTTCCGCCTGGAGAACGTGCGCGACGGGCTGTTCATGGTCGCCGAACGGCTCTACGGACTGACGTTCACGCCGTTGCCCGATCTTCCCGTGCCGCACCCCGACGCGCAGGCCTTCGAGGTGAAGGAGGCCGACGGCTCGCACCTCGGCGTCCTCTACCTCGACTACTACCCGCGCGAGAGCAAGGAAAGCGGCGCCTGGTGCCTCGAATACCGCGGCCACCACGTCCTGGACGGCCGCGAGATCACGCCGATCACCACCGTGGTCTGCAACCTCACCCGGCCCACGCAGGACACGCCCTCCCTGCTGAGCATGGACGACACCGAGACCCTCTTCCACGAGTTCGGCCACGCCCTCGAGAGCCTGGTCTCGCAGGTCCCCTACGCGAGGTCGTACGTCGCGACGGACTTCGTGGAGTTGCCGAGCCAGATCATGGAACACTGGGCCTTCCACCCCGAGGTGCTGCGGCTCTACGCCAGGCACTACCAGACCGGAGCGTCCATCCCGGAGGACCTCATCGCCCGCATCCGCAACGCGACCCTCTTCAACCAGGGCTTCGCCACCACCGAGTACCTGGCCGCCTCCCTGCTCGACCTCGGCTACCACAGCCTGCCCCCGGGCACGACCGTGGACGTGGCGCGGTTCGAGCGCGAGTTCTTCGCGAAGCGAGGACTTCCGGCGGAGATCGTCTCGCGCTACCGCAGCACCTACTTCGGCCACATCACGGGCGGTTACGACGCCGGGTACTACAGCTACATCTGGTCCGCCGTCCTCGACGACGACGCCTTCGGCGCCTTCGCGAGCCGCGGCATCTTCGACCAGGCGACGGCCGCCGCCTTCCGCGCGCAGATCCTCGAGCGCGACGGCATCGCGGAGCCCATGGAGATGTTCAAGAGCTTCATGGGGCGCGAGCCCTCGATCGAGCCATTGCTGAAGGACCGGGGGCTGATCTGAACGACGCCCCGGCGGTCGCCCGCCTCGTCACCCCCGCGGCTGCAGCAAACGGGCGACGAGCCCCTCGAGGTCGTCCTCGAACCGGCTGCAGGCGACGGCAATCCGCGGCCAACCGGTCGCGACGATCGGTTGCGCGTGGGCCAGGTTGTTGCGCAGCGTCTCCATCTCCTTGACGGCGCGGCGCGCCTCTCGTCGCGAGGCGAATCCGAGGACCGCGCAGAAGTCGTCGTCATGCGAGAGGATGGCCCCCTTGTCGCCGTACTGCAGGCAGTCCACGAGGTCGACGTCCTGGCCGCGACGCCGCCGCTCCTGCTGGAGTTCCTCCGCCTTCGCCACGCGCGGCGCGCTGAGGTACTGCTGCCACGACCCGTCGCCGTGGCGCAGCCGGATGACCCGGGTCATCAGCGACTCGCCGAGGGTGATGGTGCCGAAGAGGAACATGCGCATCGGCGGCTTCTCGAGATCGCTCAGGGTAACGATGGCGCCCACCCGCCCGAGGATGACGACGAAGCACTGCGCGTTGATCGCCAGCGAACGGACGACCCCGGTCAGCGGCGCCGTGTCGGGCACGAGGTCGTCCGTCGCCGAGAACTCCCGCCGGTGATCGCCGCAGACGCCGTGCGACAGGTCGTCGCGACGGGCGTAACCGGTGACCACGCCGTCCTGGCGGATGCCGACCAGGTCGAAGTCGCGCGCCAGCATGAACGCGCGCACGGCCGCCGCCTCGGTGCCCGCATCGAACGACACCAGCGTCTCCGCGATGTCGAGGGCCGTGAAACCCGCCAGGAACACCCGCTTCAGCCGCGCTTGCTGCAGATCCGGTTCGAACATGTGGCGTTTTACCTCACGACCACGACACGCCGCAGCCCTGACGGCCGCCCGGCCGCTTCCGTCCGCAGGAAATAGACCCCCGCCGCGACCGGACGACCGCCGTCGTCGCACAGGTCCCACGTGGTCCGGCCGGAGACGTCGAGCGCGAGCGAACGAACGTGGTCCCCGCGGGGGGAGAATACGGAGAGCCTCGTTGCAGCACCCGATTTGTCGCCGCCCAGTGCGATCTGCACCCGGTTACCCGCGGGATTCGGCGAGATCACGAGATCGCCGGCGGCCGACCGTTCCGAGTCGACGGCCGAGGGCGCGGACGGGTCGGTGAGCGTCAGGGCGGTCAGGGCGTAATCGAGGGTCAGGCGAATCTTGTAGGCATCGTAGTTGACGAGTTCGGCCGTCGAGCCGTAGGGGTTCGGCGAGGTGTCGTAGGAGAACTCCGTCCCGTAGTTCCCGGAGACGTCGAAATAGAGAGGATCGTTCAACGGTTCCTCGCCGTTCAGCATCGGGACGATCTCGATGGCGCGGCCGGCTCCCGCGTTGGCCAGCAGCATCGCGGTGAACGAGGTCAGGTCGAAGAGGCCGCCGTCCACCCGCTGGACCACGATCTCGGCGTCGCCGGGATTCGGGCCGGCCGTGACGTACTGGGCCTCGATGCCTTCTGGCCACGGGATCCTGACCGGCCGCCCGATGGGCTCGGACCCTCCCCCCGTGAAGAGCTTGTCCCGCGTGTAGGTGAACATATAGCCTTCGCAGGTGATGGTATCCCAGGTGGTCCCGATCTCGACCACCGTGGCGACCTGATCGGGGTTGAAGTACACCGTGACGACGGCGGCAGCCTCGCGCGCCGGCAGGCAGACCAGCGACGCGACCAGCGCGACGATCCCTAGAAGAATGGTCCTCATCGTCGTTCCTTCCGTCAGGTCGTCAGATTCCTGGAGAGACACGGTTGGCGCGACCACGCGTTGCCGCACCGAGCCCGGCTTGCGGCCTTTCCGCGACCGGTACGCCAGGCCCCATTGTAGCATCGCCACGCCTGCACCTGGCAGCCGTCTCATCGGTTTTCGGACCGCGGCAGGAGGTCTCCCAGTTCAACCTGTTGTAATTAGGATAGATTTTCTCCTATAATAACCAGTTCCACGGACTGATGATCCGCAGGACCACCCCGACAAGCGCAGGCCGAGGTGCACGTCCTCGTCATGCCTGCCTGGAGGAGACGATCATGTCGCTCGCCCCATCCCGCGTCGTCCTGGCCGCCCTGGCGGTCGTCGCCCTGGTCTCCCCCGCGCGGTCCATTCCTCCCTACACCGAGGAGTGGACTCTACCTGCCGCCCCCCAGGACGTCGAGGTCGATCCTGCCGGCCGCGTCTGGGTCTCCTGTGCCGATGACACCATCCGCGTCTTCATGCCGTCCGGCGGTTCGCTCATCCGGGCCTTCGGCGGCACCGGCACCGAGGACGGCCAGTTCCAGACGCCCTACGGCATGGCGTTCGATCCGGGCGGGGACGTCTACATCTGCGATTACGCCGGTTCCCGCGTCGAGAAGTTCACCAGCGAAGGAGACTTCCTGCTCGCCTGGCCGATCCCGAGCAACCGGGCGGACCATGCCTGCGTCGACGCAGCCGGCAACATCTACGTGACAGGCTACACCGACCTGTCTGTCCACAAGTTCGATCCAGCCGGCACTCCCCTTGGCGACTGGCCGAGTGCCGGTGGCTCGACCACCGCGGGAATCGTCGAGGTGCTCGGCACGATCCACGTGGTGCAGTGGGACGCGCCGTACGTGGAGCAGTTCACGACCGACGGCACCTACCTGGGCTCGTTCACCACGGAAGCCCTCGGCTGTACCGATATCGAGGTCGACACCGATAGCCGGCTGCTGATCGCAGACTACGGCAACCATCGGGTCCGTACCTTCACGCCCGCGGGAGATCCCCTCGACGTCTTCGGTTCCTTCGGCTCGGGTCCGGGGGAGTTCAATGGAGCGATCGGCATCGCCGTGGGCCTGGACGGCTCGATCTACGTCGCCGACGAGGGTAATGCCCGGATCCAGCGCTTCGGCGGCACGTCGACCGGGGTCTCCCCGGACGACAACCGGTCCGGCCGGCTCGCCATCCGCTCGATCGCCCCCAATCCCGGCCGTTTCGCCTTCGAATTCACTTACGACCTCGCGGGCGACGGCAACGTGGAACTCACCATCACGGACGTCCGCGGCAGAGTCGTGGCGACTCTCGCGCGGGGTACGGCGACCGCCGGCACGCACCGCCTCCAATGGTCAGCCAGGTCGCTCCCGGCCGGCGTGTATTTCGCCCGCCTCCTCCAGGGCGGCCACGCGGAGGTCGCACGTTTGACCGTCGTGAAGTGACACGACATCGAGGTTGCCGACGCGCGCCGTTCCGGGTGCCGCCGAATCGGAATCGCCGGCTCTGCGCGCTCGACCGTCAGGACCGGACGGGATACAGGTGCCCTGACCTGAGGAGGTCGGCTAGCCCTTCCCGTAATTCGGCGCTTCATGCGTGATGGTCACATCGTGAGGATGCGATTCTCTCACGCCCGCGTGCGTCACCCGGATCAGCTTGGCGTTCTTGTGCAGGTCCGCGATGGTGCGGCAGCCGGTGTAGCCCATGCCGCTGCGCAGGCCGCCGACCAGCTGGTAGATGACGTCGCGGGTGCGCCCCTTGTAGGGGACGCGGCCTTCGATGCCCTCGGGGACCAGCTTCTCGACGTCCTCGACGTCGCCTTGCGAGTAGCGGTCCTTGCTGCCCTGCTTCATGGCGCCGAGGGAGCCCATGCCGCGGTAGGTCTTGTAGACGCGTCCCTCGAAGAGGATCTTCTCGCCGGGAGACTCGTCGGTGCCGGCGAGGAGGCCGCCGATCATCACGCAGTCGGCGCCCACGGCGATGGCCTTGGCGACGTCGCCGCTGTAACGGATGCCGCCATCGGCGACCACGGGGATGCCCGCGCGCTTCGCCACGGCCGCGACGTTCATGATCGCGGAGATCTGGGGCACGCCGACGCCGGCGACCACCCGGGTGGTGCAGATGGAGCCGGGCCCGATGCCGACCTTGAGGGCGTCGGCGCCGGCGTCGATGAGGGCCTGCGCCGCGTCGCCGGTGGCGATGTTGCCGGCGAGGACCGCCTGGCGGGGATAGCGGCGCTTCAGGCTCGCCACCGTCTCGATGACGTTCTTGCTGTGTCCGTGGGCCGTGTCGACGCAGATCAGGTCGACGCCGGCGTCCACCAGCAGCTCGGCGCGCAGGACGGTGTCGGGACCGACGCCGACGGCGGCGGCAACGCGCAGGCGACCGAGGTCGTCCTTGCTGGCCAGGGGGTAGTCCAGCTTCTTCTGGATGTCCTTCACCGTGATGAGGCCCCGCAGCTCGCCGGCGTCATTGACCACCAGGAGCTTTTCGATGCGGTGCTGGTGGAGGATCTTGGCGGCTTGCTCGAGGTCGGTGCCCTCGGGGACGGTGATCAGGTTCTCGGCGGTCATGACCTCGCGGACCTTTATGTGCGTGTCGCTCACGAAACGCAGGTCGCGATTGGTCAGGATGCCGACCAGCTTGGAGCCGTCGGTGATGGGCACGCCCGAGATCTTGTAGTGCGCCATCAGATCCAGGGCCTCGTGGACCGTGGCGTCGGGACCGAGCGTGATCGGCTGCGTGATCATGCCCGACTCGCTGCGCTTGACCCGCTCGACCTCCTGCGCCTGGGCGCGCGGGTTCAGGTTCTTGTGGATCACGCCGATGCCGCCGGCGCGCGCCACGGCCACCGCCATGTCCGCCTCGGTCACGGTGTCCATGGCCGCCGAGAGGACCGGAATGCGCAGGGGGATGTTCGCCGTGATGCGCGTCGCCGTGTCGATCTGCGAGGGCACGACGTCGCTGTAAGCCGGCTCGAGCAGGACGTCGTCGAAGGTCAGGGTCAGCGGCAGCGGGCGGTCGCCTGCGAGTGCGTCGTCGTCGATCCTGGTCATGTTCACACCTTCAGCACGCCGATGAACGGCAGGTTCCGCAACTTCTCATCGTAGTCGAGCCCGAAGCCGATGACGAATTCCTTGGGGATCTCGAAGCCGCGGTAGTCCAGCCGGATCGGCTTGATGCGCGCGGCGGTCTTGTCGAGCAGGGCGCAGACCCGGATGCTGCGCGGGGAGCGGGTTTCCAGCAGCTCGACGAGATGATTGAGCGTGAGGCCGGTGTCGACGATGTCCTCGACGAGGATCACGTCGCGGCCGGTGATGTTGGTCTTGAGATCCTTCTCGATCTTGACGACGCCGGTCGACTGGCTGCCGCCGTCGTAGCTGGACACGGCCATGAAGTCGACCTCGTGGTCGACGGCGATGCACCGCGTCAGGTCGGCGAGGAAGGTGTAGGCACCCTTGAGGATGCAAACCAGAACCGGCACCGAGGTGGAGTAGTCGCGGCTAATCTCATTGCCCATCTCGCGGATCCGCCGCTGGATCTCGTCGGAGGTGATGAGGATGCGGTCGATGGCGGGGTGCCGCCGCAGGATGTCCTGGTCGTCGAAGGTCACGCCGTGCCTCCCGGGTCGGCGGCCCGCAGCCGGCTGCGGGCGCGCATGATGTCGGCGATCTTGGTGGCGATGAGATCGATGGCGACGCGGTTGTGTCCGCCCTCGGGCACGATGAGGTGCGCGTGGCGCTTGGAGGGCTCGCAGAACTGGAGGTGCATCGGCCGCACCACCTCGAGGTACTGCTTGACCACCGACTCGAAGCTGCGGCCGCGCTCACGGATGTCCCGCCGCAGGCGCCGAATGAGGCGCTCGTCGGCGTCGACGTCGACGAAGATGCGGATGTCCATGAGTTCGCGCAGCTGCGGCGGCTCGAGCACCAGGATGCCCTCGACGAAGATGATGTCCGCGGGTTCGAGGCGGCGCGTCTGCGGCAGGCGGCAGTGGCAGGCGTAGTCGTAGACCGGCACGTCCACGGCCTCCCCCCGGCGCAGGGTCTCGAGGTGGCTGATCAGCAGGGTGGTCTCGAAGGCGTCCGGGTGGTCGTAATTGAGGTGCGCCCGGTCGGCCTCGGCCACCTGGCTGTTGTCGTGGTAGTAGGAGTCATGGTGCAGGACGGCGACCGTGCGCCCGGCGGCGGCTTCGCGCACCCGCGCCGCCACCGTCGTCTTGCCGGAGCCGGAGCCCCCGGCGACGCCGATGATCACGGGCGGCAGCGGATGGGTTTCCGAGTCGGTCATGGCCGGTACAATATCCACCGCCCCGGGGCCTGTCAATCGACCCGCGTGTTTCCGGTGGCGCGGCGGGCCTGGCGCGGTGTATCATGGCGGTCGGCCTCTTGCCCGTCCCGCCCTCGGCGGGAGCTTCCCTGGTCTGCCGGAGGACCTCCTTGCTCCAGAATCTGGTGTCCCTGCTCGGCGTCGCCGTGCTCATCGGCCTGGCGTGGGCGATGAGCAACAACCGCCGCCGCTTCCCGGTGCGGGTCGCGGTCTGGGGCTTCTCCCTGCAGTTCGGCTTCGCGCTCCTGCTGCTGCGCACCTCCGGCGGACAGGCGGTCTTCCGCGCGATTCGCGAGGGCGTCGTCAAGCTGCTGAGCTTCACCGATCCGGGCGCCGAGTTCGTCTTCGGCCCGCTGTTTCGCACCAGCCCTGATTACCTGACGAACCTCCGTCCGGACGCCGGCTGGTGGCAGGCGCTGGATCCCGCGACGGGGCAGCCGGTGACCCTCGGCATCATCTTCGCGATCCACGTGCTGCCGATCATCATCTTCTTCTGCAGCCTCATCGCCATCCTCTACCACCTCGGCGTCATGCAGCGCCTCATCGAGGGCGTCGCCTGGGTCATGCGCCGCACCATGGGCACCAGCGGACCGGAGACGCTCTGCGCCGCGGCCAACATCTTCGTGGGGCAGACCGAGGCGCCGGTGGTGATCCGGCCCTTCATCAAGACCCTGAGCCAGAGCGAGCTGATGGCGGTGATGACCGGCGGCTTCGCGACCGTGGCCGGCAGCGTGATGGCGGCCTATGTGCGGTTCGGGATCGACGGCGGCCACCTCATCACGGCGAGCGTGATGTCCGCCCCCGCGGCCCTGGTGATGGCCAAGATCATCTACCCCCAGACGGACCCCGCGGCCGTATCCCGCTCCGCGCGAGCCAGTTACGCCAAGGAGCACGTCAACGTGCTCGAGGCGGCCGCCGGGGGGGCGTCCGTCGGCGTCCAACTGGCCCTGAACGTGGCCGGCATGCTCATCGCGATGCTGGCCCTTTTGGCGATGATCAATTACGTTCTCGGGTGGGTGGGAACCTCGCTCCCGCAGATCTTCGGCTTCGTGTTCTCGCCCGTGGCCTGGTGCATGGGTGTTCCCTGGCAGGAGACGCGCGTCTTCGGCAACCTGCTGGGGACCCAGCTGACCGTCAACGAATTCGTGGCTTACGGACAGCTGGTCGCGGCCAAGAACAGCGGCGCGCTTTCGCCCCGCACCGTCGTCATCGCCACGTATGCGCTGTGTGGATTCGCGAACCTCAGCAGCCTGGCCATCCAGATCGCCGGCATCGGCGTGATGGCCCCCGAACGACGCGGAGATCTGGCCCGGCTGGGCCTGCGCGCGATGTTGGCCGGCGCGTTCGCGTGCTGGATGACGGGTTGCATCGCCGGGATCCTGACACCGCCCTGACGCGAGAGAACCGGAGATGACCAGGATCAAGCTCGACCCGCGCGCGACGTATGACTTCGTGGTCTCCATCGCCGTCCGCACGACGGACCTGAACTATGGCGGTCATCTGGGCAACGACCGCCTGCTCGCCCTGCTGCAGGAGGCGCGCGTCGCCTTCCTCGGCGTCCACGGGTGGAGCGAGATGGACTGTGCAGGCGTCGGCCTGATCATGTCCGACGCGGCGATCGTCTTCCGCGCGGAGGCCTTCGCGGGCGACGTGCTGCACATCGAGGTTGCCCCATTCGCGGCCAGCCGGGCCGGGTTCCGGCTGTCCTACCGGGTCACCAGAGAAGCCGACAAGACGCTGATCGCCCTTGCGGAATCGGGTCTCGCCTGCTTCGATTATGCCGCCCGGCAAGTGGTCCCCCTTCCCGACCGCATCCGCGAGATCTGTCAGGAGTCATGAACCGACGACGCAACAATGATCGGCCCCGGAGCGACGGTGCCTCCCCCGGCCGCCGGCGGCGCCCCAGCGCCGCCCCCACGCCCCAGCCCGTCCTGCAACTGACCAGCCCGCAGAACCCCCAGGTCAAGAACCTGGTCAAGCTGCGCCACCGTCGTGACCGCGATCAGCTCGGCCTGACGGTCATCGAGGAGCCGCTCGTGTTGCGGCGCGCCTGGGAGTCGGGCTATCCGCTGCAGACGGTCTACTACTGCCCCGAACTGCTCACGCCCGCGGCGAGCGAGCTGCTCGAGGACCTGCGCGCGGCCATCCAGGCCGGACAGAGCAGCCTCGAACTGGTCGACCTCGCGGCGGACCTGCTGCGCCGCGCGGCCTACCGCGAGCAGCCCGAGGGCATCATGGCCGTGGCCCCGCAGCGGCGGATCTCCCTGGCCGATCTGGCGCTCAAGCCCGAGCCGCTGCTGATCGTCGTGGAGAACGTCGAGAAGCCCGGCAACCTCGGCGCGCTGCTGCGCATCGCCGACGGCGTCGGCGCGGACGCGGTGCTGGTGGCCGGCGACGGCACCGACCTCTACAACCCGAACGTCCTGCGCGCGAGCCGCGGCGCCTTCTTCTCGGTCAAGGCCGTGGAGTGCGGCGTCGGCGAGGCGCGCGACTACCTCCACGAACGCGGCCTGAAGGTCCTGGCCGCCACGCCGGGCGCGACACGCTCCTACACCGAGGCCGACCTCACCGGGCCCACCGCCATCGTGCTCGGGGCCGAGCATCGCGGCCTGAGCGAGGCCTGGCTCAAGGACGAGGGCTGCGAGCCGGTGCGGATCCCGATGCTCGGCCGCGGCGACTCGCTCAACCTAGCGACCGCCGCCGCGGTGATCATGTACGAGGCTGTCCGCCAGCGCGGATCCCGCTGACGGATGTCGTCCGGGTTCTACAACGACTTCGACCGGGAGCGCCCCCTCGACGCGGCGGGCGACTGGCGCGGTCCGTTCCGTCGCGACCGCGACCGCCTGATCCACAACGCGGCCTTCCGGCGCCTGCAGGCGAAGACGCAGGTCTTCCTCTCCGGCGAGTACGACTTCTATCGCACCCGCCTGACCCACTCCATCGAGGTCGCCCAGATCGCCGGCGCGATCTGCGGCTGGCTCGCCCATCGCCAGGGCGTCGCCGTCGACCGCGACCTCTGCGAGGCTGCGGCCCTCGCCCACGACATCGGCCACCCGCCCTTCGGCCACGCCGGCGAGATCGCCCTGCACCATTGCATGCGGCCCTACGGCGGCTTCGAGGGCAACGCGCAGACGTTGCGCCTGGTCGCGAGCACCATCTACACCAGCGGCGGCGAGGGCCGGCGGGGACTGAATCCCACCCGCGCCCTGCTCGACGCGATCCTGAAGTACAAGACCCTGCACGAAGAGCGGCCCGACGCCGAGCGGCACTTCCTCTACGACGACCAGCGCGAGATCCTGTCGTTCGTGACGGGCGGCCGCGCCTGGCCGGACGAACTCGGCCCCGGCGAGGCGCGCAACGCCTTTCGCAGCCTCGAATGCCAGATCATGGACTGGGCGGACGACACCGCCTACTCGCTGAACGACCTGGTGGACGGCGCCCACGCCGGCTTCGTCACCGGCGACCGCGTGCGGACCTGGGCCGAGGCGCACGCCGACGCCGCTGATCGCGGCGCGATCGACGACCTGGTCGAAGCCCTCGCGGACGGCGCCATCGAGCGCGTCATGAACCGCCGCATCGGGCGTTACATCGAGGCCACCACGGTGGTCGAACACGACGGCTTCTTGAGCGACCTCACCCGCCGCCACGGCCACGCGCTGCGGATCGCGCCGGAGATCCGCCGCGAGCAGGAGCTGTTCAAGCGCCTCTCGGTGGCCCTGGTCTTCCGCTCGCCGCAGGTATGCCAGCTCGAGCACAAGGGCCAGATGATGGTCACGCGCCTGTTCGACACGCTCGCCGCCGAGTACCTCGACCGCGAGCCGCAACGCGCCCACCCGCGGCTCCTGTCGCGCGACTTCGAGGAGGAGATCGCGCGCGACGGCCTCGAAGTGCCGGCACGCGCGCGGATCCTCTGCGATTATCTGGCGGGGATGACGGACGGATTCGCGGCGCGGGTCTACCGGCGGCTGTTCGACCCGGGTTACGGCAGCATCGTGGATCTGGTCTGACGGGATCCGGTCAGTCCCTCAACTCCAGCATCAACTCGCCCTTGGCCACCTTCTGCCCCGCCTGGACCCGGATCGCGACCACCGTGCCGCCGAGCGGGGACAGGATCTGGTTCTGCATCTTCATCGCCTCGAGCACCAGCAGCGACTGCCCACGCGTGACGCGGTCGCCGATCTTCACGTTCAACTGCAGGATCAGGCCGGGAATGGCGGCCATGACCAGGTGCGGGTCGACCGGCTTCCAGGCCTTGCGCTGCCGATACTTGCGGGTCAGGGTGGTTGCGTAGGTGGTGTCGTCTATGACGAACTCGGCCAGGGCCGGGGCAACCGGTCCGCGGGCGGCGGGCGGCGTCGTCCCGTCCCGGCGCGGCTCGGCGGCCGGCTGCGGCAGCGGTTGCATTTTGCCTTCCATATCGCCCCTCCTCTAGAACGGCGGCACGCCGTGCTTGCGCCACGGCCGGTTCTCTTCCTTCTGCGCCGAGACGTGGATCGCGTGCACCAGGAATTCGCGCGTCTGCTCGGGCTGAACGACGGCGTCGATGTGCCCGTCGCGCGCGGCGATGTACGGGTTGGCGAATTTCTCCTGGTACTCGCGGATCTTCTCCTGGCGCATCTGCTCGGGGTCGCCGGCCTCGGTGATCTCCTTGCGGAAGATGATGTTCGCGGCGCCCTCGGGGCCCATGACCGCGATCTCGGCGAACGGCCAGGCGAAGACGAAGTCGGCGCCGAGGTGGCGCGAGCACATGGCGATGTAACCGCCGCCGTAGGCCTTGCGCAGGATGACGGTGACCTTGGGCACGGTGGCCTCGCTGTAGGCGTAGAGCAGCTTGGCGCCGTGGCGGATGACGCCGGCATGCTCCTGGTCCACGCCGGGCAGGTAGCCGGGCAGGTCGACGAAGGTCACCAGGGGAATGTTGAAGGCGTCGCAGAAGCGGATGAAGCGCGCAGCCTTGTCCGAGGCGTCGACGTCGAGCACGCCCGCGAGACACAGCGGTTGATTGCCGACGACGCCGACCGTGCGGCCGTCCAGGCGGGCGAAGCCGATCACGATGTTGCGCGCGAAGTGCTCCTGGATCTCGAAGAACTCCGAGTCGTCGCAGATGGCGCGGACGACATCGCGCACGTCGTAGGGCTTGCGCGGATCCTCGGGGATGATCTTCTCGATGCTGCGGCCCGGACGCGGCGGCTTCGGCGGGAAGGGCTCGGCGCGGCGGCGGTTGTTCCAGGGGATGAAGGTCACCAGCTTCTGGATCTGCGCGAAGCACTCCTGTTCGCTCGCCGCGAAGAAGTGGGCGTTGCCGGAGATCTCGGACTGGACGCGCGCGCCGCCGAGGTCCTCCATGGAGATCTCCTCGCCGAGCACGGTCTTGATGACCTCGGGCCCGGTGATGAACATCTTGGAGATCTTGTCGACCACGAAGACGAAGTCGGTCAGGGCCGGCGAGTACACCGCGCCGCCCGCGCAGGGGCCGAGGATCACCGAGATCTGCGGGATCACGCCCGAGGCCAGCGTGTTGCGGTAGAAGATCTCGCCGTAACCCGCCAGCGAGTTCACGCCTTCCTGGATGCGCGCGCCGCCCGAGTCGTTGACGCCGATCAGCGGCACACCCAGCTTCAGGGCGTGGTCCATGATCTTGGTGATCTTGCGCGCGTGCGCGAGGCCGAGCGAGCCGCCGGCCACGGTGAAGTCCTGCGCGAAGACGCAGATGGGATGGCCCTCGATCTTGCCGGTGCCGGTGACCACGCCGTCGCCCGGCAGGGACTTGCCCTCCATGCCGAAGTCGGCGCACTTGTGCTCGACGAAGAGGTCGTATTCGTGGAAGGAACCGCGATCGAGCAGCGCCTGGATGCGGTCGCGCGCCGTCATCTTGCCCTGCTGGACCTGCTTCTCGACGGCCTTGGCGCCGCCGCCCGCCATGACGGTGCGCGTGCGCTTGAGGAAGTCCTGGATCTTCTGCCCGAGGGACATGGTAACGACCTCCGTCAGGGGTGCGCCGGAGCGCACAAAAAACCGGGTAACCCGGTCCAGCGGCGTGCGTCGAGGGTCAAGAGTGCACCGTGAGGGCCGGGGCGTCAACCCATCCGGCGGGTGATCGCCTGGGAGGGCGCCGGACGGGCGAAATGGAAGCCCTGGACCTGCCGGCAGCCAAGGTCCCGCAGCACTTGCAGTTGCGCTTCGGTCTCCACGCCCTCGGCGACGGCCTCGAGCTCGAGGCTCGCGGCGAGGCCGAGAATCGCCCCGGCGAGGGCCTTCGCGCGCGGATCCGTCGCGAGATCCGCGATGAACGGCGGCGCGATCTTGAGACGGTTGACGGGCAGGCGGCGCAGGGCGACGAAGGACGCGGCGCCGGTGCCGAAGTCGTCGACGGCCAGGTGGACGCCGATCTCCCGCAGCGCCTGCAAGGTCGCGAGCGACTCCTCGATGTCGCTGGCGAGCACGTGCTCGGGAATCTCGAGCTCGAGCAACGGCGGCGGCAGAGCCGTCTCCTCCAGGACGCGGCGCACCAGATCGACCAGCGACGGCTCGTGGAACTGGCGTCCCGAGAGGTTGACGCCGACGCGCAGATCGGTGAAGCCGAGCTGCTGCCACTCGCGGGCCTGGGCGCAGGCCGTGCGCAGCACCCACTCGCCGATGGGATGGATGAGTCCCGTCTCGTCGGCGAGGGGAATCACCTGCTCGGGCAACAGGACGCCGCGCTCGGGGTGGTGCCAGCGCAGGAGCGCCTCGGCGCCGACGAGGCGGCCGCTGGTCACGTCGAACTGCGGCTGGTAGAGCAGCGCGAACTCGTCCTGGGCCAGGGCGCGCCGCAGACCCGCTTCGAGCGCCTGGCGTTCCTGCGCGCGACGGTTCATGTCCTCGCCGAAGAACTGGTAGCGGTTACGACCCTTCGACTTGGCCACGTACATGGCCATGTCGGCGTGCTTGAGCAGCGCGCCGACGTCGCCGCCGTCCTCGGGGTAGATCGCGATGCCGATGCTCGGCGTGCTGTAGACCTCGGGCCCCTCGAGGTCGAACGGCTTGGACATCTGGCGCTTGATCTTGCGGGCGACGGTGACCGCCTCCTTGTCGCCGGACGTCGCCGGGAGCAGCAGCACGAACTCGTCGCCGCCGAGGCGGCTCAAGGTGTCGCCCTTGCGGATGCAGGCGCTGAGGCGGCCGGCGATCTGCTTGAGCAGGAGGTCGCCCTTGTCATGGCCGAGGGTGTCGTTCACGTCCTTGAAGTTGTCGAGGTCGCAGAAGAGGATGGCGACCCGGGTGCCGTTGCGCTGCGCGGTGTCGAGGGCGCGGCGCAACTGCTCGAGGAAGAAGACGCGGTTCGGCAGGCGCGTGAGGGCGTCATAATAGGCGAGCTGGCGGATCTCCTCTTCCGTCCGCTTGCGCTCGCTGATGTCGGTCACCGACCCGATGTAGCCGGTCAGCTCGTCCTGGCTGTCGAAGACGGGCTCCGCCTGGACGAAGACCCAGGTGGTCAGGCCGCCGGGCCGCTTGAAGCGGCACTCGCTGCGGAAGGTGCGCCTCTCCTGCACGCAGAGCGTCCAGGTGCCGACCACGAATTCGCGGTCGTCGGGATGCACCGCCGCCAACCAGCCGTCAGCGAGGGCCCGCTCGGCCGTCATGCCGGCGATCTCGCGCCAGCGCCGGTTCACGTAGCGGCACTGGCCTTCCGGAGCGGCCCGGAAGATGCCGACCGGCGAGCTCTCGGCCATGATCTGGTAACGACGCTCGCTCTCGCGCAGGGCCTCCTCGGCCAGCTTGCGGTCGGTCACGTCCTGCACGGTGGAGATCATCAGGCCGTGCTCCGGCAACGGGATGTTGCCCGCCTGCACGATGCGGCTGATCCCGTCGCGGCCGGTGACCCGGATGTCGTCCCACTGCAGGCGGCGGTACTCGCCCGTCGCCTCGGCGGCGAGGACGTCGCGACGGATGCGCTCGCGGTCGCGCGCATCGGGGCAGATGCGTTCGAAGAACGACTCGGCGTCGCGCAGGCCGCCCTCGACCCAGTTGCCGTAGATCTCCTGGAAGCGCGCGTTCACGTAGCCGACCTTGGACATGTCCAGCGCGTTGACGGCCAGACCGATCGGCAGGTTGTCGAGGATGGTCTCGATGAAACGGTTACGACGGCGGAGTTCGCGCTCGAGCGAGTGATCCCGCTCCGCGACGTCGAGCAGGGCCGCCACCAGACCCACGGGCTGCCCCTGCCGACCGGTCAGCACGGCCGGCAGCGCCAGCACCCGCACCTCGGCGCCGTCGGGTCCGCGCACGCCGAGTTCCGCGGAGGTCACCCGCCCGCCGGCGCGCACGCGGGCGAGCGTGCCGAGCAGCGCGGCGCGCGCCTTGTCGTCGACGCCCGGCGCCTCCTGGCCGAGGACCTCGGCGGCCGGCCGGCCGAGCAGATCGGCAGCCGCGGCGTTCCAGCAGATGACTCGTCCCGCAAGATCGAGGGCGCAGACCGCCACGGGCAGCGCCTCGACCAGGGGCACCACGAGATCCACGGGAAGCGCGGTGGCGCTACCAGCGGGCACCGCCGGGATCTTGCGTCGCTCGGGATCCACGGTCACGCGGCCTCCTCCTCAGCCGGGTCCATGCGCAGGGGGCGCCAAGAAAGGACGCCGCCACCCCGATGACAAGTCCGAATCACGTCCTTCGGTTCCCGCGCGACGCCAAGAGCCGTCGCGCGCCGCGTCGTCATTGCCGGCCGGGCTGTGGCGCCGCCCGAGCGGCCGCCGCCGCCTCGCGCATGAGCTCGACCGCGCGGGCGAGCTGGGGATCCTCTCCGTGCAGCACCTGTGGCGGCCCGAGCGCCACCTCGTGGTCGGGGACGCAACCGCCGTGCTCCTGGTTCAGGCCGTTGCGCGCGGGGTCGCGCGCGTCGCCCCAGACGTACCAGCCGCGGAACGGCAGCCGGATGTGGGCCCCGTCGAGCGCGGTCCAGCCGCCGGTGGAGATGACGTTGCCGCCGGTGGTGGTGCCCACGACCGGACCGCGGCCGATGGTCTTGACCGCGTGGCTGAAGATCTCGGCGTTGGAATAGCTGCCCTCGTTGCAGAGCACGGCGATCGGCTTGTTCCAGCGCTGCAAGGGCAGCCGCTCGGCATCGGGATAGCCGACGGTTCCCCCGCGCGGCACGGTGTACGCGTGCACCGGCTGCGTGAGGATGGTGAGCAGCAGGTCGGTGGTCCAGCCGCCGCCGTTGTCGCGCACGTCGATGATCAGGGCCTCCTTGCCCGCGGCGGCCGCGTAGAGGTCGCGCTCGAAGAGCTCCACCTCGCGCTGGCCCATGCCCTGGATATGGACGTAGCCGAGGCGGCCCTCGCCCAGCTCCTCCACGCTCCGCCGCGTCGCCGCGACGTCGGCGTCGTAGATGCGCTGACGCAGCTCGGCGAAGGTGACCGGCACCACCACCACCTCGAGCGCCTGGCCGTCGCGGCGCACCGCGACCCGTACCGGATCGCCTCCGGCGGCCAGGATGGGCGCGTAGAGATTCCGGTCGCGCCCGACCGGCACGTCATTCACGGCGGTGATCACGTCGTCCGCCAGCAAGCGGCCGTCCTCCCGGTCGGCCGGACCGCGCGGCACCACCGCGGCGATCCGCAACCCCTCGCCGCGCCAGGCGGGATCGAGGTGCACGCCGAGGAACGCCGCCTTGGCCTCGCCGGCCTTCGGGTAGTAGCCCATGTGCGAGGCGTTGAGGGGACGTAGGGTGAGGTTCATCGCGTCGGCGAAGTCGCCGTCGTGGCGGCAGCCGGCGACCAGCTCGCGGCCCTTCACCAGCTGCGCGTCCCAATCCACGCCGTGCATGCCGGCGTCGTAGAAACCGTCGCGCAGGCGGCGCCAGCCCTCCTCGAGGACCTGCAGCCGCTGCGCCGGCTCGTCGATGGTCAACCGGGCGCGGAAAGCGGTGGTCTTGAGATCGCCGCCCTCGAGCGGCACGCGGGCGGGGCGACCGTCGGCCAGGAACCACACCGTCTTGCCGTCGGCGCCCAGGCTGACGGCGGACGGCTTCTGACCGCCCTTGGTCAACGCTCTGCGGTCCTCGCCGAAGCGGTCGACGGTGAAGAGGTCGCGCTCGCCCGCCATCTCGCCGGTGAAGACCAGACGGTCGCCGCGAGGATGCACGGCGACCACGAACTCGTCGCCCGGGCCGCTGGTGGCGCGCAGCACGCGCAGATGGAGGTCCTCCCGGTCCACGCGGACGACCGGCTTCGCGGGCGCCTTGTCCCTGTCCTTCTTCTTCTTGTCGCCCTTCTCCGCGCCCTCGTCCTTGCCGTCCGCCTTGCCTTTCTTGTCCTTCTTCTCGCGCAGCTTCTCCCAGGCCTTCCACTCCTCGCGCGTGCGCTCGTGGTCGGCGCGGCGGAGATAGCAGAAGACCACGTCGTACTGGTTGGCGTACCGGCGCGAACTCCAGGCGAGGACCGTGCCGTCCTCGTTCCACACGGGGCCCTCGTCGTAGTCGGGGTGCTGGCTGACGTTCACGGCCTCGCCGCCGTCGATCTCACGCAACCAGACGTCGCGGTTGAAGTCCTCGCCGGTGGCCACGGCGTAGGCGAGCCAGCGGCTGTCGGGGGACCAGGCGAAGTCCGGGTCGTCCCAGCCCTCGACCACGAAACGACGGTTCTTGCCGTCCGCGTCGATCACCGCGAGCTTGCCCGCGCCGTGGCGGTAGGCCAGGCGCTTGCCGTCCGGCGACCACGCGGGCGTCGTGGCCTCGACGCCCGCCGGCGTGAGCCAGGTGACCCGCCAGCGGCGGGCCGCCCGCAGCCGGGTGGTGTCGGGGTCGTCGGCGGTGAGCAGGCCGAGCCGGCTGTAGTGCTTGCCGTCGCTGATCTCGCGGTCGCTGACGAAGACGAGGGTGTCGGCGCTGCCGGGCCGGAAGGCGACGCCGCTCTCGCGCCACGGCGAGGGCACCGGCACGGTTGCGCGGCCTTCCAGCTCCTGGTTCACGAGCACGATCTCGCCCTGCACCACCAGGGCCAGCTCCTCGCCCGCGGCGTCCACCGCGAGTTCGCCGGCGTCCTTGGCGACGTCCTTCACGACGACGGGGTTCTCGACCAGGTCGGGCGCCAGGGTGATCGCGAGCCGGCGCGGCGTCGCGCCCGCCGCGGTATCCAGCACCCACAGCCCGGTGCCGGCCTCGAAGACGATGCGCGCGCCGTCGCGGCTGATGCGGGCGCAGCGCACGCCGTCGTCGCGGAAGTCCGTCAGGCGCGTCTTGCCGGTGCCGTCGGGCGCCATGCGCCAGAGATTGAAGGCGCCGGTCTCGTCGTCCTCGGCGCGCCAGTAGACGGATTCGCCCCGCGGGCCCCACATCGGGTCCGTGTCGTAGCCGGGGTGGTCGGTGATCTGGACGGGGTCGCTGCCGGGACGCCACCGCCACAGGTCGGACTGCAGCGAGCCGCGGTAGCCGACGCGGCCGAAGGTCTGGTCGCCGACGGCGAGCAGGTAGCTCTCGCCGTCGGGCGAGACGGCGATCTCCTCGGCGAAGAGGTCCGCGAAGCGCAGCTCGGTGCCGCCCGCGGCGGGGATGGCCATTACCTGCCGCTTCAGGGGATATCGCCACGGCCGGCGCGACGTGAAGAGGACGGTGCTGCCGTCGGACGACCAATCCTGGGGCACATCCTCCACTGGCGCGAAGGTGAGCCGCCGCGGCAGGCCGCCGCCCGCGGGCATCACGTAGAGATCGACCGCGCCCTCGCGGTCCGAGGCGAAGCAGACCGAGGCGCCGTCGGGCGAGAAGACCGGCTCGCGGTCGTAGGCGGGATGCGCGGTGAGGCGGCGCGCGAGGCCGCCCTCGGCGGCGACCGACCAGAGGTCGCCCTCGCAGCCGAAGACCACGGTGGCGCCGTCGGGCGAGACCGCCGGCTGGCGGGGGAAGAACGCGTCGGCGGCCGCGGCGGGGAGGGCGCTCCCCACGGCGGCCGCCAGGATCAGGCTCGTCAGATGTGTGCGCGCCACGTTCATCGCCCTCCACCGCGGATGAGGTTCAGCGCGGAACCGGCACGGAACCACCCGATCTGGTCGGCGGTGAACGAGTGCTTCAACGCGACCTCGTGCGTGGTGCCGTCGGCGTGGCGCAGCACCAGGCGGACGGTGCTGCCCGGGGCCAGCGCGGCGAGGTCCAGGAGGTCGACGGCGTCGTCCTCGCGGACCAGGTCGAAGTCGGCCGGATCGGCGAAGGTCAGCGGCAGCATGCCCTGCTTCTTGAGGTTGGTCTCGTGGATGCGCGCGAAGCTGCGCACCACCACGGCCACGCCGCCGAGGTGGCGCGGCTCCATGGCCGCGTGCTCGCGCGAACTGCCCTCGCCGTAGTTCTCGTCGCCGACGATGATCCAGCGCCGGCCGGCGGCCTTGAGCGCCCGCGCCACGGCCGGGATGGTGTCGGTCTCGCCGGACACCGGATTGCGCGTGCGGCCGGCCTCGCCGGTGAAGGCGTTGACGCCGCCGAGCAGGAGGTTGTCGCTGATGCGGTCGAGGTGGCCGCGGTACTTGAGCCAGGGGCCGGCCTGCGAGATGTGGTCGGTGGTGCACTTGCCCGCCGCCTTGAACAGGAGCGCGAGCCCGGTCAGGTCCCGGCCGTCCCACGCCGGGAACGGCTCGAGCAGGGCCAGCCGGTCGCTGTCCGGCCGGACGGCGACGTTCTGCGACGTCCGGTCGGCCGGCGGCTCCTGGTAGCCCGTGGTCGCGAAGACGAACCCGCCCCGCGGCAACTCGTCCGCGACGGCCGGGGGCGCGAGCGTGACCGTGGCGCCGCCGGCGGCCGGCAGCGGGTCGCGCAGAGGGTTGAGGTCGAGGCGGCCGGCGAGGCCGTAGGCGACCGTCACCTCTGGGCTGGCGATGAAGGCGTGCGTTTGCGGGTTGCCGTCGTTGCGCTTGGGGAAGTTGCGGTTGAACGAGGTGACGATGCTGTTGGACTCGCCCTTCTCCACGTCGTCCCGCTTCCACTGGCCGATGCAGGGACCGCAGGCGTTGGTCAACACGGTGGCGCCGAGTTCCTCGAGCACCGCGAGCTGGCCGTCGCGCTTGATGGTCTCGTAGATCTGGTCGGATCCCGGCGTCACGAGCAGCGGCGAGCGCATCTTGAGGCCCTTGGACAGCGCTTGCCGGGCCACGTCCGCGGCGCGGCAGATGTCCTCGTAGCTGCTGTTGGTGCAGCTGCCGATGAGCGCCGCCGAGACGGCCACGGGCCAGCCCTGGTCCCGGCACTCTGCCGCCACGGCGCTCACGGGGCGCGCCGCATCGGGCGTGTGCGGGCCGACCAGATGCGGCTCCAGCGCGGACAGGTCGATCTCGACGATGCGGTCATAGTACGACGCAGGATCCGCGGTCACCTCGGGATCGGCGACCAGCAGGTCGCGGTTCGCCTCGGCCAGGTCGGCCAGCTCGCCGCGCCGCGTGGCCTGCAGGTAGGCGGCCATCCGCGCGTCGAAGGGGAAGACGCTGGTGGTGGCGCCGAGCTCCGCGCCCATGTTGGTGATGGTGGCCTTGCCGGTGCAACTGATCGCCTCGCAGCCGTCGCCGAGGTACTCGATGATGGCGTTGGTGCCGCCCTTGGTGGTGAGGATGCCGCAGAGCTTGAGAATCACGTCCTTCGGCGACGTCCAGCCGTCGGGCGCGCCGGTCAGGCGCACGCCGATGAGCCGCGGGTGCAGGACTTCCCAGGGCATGTCCACCATGACGTCCACCGCGTCGGCGCCGCCCACGCCGCAGGCGATCATGCCGAGGCCGCCGGCGTTGGGCGTGTGGCTGTCGGTGCCGATCATCAGGCCGCCGGGGAACGCGTAGTTCTCGAGCACCACCTGGTGGATGATGCCGCTGCCGGGCTTCCAGAAGCCCATGCCGTAGCGGGCCGCCGACGTGCTCAGGAAGTCGTAGACTTCGCGATTCATTTCCAGCGCCGCCGCCTTGTCGGGCACCGCGCCCCGGTGCGCCAGCAGGAGGTGGTCGCAGTGCACCGTCGTCGGCACCGCCGCCTCGTCCCGGCCGGCGACCATGAACTGCAGGATCGCCATCTGCGCCGTCGCGTCCTGCATCGCCACGCGGTCCGGCCGCAACGCCAGGGTCGCCTTGCCGCGCGCCAGTTCCTGGCCGCGCGGGTCGTCCAGGTGGCCCAGCACGATCTTCTCGGCCAGGGTCAGCGGGCGGCCAAGACGGTCCCTCGCGATCGCCTGGTTCTCGCGCAGGCGGCGGTACACGGTGCGGACCATCTCGGGGGTGGTGGCGATCGGCATGGAATCCTCCTCAGGGCTTGGCAAACGCCCACCCGGGCGTCCGGATCAGGGCCGGGAAACGGGACGACAGCGATGTCGGGGCCTCGGAAATGTAGCCGGAGACCCCCCATACCGCACTTTAACGCACCGCTAGTCCGAGGAGAATGCAATCTTTTTTCTAAGGGATTCCCCTAGGAGGTCGAAAGATCTGCTCACGCCGACCAGGGAATGTACGGGGGTGGTGCGGCGAACGTCGCAACAGGCAGGACATGATCGCTCAGCCAACCGGAGGCCGCCCCGACATGAAACTAAGTCTCCAGAACCGGTTCCTGCTCCCTGCGGTGGGAGCCATCACCCTCGCGTTCGTGGTGTACCTCGCACTCTCCGTCCACCAGACCGGGGATGCACTGAACGGCGTCGTGATCGACGAGATGACCCAACTCGACGACCTCGTCGTGCAGCAGATCACGACCTGGCACCATGACCGCCAGAGCGAGGTGCAGATTTGGAGCCAACTGAATCAGATGACGACGGCCCTGAGAGATTCGGCCAGTGCCGTTGCCGCATCAGGCCTGCTGGTAAACATCCAGGCGAAGACCTCGGATTACGAGGGCCTGCATCTCGTCGGCGCAGACGGAGTCGCCGTCGCCTCCTCGGTCGCCAGCGCCGTCGGCAATCTCAACATATCCGAGCGGGAGTACTTCCAGAATTGCCTGCGCAGCGGCAAAGGCACGGTGTCGGACGCCGTTGCCAGCAAGGTGACGGGTAACCCGATCGTGGTGTACTGCGAGCCTGTCGACGGGGGCGGCGCCCTGATCGGTGTCGTGGACCTCGGCCGTTTCACGGCGCGCGTCACCGACCCCATCAAGATCGGCGCGACCGGCTACATCTACGTCGTGGCGCCGGACGGCACGTTCCTCGCCCATCCACGCAAAGAGTTGATCCTCAAGGATAGCCTGGCCAACTACGACTTCGGCAAAGCTATCCTGCAGAAGCGCAATGGACTCGAAAGCTACGAATTCAAGGGCGTCGATAAGAAAGCGGCATTCCAGACCGTGGACGGTCTCGGCTGGATTGCGGCGGTCACGCTGGACGACGCGCAGATCTACGCCCCGGCCGTGAAGATCCGCAATGCCGGCATCGCCGCCACCGTGATCACCGTGCTGGCCATCGCGACGCTGATCTTCTTCGTGGCCCGGTCGGTGTCCCGGCCGATCCAGAACCTGATCAAGGACCTGAACGCGGGCGCCGACCACACGGCGTCGGCGTCGGCGCAGATCTCGCACTCGAGCGTCACGCTGGCGGAGCAGGCCAGTTCGCAGGCCGCCGCGGTCGAGGAGACCTCGGCCAGCCTCGAGGAGATGACGGCCGGCGTGCGCAGTACGGCGCAGAGCGCCGACACCTGTCAGGGCCTGATGAGCGAGAACCACCGCGTCGTCACCGAGGGCCTCGCGGCGATGGAATCGATGGTGGAGACCATCGGGCGCATCCGCTCGGCAGCGGACGAGACGGCGCGCATCGTGAAGACCATCGACGAGATCGCGTTCCAGACCAACCTGCTGGCGCTGAACGCCGCGGTCGAGGCGGCGCGCGCCGGCGAGTCGGGCAAGGGCTTCGCGGTGGTCGCCGAGGAAGTCCGCAACCTGGCGCAGCGCGCGGCCGCGGCCGCCCGCGACACGGCGCAGCTCATCGCCGGCTCGGTGGAGCAGGCCGAGGCGGGCGTCGCGGTCACGGGCCGCACGCGGCAGGTGTTCGTCACCTCGGCCGAGGCCTCGACGAAGATCGCCGCCCTGGTGGATCAGATCGCCAACGCCGCCCGCGAGCAGTCGGCGGGCATCGACCAGATCAACAAGGCCGTGTCCCAGGTCGACGCGGTGACCCAGAGCAGCGCGGCGGAAGCGGAGGAGGCGGCCTCGGCCGCCGAGGAACTGAACGCCCAGGCCGAGCAGCTGCGCGCCGCCGCGGGCCAGCTCGAACTGGTGGTCACGGGCCGCACCGGGGCTTGACCCCGGTCGTCCCCCTCGCCATCATCACGACCTCGCGCTGCGTCCGGCGCGACGCAGCGGAGGTCGTGATGAAACCCGAATTCCTGGCCTTGCTCACCGCCGCCGCCTGGGGCGTCGGCGGCTATTTCGAGAAGAAGGGCCTTCACCTGGGCCACCTGTCGCCGCAGGTCGGCATCACCGTCCGCACCGCGGTCGCGCTGGTGATCCTGGGCGCGGTGAGCTTCCCGCACTGGCGGTCGTTGACCCAGGCCGGCGGACGGTCGTTGCTGATGCTGGTGATCGGCGGCGGCGTGGTGGCGGGCGCGGGCGGCATGCTCTGCTTCTACGCGGCGATCAAGGGCGCGCCGCTGACCCGGGTGATGCCCATCGCCTTCACCTCGCCGCTCTTCGGCGCGCTGCTCGCGCTGACCCTCGGCGGCGAACCGTTGACCCTGAAGACGGCGATCGGGATGCTGCTGACCATCGGCGGGATCGTGGTGCTGACCATCAGCTGAGATCCGGCGCGAGGACGCTAGCCCAGCCGCATCGCCTGGATCTCGGCGCGCGTGAGCGGCCGCGCCTGCGACGACCCCAGCTCGCCGAGGCGGACGACGCCGATGCGCACCACCGCGAGTTCGAGCAACTCGTGCCGCAACGACTGGCAGAGGCCCCGCACCTGGCGGATCTTGGCGCCGCGCAGCGTCAAGCCCAGGCTGGTGGCCTCGGCGTCGCGGGCCAGCACCCGCACCTCGTGCGGCCGGATGTATCCCATGCCCTGCAGATGCAGTCCCCCGAGCATGATGCCCACTTCGGCGTCGCGAAGCTCGCCCTGCACCCGCACCACGAACTCCCGCTCGAGCCGGCGACGACCCACGATGGCCGCATTCCACCAGTGGTCGTTGGAGATCAGCACCAGGCCCGAGGACCGCGGATCGAGACGGCCCACGGGCTCCAGGCCGGGCGTGTCCGCGACGAACTGCGCCGGGATAGCCTCGCTGGCGACCCTGCCGTCGGCCGGACCACCGACGGTCTGCGCCGGCTTGTGGTACGCGAAGTAGCGTCGCGGCGCCTCGACCAGCGGCCGCCCGTCGAGGACGATGCGGCTGGAGGCGTCGACGGCCAGCGCGGGATCCGTCGTCGCGTGCCCGTCGACGGCGAGCCGGCCGGCGCGCACCATCGCCTCGGCGTGGCTGCGCGACCCGTACCCCGCCTTGGCCAGCACGCGCGCCAGGCCCTCGGGGCGGCTCGGCCGCCAGGCGCCGTCCGGTCCGAGGTAGTCCTCGCGGCTCTCGCCGCGGCGGGCAGGTGGAGATTTCGGGCTCACGGCCGCCTTCTCGCCGGCAACCCCGGCACGCCGCTCCCGCGCCGGCTCAACCGCCGCTGGCGAAGGAGTCCTGGTGGGTGAGGCGGCGCAGATCGGCCACCTCGAAATCGCCCGCGAAGATGATCCGTTCGGCCGCGTCCAGCAACTCGTCGAGGCGCGCGCGGCTCCCGGCGACCACCGCGACGGCGAGGAACGCCCGCTGCTGAAGATCCGGCGGGCCGATCTGGGCCACCGCGAAATGATGGTTCTGCAGACGCTGCACCAGGCTGCGCAACGCTTGCCGCCGGTCCTTGAGACTGTGGGCCTGCGGCAGATGCAGATCGGCCACCAGGGTCCCCGTGTAGTGCCGGACGTCGTCCATGAATGCTCCGCGGGACCAGCTTAGCGCCGCGGCCGCCCGTTGTCACCGCCGCGCATGACACGGCCCCGGAGACGTGCCCCGGGGCCGCGACAGGCCGTCTGGAGTGACGGCTACTTCGCCAGGACCAGCTTGTGCGTGGTCATCTGGCCGTTGCTGCTCAGGCGCGCCACGTAGGTGCCCGACGGCATCTGACGACCGCTGTCGTCCAGGCCGTCCCAGCGCACCTCGTGCGTGCCCGCGGTCAGGTTCTCCGTCACCAGGGTGCGGATCCGCTGGCCGCGCAGGTCGAAGAGGTCCAGCGCCGCGGGGCCGTCCTGGGCGACGGCGAACGCGATGGTGGTCGACGGGTTGAAGGGGTTCGGGTAGTTGCCGGCGATCTCGAACAGCCGGTTCACGCCCTCGCCGACCGGGGTGCTCCCGCCCTCGACCCGCTCGACCGTGATGCCGTAGCCCTGGCCGCTGCCGGACACGGCGCCGTTGCCGACGACGAAGCCGACCTCGTAGACGTCCAGGAGGTTCACGGGCAGGACGAACACGCCGTCGTTCGCCGCGTCGAGCGCCAGCTCATAGTACTGGTAACCGCCGGTGTAGAGGCGCACGTAGGCCCGCAGGGACATCGCGGTCGCCGAGTTGGCGCCGTTGAACGTGCACTGCACGTACTTGTTGGGCTCGGCGGCCTGGCGCAGCGACAGGCAGCGGATGAAGTTGGCGGCGAGGTGCTGCACGCCCGTGCCGTTGTAGGAATTCGGGTAGGTGCTCATCTGGCGCTGCGGGCTGCCGGTCGGGTAGTCCGCGGCGTCGTGGTAGCCGAAGCCGTCCTCGTGGCGGGCGCCGGTCGCGTAGTTCCAGGCCGTGAACAGCGGCCAGCAGGCGGGGATGCTCGAGCCGTAGGTGCCCAGGATGGTGTTGTAGCTGGTCAGCACGAGCTCGGACTGATGCGAGCGGCGGTAGTTCCAGAAATCGATGATGATCTGGACGCCCCAGTTCTCGCTCATGTACAGCTGCCAGACGCAGTCCTCGTAGCTGCCCGAGCCGCCGTCGTCCAGGGGCAGGGCCGGGCTGGAGATCGGGCTGCCCGAGGGCAGGTAGTTGTGGTAGTCGTTGGTGGCGGGATAGACGATCTCCTCGCACCACGTCGCGTCGACCTCGACCCAGCCGCCCTCGGACCAGTTGCTGGTCACGTACTGCGTGGCGTGCTTGAACTCGTGGGCGGCGGTTACCTTGGCGGCGCCGAGGGCGTCGCCGTCGGGGTCGTCGTTCGGCGGGAAGCCCACGAAGTCGTTGTCGACCGTGATCGTGGTCTCGCCCGGGTTGCCGTTCGGCTGCGTGAAGCCGTAGATGCCGCTGAGGGCGTTGATGATCACCGCGTAGGTGGCGCCCGGCGGGGTGCCGAAGCCCATCTCGGTGACCTCGCGCTGCCACGAGTAGTCGAAGTAATCGGCGATGTGCTCGACGTAGTCGGGCACGGTGTCGCCGTCGCTGTCCTGCAGGGGCACGACGTGCTGGCCGCTGGTGTAGTAGTAGACGCGGAAGCGGCCGCTCGGGCTGTAGTAGGTGAGCCGGCTCGGCTCGCTCGGCGGGTTCAGGTAGCCCTCGATGGTCTCGCGGGCCCCGGTGGTCAGCTGGTTCTGCACCCGCAGGTATTCCATGACCAGGGGCGTGCCGCACTTCAGGGGGGCGACGCCGACGGGCCGCAGGTCGGCGGGCAGCTTGTCGCGGTCGAACGCGTAGTAGAACTTGGTCAGCAGGGCCTGCTCGGACGACAGCTTGCCGTCCAGGACCTGCTGCTGGACCTGGGCCAGGAACTCGTCGCCGGTCTGGATCGCGGCGGAGGCCGCGCCGACGAGCACCAGGCTCACCAGGACGATCGTCGTCAACAACGTCTTCATGTTCTCTCCCTTGACACGAGTCCGGATGGGCGGGGAGTCGGGCAATCGCCAACGCGCGCGCTCGGCCGCCGGCGGTCGTCGTCCACTTCCGGCAGATTATATCAGAATTATTGTGAAAGAACACGACCGAATGACGGGAAGCCTGGGGTCGCGAGCGCCGCGATGGGGAATAGTTGATACTCGTTGTCAACTTTTCTGCGTCCGACGGGTTGACCTCCCGCGCGAAAGCACCTAGGCTATAAGTCATGATTCGTGTATTTCTACCCGGAAGAAATTCCCGCGGACTTCGGCAACGGATGCGAGCCCTGGCGCGACCCGCGGCAGGTCTGGCCGCCATCGCTGCCGTCGTGACGGTGGTCATGGTCGCGGCCGGCCGGCAGGAACCGACGGCCGGAGTCGCCGCCACCGCCGCCGGAAAACCGGCGACCACCGTGGTCCTGGCCTCCCTCGGCTTGCCGCAAGCAGAGTCGTCGCCGGCCCAGGTCCCGGCGCGCAGCCTGGTTCTCGCATCCCTCGGGCTGCCCCCGTCGGCGACGGCACCCAGCCCCGCCAAGGCGCCACGCCCGCCGGCCCGCCGCAAGATGCCCGTCGGGCACCTCTCCCCGTACGACGAGCTGATCCGCGCCGAGAGCGAGCGCCTCGGCCTCGACTGGCGGTTGATCGCCGCCCTCATCTACGAGGAATCGCAGTTCGATCCGCGGGCGATGAACCGTTCCGGCGCGCGCGGCCTCATGCAGGTCATGCCGGCGTCGGCCGGCGTTCCCGCGGACAGCCTCTTCGACCCCCTGACCAACATCCGGGCGGGCCTGCGCATCTTCCATCGCTCCTACAAGACGTTCGCGGACCTCGACTCCCTCGACCGGCTCCAGTTCTCGGTGGCGGCCTACAACGCCGGCATGGGCCGCATCAACGACGCCCGGCGCATCGCCATGGAGATCGGCCTGGACCCGGACCGCTGGCAGGGCTCGGTGGCCGACGCGTTCCTGCACCTCGGAGACCCGCGCTGGCGCGACGTGCTGAAGCACGGCTCCTACCCCGGCCGCGGGACGGTGGTGTTCGTCGACGAGACCCTCGAGCGCTACGAACGGTACGCCGACCGCGTCGAACGGAGCGGTTCGCCGGCCGCGCGCGAGGACGACCTCGCGGCCGTGACCCCCGTCCTCCCCTAGCTCGACCCTGGCTGGTCGGCGAGCAACTCGTCGAGCAGCTCCCGGCCCCGCCGCAGATGCGGGATCACGATCGACCCCCCCACGACCAGCCCGATGTCGAAGGTCTCCACCACCTGGGCCTCGGTCGCCCCTTCCTCGAGGGCGCGGATCACGTGGTAGGCGACGCAGTCGTCGCAGCGCAGGACCAGCGACGCGGCCAGGCCGAGCAGTTCCTTGGTGCGCGCGTCGAGGGCGCCGTCGCGGTAGGCCGCGCCATCGAGGTTGAAGAAGCGCTTGGTGGTCTGGGTGCCAGAATCCAGGAGGCGGGCGTTCATCCGCTCGCGGTAGGCGCGAAACTGCTCGAGTCGTGACATCGGTGGCCCCTATCGTGTGCTTGGGACATCGTGCGCGAGCTCCCGACGAGCCCTGGTCTTGCACGCTGGTCGGGATTCTACGCAACAAGGGCGCGGTGGTGTCAACCGCGGTTGCCGGGTTCCCCACCGCAGGCTAGGTTTCGCCGATGCCGCCGCACATCTTCACCGACCCCGCCCAGCTGGCCGGCGTCAGCGCCGTGCTGGTGCTCGCCCAGGTGGTCTACGTGGCCTTCGGCTTCGGCTCCGGCCTGATCGCCGTCGGCATCCTGGCCCTGATGTTCCCGAGCCTGCAGGACGTGGTGGTGCTCCTGCTGCTGGTGAACCTGCCGGCGGAGATCCTGGTGGTGGCCCGCTCGTGGCGGGAGATCACCTGGCGCCGGACCGGCGCGATCGCGGCGGGCGTGGCGGTGGGTGTGCCCCTGGGGACGTGGGTGCTGAAGACCGGCTCGCCCGGCGTCGTGCTGACGGGACTCGGCGTCTTCCTGGTCGCGGTGAGCGTCGTGCTGCTACGGCTGCGCGACGGCGTACGGGTGGCGTGGCCGCGCTGGTCGGCGCCGCCCGTCGGCCTGGCCGGGGGCATCCTCACCGGCCTGTTCGGCACCGGCGGACCGCCGCTGATCATCTACTATCACCTGGCTGGCCTCGCCAAGGGCGCTTTCCGCGGCAACCTGATGGCCATCTTCCTGCTGCAAACGTGCCTGCGGATCCCCGCCTACGCCGTGGGCGGACTGCTCACCGCACCACGGCTCTGGTCGGGCCTGCTGCTGATGCCGGCCGCGCTGGTGGGTACCTGGATCGGCCAGCGCGTGCACGTGCGGCTGTCCGAGGCGGCCTTCCGGAGGCTGGTGAGCGGGTTGCTGGGGGTCATCGGCCTGTTGCTGCTGCTGAAACAGAACGGGTGACGACGTCACCGTCGTTCAGGGCGTCGGCCAGGTGGCGCGCAGGATCAGGAACACCATCACCAGCCCGCAGGCGTGCTTGGCGAGGATGGCCAGGACGCGCCCGATGAAGGCGTGGGTGCCGGCGCGCAGGCTGGGCTCGAGCCGGCGCTGACGCCGCCACTCCCCCAGCACCGCCCCCGCGAAACCACCCAGGAAGCTCCCGAGCACGGCGCCGATCACCGGCAGCACGGCGTGGCCGGCCACGCCGCCGACCAGGCCGCCGAGAAAGCCGCCGACCGCCGCGCCGCCGCCGGCGCCCTTGCGCACCACGTAGAAGGTGCCGAGCAGGAACTCGATCAGTTCGCCGAACAGGGCGATGCCGAGCAGGACCAGCAACAGCGGCCAGCCGAGGGGATCGAAGCCCGTGACCACCGCGTGCGCCAGGGCCAGGCCGACCAGCACGAAGTTGCCGCCGAGGCCCAGGTAGACCAGAAGGGAGGTTGCGAGCAGCAGCAGGGCCCACAGGCCGTAGCCCAGCCAGGGCCCCATGGTTGCGAACGGTGTCATGCGTGCGCTCCCCGGCGGATCAGTGGGCGCCGCCGAGCAACTTCTCGCCCGCCTCGACCGCGAACGGCAGACGGTTCTCCTCGGGCGGCAGCGTGCAGTTGAATCCGTCGGGGTTGTATGCGCAGAGCGGATTGTAGGCCCGGTTGAAGTCGACCTCCACCGTGCCGTCCGGCGCAAGTTCCAGATCCAGGTAGCGGCCGCCGGGATAGGTCGCCTTGCCGTTGGTCTGGTCGTAGAACGGGAGCCAGAGCGAGCCGTCGTCCCCCTGGGCAGGGCCGAAGACGGCGAGAGCGTGGACCTTGCCCTCGTGCTTGAAGTGGACGGTTCCCTTGCGCAGGTACGGCACCGACTCGCCCTTGCGCTTGGTCAAGGAGACCGTCTCGGCGCTCTTCGCCGCCTCGAACGGCACCTTGAAGCGGAGTTCCCGGACCGGGAAGTAGTAGTCGAGCCCCTCGAAGCCCTCGCGCAACGACGCCGGCAGCGGCGTCTCGGCCGAGGTCATGAATTCCTCGTTCTTCTCGATGCGCGTCTCGACGAGCGCGATCTCCCACGTCTCGAGCGCCGCGTCGTCCATCACGAAGGCACCGGGCGCATCCTGGTGGTTCTTGCTTTCGGAGCAGCCGCCGAAGGGGGCCCAGGCCAGGCAGAGCACAAGCGACAGAAGCGTGCGGATCATCGTGACGACATCCTCCCGCGCCGGCTGGCCGGCGTTCAGGTCGTGGTTTCCAGGTCCGGTTCCGTTGGCTAACATGCATCGGCGCAAGACGTCCAGACAGGACGAAGTCCGCACTGCCAGGGAGCGCGACCATGCCGGCGCCAGAGTATAGCGAAATCGACCCCGCCGCAGGAGAAGAAATCCGCGGCGGCGCGAGCTGGTGGCCCGCCCTGCTCGCCGCCGGCGCCGCCCTGGTGGGCCGCCTGCCGGCCTTCGGCGCCTGGTGGAACCAGGACGACTGGGGCCTGTTCGCGCGCGCCACCGGGCTGATCCCGGCCGCCGAGGTGCCCGTGCGCTGGCTATCGCGCTCCGCCTACTGGTCGGCGATGGCGCCGCTCGCCGGACTGGATCCGCATCCCTACACCGCCACGCGCCTGGTGCTCTTCGCCCTGGCCGCGGCGGGCGTGGCCCGGCTCGGAGGCCGCCTCGGCCTGCGACCCGTGCCACAGCTGGTGGCCGGACTGCTCCTGGTGAGTTCGCCCCTCGCCTTCACGCCACTGTACTGGGCGGCCGGCGTCCAGGAGTTGCTGGCGCTCGCCGCCGGGATCTGGGCCTGCGAACGGTGGCTGGTCGGCGGGCCCGGGGCCCGGGTCACGGCCGCCTTGCTGGCCCTGCTCTCCTTCGCGAGCAAGGAGACGTGCCTGGGGTTGCCCGTTCTCTGGGCCGCCTGGTCGCTGGCGGGCGGCGGTGGCGGCGAGCGGAGACTCCGACGTGGGGACGCGCTGTTGCTCGTCGTCCTCGCGCTGGGCGCGGCGGTCGCGGCGTGGCTGGCGCTGCGGGCCTTCGCGGGCGGCGCCGCGGAACCGTACCAGCGCGGCGGGCCCTGGGTGGCCCTCACGAACCTCGGACTGTACGGCTGGTACCTCCTGAGCCCGCAGCCGGTCCAGGCCGCGAACGTCACCCGGGCGATGGGTGCGGCCGGCTGGGTCCTTTGGGTCGCCGCGCTGGTCTGGAGCGCGGTGGCCTGGCGCCGTGGCCGGCGGCTGCCGGCCTTCGCCACCGCGGGCGCCCTGCTGGCGGTGGCGCCCGTCCTGCCCCTGACCCGGCACCTCGACCCGTACCTCGCGCTCGGATCGGCCGCCTTCGGCGCCCTCGTGGTCGCCGACCTGGTGCCGCGACGACGCGCGGTGCCCGGCGCCGTGGTGGTCGCGCTGGTGGCGGCGGCCGTGGCGTGGGGCACCTTGGCGATGCGCGTCCGGCTCGACCGCCGCGATGCGGATGGCTTGCCGGCCGATCCGGTGGTCCGGCGCACGGCAGTGGCGCACCAGGCGGCGGCACACCTGCGCGGCGCCGCCCCGGCGGTGAGGACCGGCGCCGGGTTGATCCTGTTGCAGCCGCCGGCCACCCTGGAGGCCGCTCGGATGGCCGACACCCTCGGCGAGACCTGGGTCACCGGATCGTTGCTGCACCGCAGCCTCGAGGGGACGCTCGGACCCCGACTGCTCCTCGGTCCGGAGGTGCCCGTGACCTGGGCCAACGGGTTGTCCGGCGCGTCGTCGGCGGCGGTGGTCCTGGTGGATGCGGGCCCGCAGCTCGCGTCCTGGGGGCCGACCCCGCAAGCGCTGCTCTACCTCACGCTGACGGACGTGGGACGCGGTCTCTTCGATCGCGCGCGCCGCCACCTGCTGCGGGCCGGAGCCCTCAGCGGCCGGACGGTCGCGTTCTACTATGACCCCGACGCGATGCTGGTGGATATCGGCCGCGTCCGCGCCAACCACGACGCCTTCCTCGCATACCTGGAGTCCGGCGCCGACAACGGCCGGCCGCCGCGGGAGGTCGAGGCGGCCCAGCAGCTCTTCCGCGACCTGTTCGCGGCGGCGACCGCGGACGCGCCGGCGGCCGGCGGCGAGTGAGCGGGCCGCAACCTGCCTAGAGGTAGCGCCGCACGCGGCGCCGGTACGCGGCGTACGCCTCGCCGAACCGCTCGCCCAGGAATCGTTCCTCTGCCAGCACGATGCGGTGATGTATCGCGAAGGAGACCAGCGCCGGGCCGATGGTCCAAGGCCCCGGCGCGTAGACCAGCGCCGCCGCGTGGATCATCAGGATGGCCAGGTACATGGGGTTGCGGCTCACGCGGTAGACGCCGTCCGTCTTCAACGGCGTTGCCTCGCGCGGCAGGCCGACGCGGGTGGCGAGGTCCAGCTTCGCCAGCGCCGCGCCCGCCAGCATCGCGCCCGCCAGGAAGAGCAGCGAGGCGACGACCCGGCGCACCGGCGCGCCCGGCTCGATCTGCGCCAGCCGCGTTCTGACCGCCAGGGCGAGCGCCACGGCCGGCGCGGCGGCGGCTGCCTTGCCCAGCCACAGGAGGCCCGCGGCGAGCGGAGCGCGACCCCGGGCGCCGACGCCGAGACGCCCGAGCCGCCAGGCCAGGCGCAGCAGGGCCGCGGCCGCGACGACCGCGCCCGCGGCGATCACGAATTCCGGACCGTGGGCGACTGCATTCACGAGATTCGCCTCCGACGTCGTCCCCGCGATTCTTGCCTCGCCACGGAGCCTCCCACTGGCTAGAATCGCGGCGACAGGACGCTCACCCCGCCACTCGTCACGCCGACGGCGACGACCACCGCCCGGCCGCCGGTCGCGCCGGCGGGAACGTCGCCGCCAAGGAGGCAGCCCCATGGCCCTCAGGGATCAGGACGCCCTCGATTATCACGACCTCGGACGCCCCGGCAAGATCGAGGTGGTCCCCACGAAGCCCTGCGTGACGGCGCGCGACCTCTCGCTCGCGTACACGCCCGGCGTGGCAGTGCCGTGTCTCGCCATCGAGAAGAACCCCGCCGACGCCTACAAGTATACCGCCAAGGGGAACCTGGTCGCCGTGATCTCCAACGGCACGGCGGTGCTCGGCCTCGGCGACATCGGCGCCCTCGCCGGCAAGCCGGTGATGGAAGGCAAGGGCGTCCTCTTCAAGCGCTTCGGACACGTCGACGTCTTCGACATCGAGGTCAACACGCACGACCCGGACGAGGTCATCAAGGTCTGCCAGCTCCTCGAACCGACGTTCGGCGGCATCAACCTCGAGGACATCAAGGCGCCGGAGTGCTTCTACATCGAGGAGACCCTCAAGAAGACGATGAAGATCCCCGTCTTCCATGACGACCAGCACGGCACCGCGATCATCTCCGGCGCCGGCTTGATCAACGCCTGCGAGATCACGGGGCGCGACATCAAGTCGGTGAAGGTCGTGATCTCGGGAGCCGGCGCCGCGGCCATCGCCTGCGCCAAGTTCTACGAACTGCTCGGCGTGCCGCGCGAGAACTTCACGCTCGTGGACACCAAGGGCGTGGTCTTCCAGGGTCGTACCGAGGGCATGAATCCGCACAAGGCGTACTTCGCGCGCCGGACCAAGGCCCGGACCCTCGCCGACGCCATGCGGGGTTCCGACCTCTTCCTCGGCCTCTCGGGCAAGGGCCTGGTCAGCGCGGACATGGTGCGCTCGATGGCGAAGAACCCGATCGTCTTCGCGATGGCGAACCCCGACCCCGAGATCACCTACGACGACGCGCGGGCCGCGCGCAAGGACGTCATCGTCGCCACCGGCCGCTCGGACTTCCCGAACCAGGTCAACAACGTGCTCGGCTTCCCGTTCATCTTCCGCGGCGCCCTCGACGTGCGCGCCACGGCGATCAACGAGGACATGAAGCTCGCGGCGGCGCACGCGCTCGCCGAGCTGGCCCGGCAACCGGTGCCCGACAACGTCTCCGCGGCCTACGGCGGCCAGCACTTCGAGTTCGGGCCCGACTACATCATCCCCAAGCCGTTCGACCCGCGCGTCCTGGTCTGGGAGGCCCACGCGGTGGCCAAGGCCGCCTGCAAGTCCCGGGTCGCCCAGCAGCCGATCAAGGACTGGGACGAATACCGCAATCACCTCGAGGGCCTGATCAACAAGAGCGTGCAGGTCATGCGCACCTTGCGGCCGAAGACCTCCCGCGAGCGCAAGCGCGTGGTCTTCACCGAAGGGGAAACGCCGCGCGTGATCGAGGCCGCCCGCGTCGTGATGGAAGAAGGCATTGCCAGGCCCATCCTCCTGGGCAAGGAAGCGGTGATCCGCGCCCACGCCGAGCGCATCGGCCTCGACGCCGACGCGGTGACCATCGTCGACCCGGAGACGTCGCCGCACAACGACGACTACGCGCGCGCGCTGTACGAATGGGCGGCGCGGCGCGGCTACACGCCCCAGAAGGCCGCGATGCGCGTGCGCCGGCCGCTGCACCACGGCGTCATGATGCTGCGGGCGGGCCATGCCGACGGCATGGTCGCCGGCGGCGACCAGCCTTACGTGGACACCGTCGGCCAGATCCTGCCGCTGGTGGAGTTGAAGCCCGGCGTCTCGCGCGCCGCGGGCATGCACGTGCTGCTCGCCGAGGGGCGGGTGTTCATCTTCGCCGACACCACCGTCAACATCGACCCCGACATCGACCAGCTCGTCGAGATCACCTTGCTCGCGGCCGACGTGGCCCGGTGGTTCGACCTCGAGCCGAGGGTCGCGTTGCTGTCGTTCTCGAATTTCGGCGACAACAAGAATCCCCGGACCCGCGCGCTGCGCAAGGTGGTCGCCAAGCTGCACCAGGACCATCCCGACCTGATCGCCGACGGCGAGATGCACGGCGACGTGGCGGTGCTGCCGGACTTCAGCGCGCAGAACTACCCCCACAGCCGCGTGCAGGGTCGCGCGAACGTCCTCATCTTCCCCGACCTGATGAGCGCCAACATCGCCTACAAGCTGGTGGGCAACATCGGCCGACGCGAGGTGATCGGACCGATGCTCATCGGCCTGAAGTACCCGATCAACGTCATCTCCTACAACTCCGACGTGCGCGAGATCGTGAACATGGCGGCGCTCTCCGCCTTCGAGGCTCAGAGCCAGGCCCGCCGGGCGGGCCGCGCGAACGGCAACGGCGTCCAGGCGCAAACCAAGGCGACGAGCGCCGGAACGACGAGCGTCAAGGCCACAACCGTCAAGAAGGCGCCCGTCAGGAAGGCTGCCGCCAAGACCGGCGCCGCCAAGGCAGCCAAGGCGCGCCGCAAATAGCCGGCGCGACCGTTCGCGCCCGATTCCGCGCCGGGAGGCCCGCCCTCCCGGCGCTGCCGTAGCCGAAAGGAATGCTCCGCATGGTGGACGCCGCGCACCTCGAACTCTGGCTGGCCTTCTGGGCGTCGGTCATCGCGCTGCTGGCGATCGACCTCTTCGTGTTCAACCGCCACGCGCACGAGGTGAGTCTCAAGGCCGCGACCATCTGGAGCGTGGTCTGGATCATCCTCGCGTTCGTCTTCTGCGGCGGCATCTGGGCGATGCTGGGGCGAGATTCCGCGCTGTTGTTCCTGACCGGCTATCTGGTCGAGCGATCGCTGTCGGTCGACAACCTCTTCGTCTTCCTGGTCATCTTCTCCTACTTCGGCGTCGCGGCGAAGTACCAGCACCGCGTGCTGTTCTGGGGCGTCTTCGGGGCCATCGTCCTGCGCACGGTGATGATCCTGGCCGGCGCGGCCCTGGTCGCGCGATTCAACTGGCTGCTCTACGTCTTCGGCGCCTTCCTGGTGTACACGGGCCTCAAGCTCCTGCGCACCGACGACGAGCCGGTCGATCCCGAGCGCAACATCGCCGTGCGGCTCGCCCGCCGGCTCTTTCCGGTCACGCCGGAGTTCCACGGCGAGCGCTTCTTCGTCCGGGTCGACGGCAAGCGCCTGGCCACGCCCATGTTCATCGTGCTGGTGACCGTCGAACTGTCGGACGTGATGTTCGCCGTCGACTCGATCCCGGCGATTCTCGGCATCACGCAGGACACCTTCCTGCTGCTCACCTCGAACATCTTCGCCATCCTCGGCCTGCGCGCTTTCTACTTCCTGCTGGCCGGCATCATGGACCGCTTCCACTACCTGCAACTCGGCCTGGCGCTGGTGCTGACGTTCATCGGCGTGAAGATGCTTGCGGCGCACTGGATCCACATCTCCGCGGCGCTGTCGCTCGGAATCGTGACCGGGATCCTGGCCGTGGCGATCGGCGCCTCGCTGTTGCGCAAGCCGCGGCCGGCTAGCGCCGACGTGGCGCCGTGAGCTCGCCGGCGCCGCCCGCCTCCGCCAGGGCCCGGCGCACGCCGGGATAGGGCAGCGCGCCGAGATTCCAGCCGTTGCGGATCAGCTGCAGGATCAGCTCGGCGGTGGCCAGCTTGGCCAGCCATGGCCAGCGATTCGTCGCGAGGTAGGTGTCCAGGACGCCCGGCCGGACGTGTTCCGCGATCAGGCAACCGGGACCGAGGATGGCGCGCATCTCGGGCGCCAGGATGGTGGCGAACCAGGGCCCCCAGTCCTCGATCGGAGTCCGCGCGCCCCGGGACGACAGCCGGCGTCGCACCCGCCGTGGTCCGTGCTTCAAGAGACGGTAAAGATGGTAGCGGACCTTGTCGCGGCGGACGAACACGTCCAGCGGAAGGCCCTGCAGCGGCACGCGGGCCAGACGAGGATGATGCGACATGAGGTGAGCCTGCAGGATGTACTCGTCGAAGAGGTCGTGCGGCAGGAACTTGGAGAGGTAGAGGGTGCTGTTCTCCAGCTCGAAGGCGAGCTTGACGATCGCGCGGTCGTAACCGGGGACGCGCAGCCAGGCGTAGTGACCGCCGATCTCCAGATCCGCGGTGAAATAGCTCGGGCAGAGGGTGTAGGCCGTGTAGGACAGGTATGACTCCGATTGCGAGAGACGACCGTGCTCGCGCGTGAGTTCCTCCGCGCAGGCGACGTTGACCGCCTGGAAGCGGGCCAGGGCGGCCGGCGGAAGGAGTTCGGCGTAGGCGGGATCGGCGAACGCGATCTCGCCGGTCCCCGGCAGGGTATTGAGGTCGCCGCGGGCGTTGTTGTGGCCGCGGAAGAGGGTGTCCAGCGCGATGCCGCTGGACAGGATCGGCGACGGCCCCGGCTCGTCGGCGACGAACCGGTACACCGCCGGCAGCATGCAACGGTTGATCCAGGCCAGGCCGCCGGACAGCCAGACCGTCTCGTAAATGAGCGCGGGTAGCGAGGCCTGGTACGCGTCGTCGAAGAACAGCTGCCGGTGGGGAATCCCGAGCCGGCGGGCCGTGATCGCGGCCTCGAGCTGGTCGTCGCAGCCCCGCATACCGTACGTGAATGCCGCGTGGTCGACGCCGTCGGGCAGGAACGCATAGAGGGTTCGACTGTCCAGACCGGCGGAGAGGGCGAACTGCACCTTGCGGTCGCGGCCGAACATCGGCGGCACGCAGCGCTGGAAGGTCGCCAGCCCGTGCGCGATCGCGGCCGGCCCGCGCAACGGCGGGTCGCGGCGCGAGAAGCGTGGCTCGTAGGCGCGCAGTTGCACGTCGCCGCTCGCGACGTCGAAGGTCAGCACCGTGCCGGGAGCCAGTCGCGCGACGCCGGCGAGGTAGGTCCCCGAGCCGGGCCAGTAGCCGAAGTAGAGGAAGCGATACAACCACTCGGTGGCGAAGCCTCCCCCCGCGCCAAGACGGACGAAGGCCGCCAGCTGGGTCGAGAAGATCAGCCCGCGATCGTGGCGCGCCCAGAAGATCGGCTGACAGCCGAAGTGATCGGCATAGAGACGCAGGCGCCGCGCCTGCTTGTCGAAGACGGCGACGGCGAAGTGCCCTTCCACGCGATCCGTCCAGTCGTCCGAGCCTGCGCGGAGACTGCGGCAGATGTCCGCCCAGGGCACGGCGTCCTGGTTATGCAGGTCGCCGGCGAGGCATCCCGCGAGGTCGTCCGCCACGTGGTGGAACGGGCCTGCCAGCGGCGGGTCGGGCAGGGTCGCCACGGCGAAGGTGAAGTCGTCGCCGCCGAAGATCTGCACCGGCGAGCGCCCCAGCAGATCCAGGGTCGCGGCGGCGTCGGCGAAACGTCGCGGCGCTATCGCGAGGGGACCCGATACTCCCAGGATACCGGGCATCTGACCATCTCCGGTTGGCGTCATACGGATCACGATAGACTCGCCGGCACCCGCACCGGGAGCGCCGTAGCCAGCCTAGTCGCGACCGCCGGCCGCCGCCAGGGCGTCCCGCCCGGGGTGCCGGTCTCGATAACGCTCGCGGACGCGCGCGCTGGTCAGAACTGGAAGTAGATGAAGTCCCGCGCGCCGAAATTCCCGAAGATCAGGAAGGTGAGGATCCCCGCCACGTACAGGCTCCAACGCCATCCGACGGGGAGCCGGGAAACGTCCAGGGCATGGGCCCGCTTCCGCTGCAGCCACTCCACGCTCCAGAGGCCGGCGCACACCAGCAGCAGCGGCAGGTAGGGCCCCAGTTCCCGTCCGGTCCAGGGCCCGGCGAACATCCCGCGCAGGTAGGCGGCCGCCTGCGGCAGCGAATCCGCGCGGAAGACGACGAAGGCCACCACCACCGCCGCGAAGGTCACCAGCATCGCCAGGGCTTCGCGCGGACGCGGCAGCAGGCGGCCCGCCGCCACGTCGCGCTTGTAGGTCACGATGCGCCACCCCAGGAGCAGGGGCACGAAGTACAACCCGTTGATCGCGCCCCAGACCACGAAGGTCCAGTTCGCGCCGTGCCACAGGCCGCTGACCAGGAATGTCACCAGGACGTTGAAGATCTGGCGCGGCCGGCTCCCGTAGCCGCCGCCCAGGGGGCTGAAGACGTAGTCGCGCAGCCAGGTCGACAGCGCGATGTGCCAGCGCCGCCAGAATTCCCCGATGTCGCGCGAGAAGAAGGGGAAGCGGAAGTTCTGCATCAGCGAGAAGCCGAACAGGCGCCCGACGCCGATGGCGATGTCCGAGTAGCCGGAGAAGTCGCAGTAGACCTGGAAGGTGAAGAACAGGGCGCCGACGAGGAGGGTCGCGCCGTCGTGACTGCCGGGATCGGTGAAGATGGCCTGGACGTGCGGCGCGAGGTTGTCCGCCACGACGACCTTCTTCAGCAGTCCATTCAGGATCTGGCGCATTCCGTCACGGGCCTGCGCGGGATCGAAGGGTCGGGGCTGCAAGAACTGCGGCAACAGGCGACCCGCGCGCTCGATCGGACCGGCGATCAGCAGCGGGAAGAAGCACACGAAGGCGAAGAACTCGACGACCCGGCGCGTGGGCTCGATCCGGCCGTAGTAGATGCCCAGCGGATACGTCAAGACCTGCAGGGTGTAGAAGCTGATGCCCATCGGCAACACGAGGCGTAGCGTCGGCAGATCGGCGTGCAGGCCGAGCGCGGCGAGCAAGGCGCTGAACGAGCCCAGGAAGAAGTCGAAGTACTTGAAGACGACCAGCACGCCCAGGGTCGAGACCAGGGAGACCAGCAGTAGCCCGCGCCGGCGGCGGGGATCCGTGGCGGCTTGCAGGCGCAGCCCGACCAGGTAGTTGACGAGCGACACGAAGACGACCAGCGAAAGGTAGCGCCAGTCCCACCAGCCATAGAAGACGTAGCTCGCGACCAGCAGCAGCGCGTTCTGCAGACGCAGCCGCCGGGCTCCCAGCAGCCAGTATGCCGCGAAGACCACCATCAGGAAGACCGCGAACGGCATCGTGTTGAACAGCATGCAATCGACCCCTCGGCCGCGGCCATGGCCGCCCGGATCAGGACTCCGTCGCCGGAGACGGCAGGGCGCGCAACCACCCGGCGATGGCCCGCGCCACGACCGCCATCCCGTACTCATTCCAGTGGTAATTGCCAGGCAGGTCGAGTTGGCGACCGTCCGCCTGGTACGCGGTCCAGAAGTCGTCCGTCAGGTCCAGGAAACCGCAGCCTTGCTCGCGGCAGGCCGCCGCCCAGAACGGGCTGTCGCGCAGCGGCTCCGGCCGCGCCCCCGTCTCGTACATCCGGCGACGGTCCGCGTCCATCACCAGGAGGATGGTGGCGTCCGGGTGCTCCGCCCGGAGGGTGCCGGTGATCTCCCGCGCCATGGCCTCGAGCAGCGGCCGCTCGTTCTCGAGCTGTGCCTCTGCCAGCGGGTCGTTGCGCTGCATGGCTTCCTGCCGGATCGCGCCGCGGGACTTCAGGATCGCCGCGTTGTGGTAGAGGTAGCGGACCAGGGCGCTGTAGGTGTGCAGCCGCATCAGGCGGTTCGGGTGATACACGGAGGGCGGAATCTCCTGCAGACGTCCGTCTTCCCAGAGGTACTGCTGATTGGTGATCACGTAGCCGAAGTTGCGCAACGCCGACCGCAATGAGCCGTGATTGAGGATGAAGACCAGCGTCTCCGGCGCGTAATGGTGGCGGGCGTAGCGTGCCACCCGCATCATCTGGGGCGCGATCACGCCCGACTTGCCGAAGTTGTAGACGTCGTAACGGCCGGCAAGCTCGCGTTCGAGAGCCGCGGTCAGTCCCGCATCGACATCGGCGTAGAACCCCTCGACGTAGGAATTGCCGATGACGGCGACGCAGGGGCGGGTCCGCGCGTCACGGGCCACATACTCGCGGGTGCTGTTCCAGCCGGCTTGATTGAGTTGCCAGCGGGTCCGCTCCCGCGCCAACCTGCCGACGGTGAACTGACCGTGACGCGCCGGGCTGCCGTCGAGGACCAGGATGCCGAACTGCGGATCCTGCATCTGGAACGGGGGCTGGCTGGACGGCACCACGACGCGAAAGAAAACTTCGGCAACCAGCACGAAGACCGCGCCGAAGGCCGCGCCGCGCCACAGGAAACCCCACATGGACGGTCCCTTCCGCTGACCTCGCGCCCCGGTCAGATCGCGCTCGTCGCCTTGCGCAACCAGGTCCGGTGTTTCGCGTCCAGATGCGGGCTCAGTTCCTGGTACACCCGCTTGTGATAGGCATTCAGCTGCTTGACCTGGTCCTTCGTCATGAAGGCCGGCTCGACCAGGTTCACGTCGATCGGGCACAGCGTGACGGTGTGGAAGCGCAGCCAGGTGCGGTCCTCGGTGGAGTGCTCGTCGTCCACGGTGACGATGGCGAGGTTCTCGATCCGGATGCCGAACTGCCCGGGCTCGTAGTAGCCGGGCTCGATGGACATCAGGTTACCCTCGCGCAGCGGCGGCGTGTCGAGATCCTTCAGCGAGTGCGGCCCCTCGTGGACGCCGAGATACTGCCCCACGCCGTGGCCGGTGCCGTGGTTGTACTCGAGACCGGCCTCCCACAGATGGCGGCGGGCGGACATCTCGATGCGGCGGCCGGTGGTGCCGGCCGGGAAGGGAATGCGCGAACAGTCGAGCATGCCCATGAGGACCCTCGTGAAGCACTCCTTCTGGCGCTTGGTCGGGGGGCCGAGGGCGAGCGTGCGGGTGATGTCGGTGGTGCCGTCCGGGTACTGGCCGCCGCTGTCGATCAGATAGAGCCCCCGCGGCCGCAGGTTCGCGTTCGACTCCGGCGTCGGTCCATAGTGGATGATGGCGCCGTTGGCGGCGTAACCGCTGATGGTCTCGAAGCTGTCGTCCTGGTACTCGGGGGCCTCGGCGCGGCAGGCGGTCAGCTTCGCCGCCGCCGAGAGCTCGGTGACGCCGCCGGTGGGCACCGCGTCCTCGAGCCAGCGCAGGAACTTCACCATCGCCACGCCGTCGCGCACGTGAGCGGCGGCGATGCCCTCGATCTGCACGGGGTTCTTGACGGCGCGCAACGCCGTGATGGGCGACGGCGCGAGGTGGTGCGGACAGTAGGCCAGCAGGTCCAGGACGCGCCGGTTGGTGGTGGCAGGGTCGAGCCACACGCGGGGCCGGCGCTCGGCGAGGTCGGCGAGGTCGGCGTCGAACTCGTCGTAGCGGCGGACCTTCACCATGTCCCCGAGGGTCTTCCCGAGTGCCTTGGAGACCTTGCGCGGGTCGACGTAGAGGGAGCAGCCGCGATCCGTCAGGACGACGTAGGCGATGGCCACCGGCGTGAAGAGGATGTCCCGGCTGCGGATGTTGAGCAGCCAGGCCACGGCGTCCAGGGCGCCGATGACGTGCGCCTGACAGTTGTGCTCGCGCATCTCCATCCGCACGCGCATCAGCTTGGCCTTCGCCGTCTCGCCGGCCACCGTGGCGGCGTGCAGTTCGATCGGGGCGAGGCTGGGCTCCGGGCGGTCGGGCCAGATCCGGTCGACCAGGTTCTCGGGCAGGTAGGTGACCTTGACCTCGTGCTCGGCCAGTTTCTGCTCCAGGTTGGCGGCGACGCCGACCGAGATCACGCTGGGGTCGACGCCGACGGCCTCGCCCGGCTTCAACCGCGCCGCCAGCCAGTCGGTCAGACTGATCGAGTCCGCCAGGCCCAGCCGCATGAGGTCGATGCCCGAGCCGGCGAGCTGCTGCTCCGCCTGCAGGAAGTAGCGGCCATCGGTCCAGAGCCCGGCCTGGCGACGACCAACCACCAGTTCGCCGGCCGAGCCGGTGAAACCGCTCAACCAGGCGCGGCGCTTCCAGCACTCGGGCAGGTACTCGCTCTGGTGCGGGTCGGCGCTCGGCACGTAGTAGGCGGCAACGCCGTGCTGCTTCATGAGGTCGCGCAGGGCGGCGATCCTGTCCGCGGTGGTCATCCTGATCCTCCGTTCCTCGGGTCACGGGCGTGCGGGGCCTGGTCGGTCCAAGCGCGGGCCATGGTACCACCCCGGCGGGCGGCGGCCAAGTCCTTAGGACGACCGAACATCCGGGATCCTAGCGCCAGCCGGCGCCGGGATCCTGGGCCGGATCGGGCACCAGGCCGGCTGCGCTCAGGATCGACACCATGTCGGCCTCGAGCGAGACCGCCGGAATCTCGATGATGCGCCCGATCTCCTGCCCGTCGCGGGCGAAGATGAAGGTGGGCACCTTCTCGATACGCTGCAACCCACGGAAATCGGCGCTGAAGCCCAGTTCCGCCAGGGCCCGGTTCGCGCCGGCGTCATCCGCGCGGCCGACCGCCACCATCACGAGGCGCAGGTTCGGGTTGGCGGCCGCCTCGAGCAGGCGCCAGAAGCGCGGCACCTCCCGCTGCGAATCCCCGCACCAGGTCCCCAGGACGCAGACGATGTCCACGGGACTCGCCACCGCCGTCAGGGTCGCGACGGCGGCCGGCTCGGGTTGCCAACCCTCGAGGTCCTGCGGCCAGTCGGGGAACGCCGCCAGGATGCCGGCCGCGTCGACCCAGCCCAGCAGGACCGGACCCCGGTCGGATGCGAACAGGACCGAACCGGGCTTCGCGGGCGACGTCGCCGCCGGCGGATCGCCGGCCCCGGCGCCGAGGGTCGGGCAGGCCAGCGCGAGCAACAGGATGGCGCGCAGTCGGGTGGCGGACATGGATCGCTCCCGGGACATGGGTGACGGCGGCGAATTCTGGTAGAATGATAGAAGGAGATCCCCGGTGTGAACAAGAGAGGCAACATGAAGATCCTGTCCTTCATTCTTGTCGTCGTCCTGCTCGGCCTGACGACGACGATCCCAGCCGCCGCCGCGAACGACGTCCGCGACGGCGTTCTCCTGGCTCGTCCGCAGATGCAGACCCCCGCCCCGTCGGGACGCATCGTGGTCAAGCTCGATCCCGTGGCCGGCCTGACCATGGACGACGCCGGCCTCGCCGGCCGCGCCGAGGCCGCCGGCCGGCTGCGGCGGCTGGTCGCCGACCTCGCGCCCGGCGCCCGGCTCGAGCGGCGCGTGGGCCTGACGGCCGCCGCCACCGCCGCCCTCGGCGACCGCGCCGCGCAACGCAGCGGACGGCCAGCGCCCGACCTCAACCTCTGGGCCCACTTCGACGCCGGGACCCGCGACCCCGGCCGCCTGGCCGCCATGGTCGCGCGCCTCGCCGCGGACCCCGCCGTGGTCACGGCGTTCGCGGAACCGGTGGCCGTGCCCGCCGCGCTCGGCTTCGATGCCTTCACCGGCGCCACGCCGGCGCCCCCGACGCAGCGGCCTGCCGACGGCGTCACGTTGCCGACCCCGAGCTATGTCTCGATGCAGGGCTATCTCGACGCCGCGCCCACCGGTATCGGCGCGCTGGTCGTCGCCGCGAACCCCGGCGCGCGCGGCGCCGCCATGCGGGTGGTCGACATCGAGGGCGCGTGGCTCTGGACGCACGAGGACCTGCCGTCGCCCTTCTTCACCGCCGGCTCACCCCTCGCCGACCTCAGCTGGCGCAACCACGGCACGGCCGTGCTCGGCGAGATCCGCGGCATCGACAACGCCTACGGCGTGCGCGGCATCGTGCCCGATTGCGCCGTCGGCGGCAGCAGCATCGGCGACCAGTCCGTCCCGGGCGCGATCGCCAGCGCCGCCGCCGCGCTGGCGGCCGGCGACCTCATCCTCATCGAACTGCACGCTCCCGGCCCCAACGCCAACGGCAGCGGCCAGTACGGCTACGTCGCGATGGAGTACTGGCAGGACAACTTCGAGGCGATCGCCCTCGCCACCGCGGCCGGCGTGATCGTGTGCGAGGCGGCGGGCAACGGCGAGCAGAACCTGGACGACCCCGTCTACCAGGGCCTCTTCGACCGCACCGTGCGCGACTCCGGCGCCATCGTGATCGGCGCCACCGACGGCAGTGCCCTCTACCCCGCGTGGTTCACCAACCACGGCACCCGCGTCGACTGCAACGGCTGGGGCTTCAATGTCGTCACCTGCGCCTACGGCGATCTCCAGGGCGGCGACGAGACCCAGTGGTACACCGCGGGCTTCTCCGGCACCAGCAGCGCCTCGCCCATCGTCACCGGCGCGGCGGCGGCGCTGCAGGGCATGATCGACGCCTGGTACGGCTACCGGGTGGACGCCCGGCTCGCGCGGCACGTCCTGAACGTCACCGGCACGCCGGTGAACGGCCCGCAACTCATCGGCACGCGCCCCAATCTGGCCGCCGCCTGGGCGCTCGCGGCGCAGGGCATCGGCCTGGTCTCGGGCACCGTCACCGAGCAGGGCTCCGGCGCGCCGCTCGCCGGCGTCCTGGTGAGCGCCGAGCCGACGGGCGCGAGCGCGGTCACCGACGCCGCCGGGCACTACGAGGTGGTGCTGCTGGCGGGGTCTTACACGCTCACCTTCCGCGAGGACATCCACGAGACGGTGACCGCCGACGTGGTGGTCGGCAGCCAGCCGGTGGTCCGCGACGTCAGCCTGCCGCTGCTGCCGCTGGTCACGGTGAACGGCATCGTCACCGACGAGGACCACGCGCCGCTTGGCGGCGTGGTGATCCGCACCGAGGGTTCGGCGGTCGCCGACGCCGTGTCCGCGCCGGACGGGTCGTTCACTCTCGGTGGCATCCCCGTCGGCCGCAGCCTGACCCTGGTCGCCGGCCGCAAGCCCGGTTACGGCGGCGCGGCGCGCGCGCTGACCTTGCCGGCGACGCCCATCACCATCCACGTGCCCTTCGTCCTGTCGCCCGCGGACTACACCTTCGAGGCGGGCGCCCAGGGCTTCACCGCGACCGGCCTGTGGCAGCGCGGCAATCCCGCGCAGACTGGCGCCGGCCCGCAGGCAGCCTTCGACGGCAGCTTCTGCTGGGGCGTCGGCATGGATGGCAACGGCTACGCCGACCTGGTCTCCGGCGAGCTGCGCAGCCCGGCCTTCACGGCGACGCAGTTCGTGCTCTTCGAGAACCTCTACCTGAGCTTCCACTACTGGCTCGCCACCGAGGCGGGCTTCGACGGCGTGCAGGTCGAGGTGGTCGGCGGCAGCGTCCTCGAACCCGTGGACGACTACACCGACGCCGCCCTGAGCGGCCTCGACTACGAACCCGGCTGGTCGGGCGAGACCGGCGGCTGGCGCACGGCGGTCTTCGACCTCAGCAGCCTCATCGGCCAGGCCTTCCAGTTCCAGCTGGTGTTCGGCAGCGACCAGAGCGTCACCGGCCAGGGCGCCTTCGTCGACGGCTTCACCCTCGCCGAGCAGCCGCAGGTCGCCACGCCCGTGGCGGACCCGCCGCTGCCGGCGGCCGCGGTGGCCACCCTGAGTGCGCACCCGAACCCTTTCAATCCCCAGACCACCATCGCCTGGGCGCTGCCCGGGGCGAGCCGGATCGACCTGCGCATCTACGACCCCCGCGGACGCCTGGTCGCCGATCTGCTGCACGCCGCACCGGTTCCCGCCGCGGGCCAGGTGACCTGGAACGGCGAGAGTCTCGACGGCACGCCCGCCGCGAGCGGCGTCTACCTGGTGCGCCTGCAGACGGACGACGGCGCGACGGCCACGCGGCGCGTGGTCCTCGCGAAATAGGAATCTGGACGACGTCGCCGCCGGCGGCCCGGGCTGCCGGCGGCGACGTTTTTCTCTGCCCGGCGCCGCCGGCGGCAGGCTATATTTCGCTGACGCTGGACGCCGCGCGGCGGGTTCCGTCTCGAGTCGGATCCGGCCGCTGGTCCCTTTCACCCGGAGGTCTCCCGTGCCCCGCATGCGCTTCCTGCTCGCCGCCCTGCTGGCCGTCAGCCTGGTCGTCGCGGCCGCCGCCCTCGCCGCTCCCGCCGGCGGCGACGCGCCGCACCCGTTCTCGGTCCACGACATGCTGGCCATGCGCCGCATCGCCGACCCGCAGGTCTCGCCCGACGGCAAGCACGTGGCCTTCGTGGTCCGCGACACCGACCTCGCGGCGAACAAGGGCGTCACCGACATCTGGGTCACCCCCACCGCGGGCGGCGAGGCGAAGCGCCTGACGTCCGGCCCCGCCGGCGAGTCCAACCCGCGCTGGGCCGACGACGGCCGCCTCTACTTCCTGAGCACGCGTTCGGGCAGCAACCAGATCTGGGTCATCGACCCGCGCGGCGGCGAGGCGACGCAGGTCTCGCAGGCGCCCGTCGACATCGGCGGCTTCTTCCTCGCCCCGCAACTCGGCGGCTTCCTGCTGACGCTCGAGGTCTATCCCGGGCTGTCGCCCGACGAGACCGTGGCCCGCGACGCCGATCTCGCCGCGGTCAAGAGCACCGGCCGTGCTTACGACGAGCTGATGTTCCGCCACTGGGACAGCTGGGAGGACGGCAAGCGCAACCACCTCTTCGTCCTCGCTTCGTCCGGCGCCAACGCGACGCTGCGCGACCTGATGCCGGACCTCGACGCCGACGCGCCGACCAAGCCCTTCGGCGGCCTCGAAGAGGTGGTGGTCTCCCCCGACGGTGAGCAGGTGATCTTCGCGGCGAAGATCCTGCCGGGCAGCGAGACGGCCTGGAGCACGGACTGCGACCTCTACGCCGTCTCCACGCGGGCGCCCGGCCAGCCGCGCTGCCTCACCGAGGCCAACGCGGCGTACGACAACGGCCCCTCCTACTCCCCCGACGGCAAGACCCTCGCGTGGCTCGCGATGGAACGGCCCGGCTACGAGGCCGACCGCCAGCACGTGGTCCTGATGGACGCCGCCAGCGGGTCGCAGCGGCGTCTCGACCTGGACTACGACGGCCTCACCCTCAGCCCCGGCAGCCTCGCCTGGGATGCCAAGGGCAAGACCCTCTACTGCACCGCGCCCTACCTCGGCCAGACGTCGCTGTTCGCGATCGACGTGCAGAAGGGCGCCAGCCGCCTGGTGGTGCGCGACGGCAGCAACAATTCCGTCACCTGGGCCGGCGACCGGCTGCTGTATCTGAAGAACACGCTGCGCTCTCCCAACGAGATCTTCACCGTCAAGACCGACGGCAAGAACGAGACGCAGATCACGGACCTCAACGGCGCCTGCCTCGCGAAGTCCCAGATGGGTGAACCCGAGCAGTTCACCTTCCCGGGCTGGAACGGCGAGACGGTGTACGCCTACGTCGTCAAGCCGTTCGACTACTCGCCCGAGGCCGCGGCCGCCGGCCGCAAGTGGCCCGTCGCCTTCCTGGTCCACGGCGGCCCCCAGGGCTCCTTCGGCAACGACTTCCACTACCGCTGGAACCCGCAGGCCTACGTCGGCGCCGGCTTCGCCACCGTCGCCGTCGACTTCCACGGCTCCACCGGCTACGGCCAGGCGTTCACCGACGCCATCAACGGCCACTGGGGCGACCGTCCCCTCGAGGATCTCGAGAAGGGCCTCGCCGCGGCGCTGGCGAAGTACACCTGGATGGACGGCGGCAAGGTGGTCGCCGCCGGCGCGAGCTACGGCGGCTACATGATCAACTGGATGCACGGCCAGCCCTTCGGCAAGAAGTTCCGCGCCTTCGTCACCCACGACGGCAACCTCGACGAGCGCTTCGCCTACTTCGACACCGAGGAGCTGTGGTTCCCCGAGTGGGAGCACGGCGGCACGCCCTGGACCAACCCCGAGAGCTACGCGTCCCACAATCCCATCGACTACGTGCAGAACTGGAGCGTCCCCACGCTGGTGGTGCACGGCGGCCTCGACTACCGCGTCGTCGACACCCACGGCATGAGCACCTTCACCGCGCTGCGCCGTCAGGGCGTTCCCGCGCGCTTCCTGCACTTCCCCGACGAGAACCACTGGGTCCTCAAGCCCGCGAACTCCATCCAGTGGCACGAGGAAGTGATGGCCTGGCTGAAGAAGTGGACGCAGTGACCTGAGCCGGAGGGCCGGCGTCGCGCCGGGATTGCGACGCGACACGAAAGACGGGCCGCCCCCTCGAGGAGGCGGCCCGTTCTGTCGGCGCGCGACGGCGTCAGTCGGCCGTCTTCACGACGCGGAAGCCGAAGTCGTCGAACCAGCGGTTCGGCGCGCTGGTGCCACGACAGGCCGAACGGCACTGGTCTGCGGTGTAGGTCCAGCTGCCGCCGCGGAGCACGCGGTCGGTTCCCGGGACCGCTCCCGCCGGATCGGTCGCGGCCTCCTCCGCGTAGGGGCCGTACCAGTCGTTGCACCATTCCCAGACGTTGCCGTGGACGTCGTACAGGCCCCAGGCGTTGGCGTCCTTCTCGCGCGAAGGATGCGTCCAGGTCCCGGCGTTGCCGCAGTACCATCCCGCCTGGTCGAGATTGGCATCCAGCGGCGTGCATCCGACCTCGATGAGCGGGCCCGTGACCAGGGCCGTGGTGGCGCCCGCGCGGCACGCGTATTCCCACTCGGCCTCCGTGGGCAGGCGGTAGCCGGCCGCCGCGTAGGGATCGCCGCCGTTGCACAGCCAGGTACCGTGGTTGTAGGCCCGCGGCAGCCCCTGCTGCAGGCTCAACCAGTCGCAGTACGCCGCGGCGCCGTACCAGGTCACGAACTTCACGGGATGGTCCGGGCGCGTGCAGGTGAACGTCCCGTCGCTGAACGTCACGTCCTGCAACGACCCCAGCATCTTCAGATACACACCGGACCCGTCGAGGTGATCGGAGAGGATGGAACTGGTGGCGGTGATGTAGCCGTTGTCGTAGGCCCACTGCGCGAGGTCGGTGTACTGCTGGTTCGTCACCTCCCCTGCGAAGATGTAGAAGGCGTGGGTCAACGTCACGGCGTGCGCCACCTCGTCGTCGACGCGTCCCACCTCGTTCGCCGGGCTGCCCATGGTGAACGTCCCCGGCGCGACGTAGACGAAGAGGTCCGGCGACACGCTGAACTCCTCGTACGTCCCGGCGAAGGTCGCCACCGCGTCCTCGGCGAGCGTCTGCGTCCCGCCGGTCGGCGCGATCCAGCCCCCGACGGCGCCCCACGACAGCGTGTAGTCGCCGGGCGTCAGGTCGGCGAGCGTCGTGTCGCCCGCCGCCGCGCGCACCACCCCGCCCGGGCCCACGAGTTGCCACGGCGCCGCGATGCTGTCCGGTTCCGCGTTGACGACGACGGTGCCCCCGGGCGGCGGGACCGGCACCGGATCGTCGTCGTCTCCCCCGCAGCCGACGAGGGCGGTGGCGAGCATGATGGTCTGGACAACCAGCCGCAGATGCTTGGACATGAGTCTCGTCGCCTTTCCGGAGCATCCTCGCCCCGCCCGGCGCGAACCGTGTCGCCACGGATCGCCAGATTCCCTTGGTACGCCGCGCAGAAGCACCGCGCGACCGGCGCAGAGCCGGTCCGGGGATTATCGGCGAATCGAAGGCAAACTCAAGCGTGCCGACCGGCGAAAATGCAGGGCGCCCCCGTCGGGGCGCCCTCTCGAGTCATCGTCCGGAATTCGCGGCTCACCGCGTCGGCCAGTCGTCCTCGTGCCCCGTCCAGAGCAGGGTCTTGTCGGCGGTGCGCACGCGGGACTCGTCTTCCTCGAAGGTGAATTCGCGGACCAGACCCACGCCGGGCGCGTACCAGAGGGTATCCGTGCCGGCGCTGAAGACGTTGACCCCGTCGCCGACCTCGTGGAACAGGACCACCTTGCGACAGCCGAGCCAGAGCTGGGTGGTGCTGTCCCGGTCGAAGGAGAGCGGGACCGAGAAGGTGCCCGGCAGCACCGTCACCTCGTAGTCGACCTCCATGACCTCGGCGCCGGCGGTGAGGGTCGAGGTGCCCGACCAGGAACCGGTCGCCACCGGCAGGCGCAACCACTCGATGGCCGGATCGAAGGTGGAGTCGACCTCGACGGCGTCGTCCAGTTCGTGGAAGCCGAGCATGAGGATGGCCGGCGTGGTCGCCTGCAGGCGGTCGTACTCGATGAACTCGGGCAGGTCCTTGCCAGGGTCATTGGTGTAGGTCTCGTCGTACCAGTTCCAGAACTCGCCGCCGGTCTTGACCTCGAGCCTGTTGATGGACTCGCTCGAACCGGAGGACGGGTTGTCGCCGGTCTCCTCGTACCAGCCGGCGTAATACTGCACCCAGCCGTCGCGGACGGGGTAATGCTGCGCGGTGCCGGCGACGGTGACCTGCCAGGTGAAGCCGTCGTCGTTCACGTTGCCGTGGACGTCGGCGAAGCTCGGGAACTCCACGCGCAGGATCGCGCCGGGAACCAGCGGCGTGCGCAGGCCGATGGTGAAGACCGTCTGGTTCTCGGTCCAGACGCCCGGGTTGTCCTGGTCGGCGAGGGCGAACATGAACTGGCCGCTGATCAGGGACGGCTGGAGCGACGTGTCCAGGATGGGCTCGTCGAAGGTGAGCCGGATGACGGCCAGGTCCGTGGCGATCGCGGTGCCGCTGGCGGGATCCACCGCGAGCAGTTGCGGCGGCGTGAGGTCGGCCCCGCTGCCGGTGGTGAACGAGAAGCTCGCCGCGACGGCCAGCGGATCGCCGGTGGCGTTCTCGGCCGCCGTGGAGACCGCCACGGTGATCAGGGTCGACGCGGGCAGGTCGTCGTCCATGGTCAGCGTCCACTCTGTGTCGCCGGCGCTGCCGTTGAGGGTATAGGGCAGCACGGCCTTGTCGGACGACGTCACCGTGATCGCGCCGGGCAGCGTGGCGCCGTTCATCGGCTCGGAGAACTGGAGCCAGATCTGCGTGTTGATCGGGACGCCCGTGTCCTCGTCATCCGGCGAGGTGGCCTGGAGCAGGATCTCGTCGGTCCAGGTCCAGAAGCTCCAGGTGAACGCCTGCGCCAGGCCGTTGCCCGCCACGTCCGTGACACCGGTGCCGACGGTGACGCTGATCTCGGTGCCTTCCGGCCAGTCCGAGTGTTCGACCACGAGGTGGCGCGCATCGGTCCAGGTGACGTCGGTGACGGTCCCATGGGACATGGTCACGCGACCCGCGGCCGAGTCGGCCGCCATGTCCTCGCTGAAGGTGAGGGTGAGATCCTGATCGAGGGCGACGTCGATGTGGCCCTGCGACGGCGCGGCGCCGACCACCAGCGGCGCGGTGGTATCTTCTGCCGGGCTCGACGGGTCATCCTCGCTGCAGGAGACCAGGACCAGCATCGCCGCGAGCAGCAGCGCCAGCAGGCCTAAGTGTCTCGGATTCATCGGTCTTCCTCCCGATCGGGTCGCACGTTCCACGGATTCGATCCCCAGCGGCCCCTGGAATGCATGATTCATACCCGAACAGGTCGACGAATGGCCCGCCTGTTACCCGAACCCGAGACAGAAAGCGGACTTATGTTGACCGGTGGTGACGTTGTCGCACCGTTTTCCCCACAGAAATTGCAATCTAGTATCAATAATGATCTATCATTATTTTCCGACAAGCCAAGAAAAACGCTATGATTCCTGAGCTGGAACCACGGTGAGGTGAACGCAGGCTGGAGGTCCCCCCATGACACGCGGTCGTTACCTGGCTCTCATCGTCGTGTTGACCGTCTCGCTGGGCGCGGCGAGCGCGTTCGCCCGCAATCCCATCCGCAACACGTTCTTCTCGGTGTATCCCCAGGCGAACAACACGCGCCTGGACGACCTGCCGAGCAACGCGGCGCATTGCGGCGTGTGCCACTTCGATTTCGACGGCAGCGGCCCACGCAACCCTTACGGCCTCGCCGTCGAGGTCGCTATCGGCCAGTACGGCAACAGCGCCGCGGCCTTCAACTCGGTGGCGAATCTCGACTCCGACAACGACGGCTTCACGAATCTCGTCGAGATCACCGACACCGCGAACTTCACCAACACGCCGACCTTCCCCGGCCTGCGCGACACCCACCTCGGGCAGGTTCTCAACGTCGCGACCGCCGACCTCGTCGGCTTCCTCACCCCCGCCGGCGGCAGCGACACCACGCCGCCCACGGTGCTGGTGACCGGGCCGGCGAACGGCGCCAGCCTCACGGCCGGCTTCACGACGCTGGTCACCTGGACCGCGACCGACCCCGCGGGCATCACCGGCGTCGACGTGCTGCACAGCGACGACGGCGGCCTCACCTGGCGGCCCAAGGCTCTGGGCCTGCCGCACACCGGCACCTGGAGCTGGTTCGTGCCCCTGCGTCCCGGCGCCGCGAACCTGATCCGCGTGGTCGCGCGCGACGGCGCCGGCAACCCCGGCAGCGACGACAGCGGCGCCTTCACCATCGTCGCCGGCGGCGGCGGCGTGGTGCCCACCACCCTGCGCGACTTCGACCTGCCAGGTTCGCAGCCGCTGCAGGCCGGCACCATGGAAGATCCCTCGGTCACCTGCGTCACCTGCCACGGCAACTACGACGCCGCCGTGGAGCCGCACCGCAACTGGCAGGGCGGCATGATGGCGCACGCCCAGCGCGACCCGCTGTTCCTGGCCACCGTGACCATCGCCAACCAGGACGCACCGGGCGTCGGCGACCTCTGCCTGCGCTGCCACACGCCGGGCGGCTGGCTCGAGGGTCGCTCCGACGACACCAGCGGCGGCCTGGTCACGGCCAAGGACCGCCAGAGCGTGCAGTGCGACTTCTGTCATCGCCTCGTCGACCCGCACTACGCGCCGGGCGTCAGCCCCGCCGCCGATCAGCAGATCCTCGCCGACCTCGCCGACGCGCCGTCGGCAACCGCGAACGGCAACTTCGTGATCGACCCCGACCCCATCCGGCGCGGCCCCTACGCCGACGCGCAGGCGGCCCACGAATTCCTCGCCTCGCCGTTCCACCGCGAGAGCGACCTCTGTGGTACCTGCCACGATGTCTCGAACCCCGCCTTCGTGCGCGGCGCCGGTCCGGCGGCCTACGACCCCGACGCCTTCGACAGTCCGCACCCCGACGGCGACCTGCGTAACATGTTCCCCGTCGAGCGCACCTTCAGCGAGTGGACCCAGAGCGCTTACGCCAGCGGCGGCGTCTACGCGCCGCAGTTCGCTGGCAACAAGCCGGGCGGCGTGGTCTCCACCTGCCAGGACTGTCACATGCGCGACGTCAGCGGCCGCGGCGCCATCGGCGGGCCGGTGCGCAGCGACCTGCCGCTGCACGACCTCACCGGCGGGAACCACTTCGTGCCCGACCTGCTGCCCGCCATGTGGCCGGGCGAGGTGGACGCCGCCGCCCTGCAGGACGGCAAGGCTCGCGCGATCGGCATGCTGCAGCTCGCGGCGTCGCTCGCGGCCGCTAGCGAGGTGGTGGACGGTGAGTTTCGCCTCAACGTCACCGTGACCAACGAGACTGGCCACAAGTTGCCGTCGGGATACCCCGAGGGCCGCCGCATCTGGCTGAACGTGAAGGCCTACGACGCCGCCGAACAACTGGTGTGGCAGTCCGGCGCCTACGACGCCGCCACCGGCGTCCTCACCCACGACGCGCAGGCGAAGATCTACCACATCGAGCCCGGCATCTCGCACCGGCTCGCCGGCAACCTCGGCGTGGACGCGGGCCCGTCGTTCCACTTCGTGCTGAACGACACCGTCTACTTCGACAACCGCATCCCCCCGCGCGGCTTCACCAACGCCGGCTTCGCCGCGGTGCAGAGCCCGCCGGTCGGACATACCTACGCCGACGGCCAGTACCACGACCTCACGGTCTACACGCTGCCCCTGGCGACCCGCCGCGCCGAGGTCACGCTCTATTACCAGAGCACTTCGAAGGAATACATCGAGTTCCTGCGCGACGAGAACGTGACCGACGACCTCGGCCAGCAGATGCACGACGCCTGGGTCGCGCAGGGACGCGCCGCGCCGGTGACCATGGCCACGGCCACGGCGATCATCGACGTCAACACCGCGGTCGGCGACGTCGTCGCGCCGCGTCTGGCGCTGCTGCCAGCCTCGCCGAACCCGTTCAATCCCGTGACGCAGATCCGCTTCAGCCTGAATGCCACCGGCCCCGTGGATCTGCGCGTCTACGACGCCGCCGGCCGCCTGGTGCGCCGCCTCGCCACCGGCCTGTGGTCCGTTGGCGAACACGCGGTGATCTGGGACGGCCGGGACGAGGGCGGTCGCGGCGCCGCGGCAGGGTCCTACCTCGCGGTCCTGCGCGCCGGCGGCGAACAGCGCACGCAGAAGTTGAGTCTGGTGAAATAGCGCCGGCGATGTGGATCGTGGATCAGGAAGGGGCGGCGGATGGGGCCGCCCTTTCGGTCGTTCGGCGACGGCGAGGGTTGATCGATGATGCCCTGGCGCCCCGACGTCAGGGCCGGAACCGTCGTCGGATCAAATCGGCTGCGCGACGGGAGCGCTCGCGGCGCTCACCGGTTTGCCCTTGACGTCCCCCCGCCCCCTCGCCACAGATTGTCCCATGTTGCACATCTACGTCGACGCCGACGCCTGCCCCGTGAAGGACGAGATCTACAAGGTCGCCCAGCGCTACAAGCTCAGGGTGACCCTGGTCGCCAACAGCTACATGCGGGTGCCGGCCGGCGAGTGGCTGAAGCTGGTGGTGGTCGAGCAGGGCCTCGACGGGGCGGACGACTGGATCGTCGAGCACGTCGCAGAGGACGACATCGTCGTCACCGGCGACTTCCCGCTCGCGGCCCGCTGCCTCGACCAGGGCGCGCGGGTGCTGGGCCACAAGGGCAAGCCCTTCACGCCCGCCAACGTGGGCGAGGCGCTGGCCACCCGGCAGCTGCTGACCCAGCTGCGCGACCAGGGCATCATGATGGGCGGCCCACCGCCGTTCGCCAAACAAGATCGGTCCCTTTTCCTGCAGCAACTCGACGAGATGATCCACGCGATCCGGCGCGCCCACGACGCATAACCCCCTCGTCGGCCCCGTCCCTTTGTGATATCCTCAATTCACCGCGTCACCCGCCGCAACTCCAGGACAGGACACAGAAAGCGAGCCCTCCCGATGCATACCCAGCCGTGGCCTCAGCGGATCCGCACCGCCGTGTTCGTCGTCGTGGCGGCCGCCATGGGCCTGCTCGCCGTGACAGCCGCCGCCCAGGCCCCCGCCATCGACCGCGAAGAGGCGATCGCCATCGTCACGCGCACGCAGCTCGGCGGGACGCTCGACGGGGTGCGCCTCTGGATCGCCGACCAGCCGCTGCGCGCCGACGAGACGGTGACCACCTGGCGTCGTGACGTCTTCCGCGCGGACGCCGCCGGCTGGTTCGTCTTCGTCGACCGGTTCCCGGGCGCCAACTGGGAGCACCCGTGCTGGTACGTCTTCGTCGACGAGGCCACCGGCGAGGTCCGGCGCGTCGACGCCACCACGCCGCCGACGCGCCTGCTCGAGCTGACCGAGATCACCGACGGCCGCGACAACCCGCCCGACGGCGTCTCCGAGTCCAGCCTCGCGCGCTTCAGCGAGCGCCTGCGCGCGCTGCCCAAGCCGCCCCCGGCGCGCGAGGGCGCCTGGGCGCTGATCATCAGCGGCGGCGCCGACCAGGGGAACAACCACATCCGCTACTGGAACGACTGCTCGGTGATCTATCGCGCGCTGGTCGAATATTACGGCTACGCCGACGACCACATCCGCGTCCTCATCTCCGACGGCACCAACCCCGCCGTCGACCGCTCCAACGGCACCAATTCCCCCGCCGACCTCGACGGCGACGGCGACGCCGACATCGAGTACCCCGCGACCCAGGTCTACATCAGCCAGGTCTTCGCCGAGCTGGCGGCGACGCTCACCGCCAGCGACCAGCTGTTCATCTACACCACCGACCACGGCGGCCAGGCCTCCGGCCACGACTGCTACCTGAACCTCTGGAGCAGCCAGACGCTGGCCGACGACCAGCTCGCCGCCCACGTCGCCACGCTGCCCTGCCAGTCGATCATCTGCACCTTCGAGCAGTGCTACAGCGGCGGCATGATCGACGACCTCGCCGGCGACCGCCGCGTCATCGCCACCGCCGCCAACTGGGACGAGCTCTCCTGGGCCATGGGCCCCGACTACGTCTACGACACCTTCGTCTACCACTGGACCTCGGCCGTCGCCTGGGAGACGCCCGCGGGCGTGCCCGTCGACGCCGACAGCAACAACGACGGTGTCGTCTCGATGCACGAGGCCTTCCTCTACGCCGAGGCCCACGACACCGAGGACGAGACCCCGCAATACAGCAGCACGCCGGCGGGCCTCGGCGACGCGCTCAACCTCATCGGCAACCTGGAGGGCGTGTATCTCGTCGTCGACAACGTCGTCGTCGACGACGACGCCCTCGGCGCCTCGCAAGGCGACGGCGACGGCGTGGTCGAGTTCGGCGAGACCGTCGAGCTGTCCGTCGCCCTGCGCAATCTCGGCCTGACTGGCGCGCCGGCTGTCGCGGGCGCGCTCGCGACGACGTCGTCGTTCGTCGAGGTGATCGCGGCGGGCGGCGACTGGGGCGCCATCCCCTCCGGCGGCACGGTCAGCAACGTCGGGCCGCTGGTTTTCCACGTCGCCGGCGGTGTCCCCGACGGCGACGCGCTCGGCCTCGCCCTGGCCGTCAACGAGACGCCGCACGACCTGCCGCTGACCCTCGCAGCCGCCGCGCCGGCCTACACGGTCGCCGTCACCGGCATCGAGGATCTCACCGGCGACCACGACGGCCTCGCCGATCCCGGCGAGACCGTCCGCCTCACCCTGCGCTTCGCGAACCACGGCCACTGCGACGCGCCGGCGCTCACGGCGCGCCTGGAGTCCGGCGGCTACTTCGCCGCGGACGGCGCCCCCCACGTCGTCGGCCCGCTGGCGATCGGCCAGAGCGTCGACGTCGCGGGCTTCGAGATCGACATCGCGGCGGATTGCCCGGCCATCCACACCGGCGCCCTCGGCCTCGAGCTCACCGGCCCCGACCAGTACCTGGCCGCCGCCACCGTGATGGTGTGGGTCGGCCCCTGGTTCGACGACGCCGAGCAGGATCTCGGCTGGACACTCGGCGTGAGCGGCGACACCGCCACCAGCGGCCTGTGGGAACACGCCGACCCGGTCGGCACCACCTACGGCACGCCGGTCCAGCCGGTCCAGCCCGAGGACGACCACACCGCGGCCCCCGGCCACCTCTGCTTCGTGACCGGCAACGGCGAGGCGGGCGGCGCGGCCGGCGGCGCCGACGTCGACGGCGGCGCCACCACGCTGCTCTCGCCGGCCTTCGACGTCGCCGGCGCCTCGTCGGTCACCCTCTCCTACTGGCGCTGGTACACCAACAACCTCGGCAACAACCCCGGCCAGGACACGTGGTCCGTGGACGTGACCGCCGACGGCGTCAACTGGATCCCGCTGGAAGACACCATGGCGAGCGCCAACGCCTGGACGTCGTACACGTTCGACATCGGCGCGGTGGTCCCCTTGACCGGCAGCGTGCGCTTCCGGTTCATCGCCGACGACCAGCCCGCCGGCTCCCTGATCGAGGCCGCCGTGGACGACATCACCGTCTCGATCGTCCGCCAGACCTCGACGCCGGTCGCCGAGAGCCCGGGCACCGTCGTCTCCGGTCTCGGGATGTTCCAGCCCAACCCCGTCGGCTCGACGTCGGTCCTCAGCTACCGCGTGGCCGCGGCGGGCCCGGTGCGCATCGACCTCTACGACGTCGCCGGCCGGCGCGTCCGCACCTTGGTGCAGGAGCCGATGGGCGCCGGCGAGCACACGGTGAACTTCACGCCGGTCGACCACGCGGGCCGACGGATCGCCGCGGGCGTCTACTTCGTCCGCCTGCAGACGCCGGACGTCACGCAGATCCGGCAGGTGACGGTGATCAGGTAACCAACGCACGGCCCCTCGAAACGCGGCGCCCGGCCCCTTGGGGAGCCGGGCGCCGCGTTTCATGAGGCAATCCGGACGATCAGGGCTGCGTCGCCGCCGCATCGCGTCGATACACCGGCGACCAGTCGGACCAGGGACCCTGCCGGCCCTTGGCATCGACGCCCGCGATGCAGGCCCGGTAGTCGCGCCCGGGACGCGCCCGCGTGAACGCGAAGCTCTGCTGCGCGTCGGGTCGCGCCGCGACCGCGAAGGTGTCCTCCGTCGCCGACCCGACCTCCTGGATGCGCACCAGGTACGACACCGCGGCGGCGCCGCGGCTCGAGGCCTGCCACCGCACTTCCGTGGTCACGAACCCGTCCGGCGCCGCCGAGGTGGTGCCCCGCGGCTGGACGAAGACCAGGACCACGACGAGGACGACGACACCCACGGCGCCGAGGCTCCACCAGATTCGACGAGAATCGCGCACCATGCGGCCCACTTCCGTTCGATCACATCGGCGAGAAGCCCTGGTCCGCCCAGTAGCGCTCCTTCAACTCGTCCTCGAGGGTCTGCATCCACTTCAGGTGGTCTTCCTCCCAGAGGACCAGCCACTCGAAGACCTTGCGGCCCTCCGGATCCGGCGTCGTCTCCGCGCACTTCTTGTAGAAGGCGATGGCGCGGGCTTCGAGGTTCGACCCGATGGAGACCGCCGAGAGTTCCATGTTCCCGAAACGAAGCGACTTGCGCCACTTGGGGTCCGCCACCAGGGCCTCGAACCCCTCGCCCTCCTCGACCTTCGGCGGCGCCGCGAACACGTGCGACTGCATGAGGCTCTTGAACTGCTCGTGGAGCATCCGGCTGTGGTTCTCCTCCTCGTCGGCCAGCAGCTGGAACATCCGCCGCGCCTCGGGATCCTTGGTGCGCTCGGCGGCGCCCTTGTAGAGCTCGTAGCCCTGCATCTCGGTCATGATGGCGGTCTTGACGGCGTCGATGGCGGAAGAGAGCTGCTTCTGGTCCATGCGGGTCCTCCTGGGACGACTCGGGGTCAATCGCGATTCGTTCTCGATATTCTATATCCGGCGGGCGCGCAAAGCCAGCTTGCAGGATGCAGGACTCCCGCGAACGGCGGCGCCCTCCTCGCCGGTTCGGCGGGGTCACCTCTGCGTTCGCGCCGCTTTTCGCTCCACGAGGGCGCGCGTCATTCCCGCGCCGAATCCCACGCCGGCCGCCACCAGTCCGATGACCTGCACCCATCGCAGCGGCGAGCCGATTCCCTGCGCTCCCCCGAGCAACCCCGCCGCCAGCGAGGCGAGCGAGGCGAACAGCGAGAGCCGAAAGTGGCGTGAAACGTGGGTCATGAGTCGCCTCTCCTGCCAGGACGTCCATGGTGATGGTGCCCCCAACGGTAGCAAAGGGGAATCCCGGTCGTCAATCGCGACAGGGCGGGAGACATCCGGCGCGTGAGTCATCCAGCGCTCTTGCCCCGGATGACCGGGAGGGTGTATTCTTCATGTCGTCGTGTTCGCGAGTCTCACGACCGGAGACGATCAAGCTGCCAAGGGGGATGCCCATGAACGCCAGGAACCTGGTTGCCGTTGCGATCTTACTCTGCCTGGGCGCCGTCGCCGGCGCGGTAGAACCGCCGCCAGACCCCGGCACCGCCGTCCTGTGCGTGTTCGACGCGCCGGAATTGCCGGCCGAGAATTTCGTCGAGGGTCTGGCGCCGTTCACGGTCGTCACCCTGCACTTCGTCCTCTACTACCCGGTCTCGCCGTCGGGGCTCCTGGGCGCCGTGGAGTTCGGCTGGCAGCTCCAGCCGCCGGTCGAACACGTCGTCCTCGCCGTCAACCTACCGGAATACACCATCAACGTCGGCAACCCCCACGAGCTCATCCTCGGCTACGGACACGGCGCGCCCGTGGTGGACGGCCACGCCTACCTCGCGTCGGTCGACGTCATGTTCATGACGAACACCTGGCCGACCTACCTGCACCTCGTGCCGATCTGGAACTGGAACCCGAGCGTCCCCGGCCAGATGGCCTATGTCGATCAGGAGCAATACGAGGACATCCAGGTGATGGTGCCCTACTCCGAGGGCTTCTCGCACGAGAGCCCGGTCTTCGGGTTCAACGCCCAGCCCGTCACGACCGAGACGGCGACCTGGGGCGGCGTGAAGTCCCTGTTCCGGTGATATGACGTGAGCGTGTGTCCAGGGCCGTCTTCCTCCGGGGAGACGGCCTTTCTCGCCGCCACTGCGGCGTCGACTCGCCGCCAACTCGCCGACCTCACGATGCGCAATCCGATGTCGTACGCTGGTTCTAGCGGATATGTCGTGTGACAGCGATGCACGTTCGATGGTCGAAGGAGATTCAAATGCTTTACGGAATACTAATAGCGGCAGACACCGACGGCATCTCACCCTGTGCCAAGCGCGGAGGCGCGACAGGTTGCGCCGAACGCTACATGACCAGCTGCAACTTTCGCGTCTCGATGCCCCAGGGCAACGCCAGGCGACAGACATAGGTGCCCGACGGCATGGACGCCCCGTAGGCATCCCGGCCGTCCCAGGCGACGGAGTGGGTTCCCGCGGGCAGCGACTCGTCGACCAGCCGGGCGACCTCCCTCCCCCGCGCGTCGTAGATGGAGACCGTGACAGGTCCCGCCGCCGGCAGCGTGAAGCTCAGCGTCGTCCGGGGGTTGAAGGGATTCGGATGGGACGAGAGCTGCGCCAACGTCTGCGGAACCGGGTCGTCGACCGTCGTCGGCAATGGCTGCAGGCGCTCGGCGAGCGTGTAACTCGTGATCCCGTCCGGCTCGGTCCAGAAGCCGACCGACCAGATATCGCAGTCCCCGACGATCGCCAGCCCGCCGTTGCGGATGACGTACGTTGCGCCCGGGACTGTCGCGGGGACCTCCATCCAGCTGGTGCCATCCCAGTGGAAATAACCGTTCCAGCCGGGGAGCCAGACGTCATCAGGGCCCACGGCGACAATCGTATCCGCGGCGTTGGGTGGCGCCGGAACGAGGTCCCACTGGGACCCGTTCCAGTGCATCACGACCGGGCCGGCGTCGGATCCACCCACGGCCCAGACGTCGTCGGAACTCAGGGCCACGACGTCGCTCAGCCGGCTCTGGAGAACATCCTCGATCGGGCTCGGCACATGGGACCACTCGCTGCCGTCCCAGTGATAGGTGACGCCGCGGAACGCGCCGGCGATGTTCCGGTAATCGCCGACGGCCCAGACATCGTCCGCGGCGATGGCGACGACGCCGTAGAGATGGTGATGGCGGTTCGCCACGAGCGGCACCTCGACGTCGGTCCACGACGAACCGTCCCAGTGGACGGCGAGCGGAACGCTCGCGGACTGCGCGTCCCCGTAACCGTTGGCGATCCCCACGGCCCAGATGTCGTCGGGTGCCAGCGCCGCCACCTCGTCGAGAAATCCTCCGCGCGCCGCGTAGGGATACTCGGTCTGAGGCCGCAAGGTCACGGTTTCCACGTAATCCCAGCCGCCGTCTCGCCAGCGGAGCACGAGCGGGAGGTTGTGGGTGGGGTAGGTTGTCGTCAGGTAGCCGACAACCCAGACGTCCCCGTTGGACGCTGCTTCGACTCCGACGGTCTGCGGACTGGTCCCGAGATGACTGGTGCCGGGCACGTCGGTCTCGGACCACGCCACGCCATTCCAGCGCAGGACGAGCGGCCCGGAGCCGACTGGTTCGTCACGCCAGTAGCCGACCGCCCAGCCATCATCTGCGGTGTGGGCCGCCACATCCGTGAGTCGCGTGACACTGTTCCCCACGTTCGGCGTCGGGAAAAGTGTCCAGTCTCCGCATGGCACCTCGGCTGTGGCGATGGCCGCCGCGCAGGCGAGCATCGTCAGCGTCACGGCCGCCATGTGCAGAGCGCTTGACGCGCTGCGAGTGTTCGGCAGCATCTGGTCCTCCTTGTTCCCGGCGTTTTGGTGAAGATAGACGAGGAGCGCCACACCGCCACCTACCTCACGGTCCCTGAGTTTCAGCCCTACAGGTTCTCCGCACCGCAACCTGCTCCCGCTCCATTTCCAAACGCGGCCTTACCCGGGAAGTGGTAGAATCCACGAAGGCAGGTCACGAGCTTGGGGGTCGAGTCTGCACGGCAGATGGAGGCATGACGATGTGCTCCGGAGAGATCTCTCGGCCGTACTTCGTGCTTCTCAAGCCGATGGCGTTGACCGGGTCAGCCCTGGCGTTGTCCCTGACGCTGGCGTGCGGTGGCGGTGGCAGTGGCAGTGGCGGCGTCGATGACGACGGCGATGGCAACCAGGTTCCGCCAGGGTCGGTGACCGATCTGACGTTGACCGGGGTCACGCCTCGCACCGCGTCGCTCCGCTGGACGGCGCCGGCCACGGAGGGCGGAGCAGGGCTGGTCTTCGAGTATGACCTGAGAATCGCCGCGGTGCCGGTCACCGATTCGACGTGGCAGGATGCGACGCAGGTCGCGAACGAGCCGCCCCCTCTACCGCCGGGCATGGTCCAGACGATGACCGTCGACGACCTGGTGCCCGACTCCACGTACCACTTCGCACTCAAGAGCCGGAATGACGACGGCGCCTGGTCGTCCCTCTCGAATCCCGTCAGCGCGACTCTTCCGGCCGAGACGGAGGTGGTCTTTCCGGACGCCGCCCTGGAAAGCCTGATCCGCGCCGTCATCCAGAAACCGGACGGCCCGATCTATCCCGATGATCTCACGGGCATCCTGGAAATCGAAGCGGAGGGGCTCGGTATCGGCGATCTGACCGGGCTTGTCGCGTGCACGCATGTCTGGCGGCTGAACGCCCCGTCCAACAACGTCAGCAGCCTGGCGCCGCTGGTGGGAATGACCAGCTTGCGCACGCTTGGTCTCGCGGATAATCTGCTCGCGGACCTCGCTCCCCTCGCCGGACTCTCCGGCCTGACCCAGCTCGGAGTTCCCCAGAATCAGATCGCCGACCTGAGTCCTCTGGCTGCGCTTGCCAATCTCGCCGCGTTGAACTGCGCGGAAAACCAGGTCTCCAGTCTCACGCCGCTGGCCGGACTCGTTCAGCTGAATTACCTCTACTTGAACGGAAACCAGATCTCGGATCTGCATCCGCTATCCGGGTTGAATCTCCTCAGCGAGTTCTACGCCGCCGTCAACCAGATCGTCGACCTGACCCCACTGCAGGGTCTCACGAACCTGCAGTACGTCGTCCTGGATTTCAACCAGATCCACGACCTCGCGCCCCTCGTCGCGAACCAGGGGATCGGCAGCGGCGATACGATCAGGCTCAGCGGCAATCCGCTCTCCGTGACGGCGCTCGACGTGCAGATCCCCGCCTTGCAAGCCCGAGGCGCGACGGTGATCTGGTAGCCTGCTGAACCGGTACCCCGCATCAGGGCCGTGACGGTCGGTGATCCTGCATCCCGTCCAGTAATGGAGGTCTCCCATCGGACCTCAGTCGGGACAGCCGTCAGCGTCCTCGCGACCGTTGTGATTCTCGGGCGTGGTCCAGCACTTGTCCTCGGCATCCACGATACCGTCACCGTCCGCGATCCGCCGTGAGGATCCTCCCGCCGAGCGATCCCACGGTGATCCCCTGCATCGTCGCGCCGAAGTTCGCGGCATCCTGCGCCGCGAGATCCAGCTCCAGGAACTCGTAGTACCCGAGCGTGAACACCAACGCATTCAGTTCCAGCGAGTAGGTGGTGGCCCGTACCCGCCCCTGCTGCGAATCGACGGTCTGCACGTCGACGTTCGGTTCCGCCGGAAACGCGAACCCGAATCGCCCGTCCTGGCAGACGACGTCGTGCCACGGGTCATCCTGGGCCACGGCGACACCGGCCATGACCGCGATCCACGCGCCCAGCAGATACAATCGTCGCAACGTCATGACGTGACCTCGGCTCCGACGATAATCTCCGCGCCGCCAAAAACCAACTGACTCGAGAATCAGCGAAACAGGCTCTTGACGGAAGACCAGGATCTCGTCTCGGTGGCGATCGGCGCGGCCGCATTGATGTTCGCGACGTGGTCCGTCGTGTCCATCGGCCCATCGGGACCCCTGGTGAGCCACTCGAATGAAAGCGGCTCGAGCATGCCGTCCGCCTTGAAGAGCCCGGGTTCGATGTGGATCTCGGTAGGCTGATCTGACACGACGATCATCTCGATGTCCGCGATCACGGTTCGGCCGGACAGTGGCAATGGCGAGTCGAAACCGAAGGAGATCTCGTACATGACGGGATTCCATGCGATTTCGGCTGGCGTGGCGCTGCCGCGGCTGCGGACCATGACGCCGCTCAGGTGTCCTTCCAACGGCACGAAGTAAAGGTTGCTCAGCCACCAGTCCAGCCCGACGTACGGCACCATGGCGTCGCCGTCCCAGTAGGTCATCGGTCCGGCCACGATGTATGCCGTCACCGGGCCAGTGCCGTACCAGGACCGCTGCGTGGCGGCCTCGTCGAAGTAAACCACCAGCGAATTGTCTTGATCGACGATCTGCGCCATGGCCCCCGCGCTTGCCAGCATCACGCTCGCGACGATCAACCACCGCATATTCCCCTCCTCGCCAAAGGCGCCGGATACGTTCACCTCTTCGCTCGTACGGCCGCTTTGATTATACCACTCAGAGAGAGGGAGCGACACGCGATTCGGTTCACGCGGCCCCGGATTGAGTACGAACCGGCAGCCCCCTGGCTGACAGTCGTCGTCTTCCCACCTTCGCTAGCTACGCTCGCCTCGCCACCGCTACCCCCGCGACCTGCAGCACCAGCAAGTGATCGCCGCCGGCCTCGGCCGGGTCGGCCAGGCGGCGGGGTTCGGCGCGGTCGATACTCCTGGGCATCAGCGGTGTCCTGCTGCTCTACCTCGCCGCGAACGCCGCCTACCTGAACCAGCTCGCGGTCGAACAGGTCGCCGGCGCCAAGTGGGTGGCGGCCGACGCCGCCCCGGTCGCGGCGCTGGTGGTCCAGGTGGCCTGGGCCTCGGTGCTCCTGGGCGTGGGGCTGACGGCGACCGGGCTGGTGTACCGGTACCGAGGGCGGTTCTTCAATCGTACAGGGCCTTGACGGCAGACCAGGTGGTATGTTCGGACGCGACGGGGCTCGGAGCGAGGCCGGAGAACCAGACGACGTAGCTGTACTCGTCGAAATCCGGCGTGGGGGCAGTAGACGAACTTCAGGTGGTTGCCACGACGATTGACGAAGACGAAGAGATCGCCGGACAATGGATCCTCGCGCATGGCGCCACGCACCAGGCCGACAAGCCCGTCGAAGCTCTTGCGCATGTCCACGGGCTCGCGCCAGGCGAGAATCCGCGATGGCCGCTGACGTGGCAGCACCAGCGGCCGCCACGAATGCGCACGCTGACACCGCCCGGCAGGTCGATTTCGAGCGTCCAATCTCCGCCCGATGACGCAGACGTCGGCGCCTCTGGTCGCAGTTCGACGAAGCCGGGCCGGGCGTCTTCGGCCAGGAAGCGGCGACGCCAGCGGTCGAAGCTAGTGAACGAAAGATTCTCACGGTGGCAGAAATCCGTCGGGCCGAGGTCGCTCGCTTCGAAGCGCCGGATGATGGTCTGCCAGTGTTCGGCCGAGCGCCGAGGGCGGCGACGTCCGGCGACGGCCTGGGTCGAGGGCATGAAGGTCTCCTTCGTCGGTCACAGCGGTCTCAGAACGAAGGAGAGCTTCACACGAGGAATTCAGGCAGGGAAGACGGCGCAGGTTGATCGCTTACGGGAAGACGGCGCGGGTTGATCGCTTACACTACTACCGCGCGGCGGCCAAACGGTCGAGGTCGAATCAAGTTCGAAAGTAGACTTCGCGAGGGGGATGCTTAGCCAGATCGGAGAACCGCGCGACGAATCCGCCGTCGTCACGCCTGACGACCCAGTCGGTCAGCTCGGTGGCGACAACGAGTTCAACGCAAACCCGCTCGAAACCGGCGACGGAAGTTTGAGTGGGCCTTCCGGGTTTAGCGTGGGTAAAGGTCCAGCCCACCGCAGTAGAAGTAGATGGCTGTCTTGAATGACTCCGGCGTCCGGAAACCGCAGGCCTTGCTCTTGATCGCCGTGATCTTGCTATTCAGTCCCTCGGCCACTGCGTTGCTCACGCCATGACGACAGTAGTTCAGTACTTGCTCGAGCCGGCCACGAATCATCCGAGCTACCCGACGCATCGGCTCGAGGCGCGAACGGATTGCCCAAGCGTACCAGCTAGCGAAGTACTTCCGCGCCCAGCCTACGCTGCGGTAGCTCCACAATCGCCGCAGGCTTTCCTTCAGCGCCCACGCCCGTGCCGATTTCAACCACGGCAGGCGCTGCAGTACCGAAAACCGCTCCCGATGGGTTTCGGGCACGTTTTCCGCGTTGTACAGCCAGAGGTGACGGCTCTTCTGCAGCGTCGCGTCGCCCGCCGCGGTCAACTCCCGATTCTCGCGACGCCGCACCCGATCGACTGCGTCGCACAGATGCTTCATGATGTGGAACCGATCGAACACGATCTTCGCGTCCGCGTCCGGCAGCTGTTCGCGGGTCACCTGCACGTACGGCTCCCACATGTCCATCGCCACGATTTGCAGTCTGGCGCGTTGCTCCGGTGTCAACTCGGCATAGAACCCAGCCAGGCTCTCCTTGCTGCGCCCCGCCGCCACATACTCGACCGTGGCGTTGTCATAGTCGCTGACGATCGTCAGGTACTGATGGCCCTTGCGATGCGCCTTCTCGTCCACACCGACCGCCAACAACGGCCGCGGCTGCTTCCTCGAACGTCCGCGCGCTACTGCGCGCTGCATCACCCCGTGCACCTCGTCCCAACTCATTCCAAGGATTCGGCGCGCACCCGAGATGGTCGCGCACTGCCGCAACACATCGATCACGAACCGCTCCATCAGAAGCGTGAATCGCGATCTCGGCTCGGCCCAGGGAACTTTCACCTGCCCAACCCCGTGCGCAGGGCAGTCCACCCGCGGGATTCGGGCGTGCAGCAGCGTCTGCAGCTGACAGGTGTCCAGGTGTCGCCAGGCGCGCTCGTCGGCGTGGTCACGGACGCCGAGCTCGCGCTCGCAGTGCGGACAGCGCCATCGTGCTCCAGGCTCGTGCTCGACCCAGATATCGACCCGCCCAGCCGGCACGTCCAATTCAACTCGGGACACCGACCAGGGCGCCGCAATCCCCAGAATCTGCCGGTACAACTCGCAATCTTGCATTGGGACTCCACCTCCGAAGTCCCTTATACTCTAACCTCGACCCACGGAGAAGCCGGAAGGGCCGTTTGAGTAGCCTCGACTTCACAATCGTGTTCGAAGGAAGGATTCTGGCTTAGAAAATGAGCGGCCGTTTCCACAATTCCGTCTACACACCCCAGGCCTCAACGGGTCTTTCTCATCCATCCGTGAAGAAATGAAATCGAAGCGTCTGTGCTAATTCCCCAGCCGAATCCGAGGACCTGTGTACCTTTGGCCGGGCCAGAATTCAAACTCAGCCTAGCGCCGCCGAACGGGCCACCCTGGATAGCACATAATATTGCGTAGCCATGAAAATCGCCGATGCCACAGGAGGCATCGAATTCTGTCCACTGAGATGGTCCGTACCCGGCTGCGGGGATTCCAACAGCAGATCCGATTCCCGTGAATGCATATAGTTGTCTCACTGATTTACGATTGAGCACCTCACGCAGAACAACTTCTTCGATTTCAAAAAGTAGATGACCGCCACCTACTACCGGGAGCGTCATACATTTGACACTTTCTGACTTTTCTCAGGCGGCGTAA
>JADHED010000095.1_pt1 | contig 121629 bp, 119 predicted proteins | sample 8952041 | NCBI WGS metagenome assembly JADHED01 (sample SAMN16124423, study PRJNA663239) | bioreactor sludge metagenome | isolation source: sludge (control) | place: India:Bengaluru | collected 2018-09-08 | reverse complement strand
CACCGGCATCGCCTACGGCGCCTACCTCGCCAACAGCGTGGCGAACTGCGCGGGCTGCCACACCGCACGCGACCTCACGACCGGCGAATTCACCGGCGTGCCCTTCGCGGGCTGGACGCACATGGAAGGCAACGTGCCCGGGACCTTCTTCAACGCCCCGAACCTCACGCCGGACCCGACCACGGGCCACTTGGCCAACTGGAACTTCGAGGTCTTCAAGAACCGCTTCCGCGCAGGCCCAGCGTTCCCCGACAGCCCCATGCCCTGGGCCAACTTCGCACGCATGAGCGAGGATGACCTCAGGGCCATCTGGAACTACCTGCACTCACTGCCACCGATCTCGAACGAGACCGGTCCGTTGCGCGTGCCGGAAGGGCAGAACTGAACAGGTGCGTTCCCGTGGGCTGAGGCTCTCGAAGCACAAGTGTTCAGTTCAACCGGCCATTCACGGGCAATCCGGCGCATAGTCCGGTCCGTCCTGTGCCAGGGAGGTGCGGTACCAACGCTGCCCGTCCAGGAAGGTTTTTCCATCCTCCCAGCCCAGCCGGTGCTCCACGACGGTGCCATCGTGGTATTGCAGGCGCAGTGTGGCCATTCCGCCGATCCCGCGAAGCACCCGCCACGTTCCTGAGCCGGCGTTGGAGCCGCTGCCGTAGCCCGATGCATCCGCGCCGCCTATGACATAGCCGCTCGATGAGGTGGTTTTGAAGTGGCCTTCCGGGCAGAGGTCGATGCGCTGCTCGGAGCTGTAGCCGCCGCCGATGCCGCCATCCGTGGAGGACGGACTGTTGTAGCTCTCTAAGCGGGTGAGCCGCGTGCCCGACAGCCGCGCTTTCCATTGATCGTCCTCGGGAAGTTTCGCCGTGGACGCGCCTTGGCCGGATGGCTTGGTGTAGCGGATGCTGGCCAGGATGCGGCCGAGCGCCTCTTCGAGCGCGGGCCCGAATTGTTCGTGCGGGGCGATGGCCATCACGTTGGCCGTGTTGCCGCCGTAAGGATTGAGCCGCGCACGGACTAGCACCTTCACCGCATTGCCCTGCATGGTGCCCGTTTGCTCCACCCGCACCGTGCCGTCGGCATCCATGCTCGGTGCCTCGGTGGGGCTCAGGATGGTCTGCCCGTCGTTCGTGCTTTCGGAAAAGGTGCGGACCACTTCGGCCTGGTCGGCGAATCGCTTCGGGGCGATGAGGATCATGCCGGGCACGCCTTCATTCTGCATCAGGTATCCGTCGGACCCCATCGCTCCCGCCCAACCTGCGGGGATGGTGAAGCCGAACCCGTGGCCGGCATCGGGCTGTTCGCCGCTGAGCACCTGCGCCCGGGCGACATGGATGGTCGCCAGCAACAGCATGGTGAGGATGATGTTCCGCATGGAATGCAAGTTCGGAAAAGGACGGGTTTCGGAACAACGTTCTTGAGCCGGAGGTGATCAGGTGATCCGGAGGACAGAAAATGCCCCCGCCACACCGCATGCGACCTCACGTTCGGCGATTTCACCGGCGTGCCCTTCGCGGGCTGGATGCACCTGGAAGGCAACCTGCCCGGGACCTTCTTCAACGCCCCGAACCTCATGCCGGACCCGACCACGGGCCACTTGACCAGCTGGAACTTCGCGGTCTTCAAGAACCGCTTCCGCGCAGGCCACGCGTTCCCCGACAGCCTCATGCCCTGGGCCAACTTCGCACGCATGAGCGCGGATGACCTCAAGGCCATCTGGAACTACCTGCGCTCACTGCCACCGATCCCGCATGCGACCGGTCCATTGCACGCGCCGGTATAGGATGACTGACCGAGGACCTTCGGTTCCCGGTTGGATGCGTGTGGTCGGTGCCATTCATGCTTCTGCACGCAGGCCAGCCTGTGCGAAGCGGTCGGCCAAGGTGTCCATGTAGCCAACCCGACCCACGGGCTATTATGCGACGGCGTGTTTCCGATGCCCGTTCTGTCCGATCACCGCGTCTCGATCAACACCTCATCCGCGAAGATCCACGTGCTGCCACCCTTGCCGGGGTGCCAGTCGGGGCAGGGGCCAGGGTTCTTCGCCACGATGCTGATGTAGCGGGCCTTCTTCCCCAGCGCTTCGGTCCACAGTTCGGTGGCGATGCCGCCCTCGGCCTTCGGATCCACCGTGTGGGTGATGGTGCGGCTGCTCCACTGGCGCTTGTTGGTGCTCCACGCCACGGTCACTTCCGAGGGGAGGAAGATCCAGCTCTTCTGGTCCTGCAACAGGCCTAAGCCGATGCGGTCCACCGTTTTCACCGCGCCGAGGTCCACCGTGGCCACCAGGTCCTGCCCTTGGTAGCCCTGCCATTGGCCGGTGCGGAAATCGTTGCCGCCGCGCAGGCCATCCACCAAGGCGTTGGCACCACCGGCGCTGTACTGGTTGGCGTAGACGCTTTCCAGCGTGATGGTGCGTGCTCCATCGGTCTTGGTGAAACGCCCGGTCACCGGCCCGTACACCTCGCTCCAGTTCACCTTCACTTCGGCGGTGGCGTCGATGGTGAAGGGTGCGTTCATCGAACAGTCGCGGGTGCCGCTGGCATCGGTGATGGTGCAGGTGCCACGTCCTTCCACGGAGATCTCCAGGACATCGGTGAATGCTGCGGAGGCCGCATGGATCAGCGGTGCGCCAGGCCGTAGCCCGGAGGGATCCACATAGGCTCCGTCCAGTACGTTCATGGTGGTCGTCGGTGAGAAGTGTCTCCGAGGTGAACGATCTGGGGCGAAGAGGCGTTCACCGCCCGTCATCAGCTCATGGTGTCCGATCTGCGTTGGCGTGCGACCCTTGAGCGCGACCGTGTCCCGGGGTATGTCCCGCTTCCATTCCGCATCATCGGTCACGCGCATGGTCCAGGTCTTCCCGTTCGGGAGGTGGATCGTGGACCGCTCGAACAACGGATACCCGATGTCGTATCCGCTATCGATACCGGGGGAGATGGGGTAGAAGCCCAACGCGCTCATCACGTACCAGGCGCTCATCTGACCACAATCCTCGTTGCCGCTCAGGCCATCGGGCGCGTCGTGGTACAGCTCGTCCATGATGTGCGCCACCAGGGTGCGGGTCTGGTCGGGCCTGCCCACGCGGTTGTACAGGTAGGCCATGTGGTGGCTGGGTTCGTTGCCATGGGCGTACTGGCCGATCAGCCCGGTGATGTCGGCCTGGTCACGGCCGCTGGTGGCGCTGGTGGCCGCGAACAGCCGATCGAGGAAGGCCTCCAGCCCTGGTTGGCCGCCGTGGAGCTCGGTCAGGGCTTCGATGTGCTGTGGCACGAACAGGCTGTAGTGCCAGGCGTTCGCCTCGGTGAAGTTGAAGTTCACCTCGTAGGGGTCGAAGCCCGGAACGAAGCCACCGTTGCGCCGTGCACGGAAGAAACCGGTGGATGGATCGTAGAGATGCCGCCAGCTTCTGCTTCGCTCTCCGAAGCCGGGTGGGGCGAGGGCCGGCGCTGTGCGGATGGCGCAGTATGAATGGTATGTCGCGATGCACGCATCATCGTAGGCGTACTCCAACGTCCTGCTCACGCTTTCCGCCTCATCTTCGCTGCTGATGTAGCCCTTGGTGCGGTAGGCGTTCAGCCCCGGGTCGTTGCGCATGGCGCTGGCCACCATCGCCTCCAACGCCAGCTTCTCATCGAAGCCGCGGATCCCCTTCAGGTACGCATCGGCGATCACGCTCACGCTGTGGTAGCCGATCATGCAGTCGGTCTCGTTGCCCCACAGCTCCCACACGGGCAGTCTCCCGCCTTGCTGGTAGTGCAGCAGGAAGGTCCTGATCCAGTCGCGCGTCATGTCCGGTTCCAGGATCGTCATCAGCGGGTGCAGCGCTCGGAACGTGTCCCACAGGCTGAAGACCGTGTACACATCGTGGTCCGCGTGGTGCACCTCGCCGTCCATGCCCCGATACCGGCCGTCCACATCGTTGAAGAGGTACGGCGCCACGTAGCAATGGTAGAGCGCGGTGTAGAAGATGCGCTGCTGCTTGCGCGTGCCGCCTTCCACCTTGATCTTGTTCAACTTGGCGTTCCACGCGGCCTCGGCTTCGGTGCGCACCTTGTCGAAATCCCAATGGGGCACTTCGGCTTCGAGGTTCTTGCGCGCACCTTCGATGCTTACGGCGGAGATGCCGACTTTCACGACGAGGGGTTCGGAGGTGGGCTTGAACGTGAGTACAGCAGCCGTATTCCTTGGAGCCCTGCCGTGGGTGAGCTTTTGATGCTCGACCAGCTGTCCAGTGGTCGGCTCACTCAGCTGGATGCAGAAGAAAAGACGTTGGTCACGCGCCCATGAACTGCTTCTGCGCTCACCTACGAACTCAGTCGCGGATACCTGCTCGAACAACCCTTCAAGGAGTTGGTCACGGTGTCTGAGGTCGATGACCAAACGGGCGGTATCAGCTTTAGGGAACGTGTATCGATGCACGCCCACACGCTGGGTCGAGGTCAATTCGGCGCGCACGTCCGGGCCATCCAGGTGCACGGCGTAGTAGCCCGCATGGGCCTGTTCAGTCGCTTTTCTGAAGGATGAGCGATATACGGAAGGATCGGTCGTGGGTTTGCCGACGGTTGGCATCAACAACACATCGCATAGGTCCGACACGCCCGTTCCGCTCAAGTGCGTATGGCTGAACCCGTGGATCACGCTGTCGCTGTAGTGGTATCCGCTGGCGCCGTCCCAGTCGTTGTAGCCATCGGGCCGCGTATCGGGGCTCAGCTGCACCAGCCCGTTGGGCACGCACGCACCGGGGAAGGTGTGCCCATGGCCACCGGTACCGACGAAGGGGTTCACGAGGTCGCGGGCGGGGTTGGTTTGTTGGGAAACCACCACGCTGCTAAGGAGCATGAGGGAGGAAAATGCGACCTCACGCAGAGGCGCAGAGAGCGCAGAGGGGCGTATTGCACGGGGTGTGCCGAGGGCGTTGAAGCTCATCATGTCGGTGTATTTCTCTGCGTTCTCCGCGGCTCTGCGTGAATGTATTGGAGTTTCAGGCGATGAATATCCGTCACTCGCGCAGACCGTTGGCGATGCGATGGAACCCTTCTTTCAGGGTGGTTTCGCCAAAGTTGATCAATAGGCCTAATGGCAGTCTGAGTAGACGTAGATAGGTGAGGGTCTGCTTGAAATGCACGGGATGGAGTTCCTCCACGGACTTCAGTTCGACGACGATCCTTCCTTCCACGAAAAGGTCGAGACGGAAAACCTCTCCGAAGTCCTCTCCATCAATGGTAAGGGGCACGACCTTCTGACGTTCCACGGACAGCCCACGCTGGCGCAGCCGTTTCGCGAGTATCACTTCATTCACCGATCTCAGCACCCTCGGCCCGATCTCGCGATGGACCCGAATGGATCCGTCCAGGATGATCCCCGTGATCTCGTTCAGATTCATGGCATCTACATTTCTCAGCGCCTCTGCGTGCATGTATTCCTTCTCCTCACACACGGCCTGCCAACGCCGCCGCACCCAGCAGCGCCGCATCATCATCCGGCAATGCGCTCACCGTCAGGTCCACACGGCCTTGGTAGATGTTCAGTAGGGCTCTTCCGAAGTGTTCGCGCAGAGGTGCCATCAGCAGGTCCCCGTTGCGTGCGATGCCGCCGAAGAGCACCACGCGACGCGGGCCCGTCACGGCCACGGCGTTCGCCAGCCCCACCGCCAGCCACCGCACCGTTTCCTCGAACGTACGGATCGCGGCCCGGTCGCCCCGGTGCGCTGCATCGGCGATGCACTTCACGCCATCCTCCCGAAGCACCGCCAGGTCGACGGCCAGTTCGGCGTAGGTCTGGCGCATGCCGCGGATGCTCACATACGCCTCCAGGCATCCCTTGCGGCCACAGGTGCACTCCCGGCCGTCCATCACCACGGTCATGTGTCCGAGTTCGCCCGCGTTGCCTGCGCTACCCAGCACCAGCTGCCCATTCACGATGAACCCACTGCCCACGCCGGTGCCGATCGTCACCACCAGCAGGTCGTTGAAGCCCTGTCCGGCGCCGTAGCGCCATTCGCCCAGCGCCGCCGCGTTCGCATCGTTGCCCAGCACGGCAGGTACGCCCAGGCGGTCCTGCATCATCCGTGCGAGGGGCACATCGTGTTTCCATGGGAGGTTGGGCGCCATTTCGATGATGCCCGTTAGCTGGTTCGCGTTGGGCGCACCGATGCCCACACCACGCAGGGATGGAAGGTCCTTTGTGGACATGTCGTGGGTCCGCACCAGTTCATGCGCCGCCTTTGCCAGTGCATCGGCGAACGCATGATCGTCCGCATGGCCGGTGGTGGCGATGCGCGCGCGGGCGATCACGTTGCCGTTCTGTACCAGGCCGAGCTTGCTGGTGGTGCCGCCGATGTCGATGCCGAGGATCATACGTTGGAGCGTAGGGTGGAGCCGCGCAGGCCGTACCACACCAGGTAGGCGTAGCACGCGAGCGGCAGCAGGAAGCTGAGGTGGAAGGCTTGTTCGTTCAGCTTATCGGTACTGAGCAGGTCGATGATGGAGGCCTGGACCCACGGTACCAACGCGCCGCCCAGGATCATCATCACCAACAGGCTGGAGCCTTGTGCGGTATCGTGCCCAAGTCCGTCGATGGAGAGGGTGAAGATGTTGCTCCACAGGATGGAGTTGGACAGGCCGATCGCCACGATGCTCCACAGGGCGACCGGACCCTGACCGGCGACCACGCCGACCAGTAGCAGCACCGCCACCGATGCGAACAGGCCCATGGTGCGACCCGGACTTCCCTTGGCGAGCATGGCCACCGCGATGTTCGCTACGATCAACAAGGCCATGGGCCAGAGTGCCGCCACCGATACCGGCCCTGTGGCATTGAGCACCATCAGCAACGCGAAGATCGCCGCGCCGATCGCCAGCATCATGCCCAGCCGCTTGACGGGGGGCATCGCCTGGTTCAGCACCACCGCACCGATGAAGCGCCCAGCCATGGCACCGCCCCAGTACAGGCTCAGGTAATGCTTCGCCACCTCCTCGCTCAAACCCATCACACCATCGAGGTTCAGGAAGCTGATGATGAGGCTGCCCACGGCCACCTCGGCACCCACGTAGCAGAAGATGGCCACCATGCCCCAGCGCAGCTGCGGATGCCGCAGGGCGTTGCTGCCCGCGATGCGTTCGGCCTTGGGTGGCTCGGGCAGGGGGCTCAGCTGCACCAGTACGGCGATCAGTACCAGCACCAGCGCCAGCCCCAGGTAGGGCAGCCGTACGGCCGAGGCGGCGTCGGCCTGTCCGAATATCAGCCAGCCACCGATCAGCGGCGCCAATGTGGTGCCCAACGAGTTGAAGCCCTGTGCCAGATTCAGTCGGCTGCTGGCCCCTTCCGCCGGACCGATGATGGCCACGAACGGGTTGGCCGCGATCTGCAACACCGTGAAGCCCAGACCCAGTACGAACAATGCGCCAAGGTGGGCGGCGTAGCTGTGCATCAGGCTGGCCGGAGCGAACAGTGCGCAGCCCAGTGCGGAAAGGCCCAAGCCCAGCAACAGGCCACGCTTGTAGCCGATGCGCCCGATCGGATCGCCCGATGATACGGAGATGAGGTAGTACACCAGCGAGCCCACGAAGTAGGCACCAAAGAAGCAGAACTGCACCAGCAGGCTCTGTGCGTAGGTGAGGTTGAAGAGGGCCTTCCAATGCGGCACGAGCACATCGTTGAGTACGGTGATGAAGCCCCAGAGGAAGAAGAGCGAGGTGAGGACCGCCAAGGGTCCGGAGGTGCGACGCATGCGGAATGGTGAAGGGCCAATGTAACTGGATGGACCGGAAACGCGCCTGCCGGAGGTGGTTCTCCTTTACCTTGCCCACATGAGCGATAGACGAGGATTCATCAAGTTGAGCCTGGCGGGTACGGCGGCCATGGTGGCCGGATGCATCTCCCGGAACGGGGAGGAGGCACCTCCGGTCCTGGGTTCCAACACCCTACCTGCCGCGGGATCCATCGTCCTCAGCACGTGGAGGCACGGGCTTCCTGCCAATGCGAAGGCGTGGGAGGTGCTGCAGCGCGGTGGGGACGTGCTCGATGCCGTGGAGCAAGGCGTGGCCGTGGTGGAAAGCGACTTCACCAACCGGAGTGTGGGCTTGGGTGGCATGCCGGATAGGGATGGACATGTCACGCTCGATGCCTGCATCCAGGACCACAATGGCCGGGCCGGTGCGGTGGCTTTCGTTCAACGGTTCGAGCACCCGGTCAGCATCGCCCGGGCGGTGATGGAGCGCACCCCACATCTGATGCTCGTGGGGGCTGGTGCCGAACGGTGGGCCCTGGAGAACGGTTTCACCCAACGCGATGTGGAGGTGCCGGAGGTGAGGGCGAAGTGGCTCGAATGGCTGAAGAAAGGGGAATACCGACCGGTGGTGAACATCGAGAACCATGATACCATTGGGATGGTGGCCATGGATGCGCAGGGAAGACTGGCGGGCTCGTGTACCACCAGTGGCATGGCCTTCAAGGTACATGGCCGGGTGGGCGACAGTCCCATCATCGGCGCAGGCCTTTTCGTGGATGGTGAGGTGGGCGCGGCATGTGCCACGGGGGTGGGGGAGTTGGTGATCCGCACGGCAGGCAGCCATACCGTGGTGGAGTTGATGCGACAAGGGGCCGAGCCGACGGAGGCATGCCGGGAGGCGGTCCGGCGCATCGTTCGCCAGAACACCGACATGTCCGACAAGCAGGTGGGTTTCATCGCCATCCGGAAGGATGGTGCCTTCGGCGGGTTCAGCGTCCACGAGGGGTTCGATTATGCCCTGCGCACCAATAGCCGCGATGAAATGGTGGCCGCTGCTTTCGATCGTACAAGGGGGTGACCGGATCACCACACCACGCCAGCTCCCCCAAGTGGGCCTGCTCAATGGCCTCCGGCTCCTTTTGACATGTGGTCCCGCGATTATATTTGTATGATGCGGACGGCACAACTGGCGTTGGCCTTGGTGTTCTCGATCGGGGTGGGCATTGTTCCGCTCGCGGCCACGATGCCAGCGGAGGTGCATGATGGAGCCACCGTTTCGGTGGAATGTTCGATCGCTTCCGGCCTCATTCAACTGCAGGTGCTCCATCACCGCAGGATCGGCAAGGTCGAGATCGAGGTGCGCGACTCCGAAGGTGACCTGGTGTACTTGGAGGTCGGCAAGGCCATGGGCGATGAACTCGTCCGGCGACTTGATAAAGGCATGTTCCCCAAGGGAGAGGCCACGCTACGGGTGAAGACGCGCGATTTCGATATCACGCGCCCCTTCCTGATCCCGTGACGGTCACCAGCCGGCGGTGACCAGCGCCATGACCCCGGGGTCGTCGGCAAGCGTGCGGCTGGAAGCGGCTGTTTCGGCCATGGTGCTGCTCTTGCGCGACACCTTGCTCGCCGTTTCTTTGGCCACCTCGCCCAAGGCGTTGGTCAGGCTCATGTTCTGGGCCAACTCGTTCGTGGTGACCACGTGCGAGGGACTTTCCGCAGGCGGTGGAGCGGCGGCAGCGGAAGGTTGATCCTGCTTTTCGGTCGCGGAGCGCACGGTCGCCATCAGGTCCTCGGTGGCGTCTGAGGTGCTCGTTCCCATCTCCAGCACGTTCGGCTCTTCCGTGGGCAAGGGCGCCCGATCCTCGGCTTGGGCCGCTGTGCTGGTTCCCGCAGCATCCATGGCGGTCGTTACTTCGGCTGCTTGCTGCACGTCGGTCGCCGGACCTTCTTCTGGTGCACGTGCCGGCGTCGGCGTCCGGGTCTTTTCCTGTTCAAGTGCGGCCAGGGCGTTGTGGTCCGAGGAGCCTTGGAACTGCCATACGGCGATCACGCCGGCCACGATCAATACGGCCAGCGCGGCGAAGGCTAACGCCGGACGCCAATAGGCGGGGGCTTCCTTCGGTGCCAGCCATAACGACAGGCCGTTGAGCCAGATGCGCCAGCGTGGGTGCTGTTGTGCGCGGTAGGCCGCCATCACGCTCGCCCGCACCCGTTCGTCGGGCTCCGGAGCGCCGCGTTCACGCTCATCGGGCCGAACGAACTGCAGTAGGGCCCGCAACCGCTCGTACTCGGCGCGGTCGGCCACGTGCCGCAGAACGAAGGAGCGTTCGTCCGGCAACAGCTCGTCGAAACCCCGCTCCGAGAGCAGGCTCTCGATGTCCTCAGGGTCATAGCGTTCGTGCCGTTCCATGTGTCAATAGGGCGTTGGGGTCGAATTCTTTCATGCGCTCGGCCAGTTTCTTCAAGGTGTAGAAGATGCGGCTCTTCACCGTGCCTTCGCTACAGCCGAAGGTGGCCGCGATCTCTTTGATCGGCATCTCCTCGTGGAAGCGCAACACGAAGGTGGCTTTGTGGTCGGGGTCGAGCTTGTCCAGTTCCTCGTCCAGCCGATCGCGGAAATGCTGGCGGTCCACTTCCACACCACCGCTGGCTTCCACGCGATCCTCGCCGTGGCGCAGGTGCATGGCGGCTTCGCGCACCACCGCCTCGTGGCGGTACGCGTTCTTGCACATGTTGTTGGCCACGCTGAACAGCCATGTCTGGAAGGGCCGCGCACGGTCGTACCGCTCTGGCTGTGTGGCCAGCTTGGTGAACAGGTCCTGCAGGAAGTCCTGTGCCCGTTCACGGTCGTTCCATAACATGCGGTGGAAGTAGCCCAACAGCCGACGGTGGTACCTGTCGTAGAGCGTGGCGAAGGCGCGTTCGTCGCCTTTCACCACGAGCTCCATCAGTCGCTCATCGACCAGTCCGCCATATTCCGTGCCGAAGAGCCGCATGCGTCAGTGTTGGAGTATGCCGCTCTTCACCAGGTCGTTGGTGGCACCCAGTGCACGGGCCATGGACCGAAGTTCATGTTCCAACCGCGCCGCCTGAGTTTCCGCACCGTTGGCCCGGTAGTGGGTCAGCAGCACGGCCCCAGGTACCAGATAGTTCTTCGAGAGCGGCCCGGCGTCCATCGGTTTCTTCAGCCGGTCCCACCTGGATCCCAGCAGGGGGATGTTGTCCACCGGCCGGTCGCTCAGTCGCAGGGCCATGCCCGTGATATAGAGCCGGTCCTTCAGCGGCGCCAGGGTCGTGCTGCCCAGTGCCAGGGAAAGGTATACGGGGCGCGTGGTGGCACCCGCCAGTGCAGCTACGAAGTCCGCCTCTCCCGCGACCGCGCCGCGCGCGTTGGCCCGAGCCCAGATGCTTGTGCGGTAGGTGGGGTCCATCAGCAGCCGGTGGTCCACCACTAAGAGGTCGCGGTGCTTCCCGTTGGCGAACTGCTCCACCCAGAGCGGATAGGCATCCATTTCACCGGCCGCGATCAGTACCGCGCCGGGTTCCACCGAGGCCAGCATGTCGTTCGCCACCGCATAGAGCGCCGGAGCGATACGCCCACGGGCCTTCATCTCCTTGGCCCGCAGGGCGAGTTCGTTCGTGTTGTTCTTTCGCGCGGCAGCCACCAGGCGTGGTGCGATCAGTTCCTCGCGGTCCGCGTTCTGCGCAACGGCCTCTTCCAAGTGGTCGAAGGCCGCTGGTGCAGGGAACAACGTGTAGTACCGGGCCATGTGGGCCTCGAAGCTGTGGGGAGCCACAGCGTTCAGCGCGTCGGACAGGCCCACCAACCGGGCCCGATCCGCAGGTGGGATCATGCCGCCGTTCAGTGCCAGTGCGGCGTTCCGTTCCTGGCGCAGTTCGTCCAGGCGCTGTGCGGCGTCGAGTTGGGGAAGGGCATCCTGTTCCTTGTCCCCATGTTGTGCGGCAACCACAGGGATGCTCCAGCCTCCCTGGCAGGGGTCGGCCACCGGGGATGTCCGCTGCCGGGCCTCGTTCTGGGCCGCCTGTGCGCCCACCGCCAGGGGCATCAACAACGCAAGGAGCGGGAGGATCGATCGCATGGTTCGACTTGTTCTCTGGTGCTGTACACCCGACCGGGGATCGGGTTCGATCGGGGCAAGGTACCTTTGCAAAGTTCACCCATGCTGAGCGACGAAGCGAAGGATAAGCTGCGCGATACGCTGCAGAAGATACACGAGTGGCCCTCGTTGTACATGTACAAGTTCATCTTCGAGCCGGATCAGGACCGCTTGGATAGGCTCTTGGCCTTGTTCCCACCGGAAAGCGAGATCCTGCGCAAGTACAGTACCGGTGGCAAATACCTCGCCATCACCGTGAAGGAGGTGATGCTGAGCGCCGATGAGGTGGTGGCCCGTTACGACCTGGCGTCGGAGATCCCTGGCGTGATCACCCTATGAGCGAGAAGGACCTGCTCAATATCCGCACGGCGCTGATCATCAGCCTGAGCGCAATGGTGCTGTTGATCCTCTGGCGTAGGCTGCGCCAGTACATCCTGACCAAGGATATGCCCGCACCGCTCCACGCCGAACTGCTCGGCCTGCAGCTCGCATACCATCCGGCCCGCCTTCGCGTTGAGTTGAAAGTGCCCGGTGATCAGCGGATACGAACGCGCCTTTTGGATCAGGCGCATGCCCCGGTGCATGGCTGGGAGGATGTGCGTCTGCCTCGTGGAGAGCATGTGGTGGAGCGTACGTTGCCACCGTTGGCGGATGGGGTCTATTTCTTGGAAATGGCCACCGAGACACAACGGACCCTACGTCAATTCCGTCTACAACAAGGATGATACGCAAGGGGGGGCTCGCTGTCGTTTGTGCCACCGCGTTGGTGCTGGGAGGCATGGCCCAGAAGCTGCCCGATGTTTCCTCCACGGTGAAAGGGGATCTGATCCTCCCCGTGCCGTTGGCCAACCCGTTGTTCGAAGCGGTGACCGAGAGCGTGGGGCAGGTGAATGCCGTGGTCCAATTCCCCATGTACAAGGGGCTGGGGCTCGGAGTGGGCGGTAAGATGACCTGGTTCCAGGTCAACGAAAGGGCGCTGGCTCCGGTGGTGACCACCGGCGAGGTGCGAAAGCTCACGGTCTACGGCAAAGTCACCTATGAGCAGTACACCGGTGAGCGTACGTTCTACGAGGTCAATGCGCGGGTGGGGGCTTCCGGATATCAATTCGACTGTCCTACCTGTGGTGATCACAAACGGTCGGCCATGCACTGGGGCATCGGTACGGGATACTATCTCCATGCCACGGATAACCTGGCCTTCGGCCTTACACTGGGCTACGAGCGTGATGGGCTCACTTTCGGCTCTTCCGACCTGGGCTTGGCGGATGGATTCCCCGGAAGGCCGGAGCGGGTGGAAGCTCGCCAGATGCAATACCTCGTGGTCGGCATGGGGTTCAGCACCAGGCTGCGTAGGTCGCCGGAAAGCGGCCCGAGCTGGTAGGCCGGCAGTGCGTGGTGCCGCCTGCGTGCGCTGCGCTATGGTGCCACGCATCGGCCTCCCAGCCTCTTTCATCATCGGTGCCGTGTCGAACTGCCCTCCCGATCCCGATATTGGCGCCGCTTCGTTGACGGAAAAGCCATCATGCTACGCCGCATCTCCATCACCAACTACCTCCTGATCGATTCCTTGGAGCTGGACCTCTCCCAAGGTCTCACCATCCTTACCGGCGAGACCGGGAGCGGCAAGAGCTTGGTGATCGGAGCTCTGGGGTTGGCCATGGGCGAGCGTGCCGATGCGGGTGCGGCACGCGATGGCGCGCGCAAATGCGTGATCGAACTGGAGGTGGATACCCTAGGGCTTGGGCTCGATGATTGGTTCGACGCGGCCGAGCTGCGAGCCGAGCGTTTCACCATCCTCCGCCGGCAACTGGACCCCGCCATGCCCGGAAAGCCCGGTGGACGGTCCCGTGCGTTCGTGAACGACACGCCGGTGCGCTTGGAACAATTGCGTGAACTGGGAGAACGGCTGGTGCATGTTCACAGCCAGCACCACACGCTGTTGCTCAACGATGCAGGCTTCCAGTTGGGGTTGGTGGACCAGATCGCGGGCCAACGACCTGCCGTTCAGTCCTACGCTGAAGAGTACCATCGCTGGCGGAAGTTGCAACAGGAGTTGGCCGCCTTGCGAACCGAAGAAGCCACGGTACAAGTCGAGTTGGACCTCGCTCGGTTCCAACTGAATGAACTGGCCGAGGCCCGCCTCTTGCCCGACGAGCAACAAGCGATCGAGCAGGAATTGGGCCGGGCGGACCATGCCGAGGAATTGATCCAGGTGCTCGATGCCGTGGATCAGGCGGTCCAGGATGAACAGGGATTGGGAGCAGGCATCGCCCGGCTTCGTCAGATGCTGGCCAAGCCGGCGCGGATCGACGGTTCGGTCGCCGCGTTGCTGGAACGGCTCAACAGCGTGCATATCGAGGTGAAGGACATCGCCGAGGAGGCGGCACGCACAGCGGCCTCGATCAACCTTGACCCGAAAAGGGCCGCCGAGCTACGCGGTCGGTTGGACCTGATCCTCCGCCTGCAACAGAAGTACCGGGTGACCGACAACAGCGCTTTGCTCGCCATTCAGGAGGCCCTCCTGGCGAAGGTGGAAGGCGCCAGCACCATGGGTGAACGGATCGCAGGGTTGGCAGATGCGGTGGCACAGACCGGCATGGCGGTGGAACGTTCGGCCAAGCTCATCTCACAAGCCAGGGTCGCAGCGGTGAAGCCCTTGGCCAACAAAGTGGAAGCCATACTCCACGATCTCGGCATGCCGCATGCCGTGTTCCGGTTCGACCACCGGACCGATGAACCCGGTCCGCATGGGCTGGATACCGTGAAGGCCCTATTCAGTGCCAACAAGGATCGCCTACCCGCACCGCTGGACAAAGTGGCCTCCGGAGGCGAACTAAGTCGGGTGATGCTCGCCATGATCTCGTTGGCCGCCGATTCGCACGACCTGCCCACCGTGGTCTTCGACGAGATCGATACGGGCGTGAGCGGAGAGGTGGCCGATCGGGTCGGTACGCTGATGGCCCGCATGGCTCAGGACCGACAGGTCCTCGCCATCACCCATCTGCCACAGATCGCCAGCAAGGCCGATACGCACCTGGTGGTGAGCAAGGCCGAAGTGGGGGATCGGGTCCAGACCAGCATCAAAGCCGTGCTCGCCGAGGATCGGGTGGAGGCCCTGGCCCACATGCTCAGTGGCCGCAAGGTCACCCCGGCCGCCATGGAGAACGCCCGCGTTCTGTTGGCGGCACGGCGCTGACCGCGGTGCGGCCGAACGATCACCGTGGCGAAGCCGGGCGGAAATGGACCCCGTGGATCGTCTGCGCTGTGGCGAGTAGTCCGGCTTCGACCATGGTGCGGCCCGAAGGCGCATGGCCGGGAAAAGAACAAGGGCCGCCCGTGGAGGACGGCCCTTGGGTACAGTTTACTGACCGAACTACGGTAGCTGTGCCGTACGGGTATTGGTCGGTACCGAGCCGCCGATCGTCTGCAGGATCAGGTCGCGATCATTGCCCCCACCGGTGTACATCGCCTTGCCATCCAGGTTGACGTCCTCGTTCCAATAGCCCGGCACCATGGCGGTGGGCACCGAGGCTCCTACGCGGGTCAGGACCGGGTCGCGGTCGTTCCCCACACCGGTGTACTGCACGATCTCGTTGCCGATACAGTCTCCGCTCCACATGGTGTTCACTCCGGATACGGTGCGTTGCGCGTTCGTGCCGTAGGTGGCGGTGGTCGTGGCGCTCAGGTCGATCGTCCCGGCCGTGGCACCTGCCGCGATGGTGGAAGCGCTCATGACACCCAGGTGGTTCCGATGTTTCACCGCCACGTGGTAGTTACCGGCGGCAATGTCGAAGGTCACCGGCGAGGTACCATCCACGTCCACGATGTGGCCATCGCGTTGGAGCAGGGCGCAGCGCGTGGCCAGTACCGTGTAGGTGGGGGCCGGGCCACGCAATTCCACGAATACCCAATCCACGATGGCGTCGCTGCCCGTGGTCTGAAGCACCGTGCTGCTCACCGTTTCCCCACCACCGCCGACCACATGGGTATAGCCCAATGCCGTATAGGGTTCGGTCAAGGGCACCAGCGAGGCGGTGCGCAGCGCATCGGACATCTCCGGACCGGTCCCGTACGGCCCGTCGAGGAACACCTTGGCGCTCACCAACGATCCGGTGGACGCGGTCACACAGAATGCGTTGACACTGCTGCTGGTGAAGGAGCCACCGCTGGCCAAGGTGCCGCTGGCCCCGGTCAGCGTGAATGAACCATTGCCGTATGTGCAGCAGATGCCGTCACCATAGGAATCGTTCACCACCAGCTCGTAGCAACCATCGGGAAGGCACAGGTTGATGGGGGGCTGCGGATACGCCCCGTTCGATGCTTGACGAGTGTACGGCCCCCCACTGGCGATGGTGGTGCTGCCGCTGCGGATCAGCCACGTGGTCTCTTCACCATAACGATCCAGGACCAAGGCCAGCGTTACCGCGTTCGGACCATGGCTCAGGGTGCTGCTCACCACATTGTTCCCAGGTACCAGGTCCGTGCCTCCGTTCGGCGAATTGATCGTGGCCGTGAGCGTTAGGAGGCCGTTGGGCAGGGTGATCGAGCCGATCGGAACAGCCACAGTGGAACCGCTGGCGAGCGATCCGCTCCACGGCGTGGTACCCGAAGGCCCACCGGCAATGGACCAGGCGATGGAGAACGAGGTGAGCGTGGTGGTCCCTCCATTGCGCACCGTCACCGTGGGCGAGATGGTACTGGTGCAGATATTCCCCGTGGCGCCCTGTAGGCTCACGGCCTGGGCATCGAGGCTCACCGTGGGAAGGTTGGGGTCGTAGCCATCGATGGTGTTCCCACAACTACCCAGCCAGGTCGAGAGCAGGGAGTAGCTCAGGTCGAACCGTCCGTAATTGTCGTGGGTGATGCTGCTGCAACTGGCCGTGCCGCCATAGAGCTGTCCGATCAGACGGCCGTTCTGGTCCCATAGACCGCTGCCACTGCTACCGGGCTCGGTGGTGCCGTCCTCCCAGTTCAGGATACGCCAGCACGAAGCTCCGGAATAGGTGACCTGTGTCGCCGAGTTGGTGTCGAAGCTGATCTTCTTGATGTCCCCTGCCGGGTGATGGATCCCGGTCTGTGCGGTCGGGATGGTCCCACTGCGGTCCCAGCCGCTGTAGAACACGTTGTACGAACTCGGTGGGGTGCTGTTGAGCTGGAGCAGCGCCACATCCGTGGCCGCACTGTTGGCCAGCAGGGTGGCTCCGCTCACGGTCTGGGTGGTGGGGCCGTTGGTGGTGGGCGAGCAGGTGGGGCTGTCCCAGTTGAAGCGGAACACCCAGGTGCCCACGTTCCCGCTCAAGCAGTGGTTGGCCGTGAGGAAGTACGGTGTGCCGTTGTTCGCACAGTTGTTGATCAATGTTCCGGTACAGATCCCACTGCCACTCACCACGATCATCGCCACCGAACGGATCTGGTCGCGCCAGGGATCCCCTTCCGGACAGATGGTGTTGTTGTTGCATGATCCCGATTCTCCCAACGCGCGCGCATGAGCGAAGATGTCCCGGTAGCCGTGCGTCACCTGGCCGATCCGCAGGTTCCCTCGCGGCCCCTGCGCCGGTACGCTGTACTCCACCATGATCCGTTGGCCTTTCAAGGCCTGCACGCCCAGTACACCACTATGCGTGGGGTCGTTCGCCGTGGTGAACGCGCCGATGTATCCGCCGAATTCGTCCATCACGAACACCTTCCCACCGGGTGCCGGGCGGAAGTCGTGGAATTCGAAGTTCACGCTCAAGGCGTTCGGACACTCCAGGCCCAACCGCCACAGGCGAGTGCCATCCTCCAGTACGGTCCAGGTTCCGGCATTGTCCAGGTCCAGGCTCACGGCGTGGTTCTTGCCGAAGCGCCAGGGGATGCTCTTGTCCTGGTCGTTAACTGCATCCTGTGCAGCGAGTGCGGCCTGGTCCACGGCCGGAAGGCGTACACCGGCCGGGGCGCCAAGCGTGCGGCCCAGGCTGTGCGGTGTTCCGCCCTGTTCGATCTGGCCATGCACCAGCAGGGGAAGGAGAAGGGTGAAGCCGACGATCCCGGCTTGGCTCAAGTACGTACGAAATGGTTGCATCTTGGTTCTGGTCGTTCAGCGTCGGGTCAAGGCAGCTGTTGGATCACCGAGTTGGTGGGAATGGCTCCGCCGATGTTTTGCAGGATCAGGTCACGATCGTTGCCGGCACCGGTGTATTGTACGTCGCCGCTCAGGTTCACATCTTCTCGGTAGTAGCCGGCGATCACGCTCGTTGGCGTGATCCCACCGATCACCACGAGGATCGGGTCGCGGTCGTTGTTGGCACCCGCGTACAACAACCGGTCGTCGCCCACGGTATTGCCCGCCCACATCCCCAACACACCCGTGGCCAGGGTCTTGCGGGCGTTGGTGCCGTAACAGGCCGTTGCGGCGGTACGCAGGTCGACCACCGTGGAGGACGACCCCAGTGCCACGCTGGTGTTCGTCATGATGCCCAAGTGGTTGCGGTGGCGCACCGCTATCCGGTACGATCCGGGCGCAGCTTGGAAGGTGACCGGGCTGATCCCGTCGGTGCTCACGATGTCCCCATCGCGTTGGAGCAAGGCACTGCGGGTGGCCAGCACATTGAAGGGAGCTGCTGTGGACCGAAGTTCGAGGAACACCCAATCCACGATGGCATCGCTCCCCGTTACGGTCAACACGGCCGGGTTCATCTGCTCGCCGCCACCGCCGGAAGCATGGGTGAAGCCCATGGCCGCGTAAGGTTCGCTCAGGGGTAGGCGAGAGGTGGCCCGCAGGTCGTCGCGCATCAAGCCCGTGACGGCATGGTACGGCCCATCCAGCCACACCTTGGCCGACAAGGTCACCGTGTTCGGAACGGCCAGGCACCCCCCCGAGATCCGGGTCACCACATCGTTCGCATCCTGGTTCACGATGTCGGTGATGGAGGCGATGCATACCGCCCCACCGGTCAGGCTCAGGTAGTTGATCCGGCACAATGGCATGGCGGTCAGGTTGCGGACGGCGGAGCTGTCCACGTACGATAGCCCGATCACCTTGGTGCCCCCCAGGGAGGAGTTCATGGAAATGTGCCCCACCAGGTTCGGCACCAGGTTGGTCACCGATTGAATGGTGAGCCCGCCCAGGGAGAATTCATAGCCCAGCACGCGGCAGGTGGGATTCCGCATGTAAACGTCCACCGTCTTGTTCACCGGATCGAGGTTCGCCAGGCTCAACGTCACGGTGTCCGGGGTGCTCAGGTAGCCGCGCGGGAATTCGCACCACGGATGGTAGTCGATCACCGTTTGCGCGTTGTGGATGTCGCGCTGGGTGTAGCAGTTCACCATCAAGCCGGCATCGCTCACGGTGATGGCCCCATCGCCGTTCAGGTCGTTGCAGTTGGTGGGGGTGATGTCATCTCCAAGGATGGACGAGATGTAGGTGACCGCATCGGCTGCGTTCTGCACGAAGTCACTGGTAAGGTCGCCACGCTTCACCGGACCTGCACATACACCCGTACAGTCGTAGCGCGCATCGCCATACGCCTGCCCCAGGCAATCCACGTAGGGTGCGCAGTTGCTCACGATGCTGAACGAGGGCACGTTCTGGGCGTTGCGCGTGAGGTTGATGCACACCTGCGCGAAGTTGTTGCTGTAATCGCGTTCGTGCCGGCCCAAGGCGTCGGGGGCGCGCTGCCAGTTGGTGCGCAGCACCAGGGTGTAGGTGCCCGCGGGCACGTCCGTCACATCGATCCAATTGCACGTGGTGCCCGAGCTGTACACATCATAACAGCCTTTGCTGATCCCCATGTTGCTGCAGCCATATTGCGTGGTGCTGCCCGGATAGCATCCGATGTCCATCACACAGAACCCGTTCTTGAAGCCCACCGGGATGGCATTGCCCGCCTGGTCGAACAGGATGTAGTCGGCATAGCCGCGGTAGTGCGCATGGCCGTGGCAGTTGTTGGTGCTGAACATCTGGGGCTGTGCCGATGGGCTGCCGATGTGGTAATCGGTGGTGCCGTTGTTCTCGATCCGCGTGGTGAACCGGATCACATAGCGTTGGCCCAGTCCGCCGGTGCAGCCTTCCACCGGAGCGCATGCATCGGTGATGTTCACCGTGCTCAAGGTCATGCTGCTCTGCATGGTCGGCGCATTGATCGTCAGGTCGGGACCGTCCGGGCAGGAGGGGTCGCCAAAGGCGATGCAACAATCGGTGCAGGGTACCGTGGCCAAGGGGCTGAAGTTGCACGACTGGCTGTTCATGCAGCCTACCACCGGGCCGTTGTAGGTGATCGTTACGGTCACCGCTCCGTTGCACGCACCGGCATTGTCGCCTACCCGCAGGTGGTGGACCACGCCGCCCGGCATGTTGGCGTTCACCACGGCCTGTAAGCCGCAGCCCCCGTCGTTGTCGTCGCCGAAGGTCGCGCCCTCGATACCGTCGCTCAGGTTCAACACCGAGCAGCTCATGTCATACAACCACAGGCGGGTGTCGCAGGTGTTGGTGTTGCATGTGGATATGGTGTACGAGCCCGAAAGTGGTGGGGTGAAGTCGTACCACTCTTCCACCCGTGTGGTGGTGAAGGTGGCCAGCGTGACCGGATAGGTCTGGCCTACCGGGGCCAGCGACAAGGGACGCGGCGTGGCACAGCTGAAGCCCGGTGGGCAGTTGAATACCGTTTCTTCGGAACTGCTGAAGTTGCCACCCTGGCTCACCAGGTTCTCGTTGAGGTATACCCGGTACTCGCCATTGCCATAGTTGCAGCAGATGCCATCGCCGTAGCTGTCGCTGATCTTGAACACCAGGCACACGTCGTTCGCCACGCAGAGCGTGGTGCCATTGCGGTTCGTGGTGTTGTTACCGCTGGCCAAGGTGGCTCCGGTGGATCCGTTCTTCAACGTCCAGGAGGTTTCGCTGGGGTACTGGTCGTGGATGATCTCCACCCGCACGCGCTGTTGCCCACCGGAGCAGGCATAGCTGCAGCTTCCATCGTTCAGGTTGGCCGTGCTGCTGTAGTTGGCGGCCGTGGGTTCCGTGCAGCCCATGTTCGCGTTCAGGCTTCCCACGAACACGTCGTCCAACCCAATGTCGCTCAGCGCTCCCGTGCCGGTCACCGCACGGAACCGGATCCGCAGGTTGGCCTGCCCCAGGTAGGGGGCGAGGTTCAACCAGCCTTGTTTCCACCGGTGGCCTTGGGCGCCGCTCACGCTCCATACATTGGATACGATGGTGCCGTTCACGTTGAGGTCCACCGCCAAGGTGCCCTGTTGGCTCCCATCCATGTGGTACCAGAAGGTGAGGTATGGCGTGGTGATCGTGCTCAGGTCGTAGCAAGGGGATTGCAGGATCGCCGTACGACCTGGGGTGGCACCGGCCGCTGCAGCCGATACGTACATGTATTTCCCCACCGTGTTCAGCGTGGTGTGATCCCCGATGGGGCCGGTGTTCGCCGTGGGCGTACCATTGGCATCTACCCACCACTCCAGATCGTCGCCGGCCAGGTTGGACCAATTGTTCACCAAGGTGCCCGGGGTGCCGACCGTGGCTCCTGTGAACGCTTCATTGGAGGGGAAGGTACTGATGCACTGGCCCGAGGCATAGCCAGCGGACACCAGCAACGTAGCGGTCGCGAGTCGACGAATTCTCATGCTTTTGCCTGGATTTGAACGCCGCAAGATAGGGGAGTGGTGGATCCACCGCATGGATGTTCCAGGGCCATCCGGAGATCCTGCCTCAAGCCCTTTCGGATCACCTTCTATCTTCACCGCCACAAACGACGATCATGGCACACGGACTACTCAAGGGGAAACGCGGCATCATCACCGGCGCCCTCAACGAACAAAGCATCGCCTGGAAAGTGGCGGAACTGGCTCACGCAGAGGGGGCTGCCTTCGTCCTTACGAATGCTCCTGTGGCCATGCGCATGGGCGAGATCAACAAGCTGGCCGATGCCACCGGAGCCCCGGTGATCCCCGCCGATGCCACCAACGACGAGGACTTGGCCAAACTCTTCACCGAGTCCGAACAGGCGCTGGGGGGAAAGCTCGATTTCGTACTGCACAGTATCGGCATGAGCCCCAACGTGCGGAAAGGGCGTAAGTACGACGACCTCAACTACGAGTGGTACAAGCAGACCTTGGATGTGAGCGCCATGAGCTTTCACCGCATGCTTCAGGCCGCCTATAAGCAGAATGCCCTGGCCGAAGGTGCCAGCGTGGTGGCCCTCAGCTATATCGCCGCCCAGCGCGTGTTCCCCGATTACAACGACATGGCCGATGCGAAGGCCCTGCTGGAGTCCATCGCACGTGGATGGGGCTACCGCCTCGGCAAGGAGAAGAAGGTGCGCGTGAACACCGTGAGCCAGAGCCCAACGCTCACCACGGCAGGCAGTGGCATCAAGGGCTTCGATGGGTTCTTCGGTTTCGCGGAGGCCATGAGCCCGTTGGGCAATGCCCCGGCCGAGGCGTGCGCCCAGTACTGTATCAGTCTCTTCAGCGACCTCACCCGGTATGTCACCATGCAGAACCTCTTCCACGATGGTGGGTTCAGCACCACGGGGGTCACCCACGAGGTGATGGCGCACTTCGGGAAGGGCGAGTAGGCGCCTGCCGGGTACGGGTCGGAGAGGGGGTGGGTCTTCTTGGTACCCGCGCTCAAGCCCAGCTGTACACTTCTATCGCTGTACCATCGTCGCCGGAAGAGAGGGATGTTCACCGGTGCGGGCGGAGTTCCACTTTCGGCCCTATTTTCGCTTCCCACTCTCCATGAAGGTTCAACGTCCGCTCGCGCTCCTGCTGCTTCTTTGGTCCATTCCCACCCTGTTCGCACAAGGCGGGAAAGCGTTCCTGAAGGAGGGGGATGCCTTGCGGAAAGCCGGTCAGCTCGAGCAAGCCTTGGAGAAGTACGGCCTTGCCATTTCCGTGGACCCTCAATTGGTGAAGGCCTATCAGGCGCGGGCCGCGGTGAACAAGTTGCTCGGCCACGCCAATGCCGTGGCCTTGGACCTCAAGCGGGTGGCCGAACTGGTACCCGAAGAAGCTGCGTACTATGCGGACGCCGCCTTGGCCTACCTCGAGGTGGATAGCCCCAGGGTGGCTCGTGCATTGGCCGAGACCGCCCTGTTGCGCGATAAGAACGATATGCGCGCCCTGCAGGCCAAGGTGCGTGCTTGCCTGAAGCTGGGTGATCTGGACTGTGCGGGCACCGCAGCCGATGCCGCATTGAACCTGAAAGGCACCACGGACACCTATTACCTCCACGGCATCGTACGCACCGCACTGCGCGATTTCAGCACCGCAGAGGCCGACCTGGACCGTGTGCTGGAATGGAACCACCTGTACGAACCGGCCTATGTGGCCCAGGCCGAGGTGCAACTGGAACTTGCCGCACGCTACTCCGGACCGACCATGCGTGCGCGCGCCTTGGAGAAGGCCATCGATCGCTGCCGACTTGCATTGGAACTCAACCCGCAAAGCACGGACGCTCTCTATTGGCGCAGCAAAGCGTACGCCGAACAGAAGGAGTTCGCCAAGGCCATCGATGATATCAGCCGTTGTATGGCCCTGGGCCGTACCGATCGTGCGGTTTACCTCCAGCGAGCCCGTTACTACCACGGTTTCGGCCAGCATCAGAACGCGGTGAACGACCTGAACAAGATGATCCTCGACGACCCCAAGGACATCGAAGCGCTCCTCTTACGAGCCGAGTGCCGGGAGGCGAACCTGGAGATGGACGGGGCCTTGAAGGACCTGGAGAACGCGCAGAAAGAGATGCAGAACGACCCGGCGTTCGGCGTGGAAACGCGTAAACGGATCGAAGAGTCCCGCATCCGGATCGCACAACAGGTGTTCGAGATGAATCGCGAAAGCGATGCCCCACGCCTCACCGTGGTGGAACCTATGAGCCGGGAAGGGGTGGCGCAGGTATCCACCACGCTTCAGCAGCTCAAGGTGAGCGGCCATGTCCTCGATCGCAGCTTGTTGAAGACCATCACCGTGAATGGGGCGCCTGCGGAATTCGATCCCTTGGAGAAGGATCCGCAGTTCTTCGCCGTGGTGCCATGGACCTCGGCTGAGAAGGAGATCGTGGTGCAGGCCATTGATGTGTATGATAACTTGACCTCCTCCGTCCTGAAGGTGGAACGTAGCGAGGGCATCGCCCCTGGGATCACCCTCACCGCACCGGCTCTCTCTCCCGATCGGGTGATCACCATCGAGCCCGATCGCGAAAGCGTGTTCGTGGAGGGGAGGGTGAACGATGGGTCTTTGATCCGCAGGATCGCGGTGGACGGCGTGCTGGCCAGCTATGCCCCGGACCAAATGGATCCCGAGTTCAGCATCAAAGTGGATGTGAAGACCAAGGACCGGTTCACCGTTCAAGTGGAGGATCAGTTCGGGAATGCTTCGGAACAGGTGTACGCCATTCAGCGCAAGGTGGCGAGTGCACCATCCGCGAGACCGACCGGGACCTCCACCACCCCATCCACAACGGCCTCTCGTTCAGGGGCCACGTGGGTCATTCACATCGAGAACAGCAACTATCGCAATTTCCCGGCGGTGCAGGCCGATGGCGATGCGGCCAAGATGCAGAAGGCCTTTTCCAACTATGCCATTGCACGCACCATCAACAAGAAGAACCTCTCCAAGGACCAGATGGACCGGTTCTTCAACATTGAACTGCGCGACCTGGTGCGCACCAACAAGGTGGGTACCATCCTGGTGTGGTATTCCGGCCACGGCCGGTCGGTTGGCGGCAAGGCCTACTGGGTGCCCGTGGATGCCCGAAAGGATGACATCTACAGCTACTTCAACTATGGCTCCCTGAAGGCCCAGATGCAGAACTACAGCGAGAGCGTGGACAAGACCGTGGTGGTGTCCGATGCTGCGGGCAACGATGCCTCCTTCTACGAACTGACCCGTTAGACCTTACCGATGCCCATCCTCCGCAGAGGCCACCGCTCCACATGCCGGAGGTCTCCCTTTCATCGTGCTTTCCTCGTGATCATGGCCTTTGCGTCCACGCTGCCAGTGTGCGCACAACGGTACTTCTTCGAGAACATCGGGGTTCAGCAGGGCCTGCCCGCCTCCAAGGTCTACGCCGTGGTGCAAGATGGCTTCGGCATGGTGTGGATCGGCACCGAAGCGGGCCTGGCCAGCTACGATGGGAATACCGTGTACAACCACGGCACGCAGGAAGGGGTGGCGCCAACAGGGGCGCGCACGTTGCTCATCGACAAGGCCGGTCACCTCTGGGCTGGCCACCTGGATGGCGGCATCACCTGCTTCGATGGCAACCGCTTCCGCACCTTCAACCTGGGCAAGGGCATGAACAGTGCCATCACCGGCATGCTCCAGGACGACGATGGTGCATACTGGATCGGTACCGCAGGTCACGGTGTTTTCCGTTTCGCCGGGTTGCCGGAGGAGGGTTCCGAGATCGAGGCCAGCAGGTACCGAGCGGAACAGGGGATCCAGGATGTGCTGATCGATGCCGTACGGCTGGCCGATGGCCGCCTCTGTTTCGTGGAGGACCGTGGTACGATCCGCGTTTGGGAGAAGGAGCGTTTCGTTGAGCTGCACCTTCCCGGATGGCAGGACCTGTTCGTATGCAACACCTTGTTCCAGGATAGCCGTGGGGGTATCTGGGTCGGCACCCGCGGCGGGGGCGCTTTCCGCTTCGCCAATGGTAAGGTGGATCAGTTCTCTCCCGCCAATGGCTTGGCCAGCGGTGCGGTATACTGCTTCGGTGAGGACAACGAAGGGCAGGTGTGGGTGGGCTCCATGGACGGCGGTGTCTCCATGATCTCCGACCAAGGGGTCCGAACCTATCGTAAGTCCAATGGGTTGCACGGCACCTTCGTCCGTTGCATCGAACGCGATCGTGAAGGGAACTTGCTCATCGGCACCAACGATGGCGGCTTGGACATCTTCAAAGGCGATCGGTTCGTGAGCTTCGGCACGGCCGACGGGCTTTCCGACCCGCAGGTGTGGGCCGTTACAGAGGATGATCGTGGCAGGCGATGGTTCGGGACCAATGCAGGCATCGTGATCCTCGGGGATGGACCTGAAGACGACCTCCGTGTCATTTCCGCGCAGCAAGGCATGCTCACCGACAATTTCATCCGGTGCCTGCGCGAAGACGACAAGGGCTTTATGTGGATCGGCACGGACCATGGTGGCTTGTTGCGGTACGACCCGCGCACGGACCAGGTGTCCAACGATGTTGAACTGTCGGCCACCATGGCCGAAGGCAAGATCACCGCCTTGGAGACCGGCCAGTCCGGAGAACTGTGGGTAGGGGGGCTGAATGGCCTGCGACGCTATCTGCCCGGCTCGGGTACACCGCCCACCTTGATCACCGAGGATGAGGGGCTCGTCGGCAACCACGTGGTCGCCATCTTCCGCGATCACCAAGGCACCATCTGGGTCGGCTCCACGGTGAAGGGGATCACCCGGATCGATAATGGCCAGGCCCATGCCGTGGACCTGGGGCGCTCATTCACGGCCACAGCCTTCGTCCAAGACCAGGAAGGCCGCATCTGGGTCGGGACCGAGGGGCAGGGGATCATCGTGCTACAAGACGGAAAAGAGGTGCAACGGTTCACCGAAGCAGAAGGGCTGCTCAGCAACACCATCAAAGCCTTGGGCCACGACCGCCAGGGCCATGTGTGGATCGGCACCAACAAGGGCCTCAACAAGTGGAGACCGAAGAAGGGGGGCTTCATCGCCTTCACCGAACGGGCGGGCTTCACGGGGATCGAGGTCAAACCCAATGCGGTATGGACCACCAAGACCGGCGACCTCTGGTTCGGCACGGCCAATGGCGCTACCCGTGTGGGCAACAAGAAAGGTGAGGAACGATCCATCCCCCCCCTGGTGGCCCTGCGCGGCTGGAAGGTGAACCTGGACGACCGTTCGATGAAGAACACGGACCTGGCACACAACGACCGCAATGTGCGCATCGCCTACGGCAGCGTCTCGCTGAGCGATCCCGGTGCCGTCCGATACATGTACATGCTTCAGGGCTTGGATGACGATTGGCAGCCCATCACCACGGAGACCGATGCCCACTATCCCGCACTGCCACCGGGCCAGTACACCTTCCGGGTGAAGGCCATGGACCATAGTGGCCTTTGGAGCGATCCTCCGGCCGAGTACGAGTTCACCATCCTGCCCCCATGGTACCGCAGCTGGTGGTTCTATTCCGCGCTGGCCTTCGTGATCGGTGTGGGGCTCTTCAGCTACATCAAGGTCCGCGAACGGCAACTGCGTCTGCGCAACGTCGTCCTGGAGCGCAAGGTGCAGGAACGCACGGCCGAGGTGATCGCCCAAAGCAAGGAGATCGAAGGCCAGAAGGTGCGGATCGAGGACCTCCTCCTCAATATCCTACCCAAGGAGATCAGCGAAGAGCTCAAAGAGAAGGGCAAGGCCACCGCACGCCGACACGACGAGGTCACCGTGATGTTCACCGACATGAAGGGTTTCACCAAGGTGGCCGAGCGGATGAGTCCGGAAGAGCTGGTGAGTGAGCTGGACGATTGTTTCATCGGCTTCGACGAGATCATCGGTCGTTATGGGATCGAGAAGATCAAGACCATCGGCGATAGTTATATGAGTGCGTGCGGTGTGCCTAAGGCCGACGCCCATCATGCCGTTCGGGCCGTTGCCGCAGCCTTGGAAGTGCGCGAGCTGATGAATGCCTGGCATCACAAGCATGCGTCGGCCGGCCGCCAGCCCTGGTCGTTGCGGATCGGCCTGCACAGCGGGCCGGTGGTGGCCGGGGTGGTGGGGAAACGCAAGTTCGCCTACGATATCTGGGGCGATGCCGTGAACACCGCCAGTCGTATGGAGAGCAGCGGCGAGCCCGGCGAAGTGAACATCAGCGGGGCCACCCATGCGCTGGTGAAGGACTACTTCGAATGCGATCACCGTGGCCAGGTGGAGGCCAAGAACAAGGGACGGATCGATATGTACTTCGTGCGCCGGTTGAAGCCGGCCTACAGCGCGGACAGTGCCGGTACTAAGCCGAATGCGGCCTTACGAGAACGCCTCGGCATCGTGGCCGAGCAGGTCGCGTAGCTCGGCGATCATCATGGCCGTGGCACCCCACACCACCTCGCCATGCAGGTCGAAATAGGGGACCTCCAGGCTCCGATCGAGCATCCGGATGTACTGCTCACCTCGCTTCAGGATATCGTTGCGCAGTACCAGGTCCAGTGGAACCTCCAGTAGTTTCGCCACCTCCACGGGGTCGGGGTGCCAAGGCTCTACATGGCTGGCGTAGCCCACGAAGGGGGTCACCAGCATGCGGCTCGGAGGGATGTACACCGTGCTGAGGCGGCCCAGGAGCTCGATGTCCGCAGTGCTACCACCGGTCTCCTCGTTGAATTCGCGCAAGGCCGTGTGGGACAGGTCACGGTCGTCCGGCTCCTGCTTGCCGCCTGGGAACGACACCTGGCCACTGTGGACACCATCGTAGGTGGGCCGCACCATCAGCAGCAGGTGCAAGGCGCTGCCTTTCGGATACAACAGGGCAAGCACCGCGCTCTGGCGCGCGGTGGGGTCCTGCCGGAGCGCTTGTTCAAGGCCGGGCCGCCGGTAGCCGCTCATCTCCAGGAAACGGTCATGCCCTGGCAATGGCCCCTTCAAACGCTCACGCAGGTGATCCACCACGTTCATGGCTGCGTGGCCTGCGGCGGCGGGAGCGATCGCAAAAGCTTCTTCGCTTCACTTCGGTAGGTGTGCGCCCGGCCTTCTGCTATGCGCTGTGCTCCCTTGCGGGCGCGTTCGATCTGCCCGCCGCACGTCCAACACACCACCCGGTACCATTCGATCTGGTCGTCGAAGTGTAGGATGTCGGCACGGTCCAGATGGTCCAACTGCAGCTCCGCCTTGTCCGGATCACCCAGTGCCAAGTACGTACATGCCAGGTACATATAGCCTGTGAGGTCGGCGCGCTGAACCTTCAAGTACTTGCTGATGCTGTCGCGCGCTCCCGCGTACTCACCTGCAGCATAGAGCGCCATGCCATCCAGGTAGGTGGCGTTCAAAGCGGTGCGTGTCCGGTCGGAGATCATGTCGGGGTAAGGCTCGAAGGTCTGCGAGCACAGTTCTTCTTTTCCAGTACCGCCGCATGCGACGAGCAATGATCCCAGCCACAAAGGCCCCAGCCAACGCACCATGCCACAAAGGTACCCTTATCCCGATGTGCGACCGTGTATCATTCGCCCGGTAGCATGGGACAGGTCCAGCCTGCAATTCACTTCAGCGAGATACCGTGTCTTTCGGAGGTCAATGCCGTAAGGGGCGAGGCGTGGACATGGCAATGCCACGACCTATCCCCAGCGCACAGACCGACGCCTCTTGCGTTTCGCCGATCGGCCCAAGGCGACCCCGCCACGGCCTCCGCGCTCGCTGTGTTTCGGCGGACCAGGGGGAGCGAGCCTCAACGTTGAGCCCGCCTCCAAGGCAACAGGATCGCGCGGCCGATGATATGGTCGGCAGGCACGAAGCCCCAGTACCGTGAGTCGGCACTGTTGTGGCGGCTGTCGCCCAATACGAAGTAGTGGTCCTGTTCCACCACATAGTGCTCCAGCGGCCGGCCATCGATCCGAAGCTCGCTGCGGTCCACCCCAAGCACGTGCCCCTCATAGTGGCTGATCAACCGATCGTAGAGCGGTAGGTTGTCCACGGTGATCCGCAGCGTATCGCCCTGCCGAGGCACCACGATCGGGCCATAGTCGTCGCCATTCCACGGATAGCGCGGACTGAACGGGAAGATGTGGCGTTGGGGACCTCTGGCCAGCCCCATGGCATCCGCACTGATCACATACGGCAGTTCCTTCACGCGTTCCGCCAGTTCCTTGTTCAGGGGCACTTCCACGAAGGCCCGGCCCGGCTGGCGCAGACCACGGGGCAGTCCGATCTCCCTGAGCAGGCTGTCGGCCTGTTGCGCATTGCGCAACCGTACGAGATAGGCCTGTGTGCCTTGGGGCGCGTTCGGAACCTCCGCGCCGTTCACGAACAACGTGCCGCGCCGAAGCTCCACACGATCGCCCGGCATGCCGGCGATGCGTTTCACCAGCAGGGGGCGTTGCATCATGGGGAGGTCGTCCTTCAGCGGGTCGCGGAACACCACCATGTCGTTGCGCGAAAGACCGGTCCATACCGGCCAGCGCTGGACCACCAGCGGATCGCCAGGCTTCAACGTGGCGAACATGCTGGTGCTCTCCACCACAACCAAGCGGATCACGAACAGGTGCAGCACCAACAACAGGAGCAACGCCAGTAAGAAGGCTTTGACCCATTCATCGCGCCAGAGCCGAACGATCCACCGTACCGGCCGTACTTCGTCACCCGATCCAGCCAGGGCGCTCCGTTCGTTGTCCATCGGTCGGCAGCGGACCAAGGGTCACTTCACCACGGTGAACAGCCGCTTCCAGCGGATGCCCGTGTGCGGGTCCTTGGTGAACCACACCAACACCGCTTTACCCACCACGTGATCGTGCGGTACGAAGCCCCAGAAACGCGAATCCTGCGACCGGTGCCGGTTGTCACCCATCAACCAGTAGTAGTCCTGTTCAAAGGTGTAGCTCAGCGCCGCTTGGCCGTCGATGAGGATCTCGCCGCCGCGCACTTCGAGGTCGTGCCCTTCGTACACGCGGATCACCCGTTCGTACAGCGGCAGCACGTGTTCGTTCAGCGCCACGGTAACGCCCTTCTTCGGAATGAAGAGGGGGCCGAAGTTGTCCTCCGTCCAATCATAGGCCGGATGATTCGGGAAGTAGGGTAGGCGGGCGTAGTCGTTGTGGTAGCCGCGGGGATGGTCCTGCTGGGTCATGCTCACCACATTGTCGAAGCCCTTCATCTTCTCCGCAGCGGCGGCGGTGAGCGGGATCGATGTACCGCCCGTCTCACTGGGCCCGATGTCCTCCGGACTGATGTCCAAGAGGTCCTTCAACCGTTTCTCGTTGAACTTGGAACGAAGTACGAAGTCGTAGGCGAGTTGACCATCCGTGGGCAACGGTTGTGCCTGGCCATTCACGTGCACCACGCCATGCCGTACCTCCAACGTGTCACCGGCGATGGCCACACAGCGCTTGATATAGTTCTCCTTCTTGTCCAGCGGCCTTACGAGGATACCTCCCGTAGGTACTTGGCGCACCTGCCCATCCACCATGTTCATCATGCGGAACTTGGGGTCGTGGATCTTCTTGCGGCCGTAGTTCCGCACCAACTGATAGTAGCTCTGGTTCTGGAAGTTGGCCACCACGGTATCGCCCTCCGGGAAGTTGAACACCACGGCATCGCCACGTTCCGGCGATCCGAAACCGGGCAGTCGGCGGTAGGGCTGGCTGAACCAATCCACGAAGGAGGGCGTGCTGGCGGTGCCCGGCATGGTGTGGTGCGTGAAGGGGAAGGTCACCGGGGTCATGGGCATCCGTGGGCCATAGCTCAGCTTGCTCACGAACAGGTAGTCGCCCACCAACAGGCTTTTCTCCATGGAGGGCGTGGGAATGGTGAAGGCCTCGAAGGTGAAGGTGCGGAACACCGTGGCCACGATCACCGCGAAAAGGATGGCATCGCCCCATTGGCCCAGCAGCCCGCGCTTGCGTTCGGCCACAGGGATCGGCCCCACGTAGGAGGCCGTGGAGAAGATGGTCTCCGGCACTTTCCACCACGGCAGCAGGGTCATCAGGATGTGCTCCTTGAGGTCCCGGCGTCCCAGCACGATGCTGATGTTCACGTTCATGATGATGAACATCAACAAGTTCACTCCGGGCACCAAGAACAGGAAGATCCACCACCACGGCTTGCCCGTGATCTTCAGCCATACGAAGAGGTTATAGCCCGGCACGAAGCCTGCCCACGCAGGTTGACCCGCCTTCTGGAACAGTTTCCAAAGGCTGGCGAAGAGCACGATGAAGTAGGCGAACAGGAAGAGGTAGGGGATCATGGCTGCGGTCTACGGATGGCGAAGGTGCGAACTACCGGGGAAGTGGGGGGTGGGGGGATCGTGAAATGCTGTGAACTCGGGGATGAGCGGCCAATGGTGGGAATGGACGGTCAGCCACGCAGTACATCGTCCATGGTGAACAGGCCGGTACGCCCGCCCGCCGTGGGGTTCTTCAGCCATTCGGCGGCAACTACCGCTCCCGTGGCGAAGCCCTGCCGCCCGAAGGCCTCGTGGGTGATGGTGATGCGGTCCTCGGAGCTTTGCCAGCTGATGCGGTGCGTGCCGGGCACTTCGCCGGTGCGCGTGCTGTGGATGGGCAGCGGTCCCGGTGTGGAGGGTGGCGCGGTGGGGTCCAGTGCCCAGCCGGTGTAGCGCTGGCTGGCAAGGTCGATGTCGCGGGCCAGCGTGATCGCCGTGCCGCTGGGCGCGTCCAGCTTGTGGATGTGGTGGATCTCGTCCAAGCGCGCGGTGTAGGCGGTCTGCGGGTCCATCAGTTGCGTCAGGTACTTGTTCAACCGGAAGAAGAGGTTGACGCCGATGCTGAAGTTGCTGGCCCACAGCAGTGCGCCCTGGTGCTCGTCCACCAAGCCCCGCACCTCACTCAGCCGGTCGTACCAACCGGTGGTCCCCACCACCACCGGTACGCTGTTCGCCAGGCACAGCCGCATGTTCGCCACGGCATGCTCCGGCCTGCTGAACTCGATGGCCACGTCGCAACCCGTTGGGGGGCTGCCCGCGTTCTTCGAATCAACGGAGAGGCCGATGGTGTGCCCTCGTTCCAAGGCTACGGCTTCGATGGCCTTCCCCATACGGCCCGATCCATAGAGTGCGATACGCATGTGTGTGGTGCTGTGCGCGACGAAGGTAGGGCGCACCTGGCGGGCTCATCGCCAGGCCACGCACAGGCTCAGCCCCGGCGCGCGCTGGGCGGCCAGGTCGAAGGCCGGTCGCACATCCAGCGAGAGGTCGCGCCCCACGTCGAACCGCACGAAGTTGGCGTCGACACTGGCATCCACGATGTTGAGGAGGTACACCAGCCCCGTGGCGATGTAGCTCATGTCCCGCCATTTGCGGTAGGTGTCCGTCACATCCAACAGCTGGGCGGCGCTGTGCCGTCCTTCGAATTCGTCCACCGTGGTGGGGTCCCCATCCGTCAGGGCGATGTACGCATCCTTGTACCGCCGGTGTTCCTTGCCGTTGCGCTGTACGAAGTAGAGACAGGTGCCCAAGCCCGCCCATGCGATGGGCGCTTTCCAATACTTGCGGTTGTAGATCTGCCCCGCACCGGGCAGCACCGCGCTATAGAGCGTGGCTCTTTTCGGCGAATGCCGTTGCCGCCAGTCGAGCGTATCGGACCGATGCGGGTCCGCCGCGTTGGGCTCGATCATTTCGCCGCCGTTCACGATCAACGGGTCGGCCACCGCTGCACTGTCCACCACCGGCGTGGTGGGGATCACGTCCACTTGGGCATGGGCCGATACCCATGTTCCGAGCACGACCAGGACGAGGAGGAAGCGTGGCACGGCACAAAGGTCGTACTTCGATCAGGACCGGGGTACCTGGCCGCCAGCGGCCGGTTGATCCAACGTCCAGCGGTACCGGTGGATCTTCAGCGCATGGCGAAGCCCCGTTTTGGAGGTCTTGAGGTCATCTATGTCGACCTCTTGAACACCGGATGACGCATCGTGGAACTTCAGCACGGTGCGGGAGCTCTTTCCGCTTCCGATCGTGATGACCTGCTCGTCCCAGAGATCCCCCCAGGCGAACGCACCCTTCCTTGCAAGGGTGATGCCCTCCCTACTGATGGTGATCCGGGGGCTCCGGTCCCGCAGCTTTCGCGCGGCATCGAACGTCAGCCAAGCCCCCACGGCGATCACCAAGAACGCGCTCCATGGGGGGGCATCGGTACCGCGTACCATGTAGGTGCCGAAGCCGAGCAGGGGAAGCCCCATGATCAGCAGGACCACGTGATACACGGTCGAGTAGGGGATGCAGGTCCGGTCCGGGATCGCGGGATCGTCCCGGACCTCATCGTCCACTTCCATACGGAAGGCCAGCTGTTGCAGCATCTCGCGTTGTGCCCGTGTGCGGATCTCCGTGCGCCCGAACCAGCTGCTTTCGGCCCAGATCAACTTGTCATTCACCGCAAGGTCCATCAGTTCGTTGATGTTCCGCACATGGGTGAACGACCAGATGCGCCAGCGGGTGACGGCCACCGACCACCAGAGCCATGCCACGACCATCCCCGCAGGGAGGCCGACAGCCATGCTCCATACCGGGAGCACCTTCAAGCTGACGAGCAGGATGGTTGCCAACAGGCAGAGCAGGAACAGCCCGATGGAGACGCTCTTCAGCAGCAGGTTCCCCCTGCGCAAGGCCGCTTCAACGGAGACTTTCATGGCAAGCCTGGCTAATCCCGGATCACCGCCAGGATCTTCCGCAATTCATCCTCGCTCTTGAAGGGGATCTCGATCCGGCCTTTGCCTTCGGTGTTGTGTTTCACCACCACGCGGGTGCCGAAGTGCTGCGCCAACAGCTTGCTCAGGTCCTTGTTGGGGCGTACCGGGCTGCCGGAGGCCGCGCCTCGCGGACCTTTCACCGCCGCAGCGCGGGCCAATTCCTCCACTTGCCGCACGCTGAGCTGGCTGGCTACGATGCGCTCGAAGAGCTCCACCTGTTTCGCCGGATCGCCGATGGCGATCAGGGCACGTGCATGGCCCATGCCGATGGTACGTTGCCGCAACCCCAGCTGGATCTCCGGCGGTAGCCGCAACAGGCGCAGGTAGTTCGTTACCGTGGTGCGGTCCTTGCCCACCTTCTCGCTCAGTTGCTCCTGGGTCAGCTTCACCTCGTCCACCAGCCGTTGGAAGCTGATGGCCACCTCGATGGCATCGAGCTCCTCGCGTTGGATGTTCTCCACCAGGGCCATCTCCAACATGGCCTCGTCGTTCGCCACCCGCACATACGCCGGCACTTCCACCAGCCCGGCCAGTTGCGAGGCGCGGAACCGCCGTTCGCCACTGATCAGCTGGTACCGGTCGTAACCGATCTTCCGCAGCGTCACCGGTTGGATCACCCCCAGCTCCTTGATGCTCTGGGCCAGTTCCAGCAGGGCTTCCTCGCTGAAGTGGGTGCGCGGCTGGAACGGATTCGCCTCGATCTGCGCCACGGGTACCATGCCGATGGGGCTGGAGCTGCGCACCGGAAGAGGGCCGCCCCCCGCAACGGGCTGGTCCGTGGAAGGGGAGGAGGTGGTGATGTCCGTGGAGGGGTCCTCCAACAGGGCGCTCAAGCCGCGGCCCAGGCCTTTTTTCTTGGTCATTGCTCAGCTTGTACGGCGATGGTGCGCTCGCTATCGGGAATGCGGGTGAGGCTGTTCTTCTGCAGGATCTCGCGGGCCAGGTTAAGGTAGTTCACCGCGCCCTTGCTCGTGGCATCGTGCATGATGATGGTCTGCCCATGGCTCGGTGCTTCGCCCAGGGCCACGTTGCGGTGGATCACCGTGTCGAACACCAATTGCTGGAAGTGGGTCTTCACCTCTTCCACCACCTGGTTGGCCAAGCGCAGGCGGCTGTCGTACATCGTCAGCAACATGCCCTCGATCACCAGTTCGGGGTTCAGGCGTTGTTGTACGATCTTGATGGTGTTGAGCAGTTTGCCCAAGCCCTCCAATGCGAAGTATTCGCACTGCACCGGTACGATCACGCTGTCGCTGGCCGTGAGGCTGTTCACGGTCACCAGACCCAGGGAGGGTGAGCAGTCGATGATGATGAAGTCGTACTGGTCGCGCACCTGGTCCAGCACTTTCTTCAATTGCTGCTCGCGGTCCGGCATGTCGATCATCTCGATCTCCGCGCCCACCAGGTCGATATGCCCCGGCATGATGTCCATGTTCGGGTTGTCCGTACCCACGATCACATCCGTGGCGGCGGCGTTGTTGATGATGCACTCGTAGATGCTGGCCTTCACCTGGCGCAGGTCGATGCCCACACCACTGGTGGCGTTGGCTTGCGGGTCGGCGTCGACAAGCAGGGTGCGCCGTTCCAGTACGCCCAGGCTGGCGGCCAGGTTGATGGCGGTGGTGGTCTTGCCCACGCCGCCTTTTTGGTTCACGATGGAGATGATCTTGGCCATTGCTCTCTTGGGTGTGTTGTGTCGAAGGCCGAACGCTGTCGGCACCTTTCGGTCATTCTATAAGGTGAGGCTTTCGCCGATGGCCGGGAGATGGAGGGTGATGCCCGCCTTCCCGAAGGTGGCCCGTGCCTTTTCGTGGTCGATCCGGATGGGAGGGAAGCTGTCGTAGTGGATGCCTACCACCGTGGTCACTCCCATCATGCGTGCGGCCTCAACGGCGTCGTCAACGCCCATGGTGAAGGTGTCGCCGATCGGCAGGCACGCGAACTTCAGCTGGTACCGCTGAAGAAGCTGCATGTCCAGGGTCAAGGCGGTGTCGCCAGCGTGGTGGAAGTTCCCCTCCGGCCCCCGCACCACGAAGGCGCCTGCGCTCCCCCCATAGCTGCCATCGGGCAGTTGGCTGCTGTGGATGGCGTTCACATACTTGATCCGCAGGTCGCCGAGGGAAGTGCTGCCTCCAAGGTTCATGTGTACCCCGTTGGTGATCCCTTTGGCCGCATACCACTCCACGATCTCGAAGTTGCTCAACAACCGTGCGCCGGTGCGCTTGAGGATGGCCTCCGCGTCAGCCACATGGTCCCCGTGGCCGTGGGTGAGCAGTACCATGTCCGCCGGGATCGTGCCGATGTCGACCTTGCCCTGTGCTATCGGATTCACGCTGATCGCGGGGTCGAACAGCAGGTGCTTACCTACGGTCTCGATCCCAACACATGACTGGCCGTAGTACGTGAGGCGCATGGTCTTCGAGGCTGTTTCTATCCGTTGGGTCAACGGTTCGCGATGACAAAGAACAGGTGTTCGGGCCCTTCGTTCATGTTCGTAACTCGGCGAGTTTTGAACAAGACGGTGTGACGGCTTTGCTGTATGGTGGTGGCCCTGCGGAGACGGCCCGGTGCTGCTCCCGGTGTCACGTACCGAGGCGGTTTCCGGCATGCCTTCGGCAAAAGCTTAGTTTAGGCCGTTGGCTTGCATGCCGCTCAGTCCCATGACCCTTCGTTCCCACTGCCTTACTCTGATCCTGGTGCTGGCTTCGATCCTCGGCCAAGCACAACCGCATCCATACGGCTGCCACTATTTCCGCCAGACCCCGGGACCACTGCAGTTCACCCAAGCCGCACGGGACCAGATCGAGGAGACCATCGCGCGCAGCGACACCTTCGATATCCTCCACTACGACATCCATCTCGACCTTACCTCCCCGCAGGCCGCAGCGTTCAAGGCGTTCACCACCATCACCTTCACCCCCTTGCTGGCGGATCAACAGCATATCCGGTTCGATCTTTTCCAGCTCACGGTGGATTCCGTGGTCCATGCCGATGGCCCCTTGACCTTCAGCCACGATGGACAGTTCCTCACCGTACAGGCCGATGCACCGTTCACCGTGGGTGGCGAGTACCAGGTCACCGTGCACTACCACGGCACGCCCCATCGCGATCCGGAATGGGGGGGCTTCTATTACGAGGGGGGCTATATCTACAACCTGGGTATCGGTCTGTCCACGATCCCGCCCAACTTCGGCAAGGTGTGGTATCCGTGTTTCGACAGCTTCGTGGAACGGGCCACCTACACGTACCACGTGAAAAGCGCAGGGGGGAGGCGCCTGCACGGCCAAGGCGAGTTGGTTTCAGAAGTTCAGCTGGGGGGCGATACCCTGTTGCGCACCTTCGAACTTTCTCAAGCGGTGCCCACCCATATCAGCGCCGTGGCCGTTTCCACGTACAGGGACAGCAATTTCGTGCACTTGGGGGCCAACGGTGAGGTGCCCGTACGCCTCACCGCGCGGCCCTCACAAATGGCGGGCCTGCTGTCCAAGTTCGGCGATATCGGCTCGGCCATCGATGTGTGCGAACATTGGTACGGCCCGCACATGTACGATCGGGTGGGCTACGTGCTCACCACCGATGGGGCGCTGGAGATCCCCACCAACATCGCCTATCCGGACTTCATGACCGGCCAAAGCGTGTTGGAGAACCGGGCCTTGTTCACCCACGAGCTGGGTCACCACTGGTGGGGCGATCACATCACTCCGCACGTGCATAACGACATGTGGCTGAAGGAGGGCCCTGCCGAATACAGCGGGCACCTGATCGAAGAGTGGATCGGCGGTCGCACCCCGTTCATCAAGGCCGTGAAGGACAACCACAACTTCATCCTGCGCCAAGCGCACCGCGACGATGATGGTTTCCAGCCGCTTTCGCCCATGCCCGACCCACACATCTATGGCACGCACACCTACAAGAAGGGCGCCTCGGTGATGCACAACCTTCGCGGATACCTGGGCGACGCCCTGTTCCAGCAGGCCCTGCGCGGGGTGCAGGCCGACCATGCCGAGCGCACCATCACCGCGGCCCAGTTCCGCGATGCCCTGGAGGCCCATTCCGGGGTCGATCTCCATCCGTTCTTCGATGCCTGGGTGTTCGCTCCGGGATATTCCGTGTTCGAGGTGCGGCAGATGACCGTTTCCCCCAATGGGGGCGCCTGGACCGCCGACCTGGAGATCGGCCAGAAGCTCTACGGCGCCTCGGTCATGCACCAACAGGTACCTCTCGATGTCACCTTCCTGGCCCCGTCCGGGGAGGTGTTCGAGGCCGCCATCACCGCCAGTGGCGAGTTCGACCAAGCCTCCATCGAGGTGCCGTTCAACCCGGCCATGGTGGTGCTCAACCGCGCCATGCGCCTCAACCAAGCGCGCATGGATCACGAGATCACGCTGGTGCCTGGGGTCAACTTCGCCAATCTCCTGCCGTACGTGGAGTTCAGGCTATACGCCAATTCCCTGGTGGATAGTACCCTCGTGCGGGTGGAGCACATCTATGGCGCACCCGACCAACAACCCGTTCAAGCCGGTGTTTCGGCGATCAGCGATGTGCACTACTGGGTGGTGGATGGGCTCTGGCCCGAAGGGACCGACCTGGAAGGCCACATGTACTACCTGGGTGAGAACGCCAACCAGTACGATCACGCCTTGGTCAATGGCGATGAAACGGGCATGGTGCTCCTCTGGCGCCCCACGGCCAACGATACGTGGTCCATTTGCCCCGACCAGGCCATCACCGCAGGGAGTCTCACCAACGGCTCGGGCCTGATCCGGGCCAGGCACATGCGCAAAGGGCAGTACACCTTCGGCAAGGCCGAGGCCATCATCGGCGTGGAGGAACGAGCCGCCGACCAACCGTTCTCGGTGGTACTGGCTCCGGTGCCGGCCAGCTCCGTGCTCGCTGTTTCCGGGCATTTCGATGGCCAGGGCAACATCTGGTGGGATATCATCGGCGCCGATGGGCGCATCGCACAACGTACCACGGGGCCCATCGCGGGTACCTATCGGCAGGAGATCGATGTGCAGCGCCTTGCTCCGGGCATGTACCTGCTGCGTGCTACCCACGAGTTCGGTGGAAGGCTCTTCGAGCAGCGGTTCGAAGTGATCCACTGAGCTGGGGCGATCCAGATCCGACGCCCTTCCGGCCGCTTGCCGCCGGAACGTCCATCGCTTCGGCACCGTGAGGCGCCCGATGAGTGGTCATGTTCTTTCGATGAATTTGAAACCATGTTCGATGGATGGCGTAATAGCGCCACGAATAGGTGTTCCAATACCACCTCAACGAACATGCGTAACCGCATCTGGCTTGTTCTCTCGCTCGCACTTGGTTCCATGGTCCACAAGCAGGCCACCGCACAGTCGCTCGTTTACGACTGGCTGAACATGCCGTGCATGGATAACCTCAACTGCAGCAACGGCTGTTCAGCCTGCAACCTGCCGAGTGTCGTGCCCAGCGGATACTTCGGCACCGGCGTGCAGTGGGTGGGGGTCGATGTTTGCCCACATCCCGTAACCGTGGCGGACAACGCGGTGTCCACTTCGGCATGGCCCATCGCGCCACAACCGGGGGCTTATGTGGGCGTTTCCATCGCCACCCTGAGCGATATCCGGATCGACAGCATCGTCATTCGCCATCGCCGTTCCATGGATGGCCCTCAGCGCTTGAAGGTGCAGTTCAGCAACGATGTGATGCAGGTGCCGGTGTTGATCGGCGATGTGGATGTACCCGATGTGTTCGAGGAATCGGTGTTCACCGACCTGGGTTGCCTGAACCCTACACCCGGGAACGATTACAACGGCTTCGTACTTCGCTTCCAGGCCTATCAAGGCGGGTCGGGCGAATGGCAGGTGGACGGCATGCGGATCGTGGCCACGCCGTGTGCCGCGCAGGTCGGCATCGCCGAGGACTTCACCCGCACCCTCAACGAACCCTCCCGTCCGTATGTGGATGTGCTGGGCCGTTCCGTCGCGGGCAGGCCGGCCCCGGGCGTGTACATCGGCGCGCGCAAGCGCGTCCACGTCCTCTGATCGCCCCGCTCCTTTGTGTGAGTTGGTCTTAGACCATTTCGCACTAAGGCGTAGGCCGATCCACGCGGTCTCTTTCCGCATGACTTCTCCGTCGTGATCGTTCCGTAGCCCAAGCTATGCAACGACCCCGCCGTATCGTCCGGCGATAAGATCCCTTCGCTTTTTTCTCATGAACGCAGCCGGAACGAGGTTCTTCGAGGTACCCTTTAGGCTGTGCTCCGGGCCCGCGGGTGGTACTGTAGGATATTGCTGCGCAGGTATTCCCGGTCCAAGTGGGTGTAGATCTCGGTGGTGGTGATGCTGGCGTGGCCTAGCATCTCCTGTACGGCCCGCAGGTCGGCACCGCCCTCCACCAGATGTGTGGCGAAGGAATGCCGGAAGGTGTGTGGGCTTACGTTCTTGCGAACCCCCGCCGCGATCGCCGTGCGCTTCACCAGGTCGAAGATGGCCATGCGGCTGAGCGCACCACCACGGGCGTTCAGGAACAGCACGTCCTCTGCCTTGGGGCGGTGGGGTAGGTGTACACGTTCGTGCTCCAGGTAGTGACCGATGAAGTCGATGGCGCTCCTGCTGATCGGGACCAACCGCTCTTTGTCGCCCTTGCCCACCACACGGATGAAGCCTTCGTCGAAGTGTAGCCAGGAACGTCGCAGACCACAGAGCTCACTCACCCGCAGACCGCAGCAATAGAGCACTTCGATCATCGCCTTGTCCCGATGTGCGAGCGGTTTGCTCATATCAATGCTCGCCACCATGCGGTCGATCTCCTCCACCGTGAGGAAGACGGGTAGTTTGCGGGCTTGGCGCGGGCTCTGCAAGAGTTCCGATGGGTCTTCTCCGATCACCTTGTCGCGCAACATGCTGCGGAAGAACACGCGCACCGCGCTCAGGTAACGCGCCTGACTGGTGGCTTTGGCGCCGCTCTTGACCGTGTGGGTCACGAAGGCCTGCAGGTCTTCGAGCCGAAGCTCGTTGGGCGCCAGCGGCGGCTGTAGCGCCTCCGCATAGGCCCGTAGCTTGCCCACATCGCGCAGATACGCCTCTACCGTGCGGTCGCTGAGCGAACGCTCCAGCTTCAGGTGCATGCGCAGGTCCACGAGCGCGCTTTCCCAGGTCACCGTGCGAAGGTGCGGCACCTAAGGGCGAGGGCAGGAGGGGGCGGCCGCTGTTCTGCCAACCAAGCGTTGTTCGCCCGTTGTGCGCAACTTCGCACCATGCGCATCCTCATCCTCAATGGCCCCAACCTGGATCTGCTGGGTACCCGCGAGCCCTCGGTGTACGGCCACCGCTCGTTCAATGAATACCTGGAGGCCCTCCGAGGAGCATTCCCCGCGGTCATCATCGATCATGCCCAAAGCAATTTCGAGGGCGAACTGGTGGGATGGCTCCGCGAAAAGGCCAGTGAGGTCGATGCGTTCGTGGTGAACCCGGCCGGCTATTCCCATACCAGCGTGGCCTTGCGCGATGCCATCGCCGTGGTCGGGAAACCCGTGGTGGAGGTCCACATCAGCAACATCCACGCCCGCGAATCGTTCCGCCAGACCACCATCACCGGCGCGGTGTGCGCAGGCGTCATCTCCGGCTTCGGCCTCGAGGGTTACCGCATGGCCGTGGAGCACCTCCGCCAAACCGCTGCAGGGGGCGCTGGGCGCGCTTGAAGCACCATTGCGGCGCACCGCCCAAGGAGCGGAACCGGGCTATTCCGCCTCACGCTCCGCCTTCTCGATCTCCTTGTCCAGGATCTCGTCGATCTTCTTCTGGGTGATGGCGTCGATCCGGTCGTCGGTCTTGGCCTGTTTCTTCATGAAGCGGAACATGGCGTTCTTGCGGATCTCGTACGCCACGTACACCGTGTAGTCCTTGGTGGTCTCGTTGTACCGGATCTGCTCATCGAATTTGCGCAGGTCGGCCATCTCGGTATTCATCACCTCGCGCACCAGGCTCTGGAATTTATCGGCCACGTCCGAGGTGTTGGTGTTCCCGGTCTCACCCAGGTATTGGTCGGCCACGGCGCGCATGTTCGTTCCCACCTGCCCGGCCAACTGGTTCTTGGCATCCAGGTCGGCCTTGCTACGGGCTATGTTCTGCGCCTGGCTCACGCCCGTGCCCGTGCCCCGGAACCAGGTGCCGTTGCTCTGGTACTTGTTCCCGCTGAAGGGGTGGTCCACCTTCTGGCCTGCCGGGTTCGCTTTCTTGTTGCAGGCGCTGAAACCGCCGATCAGGATCGCGGAAATGGCCAAGGGGGCCAGGAATTGTCGCATGGTGGTCATCTTGCTGATGGACTTTGGTGGTTCACAAAGAAAAGACCGTGCCAGCGGATCCACACCATCGGTCCCAGAAGTTGGATTTCGCCTCGGCGCCATCCCATCTTTCGGAAAGTTCCAACCCCACCATGCGCATCCTCAAGATCCTCCTCATCGTCGGACTCGCCCTGCTGGCCGTGATCTGCCTGCTTGGCTTTACCGGTCCGGACACCTTCCGTTACGAACGGTCCGTTTCCATCGCAGCTCCGCCAGAGACGGTCTACCCCCATGTCGCCAGCCTTGCGGCCATGGACCAATGGAGCCCTTGGAACGCCAAGGACCCGAACATGAAGAAGACCTTGGAAGGTGCCGATGGTGCGGTGGGGGCTACCCAACGCTGGGAAGGGAACGCGGATGTGGGGAAGGGAGAGCAACGCATCGATTCGTTAGTGCCGAATACGCTGGTCCGGACCCACCTGAAGTTCTTCGAGCCCATGGCCTCCGAGAGCGATGCCCTGGTCGAACTCGTTCCGGATGGCACAGGCACCAAGGTCACCTGGGCCATGGTCGGGGAGAACAATTTCATGAGCAAGGTGTTCAGTAAATTCATGGACATCGACGCCATGGTCGGCAAGGACTTCGAGGAAGGCCTCGCCATGCTGAAAGGGCAGGTGGAGACCGCTGAGGCCGCACGCCAGGCCGAGCTCGCCGCCAAGACCTCTGGTGGATATGTGATCGAGACCGTGGATCGCCCGGAACTGGTCTATGTCGGTAAACGGGATAAGAAGGTGAAATGGGCGGATATGGCGGCCTTCTACGGTACCAACTTCGGTGCGGCGGGCGCAGCGGTAGGGACGGCAGGGCTGGAGTTGGCCGGAGCGCCTTCCGGCGTGTTCTGGGCGTGGAACGAGAAGGACCAGACCGCCGATATGATGGCTGCCATGCCGGTGAAGGGTACCAGCGCTACCAAGGTGGAAGGCTTCGAGACCCTGGTGATCCCGCCGAGTAAGATGCTCCTCGTGGCGTACTACGGAGACTACAGCAAGAACATGCCCGCCCACGAGGCCATCGACGCCTACATCACCGCCAAGGGACTAACACACTATGGCCACGTGATCGAGGAGTACGTGACCGATCCTACCGTGGAGAAGGATACCACCAAGTGGCTCACCAACATCTACTACATGGTGAAGTAGGCCCTTGACCTGCCCCTTGCCAAAGCCCCGGAGCGTTTCCCTCCGGGGCTTTTTCGTACCGGATCGTTCACAGTTCCTTCAAAGAACGATCGGTAGGCGCGTGTCCTTGTCCAACCTTCGCCCCACCATGGAACTTGCCGTTGCCCCGTTCCGCCTGCTGTTCAACCATCCGTTCGGTACCGCCCATGGCCTGCGTGATGGGACCGATTCGGTGTTCGTTCGGCTTAGGGTGGATGGCGCCTGTGGGTACGGAGAAGCTACATTGCCGCCCTATATCGGATATTCTCAAGGTGCTGTTATTGATGAACTTAAAGCAATTGAATTAAAGAGTGTATTCAATCTTAGCCAAGGCTCATTTTTAGGCGGCGCAGTGCTGGATCGTCTTAGCCCGCCGACAAGAACGGCACTTACGCTGGCGTATATCGACCTGATATGCAGCGTGAAAGAATTGTCGATCAATAGTTATTTCCAAATGGACGCGAACGGCCCGAGAGCAAGAGCCATGGTTACGCTCGGGCATTCGGACATTGAAGATATTCCACTGAAATTAAGCGAGTTACCCCAGTCCGAAGTGCTCAAGGTGAAGTTGGGGGCAGCCAATGACGTTGCGGTGATGGAAAGGGTTAAGTTGCTGGACAACAGGCCATTATTCCTCGATGCGAACCAGGGCTGGAGGTCGTTGGCGGAGGCCGAGGCCGCGATCCACGCAGCCGGACCGGAGCGTGTCCTTGGCGTGGAACAGCCGTTCCCAAAGGACCGGTGGGACCTGCATAAGGCTTTGAAGGATCGCCTGGGTATACCGGTCTATGGCGACGAGAGTATTCAGGGCCCGGCTGATCTGGAACGTGCACCGGAGGCTTTTGATGGGGTCAATTTGAAGCTGGTGAAATGCGGTGGCTTGGATATCGCCGTGCGAATGGCGGTCCGGGCCAGGGAGCTCGGGCTGAAGGTCATGCTCGGATCCATGAGCGAGAGTTCGTTGGGCAGCGGGGCGATGTTCGCGCTTGCCGATGCCGCCGATCTGCTGGACCTGGATGGACCATGGTTGATCAAGAATGATCCGTTCGAGGGGCTGCGGATGCTGAATGGGCTGCTGGAACGCGTGGATCCATCAGCACCGGGGTTCGGGATCCGGCTGCGGCCCGGACATGGGCTCGTGTTCGCGCCGGTCGGCGGATGATCGATCCAATTTTTGGGCACGGGCGCAGCTCGGTGGTGGACGTGTCCGATCCGGGGAGGTGCGTTGACGGGGACGAGCGCCGGCCACGAACGTGGTGATCGTTTTGCGGCGCTGTTGTGGCTTCTCGATCAACAACTCCTATTGGCACATAATTTATACGGGGGATGATACTAACCCGTTGAGCGCCAACGGGGAGGGGACGCACCGTGCGATCCATACCCCGCAGGCCGGGCGATCGATCCGGATCGATCGCCTGCCGCTCACGGGAAACTCCAAGCGGCCACATTGCAGCGTGACACCACCTTGGTGGCGTTGAACTCACTTGGATACAGCACGTACCCACTTTGCTGAACCGCATACACGCCATAGGTGCCAGCACTTAGCGGGATGCTGTCCCTCACCGCACCTCCATCCATCCATATAGGAGGCCAGCTACTGGGACCGGTAATCGTGACCACATACGGGTTAGTACTGAGATTCCGTATGGTCATCCACCCTTGATTCATGCCCACACATGGATTCTCCTCAACTGTGTCAGGCATGGTTCCCACACATCCATCCGGCGATGCGGAAACTGTTCGATAACGGTAACCGTTCACCCACGGCCCCCATGCACTAACTGTATAGGTGCATGGTGTGCCTGTGGGCGTATTCGCCGGAGCTGGGGCCGTGTTGTCATCCTTTTTACAACCGTGGAGGGTTGCGATGGCCAAAGCGGCCATCAGTACGGACTTCACTATGGGAGCATGGGTAACACTCATCGTTTTTTGGTTTGGTTCTTCAGTTCGTTCCTGAGAGAGCGTACTTCACGCTCGACCTGTTCAATCCTATCCTCTACGTAAGGGCGGTCTCCTACGGAGCGTTTCACAACCTCTCCGCGCTGACTATCGGGGAGTAGCTGGCCCACAGGCTCACCAAGAGCGTGAGCAATGTCCACCAGCGTTCGCACCTGTAGGCTTCCCTCTCGAAACCGGCTGTGAAAGCCTGTTTCGCTGATACCCGCAGCAGTAGCGAGTTCCAGTATGGTCATGCGCTTCTCCTTCAGCATTGACATGATCTTGGACCTAATCGCCTGAAGGACTTCGCTGCTCAGTTCAGTATCCACGGACCACAGTATTCAACAGTGCATGTTGATAGAAACTTCTGATATGAGCATCACGCGACTATTCATACCAGTACCCTTGCAGTATCAAATAACAAACCATGAACGGAACTACCAAACAGACCCCGAAAAAGGTCACGCTGCTGCTGCGGGAGTTGGCCCCCGCCGAGCGGCAGAAGCTGCTTGATAAGCTGGGGGTGGGGCGGGCCACCTACTTCCGCTGGCAGAAGCAACCGGGGGTGATACCCGTGGAGAAGGCGGAGGTGATCCGCGACTTCCTTCAGCAGGCTTACGGCGAGCGCTACGACCTGCTGGACCTGTGGCAACCCGTGAAACGCAAAGCGAAGGCGGCATGATGGCGGCAGTCGTGTTCCTCTGCTTCAGCAGCGGGTTCTGCGGCTGGATGTTCTCAGACTGCTATCGCATGGTGCGGGATCGCCGCGACCGCCTACAGAAGGAGAAGGAAGATGAAGAGCGCCGCAGCCAGCAGAGGCTTCAGGACCGACTATTAGCCATCGAAGCGGAGATCAAACGCCTGTCCTAACCCCGCCTCCCCCACCCACGCGCGTTCCGGTCGCGTGGCCACTGGCGGTAAACACCCCCTCACAACATGGAAGAGAGTGACATGCACCCCTACATCGGCAGACCCATCAACGAACTGTGACCATGGCTACCTACACCAAAGAAGAACTGAAGGGCATACTTGAAAAGCACGGCCAGTGGGTGCGTGGCGAAGAGGGCGGCGTCCGCGCGTACCTCAGTTGCGCGAACCTCAGTGGCGCGAACCTCAGTTGCGCGAACCTCCGTGGCGCGGACCTCAGTTGCGCGTACCTCAGTGGCGCGGACCTCAGTGGCGCGGACCTCCGTGGCGCGGACCTCAGTGGCGCGTACCTCAGTGGCGCGGACCTCAGTGGCGCGTACCTCCGTGGCGCGTACCTCCGTGGCGCGGACCTCAGTGGCGCGTACCTCAGTGGCGCGCACCTCCGTGGCGCGTACCTCCGTGGCGCGTACCTCCGTGGCGCGGTGGACGCATGGGCGCGGACCTCAGTGGCGCGGACCTCCGTAGCGCGGACCTCCGTAGCGCGGACCTCCATGGCGCGTACCTCCGTGGCGCGGACCTCCGTGGCGCGGACCTCCGTAGCGCGGACCTCAGTGGCGCGGACCTCAGTGGCGCGGTGGACGCATGGGCGCAGGTCGCGTTCCACGGCCACGGCGAATGCGGCCGCATGCTCACCGCCTATGCCATGAAGACGGGCGAGGCACCGGTATACCAATGCGGGTGCTTCAGCGGATCGCTGGACGAGCTGAAGGACTACATCGCGAAAGGATCGGAAGCGTGGAAGCCATCGCGCACACGAGCGATGGAAATAGTGACAGAACTCCTCAACATCCAACGGTACGGATACTGCCACACATGACCTTCAAGGAACTGAACACCGCCCTCACCTCCAGAGCAGAACAACTCTGTGCCCTGCTACTCCCCGGTGGCCGTCGCGAAGGCCGCGAATGGGTCTCCGGAAGCACCGATGGCGAGAAAGGCCGCAGCATGAAGGTGGTACTGGAAGGTGCCAAGGCCGGGAAGTGGAAGGACTTCGCCAGCGATGAAGGCGGCGACCTGCTGAAGCTCATCGAACTGAACCGGAACACCGATGCGAAGGGAGCCGCCGACTTCGCGCGGGACTTCCTCGGCCTACCGCCGTGGGAGCCGGACAAGAGCGCACCGCCACCCTTCGACCCGCTGGCCATGCGGTTCCGTAGCACCACGGGCACCGCCTACTGGACCTATCGCGACCGCGCCGGGGCCGTGCTATGCCACGCCGTGCGCTTCCAGTTCGAGGATGGGAAGAAGGACGTGATCCCCATGCGCCTGCTCGATGGCCGATGGCAGTGGAAGGGGTATGCGGCACCGCTTCAGCCACCCATCTACGGCATGGACCGCCTCGCAGCGCGGCCCGATGCGCCCGTGCTGATCGTGGAAGGTGAAAAGACCGCCGATGCCGCCGCCAAGCTGTTCCCCGGCCACGTGTGCATCACATGGCTGGGCGGTTGCAAGGCCGTGAAGAAAGTGGACTGGCAACCCGTGGAAGGCCGCAAGGTGGCGCTGTGGCCCGATGCCGATGATCCCGGCCGCAAGGCCATGGCCTACCTGCACCAGCGGTTGGCCGGTGCCGTGCTGGTGAGCACCACCGACCTGCCCGATGGCTGGGACCTTGCCGACCCGCCACCCGAAGGCTTCGATGCGCAAGGCCGCTTGGATGGCGCGGCGCAAGCCGCCGAAGTGCGGGCCGCCAAGCTCGCAAAGAAGGAACAGGAGGAAGCCGCCAAGTCGGAGGAAGACAGGTACCACCTGCCGCCGCGATGCGAACTGAGCAAGGTGGAGAGCGACATCCTGAAGTACAAGGTGTTCGAGCATGGTGGTCAGATCTACGCCATGCGGAACAAGTGGGCCACGGAAGTGAGCAACTGCACCGTGTCCATCCATCGCCATGTGCGTACCAAAGAGGGCGCGATCAGCCTTGTAACGCTGGATAACGGCGATGCAGCCGACCGCATGACGCTGGACGTTCCTTTCGACGTGTTCGCCACCAGCCTATCGTTCACCAAGTGGCTCGGCAACCAAGGGAACTTCCAGTGGTGGGGCACGGACTTGGATTTCACCGGCTACAAGCGCATGCAGATGGACCGCATGAGGAAGTGCCAGCTTGTCACGGAATTGGGCACACAGCCCAGCGGGCTGTTCGTGTTCAATAACGCCGCCGTTGGCGAGGGCATTCACACCATCGACAACGACGGGTGTTTCGAGCACAACGCGCAGTGGTACTATGTGCAGAGCGCCAGCGCATCGTACGCCCAAGACAACGGGCTTTTCCAGTTGCAGAAGATGGTTCGCTTCAGCGAAAGCCACATCGACTTCGATACATGGAGCAGGCAGATGATGCGTGTGTTCAAGGAGAAGGCGATGATGGCGCAGGCGTTCACGCTGGCCAGCGCCTTCAGCGACCACGTGTTCAATATTCTCAATGGCTTCCCCTTCATGTTCTACTATGGGTCGCAGGGTGGAGAGGGGAAGGACAAGCTCATCAAGGCGTGTCAGGCCGTGACAGGCCAACCACAGCCGGAGATATTCCTGACCGGCCCCAACACCGACAAGGGCCTCATCAAGATGTTCGCCGAGTTCACCAACATCATCCTGAACCTCGCGGAGTACCGCAAGGGCGTGAAAAAGGACATGGACGAACTGCTGAAGAGCCTGTGGGGGCGCATCGGCTACCGGCTGGCCGCCATGCGTGGAAAGAAGACGGAGACCATCGGCATCCATTGCACCGCCATGGTGAGCGGCAACCACATGCCCAGCGACCAAGCCCTCATGCGGCGCATGGTGCTTGAAGTGTTCGAGCGGGCACAGCACACCGATGAGGACGTGGCCGAGTTCCAACGCTTGGAGGAATGGCAGCGCACGGGATACAGCAACATCTTCCACGAGTTCTACCGGCACCGCGACAGCTTCCGAGCCAACTGGTACGAACAGCACTACAAGCCCAGCCGGGGCGTGATGCTGGAGGCCATGGGCGATACCAAGGTGGACAGCGCCATCCTGATGAACATGCAGGTACTCCACAGCACGGTCACGTTCTTCCACGAAGTGGGCCTGCCATTGGCCTTCTCCGCCGATGAACTGGCCGCGCACATGGCGCAGGCCATGACCGTTCAGCTTGGCATGCGCAGTGAAGGAAGCGAGGTGAGCCGGTTCTGGACCTGCTTCGTATGGGCCGCCACGCGCGGCATACTGGTGCAGGACAGGGACTACAAGATCATGGGCAACACCATCACCTTCTACTGGGGTTACGTCTATGCCGCCTACGCCGAAGCCCACAGCAAGGTGTTCGGCGAACGCGCCGAAGGCACCAACGACATGCGGGCCAAGCTCACGCGCCATCCGTGCTTCATGGAAGCGCCGAAGGGGGTACGCATCGGTAAGACCAACAGCAGCGCCATCACGTGCGACATGGACAAGAGCGGCACCAACCTGAAGGCATTGCTGCACCCCACGCTGCAACATTTCGAGATGGACACGCTTCCATACTGAGAAAAGTGAAAAGTGACATCCAACATTTCCAACAATACACTAACTAACTGTACTTCAATGAATTACCTGTTGGAAGCACCGTTGGAAGTTGTTGGAAACGTTGGAAACGGCATGGGCCTACCCGAAACCGTTGCTACCCTCCCTGTTGGAAGTCTGTTTCCAACACTTCCAACAAGGTTCCAACACGGAAACCCGCATCAATGCTGGATTGTTGGAATGTTGGAGATGTTGGACACCACTTTCACTTTTTTGGACCGATGACCTCCCGCTCTCCGCGCATCATCGGCTACCTCAACTCCTTCCGAGAGGATATGGCGGTGTGCCTCACCGACTTACACCGCCAGCAGGTGGCCCGCATCTACCGGCACGAACGGTGGATGCACAACTGGACCGCCCACTACGACCACGCCACCTACACCCCCTTCGCCATGCGCCGCGAGCGCTACACCCGCCTGCTGGAGTTCGCTTTCCCGGATGGCACCCACCCGGAGGTGCGCCGATCCATTGAACAACGCCACACATCATGCACACCTACGAAATAGGCCCACACACCCTGTACGCGGTGTACGCCGTATGCGCCACCCTGTGCTGGGTGGCCGCCACTTCCATGCTCGGCAACCTCTTCAGGGGGCGGAAGTGGAAGTGACAGTGCTTTGCTTGAGCGATGCACGGCCCGCCGGGGCTGTTGGCGTTCATCGCTCGCACCGCTTCGCTTGTGCTTCGCTTCGCTTGTGCTTTGCAAGCGCTCAACCAAGCGTTCAAGCAAAGCACTCCCTACCATGCTCGTACACATCGAATACCCCACACAGGAGAAGGAGGTACAGGACCAGCTCGAAGCGGCCGTAGCCGCCGCCAAGCCGGCCGATGCCGACCCCAACGGCCTGCTGCGCATCGTGGTGCGCGGGCTGGTGTTCATCGGCAAGCTGTTCATCGCTTCGCGCCACCGCCGTTTCGTGGTGGAGCGCTGCGAGAAGGCGGAGAGCGCTTCCAAGCAAAGCGAAGCGGTAAGCAAGCAAGCGCAAGCGGTAAGCAAGCAAGCGCAAGCGGTACCCGCCAAAGCTGCCACACCAGCCCCGGCCAAGAAGGCCACCAAGCGCTCCGCTTCCAAGCAAGCGAAGCCGAGCAAAGCGAAGCGCTCCAAGTAAGAAACCCTCGAAACGGGGTAGTTAAGCTACCCCGCCCAAGCCGGAGATGGGCACCGGCAACCCTGCGGGGTGGAGCAGATGGTAGCTCGCTTGGCTCATACCCAAGAGGTCGCTGGTTCAAGTCCAGCCCCCGCAACAAAACGCTTCGCTTGCATGTCAAGCAAAGCGCTCCAAGCACAAGCATGAAGCGCACCCGCCTCCTACCGCCGTACAAGCCCGACGGAAGCACAACATTCCCGGCGCGGCAGAAACGGGGCTGCTACCTCATCTACCGCAAGCGCTTGATAGGGGAGCCGCAGCTACGGTATGTCGGCTTCAGCGGTGTAGACGTGTACAAAGCGCTGTACCGCCACTTCGAGGTGTGGAACGACCGCCAAGCGGACCGTGGTGAGCGCTCCGAGCGCTCCACCTTCGACCGCAGCAGGCATGTGGTGCGCGTGGTGTACACCCGCACCAAGGCCGAAGCGGTCCAGCTTGAGCAAGCGCTTATCCTCAAGCACCAGCCGCCGGACAACCCCGACAAGCTGGAACTGTACACGCTCACCAAGGCGGGGCGGGCCATGGTGGCAGCCGCCGACACCGCACCGTGGGTGGAGGACGTGACCGCTCCATTCTGATGAACAAGCGCTTGACATACACCGACCTGAGCAAGCCAGTGGACACCATGCCGCTGCGGGTGGACGTGCTCATGATCCGCATCCGCCCCACGGACAACGAATGGGTGAAGGAGGCACAGCAGAGCGTACACGATCAGTGCTACCCTCACCTCGGCCTCCTCGAACTGGAGAACGAGAGCCGCGAACTGAGCATCGGAGCCGCTTGGAACGCGCTCGTTCAGGCCAGCGAAGCCGACTTGGTGTTGATGATGGGCGACGACGACGCCATTACGCCCGACCTCGTGAGCTGCATGGTGGATGGGTATCGCGCCATGCGCCGGAAAGCCCCTAACCTGATCCGCGTGACCACCAACTGCACCGTCGTGGACAACGAGACCGGCCTTTCGGCCATCGCCAACGGCCTGCACCACACGGGCATGTTTCAGCGGAGGTACCTGCTGGACCATCCCTTTGATGAGGAACTGGCCAAGAACGTGGGCCTGAAGATGGCCAGCGGCATCGACCACAGCCAGCGCCTGTTGGGTGAGCCGATGAGCGTGGGCATCATGCACCACGCTGGCTACCTCTACCGCCAGCATGCCTTCATGGCCAGCGGCAACCCCATCCAACTGCGCCCGCGCACCCATGGCAACGCCTGAGAAACACAACCAACTCCGCGCCCATGGACTGGCCGTGCTGGTGATGGACCACCTGCGCCGCGAGACCAGCCAGCAGCGACAGGTGACGCTTTGGAGCACGAACGCGGCCATTTGCGACACCTACGGCATCAAGGGCAACGCGGCGCGCAACGCACAGTATGCCGCGCTGCGCACCGTGGTGCGCAACTTGGAGAACGCCGGTCTGATCGCCAGCCGGAAGGAATGGCAGGCTGACACGGAGCGTTACATCAAAATACTCTGGCCATGTTCGACAAACTGAAGGGAATGGGCGACATCACCAAGGTGATAACAAGCGCGATGAGCGGCAACTACGGCGCGGTGGCCGAGATGCTCAAGCCGCAGCTCATCGAGCACATGCCGAAGCTGATCGCTGCCGTGGTGGAGGCAGGCGGCGGCGACCCGGCCACCCACGGCGCATGGTTCTGGACCGAAACAAAGGCCGATGGCCGTGCCGCCGTGATGGCCACCATCGCGCGGCGTAACGAATTGGACGAACCCGGCGAGGCCGTGGGCACCTTCGACGTGCTCCAGGTGCTGGAAGGGCTTGACCTCGCACAATTCATGGGCGCATGAGCACCGAGCCGAAACTGCTTCCACCAGGCACCGGTGACACTCCGGGATCCGATGCCCATGGCCACGACACGCCGGGCACCAAGGCCGATGCCGCTGCCGACTTCATCCGGCAGCAGCGCGACAAGCCCAAGCGCGTCTACACGCAGACCGCGCAGCCGCCCCCTCCGAAGCCCGAACCCGGACCCACGCCGCCGCCCACCGGCGATGGCCCCAAGTCCGAACCGGGCAGTGGTGCCCCGGACAACACCGAGAGCGCTCGCGAGTTCATTGAAGCCTACAACACGATGCAGGCCGGAGGCTTCGCGTTGCTGGCCGGGGACATCAGCGCGTTCGGGAAGTTCCTGCTCCCGCGCGATATCAAGGAGCGGGCCGCGCACCACTTGGGCAAGGGCTTGGGCACGATGGGCAGCCCCGAGATCCCTTGGTGGATAGGGCTGCTGCTTGCGCTGGCCATCCCCACCGTGGTGAACTACCAGACGGCCATGGAGCACCGCCGTGCCAAGCGGGAAGGGGAGGAGCCGGAGCGGCGACCGAACGCACCCCGCACAGCTCGCCCCGCACAGCCCGGCGGTGGTACACCGGCTCCGGCCGTCACCGTGCTGGACCGCAACGGCGCACCCATCCGCCCCGTGACGCGCCGGTCGGTCACGCCCCCAGCTGTGACACCCTGCCTGCAGTGCGGGCAGCCCACCAAGCGCCGCCGCAAATACTGTTCTCAACGCTGCGCTGGTCTGGCGGTAAGCGCGAAGCGCCGTAACGCTTCCGGCATGCCGGCCAGCCCCGCAGCAACCTCACCCGACCAGCCATGAGCCAAGACTACCGAGACCCCTTCTACCTGATCGTGGTGGGCCGCCCACGCTGCGGCAAAAGCACGTGGACCCGCAGGCAGATCCTGGAGGGCCGCAACGCCGACCCGCGCACCTTGGTGGTGCCAGCCAACAGAACCGACGCCAGCACGACATGGCCCGGCCTGCCTGAGCTGTCCGTGAAGGGTGAACACCTGCCCGATGAACTCGACAGCGGCAAGAAGCAACTCGTGATCGCCGCGCCGGACATGCTCACCTTCTCCCGGCCGAGCCTGCTGCACGTGACGGAAGACACGCGCCGCTTCGAGGCCGTGTACCACGTGGACCGGGGCATGCGCAACGGTACGCTGGTGCTCGACGACATGAAGAACTACATCAAGAGCAACGCGGAATTGCCGAGCCGCGTGGCCACCATGTTCCGCAGCCGTGGGCACCTGATGCTGGACATCGTGTGCATCGTTCACAGTTTCGACGAGATCAACCGGCAACTCCTCACGTGGGGGCCGAAGCTGGTTGTATTCGCCACCGATCTGCCACCCGGCGATGCGGCCCGCGAGAAAATCCGCAACATCGACGAGCTGGACCGCATGATCACCCGCGTGAACCGCATCGCCAACACCACAGACCCGCACTACCATGAGTTCTTCGACCTGCAAGCCATCGGGGAGTGAGGTGCCACACGCTGGCCACCCACTCACCGCCCACCTCTCCGTGACCGAACTGTACATCGTGCTGGGGTACGCATGGTACATGGGGGCCACCAACACGGGGCAGGTAATGGCCGCCCACAACCGCATTGCACAAGCCGCCAAGAGCGCACTGCGCGAAGCCGGTGAGCCTGACCAGCGCATCTATGAGAAGTTGCAGGGCATCATGAACGAGATGGGCGTGGAGCCTTCGGCGTAAACTCGTACGTATCCAAGCACGTATCTTTGAGGGCATGAAGACGAAGCTCACCCTCTCCGTGAACCGCACCACGCTGGTCAAGGCCCGCCGCAAGCTCCAGCGGAAGGGGCGCAGCATAAGCGCCGAAGTGGATGCCATGCTGGAGCGCATCGCGGCCGAAAAGGAACCCGCCCGCAAAGGGTGGATAGAGCAGTTCGGCGACTTGGAAATACCGTTGGACTTGGAGTTGGCCGAAAGCGACACCCCGGCAGGCAGGCAGCTTCGGAAAACAGCGGCATACCGCAGGCACAAGGCCGCTCAACGCAAGGCGAAGGCATGATACGCGTGATCATTGATACCAACGTGATCCTGGATGCACTGCTTCCGGACGGCGAGCGCCCGCAAGGTGACAGGCGAAGCGCACAGCTCATACTTGATGCCGTATCGCAGCGCACTGTGGTCGGCCTTCTATCCTCGGTGGTGTTCAGCGAGCTGGTGCATGTGGGCAAGCCAAGGCGCACGGATCGGGTGCAGGTGGCCCAATCCTTTGAATACCTGCTGGACATCTGCGAGTGGACGCCGATAACCGCCGATACCTACCGAACAGCGATGGCCAGCAGCTTCGCCGATGTGAACGACGCCGCCATATTCTTCGCGGCAAGCCGACCAGATGCCATTGTTACGCGCGACGGCAAAGACTACCGAGACCATGTGAACGTTCCCGTGTACACGGCCAGCCAGTTCGTGGTCAAGCACCTGAAGTGAGCGCTTGAAGCGCTTCGCTCGCACCGCTTGCATGCAAGCAAAGCGCTTTTGGCACAAGCGTTGCTATACTTGCATCGACTGTTCATCACCCCCTCATGGGTTCTACTCAACAAACGCCGCTGGTCCGGCAGGCTATAAGGCCGAAAGGATCGAAGACCTGCCGACTTACCCTATGGGTGGTGACAGTCAGGGCCAGCGGCACCATGAACCTTTTTCGACATGACTGTTGCCAAAGAGAAAGCGCTTAGCGGGTCGCGCCTGAAGCACCTGCCCCCCACCTTGTTGAAGCAGCTCGATGGGCTGCTGAACGACTGCGACGGCCCGGAACGCCTGGCCGATGACCTGCTCGAAATGTTCGAGCTGATCATGCTCCACAACGACGACATGCTCACCGTCAAGGATCGCTCACACTTCTACTGGCCTTGGCGGTTGATGAAAGCGCTTCGTGAGGCGGCTGCGAAAGTGGAGGAAGTTGAACCCGCAATGAACTGAGCCATGAAGGTCACACCTATTGTCCGCAGCGGCTTGATCGCCCTCGAAGCTGGCCCGTGCGCCTACCCGGGTGACACCCACATGAGCCTGACCGCCGATGAAGCGCTCGCCTACGGCAGGCGCTTGGTGGACATGGCGATAGAGATGAAGCTGAAGCAGGCAACGGCAGTTGCCGAACTGAACCACACCGCAAAAGCGCTTGCAAGCGTCTGGAAGGTGATAGAGGGCACTCACTGAGCCGCTCGCAAGCCATCGGTCGAAGCCCCGCCACCGGCGGGGCTTCGCCATTCCGGGAACCGCCTGCATCCCGCGCTGCGCCTGCAAATCCTGAAGCGCTTACCCGTTCTATCGATCCATTGTGGCGGCGTTCGAGGCGCTTGAACATTGCGGCCTCAAACCCGACAAGAATGGCAACCCTGCAAATGCTCGCAAAGCAACCTTCCACCGTGAAGGAGGCCCGCAACGCCAACGCCGTAAGCACGGTGATCCGCGTGAACAACCAGCCGATCAGCAACAACGGCGCGATCTCCAACCTGCCCGGCCCTTCGGGCATCACGGCACCGCTGAGCAGCATCACCTTCAACCTGGTGAACGCCACCGCCGGTGCGCTCACCTACGTGATCGGCGACCCGACCGGCATGGTGGAGGGTGCCGCCGCTCCGGCTGTGCCATGGACCAAGCCGACCAGCATGGGGTCAGGCGGCTCTGTCGCTGGCATCGTGTCCAGCTTTCAGGCCAGCCCCATCAGCATCAACGGCCTCAACTACATCGTGAGCAACGCGCTGCAGTACGATGAGCTGCCGCAATACCACTTCGCCGACCGGGACAACCGCTACGGCCGTCAGCCGATCAACCTGACCGCCGAGCTGCGCAACTCGCAGTTCATCGCAACGCGCCAGACCTTGCGCTTCGCCCAGCCGTACGGCATGGACGAATTCCACTGCTTCACCCTGCGGGTGATGGCGAACACCACGGTGAGCCTCACCCTGCTGATCGGCGCTAACGCCGCCTGACGCTCACACCGGACCGCCCTCGTGGCCACGGGCCACGAGGGCTAATCCTGCACACATGACACTGAAGACACTGCGCGACCAGTTGGTCAGCGACCCGAATTTCCGGGTGAACTACATCGTGGCGAACAACCCCGGTGCAGTGGAGGACAAGCTCCGCGCCATGGGCTTCTCCATCAGCGGTGTGGATGACATTTGGGAGTCGCTGCGCGAACTGCTGGAACAGCAACGCACCGATGAGCTGGAGGAGGCGCTTACCGTGCCGATCCTCACCGATGATGTCGATGCTGCAGAACTGGCCGTGGTGGCCGACGTGGCGAAAGCCAACCTGCAGGCCGCCGACCCGGATGGCGTGTTGCGCCCGATGAAGAGCATGGTGCAAGGGCCATGGTCAGACGGCCCTATGGGGCCGACGAGCGAAGGGGGCACGAATGGAGGCGGGAGCACAAACGACGGCGGAGGCAGCTTCTGGAACACCCAAGCCGCCAGCGGACTGCTGCAAGGTCTATTCGGCCTCGGCGCTGGCTTCATGAGCAGCCAAGGGCTGTACCAAGTCCCGACCACCAACGAGGCACCCGATCCGAAGCGCGGAAGTGGCCTGAGCACGGTGCTCGTGATCCTCGCCATCCTCGTGTTGCTCGCTGTGGTGGCGTTCATCTTTTGGAAACGCAGCAAGTGACGGGAAATGTTCGGTGGGAATGACGCCATCGGCTTCGGAGCGCTCACGCAGGCCATCGCATGGCGAAGCATGGGCAAGGACTACCACTACAAGAACCAGAAGCTGCAGGAAAAGACCCTCGACGAGCAGAACCAAACCCGCCGTATGGCCATCAGCGCCGCGATCATCATCGCCGTCATCATCGCACTCGCCTTGATCCTACGCCGGAGATCCAAATGAAACGCACCATGATCGCAGCCGCCATCATCACCCCGCTCGTGATCGCCCTTGTGGTGGCCTACTGGATGCGCCGAACTCTCATCCCCATGATCGACAGCACACGATACCTCTGGCCCGTGCCCGGACACACCCGCATCACCTCGCGGTTCGGGCACCGGCATGCACCTACGCAAGGTGCGAGCACCGACCACAATGGCATCGACATCGGAGCGCCAACAGGCGCGGACATCGTATCCCCTTGGGATGGCGTGGTCCGCAGCGTGTTCAGCACTACGGGCGGAGGCAACCAGTTGGTAATCGACCACGCGGACGGCCGCGTGACCGGCTACGCGCACCTCTCGCAAACGCTGGTGCAGGTCGGTGATCGCGTCACCCGTGGGCAGGTCATCGCCAAAGTGGGCGCTACCGGCCGCGTGACCGGGCCACACCTTCACTTCACCCTTCGCCCAAGCCGCGAAGGTGCCCACGTTGACCCTGAAACCCTCTACGCATGAGCAAGAGCGTGAAAACCGCAGCGTTGGGCGGCGCGAAGGCCGCCGTAACGAAGGTCACCGGGCACTGGCTGTTCTGGGTGGTCCTGGCCGTGGTCGTGATCATCATCCTGTGGAAGATGAAGGGGAAGCTCGACACGTGGTGGCGCAACATCAAGGCGCACAACACGGCCGACACGACCGGCCATCAGGTGAACGCACAGGATGTCGCCAAGATCAAACAGCTCGCGCAGGAACTACGCGCCCAACTGCACAACTGGTGGGGCTACGACAGCACCAAACAGGCCGCCGCAGTAAACCAAGCCCTTGGGCTGAACGCTTCCGAGCTGGTGCAACTGGCGAAGGAATACAAGCACATCAACGACGGCACAAGTCTTCTCGAAGACTTGGACAACGAGACCTACAACACCGAAGCCGAGGAGCGGCTTATCGCCCGCCTGAACGAGATAGGTGCGGCCAAGAGCGCGAGGCCAAGGATCGAAACACCGGAACCCGAAGACAGCAGCGCCGAATACGGCATGAACGTGATCAACGAACACTCCTGAACATCATGAACACCGCAAAAACCGCCATCATCGCCATCGTCACCATCGCCATCGGCGCATTCGTGGCCCTGCAAGTGAAGTCGTACATGGATCGCAAGGCTCGCGAGGCCGAGGCCAAGCGCCTTGCCAACGCCGCCGCCGCCCAGCAGGCCGGTGCCGCTGCCGACGAAGTCGCAAACAACGAGTGATCATGGAGCAGACGCAGGAAACCCAGACCGTATTCATCGAGCTTGACCGGCGCGACTTCCGGCGGGTGGCCATCCTCGCCTTCACGGCCTCGTTCGTGGCCTGCCTGCTCGCCCTCCTCATCACAACCCGAACGACCAATGGCTGAACCGACAACCCCAATGCAAGTGCTCGCGCAGCTTCAGGCGAGGCGCGATGAGCTATTGGCCAAGAAAGCGGCCTACCTCAGTGAGGCACAGGCGCAACGCAACCGCGCCGCAGACTGGCAGCGGAAGTATGATTCCACAAAGCCACGGCGGCGAGACGAGAACGACCTGAACATGGTGGCCGACGCGAACAACCAAGCAAGGATCGCGGAAGGCCAAGCAGCGGACGTGCAGAAACAGATAGAGGTGGTGGATGCCCAGATCAAGGACGCCGAGAAGGACATCCAGCAGTACAACGCCGCCTTGGCCGATGCCACCAAGAACGGGCTGACCGGTGCAGCCGCCGAAGTGGCTGCACAAGCCACGGTGGAAGCAGCCAAGAGCAAGGCCATGACCTACAAGATCGTCGGCATCACCGTGGCCGCGCTCGTGCTCATCATCGCGGCCGTGTTCGCATGGCGCAAACTGCGGAAACGCTCCTGACGATGAAGACGCGCACACTCGTCATCACCGGCGTCATTCTCACCATTGTCGTCGTGGCGATGCTCACCGTGCTGAACAAGGCATGGTGGATGAAGCGGCTCCGTGCCCGGCATCAACTGCCGTGGCCAGCCTCGCAGGACGCGGAGAAGTCGAAGGCGGTAAGCCTTCTGACGATCGTGCAGCTCGTACGCACGAACGTGGTGGGTGAGCTGGCGGCGGGAGAGGCGGGGCCGCTCCCAGAAGGCACGACCAGCGCGAAGGACAAGATGTTGAAAGACGCAGGGTTCGCATGGTAGCATGGAAAGGACCACGGGCATGTTCATCGGAGGAGTGGCCGTCGGCCTCGGTATCGCCGGTATCGCTGGCTACCTGCTGTACGCGCGTGTCATGAAGGTCGTACGCGGAGATCAGCCGCTTCCGGGCGACATGGACGCGAAACTGACGCACTTCGGGATCGATATGCTGAGGGAAATGTTGAGCAGGCCGCAATGAACACCAACACGCAACACCTCATTCAGGTCATCACCACGAGTTTGGTGACGGTAGCAGGCAGCTATCTGACGATCACCTCACACATCGACGCGGCGGTCGCCGACAAGGTGCATGAAGCGATCGCGCCGGTGGAATGGCGCGTGACGCAAGCGCGCACGCACACCGACAGTCTGCACCGTGTGCAGGCGCTGGAGATCGACGTGCTCAGGAGGTCGCAGAACCAGAAGCGCAACCGATGAACCCATTCGTTGACCGGTTCACGCCCATACTGGCCACCGATGGTGGATGCCAGCAGGAAGCCTTGAGCGGCACGGCGCGGCTTGGAGTGCTTTTCGACGTACCGTTCAACGCCAATAGCGCGTGGCTGCAGGCCGATGCGGATATTCAGTTCCGTATGGACGGCGACCCAGCCGGAAGTGCAGCGCTCACGCTCACTAAGCTCACGTTCCTGCCTCTCGCCAATCGTGCGATGCTCGACCGCCTCATCCTGACCGGGTCGGCCACGATCGCCGTGCAGTTCGGCGAGGGGGATGTGGGGCCGATCCCTTCGGCACCCATCGTGGCGGATGGCGGTGGTGGCCCCCCCATACCGGGGACCGGCACCGTCACCAGCATCAACGTGGCGGGCGGCGATACGGGTCTGGTGCCTACGGGTGGGCCTGTCACCTCCGCTGGCGTGATCACACTCACAGGGCGAGCACGGGTGGATACGGCGAAGGTCGTACACGTGATGACCTCGGGCAACGATAGCACCGGTCTGCCGTATCGCTTGGATAAGCCGTTCGTGACCTTGGCCGCAGCCGTGGCTGCATCTGCTCCTTACGACACCATCAAGGTCTGGCCTGGCCTCTACCCCAGCACAGAGGTCGGCATCCCTCATGACCTGCACGTGGATCTGCTCAACGCTGTGCTCGCTGGAGATGGCGTCTACGTGCTGAGCACCCAAGGTGCTAACCTGCGTGTGTCAGGCAGTGGCGAAGTCAGGCATACCGGCAATAAATGGGCGCTGTACGCGCCCGGCGGCTCGGTCAACAGTGATGGAGTGCAGTATAGCACTGCAACATCGGGCATGGCGATACATGCCGAATCCGTCACCATGTGCCGGATCAACGGTGACATGGTCGGGGGCCTCCGTGTCTATAGTGCGCAGTTGGTTCAAGTGCAGGCGGCTATCCACGCCAATGAGGCATTGCTGATCGAGGGCGCTCAGCGTCTGATATGCGCCGGATATGTGGTGTCGCCCGGCGGTGCGGGCAATGCCGTCACTGTCGGGGACTGCGTAAGCGCTGACCTGCGGATGAGCGTGGAGGCGCAAGCCGGTGCGGTACGTATAGTCGGCACATCGCATGCATTGATCGTCGGTGATCTATCGAGCACGCTGAGTCACGCGCTGAAAATCGAAAACAGTGACGTGACGATCTACGGCAACTGCACCAGCACGGGCGGCAACGGTGCCGCAAATGGTGTTTGGCTGACCAGCGGGAAGTGTTCCGTCTATGGCAACTGTGCGGCGGTGGCGGCGCTACCGGCGAAAACAGACGGAGGGCACTTGATCCTGCACGGCGATGCACACAGCGAGAGGAGGTGGGGCGTCGGCACGATCAACGGAGGACGGATCGATATGTACGGAACCGCGAGTTGCGACCAGCGTGCAGCGGTGTATGTCGGACCCGGCGGAGAGGTTCATCTCCACGGACGCGCGGTCGCGCCAAACGCTCTCGAAGGAGCGGTCCTGTTGACGCCAACGGGAGCGCTCACCTTGTACGGCGGTGCGTATCTCGACACGCAGAGCACATACAACATGAACGTAGAGGGTGGCGTGGCGGCCACCGTGCGCAACTACGGCGCGGCGGCCAACAAGCCCACCCGGCCTGCTGTTACGGTGGTCGGCGCACCGATTTTGATCGTGCCATGAACACCACGAACGCCCGCAACACACCGATCCTCGGCCCGCTTGGATGTCAGGAAGTGGTAACGCCGGGCACACCCACGCTACTGAGTGATCTGGTAGCCATCCCACACGATGCGTATTCCGCATGGGTGCAGGGGGTAGGTGGCGACATGCTCTTTTCCTTGAACGCATCCACGGCCGGAGCAGCGGGCCTAAGCGCTCAGGATCTACGGTTGTCCACCCCGGCAGCCATTCGGCGATGCGTGATCAAGGCCGGGACCGCCACCGGGATCGTGGTGCAGTTCTATACGGGCAACTCAGGGCTGTAGATCAGGTGATCGCCGGATCATCGCGGCGTTAGGCGCGTCGGTGTAATCGGCACCCCATAGGCGCAGGCTATCGGACAGCTCATTACAGTGGCGCAAAGCGACTTCCCACCTCGCACGATCAACGCCATGTCCTTTATGGCGGTAGATGTCCACGAGGGCGAGCAGAACGGCGCGTAAGTGCGCCAGTGACACGCTGACGTCCTTCCACGCATAGTGGATGTAGTCCGGGCCGCCACGCCGCCGCAATGCGCGGTCCATGGTGTTCTCGGCATCACGGATGGATGAGGTCAACGCGCGTTCGGTGGAAGGCTTCAAGCTATCGAGGTAGTGCCACGCCATGCGCCATGCGGGATAGACTTCCGAGAGCAGCAGGTTGCTGCGGAACAGCACATCGTTCAGGAAGCGTTCGGCGCTGGCGCGGAACTGTTCAGCGTGCCGCGTGGAGTTGAAGTAGCACACGGTGCGATTACCGAGCATGACCGAATACAGGCGATGCTCGGTGATCGGACTGTTCGCATCCACCGGCGGCTGAGCAGATGGGAGCTGGATGGTCTTCATCGGGCGGGGATGTTCAGTGCAAACATGAGGACTGGAATGCGTGGTCGATGCTGTTGGAAGTCCTTGGCCTTCAGGGGTTCAAAAAATCGAACGTGTCACATAATTTATATTATGTAAAGTAGTATAATTCTGTTTCTCAGGCCGTTCTGTACAACATGGCTTTCCGTCCACCTGGTGAATTTGCCCCCTTACCCCCCCTGCTGTGGTCACCACGTGTTGCATCCGATCCAGCTGTTCGCATGCGTTCCTCTACCGCACCAGCGTTCGCTCCTGACCCGCGTTGGCACCGGTCGGCGGTTCTGGCGGATCGGGCCGTTTTGTTCGGTCCGCAGTTCCGGCCCTTCCGCGGCGATCGGCCCCTTTTTCGTGGCATCGAGGCGCTCTGGTGGATCCATAAAAGACATGAGCCGGACCCCTTGGCCCGGCTCCTGTCTTAACGGTCTCCGTTCGGTCCTACTTCCCCAGCAGCGCCTTCATCTTGGCGTATTTCTCCTGGTCGCCGTTCTTGGCGTACAACTTCATCAGCTGCTGTGCGGTCTGCATGTCGTCGGGCTTCAATTCATGTGCCTTCTCGAAGTACGGCACCGCTTTCACATAGATCTCGTCGGCCACGGCTTTGCATTTGGTGTACTCCGTATCGCTCTTGATCTTGTTGCACTTCTCGTACTCGAACGCTGCGCGGTTGTTGTACAACACGCCGATGTTGAAGTAGCTATCGAAGAACTTGGGGTCCAGTTCGATGCTTTTCTTGTAGGCTTCCTCGGCCTTCCCGTACCACTCCAGCATGGCGGCTTCTTCCTTGGCATCCGATGCCTTCTTGTCGTATAGGCTGGCCAGGATGCTCCACAGGACAGCGTTGTTCGGGTCCTTGCTCAGGCCCAGTTTCACGCTTTCCTCGGCCTCGGCGCTACGATCCGCGGCGAGCAGGTAGCTCATTTCGTCCAGGATCAGTTCCTTTTCGTCGGGGAACTTGGTGCGCCCCTCGGCAATGGTGGTGATGGCACCGTTCAGATCATCGCCTTTGCGTTGCAAGCTGGCGATATACCGGTACACCTCGGCCTTGTTGTACCCCGCAGCGATGGCTTCGCGGTACCGGCCGATCGCATGGGCAGCATCTCCCTTCGATTCATACGCGAGCGCCGAATTGAAGATGGCGTTGGTGTCTACCTGCCCGAACGCTTTGGCGATCCGTTCCGAACGCGCGTAGTTGCTGATGGCGGCATCGTAGTTCTTCGCCGTGAAGGCGTCGTTGCCGGTGTTCAGCGAGAGACCTTGCAGAGCGCCGAGTGCACGGATGTTCTCCGTCTTGTAGCTGCCCTTGGTGTCCAACTCGTTGGCTTTCAGGTAGCTATCAACGGCCTTGTCCAATGCGTCGGGGAACTGCCCCTTCAAGGCGGCATCTTGGCCCATGGCGATCATGCGATAGATGTCGCCCCGGTAGCGCCAGGTCTTCTCAGCAGCACCGGTCTTGGCATCCAGAACGGCCGGCTCGATGTATTCCACGGCCTTGACCAGGTTGCCATCCTGGAGGTAGTTATAGGCGCTTACAACATTGGCGTTCTGGGCGTTCAGGTTCAGCCCCAGGTTCAATACTAGGGCACCCGTCAGTACTGTGTGCTTCATGGTTCGTTGTTCGTCGTTCTCCTATGCGTTATCCACTTCCGTGCCACTGTCATCAGAGGCCGCTTCGCCACCTTCGGGCTCACCGTCCGTAGGCGATGCATCTTCCTCCGGAAGTTCTTCTACGTTCAGGTCACTATCCACCTTGGCCACGGCGGCGATCTGGTCGTTCTTGCGCAGCTCGATCAGGCGTACCCCTTGCGTGGCGCGCCCAAGTACCCGCAGTTCGTCGAGGCCCATGCGGATGGTCATGCCACTGCGGTTGATGATCATGAGCTGGTCGCCGTCCTTCACCACCTTGATGGCCACCAGGCTGCCGGTCTTTTCGGTCACCTGGATGGTCTTCACGCCCTTGCCTCCGCGGCTTACCATGCGGTAGGCGTATTCCCATGCGTTGGTCTTCTCGTCCAGTTCCATCAGGGCCGAGCGCTTGCCGTAGCCGTTCTGGCTCACCACCAGCACCTGGCTGGTGCGTAGGTCGTCCTTGTCGATGGTGATCATGCCCACCACCTCGTTGTCGGGGCTTCCGCCTTCCAGGTTCATGCCACGCACGCCACTGGCACTCCGGCCCATGGGGCGCACATCGTCCTCTTCGAAATGCACCGCCCGCCCGTCGCTACTGGCCAGCAGGATGTGGCTCTTGCCGGTGGTCAACTTGGCCTCCAGCAGCTCGTCGCCTTCGCGGATACCCACCGCGATGATGCCGTTGGCGCGCGGCCGGCTGTAGGCCTCCAAGGTGGTCTTCTTGATGATGCCTTTCTTCGTGCACAGCACCACGTAGTGGTTGTTCACATACTCCTCGCTGGTGAGGTCGTCCACGTTGAGGTAGGCCACCACTTTGTCGCCACCTTCGAGCTGTACCAGGTTCTGGATCGCCCGGCCCTTGCTTTGTCGGTTGCCTTCCGGAATATCGAACACCCGCATCCAGAACACCTTGCCGTTCTGGGTGAAGATCAGCAGGTAGTTGTGGTTGGTGGCTACGAAGAGATGCTCCAGGAAGTCCTCGTCGCGCGCCGTGCTGCCTTTGCTGCCCACCCCGCCCCGGCCCTGGGTACGGAATTCGGTGAGGGCCGTGCGTTTGATGTAGCCCAGGTGGCTGATGGTGACCACCACCGCTTCGTCGGCGATGAGGTCTTCCATGCGCATGTCGCCACGGGCCTCGATGATCTGCGTGCGCCGCTTGTCGCCGTATTTCTCTTTGATCTCCAGGGTTTCGTCCTTGATGATCTTGAAGCGTAGTCCCTCGTCCGCCAGCACCTCCTTGAGGTAGGCGATGGTCTTCATCAACTCGGCATGCTCTTCGCGGATCTTGTCACGCTCCAGGCCGGTAAGGCGCTGCAGGCGCATGTCGAGGATGGCGCGGGCCTGGATCTCCGACAGCCCGAACTCCTGCATCAGCCCCTCGCGGGCGATGTCCGGGGTCTGGCTGGCACGGATCAGGGCGATCACCGCATCGAGATGGTCCAGGGCGATCAGCAGACCCTCCAGGATATGGGCGCGCTCCTCGGCCTTGCGCAGGTCGAACTTCGTGCGGCGGATCACCACGTCCATCCGGTGGTCCACGAAATGCTGGATCATGGGCTTAAGGCCCAGCAGCATCGGACGGCCACCCACCAAGGCGATGTTGTTCACGCTGAAGCTGGTCTGCAACGAGCTGAACTTGTAAAGCTGGTTGAGCACCACGGTACCCATGGCTTCCCGCTTCACGTCATAGGCGATCCGGATCCCCGTGCGGTCGCTGTAGTCGTTCACGTCGCTGATGCCCTCGATCCGCTTCTCGTTCACCAGTTCGGCCACACCCTTCACGAGCTGCACGGCTTTGTTGGTCTGGTAGGGGATCTCGGTGCAGACGATCGTTTCGCGTCCGGTCTTGTTGTCCTCTTCGATATGGCAGGCGGCACGGAGCACGATCCGGCCTCGACCGGTCTCGTAGGCTTCTTTGATGCCCGCGGTGCCCAGGATCACCCCGCCCGTGGGGAAGTCGGGGCCTTTGATGTGTTGCATCAGCCCCTCGGTGGTGATGTCCCGATCTTCGATGTAGGCCATGATCCCATCGCATACCTCGCTCAGGTTGTGCGGGGGCATATTGGTGGCCATGCCCACGGCGATGCCGGCGGCACCGTTCACCAGCAACTGCGGGATCCGCGTGGGCATCACGCTGGGCTCCTCCAACGTGTCGTCGAAGTTCGGCCGCATGTCCACCGTCTCCTTGTCCAGGTCGGCCAGCACCTCCTCGGCGATCTTCTTGAAACGGGCCTCGGTGTAACGCATGGCTGCCGGGCTGTCACCGTCCAGGCTGCCGAAGTTCCCCTGGCCGTCCACCAAGGGGTAGCGCAGGCTCCACTCCTGGGCCATGCGCACCATGGCGTCGTACACACTGGCATCGCCGTGCGGGTGGTACTTCCCCAGCACCTCCCCGACGATCCTCGCGCTTTTCTTGTAGGGTCGGTTGCTCAACACCCCCAGGTCCTGCATGCCGAAGAGCACCCGCCGATGCACCGGCTTGAGCCCGTCACGCACGTCCGGGAGTGCCCGGCTCACGATCACCGACATCGAATAATCGATGTAGGCGGTCTTCATCTCGTTCTCGATGTTGATCGGTATGATCTTCTCTCCTTCTGCCATGGCTGTCAGTTCGTCACACTGGCCCGATCCTTGTGGACAGGCCTCCCGAAAAGGGAGCCCGAAGGTACTCCGATCGCACACGACACCCCCCCCTAATTATTCACAAACCGACACTTGCATGTGGATAATTGAAGCACCTTGGAACAAGCCCTCGGCAAGGCCGTTCAATAGCTTGCCCCACCGTGGAGGGATGGCATCAGGTATGAACGGAAAGGGAACCCCACCCCACCAGCGAGCTGGGCTCCCGGCCGAGGCTTCGAAGGCAACGGCCGAACCGCTGCTTTCCGGTGGAGGGCTGTTCGGTCCCCTAACTTCGTACGGTCCCTGCACACTTCGGCCACACGCTCCCCTAAAGCAGAAACCCAACTGAATGGACGCCAAATTCTCACCCCGTGTCCGCGACGTCATCACCTTCTCTCGGGAAGAGGCGTTGCGGCTGGGTCATAACTACATCGGCATCGAGCACATCCTGCTCGGCCTTATCCGCGAAGGCGAGGGCAATGCCATCCGGATCCTCCAACGCCTCGAGGTGGATATCGACGAACTGCGCAAGATGGTGGAGGGGGCCATGGAGCCGGCCAGCGCCATGCGCCCGCCGGACAAGGAGAAGATCACCCTGGTGAAACAGGCCGAGCGCATGCTCAAGATCACCTTCCTCGAGGCCAAGCTCTTCAAGAGCCCGAACATCGATACCGAACACTTGCTGCTGAGCATGCTGAAGGACGAGGATAACCTCGCCACACGCACCCTGCACAAGTTCAGTGTGGATTACGACAGCGTGAAGCACGAGGTGGACGCCATCCTCGCCGCGGGCAGTGAGACCAAAGGGGCATTCAGCGCCAAACCCAAGGCCCAGAGCTCGCAGAGTGCCGACGATGATGATGACGATAGCGGCAGCTTCCAGGGGGGCGGAGGTCCACAGCGCAAGCAAGGCGACAGCAAGAGCAAGACACCCGTGCTGGACAATTTCGGCCGTGATCTGACCAAACTCGCCGAGGACGGCAAGCTCGACCCGATCGTGGGGCGTGAGAAGGAGATCGAGCGCGTGAGCCAGATCCTCTCCCGTCGCAAGAAGAACAACCCCGTGCTCATCGGCGAACCCGGCGTGGGCAAGAGCGCCATCGCCGAAGGCCTGGCCCTGCGCATCATCCAGCGCAAGGTGAGCCGTGTGCTCTTCAACAAGCGCATCGTGGCACTCGATATCGCCTCCCTGGTGGCCGGTACCAAGTACCGCGGCCAGTTCGAAGAGCGCATGAAAGCGGTGATGAACGAGCTGGAGAACAGCCCGGACGTGATCCTCTTCATCGACGAGATCCACACCATCGTGGGGGCGGGCGGCGCCAGCGGAAGCCTCGATGCCAGCAACATGTTCAAGCCCGCCCTCGCGCGCGGCGAGATCCAGTGCATCGGTGCCACCACCCTGGACGAGTACCGGCAGTACATCGAGAAGGATGGCGCCTTGGAACGCCGCTTCCAAAAGGTGTTGGTAGAACCCACCAGCGTGGACGAGACCATCCAGATCCTCAACAACATCAAGGAGAAGTACGAGGATCACCACAACGTGAACTTCACCCCCGATGCCGTGGAGGCCTGCGTGAAGCTCACCAACCGCTACATCACCGACCGCCACCTGCCCGATAAGGCCATCGATGCCCTGGACGAGGCCGGCAGCCGCGTGCACATCAGCAACATCGTGGTGCCCAAGGCCATCCTCGAGGTGGAACAGAAGATCGAGGAGATCAAGGAGGAGAAGAACAAGGTGGTGCGGAGCCAGCGCTACGAAGAGGCCGCCAAACTGCGCGACCGCGAACGCCAATTGCTCGAGGACCTGGACAAGGCCAAGAAAGTCTGGGAGGAGGAAAGCAAGAGCAACCGCACCACGGTGACCGAGGAGAACGTGGCCGAGGTGGTGGCCATGATGAGCGGGATCCCGGTGACGCGCATCGCCGAGAAGGAGAGCGGAAAGCTGCGCCGTATGAAGGAGGAGATGGTGGGCAAGGTGATCGGCCAGGACGAAGCCGTGGCGAAGGTGGTGAAGGCCATCCAACGCAACCGCGCCGGGCTCAAGGACCCCAACCGCCCCATCGGCTCGTTCATCTTCCTGGGCCCCACCGGTGTGGGCAAGACCCAGTTGGCCAAGGAACTCGCCCGTTACCTCTTCGATACCGAGGATGCCCTGATCCGCATCGATATGAGCGAGTACATGGAGAAGTTCTCCGTGAGCCGCTTGATCGGCGCGCCTCCCGGATACGTGGGTTATGAGGAAGGCGGGCAGCTCACCGAAAAAGTGCGCCGTCGCCCCTACTCCATCATCCTACTGGACGAGATCGAGAAGGCGCACCCCGATGTGTTCAACCTATTGCTGCAAGCCCTCGACGATGGCAAGATGACCGACAGCCTCGGCCGTCACATCGACTTCAAGAACGCCATCATCATCATGACCTCCAACATCGGCGCCCGCGACCTGAGCGACTATGGCAAGGGTGTGGGCTTCGGCACCGCAGCCAAAGCCGCCGGACAAGAGGACAGCAACCGGGGCATCATCGAGAAAGCCCTCAAGAAGGCCTTCGCACCGGAGTTCCTCAACCGGATCGATGATATCATCATGTTCAATTCCCTCAAGCGGGAGGACATCCACAAGATCATCGACATCGAGCTGGGGCACCTCTACAGCCGCATTGCCGAACTGGGGTACGACCTTAAGCTGACCGATGAGGCCAAGGACTTCCTCGGCGAGAAGGGCTACGACGAGAAGTTCGGTGCCCGCCCGCTGAAGCGCGCCATCCAGAAGTTCATCGAAGACCCCATGGCCGAGGAGATCATCAACCAAGCCGTGGAGGAAGGAGATAAGATCACCGTGAACCTGAATAAGGAGAAGAACGACCTGGTATTTAAAGTCACCAAGGGCAAGAAGAAGACCTCCAAGGCCGATCCAGGTGCCGATGGCTCCGCACCCGATGGCAAGGAACTGCCCCCGGCTACGGAGTGACCCCTTCCGGATCCAACGCCGAACGGCCCCTCGAAAGAGGGGCCGTTCGGCGTTATGAAGCTGGCCGTCGTCGTGTATGCGGATCGGCCACTGCTGCTGGCCGAAGGTCGCTATGCCGGAACAGAAGCCTTGTTGAACGGGCCCAAGACCCGATCAACGGCGAAGGGATGGCCCACATGGTATGATGGCCCCCGAAATGGCGCGGCTGTTCCTTCACCCACCACACAACACCCCTGCCGCGACCCGCCATGGTGCGCACCGCAGTGGCCTGCTGCCATCGGGTACGGCTCACTGAACCATCCTCACGATCCCCGCATCATGTTCTGGTACTGGCTGATGTGCCCAGGATCGATGATCTGCAGGGTGTTGAAGAGCTTCGTCTTCTCGGTGGGGTCGGCCTGTTTGAAGATCTCCACGATCTCGTTGAACTTGGCGTTGAAGAATACCTGGAGGTTGTAACTGGCGGGCTTGGCCTGGTGTACGCTTTTCAGCTTTTCGATGCTTTGCGCGATGGTCCGCCGGCTGGTGACCACATCCGTGCTCATGTTGTCCATGCCCAGCCGGTGGTAGTTGTACAGCAGGTCGCGGAACGGACGGAATACCGCTTGGACCTGGTTGTCGATGAGCCAATAGCGGTTGCGTTGGTCCTCGTAAGCCTTCCAGCCCGTTTCCGAGGCGTTCTGGGCGTTGTTCACCACCTGTTGCGCCAAGGTGTAGAAGGGCGAACCTCCCGTAGGGCTGAAGGTGTCCGCATCGAGGCCGAGGATGTAGTAGGCGTAGAACCCCAACAGCGAGGAAAGGTTGTTGAGGTGCCGGTCGGGGGTGAACTCGATCTGGGTGTTCTCCAAGAAGTTGAACTGTACCTGGTTGTCCACCAGGTCCAGGATGGGCGTATTGTAATCCGTGCCGTACACCGGGCGGGCGTAGATCACCTGCAGGTTACCCTCGAAGCGATCCGGGGCCGGTTGGCTGGTGATGGTGAGCAGCAGGTTGATGTCGATGCGCTCGGCCGGGGCGTAGTTCAGGTTGGTGAACCGGCGGTTCTGGTAGAATTCCTTGATGGCCGTTTCCAGCGATTGGAACACCCGGGGCTGCGCCGTGGCGATCTGCGGCGCGATCACGCTGGCCTGGCAGTTGAACTCCTGCGCATGCGATGGGGCGGAGACGAACAGGAACAAGGACAGGAGCGCAGGAAGGCGATGGCGCATGGGGATCAGAGCAGGGTTTCTATGCGGTCCAAGATAGCGCGGGCCACTTCCACCTTGGACATCAACGCAAGGGGCTCGCTTTTGGTCTCTCGTCCGATCAGGGTGACCTTATTGGTGTCGTGCCCAAAGCCCGCACCGGGGTCTTGCAGGGTGTTGAGCACGATGAGGTCGAGGTTCTTGTGTTGCAGTTTGCCTTGGGCGTGGGCCTCGCCATCCGTTGTTTCCAACGCGAAGCCCACCAGCCGTTGGTGCGCTGGCTTGTGGGCGCCCAGGTACGCCAGGATATCCTCGGTGGGCTCCAGTTCCACCTGGAGCTGGGCTTCCGCCTTCTTGATCTTCTCCGTGGCAGGGCGTTTGGGTCGGTAATCGGCCACGGCAGCGCTCATGATCACCACCTCGCAGTCCGCTGCCAGGGCTTTGCAGGCTTCGGCCATTTCGGCGGCGCTGACCACATCGGTGCGGCGTATCCCGGTCACCGTGGTGTGCAGGGCGGTGGGTCCGGTTACCAAGTGCACGGTGGCACCGCGCAGGGCGGCTTCCTCGGCGAGGGCGAAGCCCATCTTCCCCGACGAACGGTTCCCGATGTAGCGCACTGGGTCGATGGCCTCCTGGGTCCCTCCGGCGCTCACGAGGATCGTTCTGCCGTTGAGCTTGCTTTGGCCTACCAGGTCCGCATGCAAGCGTGCCACGATGGCTTCGGGCTCGCTCATGCGCCCCTCCCCGCTCAGCCCACTGGCCAGGTCGCCGCTTTCCGGTCCGATCTGCCGTACGCCGCGGGCGCGCAGCAGGTCCAGGTTGGCGTGGGTGCTCGCATCGCGGTACATCTCCAGGTCCATGGCCGGGGCCATGTACACCGGGGCTCCACCCTGCCGTGGATCGGGCATGCTCAAATAGGTGGCGATCAGTAAGTTATCGCACTGCCCGTGCGCCAGCTTGCTCAGCGTGCTCGCGCTCAACGGGGCGATCAGCATCACATCCGCCCAGCGCGCCAAGTGCACATGATCGTTCCACGTGCCTTCGCCGGAGACCATGTCCGTGAGCACGGGCCTCCCGCTCAGCGTGGCCAGGGTCAACGGCGTTACGAAGTCGTGCGCGGCACGTGTCATCACCACCTGCACCTCGGCGTTGGCTTTGACCAGTTCGCGCACCAACGCCGCTGCCTTGAAAGCAGCGATGCTGCCCGATACACCGAGCAGCACCTTGCGATTGAGCTTGCGTTCCACCGGAATGGGGATCGCCTACGGGTTGATCAAGCCTTGTCGGCCGACGTGTTCGCCTGGGCTTCGCCAGCACGGCGGAAGTACAGTTTGCCCTCGAGCAGTTCCTGGATGGCCAGGGCGCCCGGCTTGGGCATACGCTCGTAGTGCTTGCTCAGTTCGATCTGTTCACGGTTCTCGTACACCTCTTCGATGTTCTCGCCGTTCACGGCGAACTCCTCGAGCTTGGCCCCCAGTTCCTCCTTGATGGACACGCTGATCTGGTTGGCTCGCTTGCCGAGCAGGGCAACGGTCTCATACACATTGCCGATCTCCTTGTCCAACTGGGCCACGTCGCGGGTTACCGTGGACTTTGCAGCGTTCGTGTTCTTCATGGTCATGGTGTGCTCGTGGGGGGCGAGGCTAAGGCCGCCTCGAGGTTCTTGTGCAATTTGCCAGCGTCCTCAAGCAGGACACTTTGCGGAAAAGCGTCCGCGAAGTTATGATATGAGCGGATCGCTTCCTCCAAACGATCCTTCTTCTTGGTCTCTACGCTGTTCTGCGCCAGGTGGTAGTCGCTCTGCAGGGTGAAGTACATGGCATCCTCCCGATAGCGGCTGTTGGGCCACTGCCGCGAGAAGTTCCGGAAGGCCACCCCGGCCGCCTGGTAGTTCCGCATGTGGTAGTACTGGTTCGCCGCATGGAAGTCCTTCACCTCCAGCTTGGTGCGCATCGCGTCCATCAGTAGGTTGCAGCTATCCTTCCGCGAGCTCTGCGGGTAGCGCACCAAGAAGAGCTGCATCTGATCCATGGCGCTCTTGGTCTCGGTCTGGTCCAGTTCGTAGCTCGGGCTGTTCATATACTGGCAGTAAGCGCTCAGGAAGGCGCACTCCTCGGCGTATTGGCTGTTGGGGAACGTGCGGGTGAAGTTGGCCAGGTAGTAGGCGGCCAGGGTGTAGTCCTTCATGCCGTACGTGCTCTTGGCATGCAAGTAGTTCACCCGCTCGCTCTGCTGGGTCCCTCGGGTAAGCACGATCAACTCCTCCAGCAGGGGGATCGCCCGGTCCCAGCTCTCCTTGGCCATCATCTTCTCGGCCACTTCCAGCTTGTAGCCCGCATCGGTGCTTTTCAACGCCTTGTTGAATTCGCTGCAGGCGCCGAGGAGTACCGGCAGCAGCAGCAGCAGCGTAAGGCGCTTGCGAATGGAGGTCATCGGCAGGTCTGGGTCGAAGGGCGCCAAAGTTAGCTCGTTGTGCGGTCCGTGGTTCCGCTTCCTTCAACGGCCCGCTGTTCATTCCCCGTATGTCCCGGGAAAAATCCGCCGGTTACCTTTGCCTGCCATCGCCTTACGGTCCTCCTCGGGACCCAACGGCCACCAACGAACCAAGCTCCTTCGCCGAGGTTTCGGCGCCCTACCATGAACGATATCTTCGACAAGCTCCGCAAGGACCTGGGCCACATCGGCCGTCATGCCAAGAACAGCCATGGCTATTTCAGCTTCCCGAAACTGGAAGGGCCCTTGGGCGCGCACATGACCTTCCGTGGTAAGGAAGTGTTGGTCTGGAGCTTGAACAACTACCTGGGCCTGGCCAACCACCCCGAGGTACGCAAGGTGGATGCTGAGGCCGCTGCGGAATGGGGCATGGCCTACCCCATGGGGGCACGCATGATGAGCGGCCAGACCAAGTACCATGAACAGCTGGAGGATGCGTTGAGCGACTTCCTGGGCAAGGAGGACACCTTCTTGCTGAACTATGGGTACCAAGGTTGCATGAGTGCCATCGAGGCCCTCCTCTCCCGCCACGATGTGCTGGTGTACGACAGCGAGTGCCATGCCTGCATGATCGACGGTGCGCGCCTGCACCACGGTAAGCGCTTCGTGTTCAAGCACAACGACATGGAGAGCTTCGAGAAGCAGCTCGAACATGCCCGGAAGATCACCGAGCAGACCGGTGGCGGCATCATGGTGATGACCGAAGGCGTCTTCGGCATGGCCGGCGACCAAGGCAAGCTGAAGGAGATCGTGAGCTTCAAGGAGAAGTACAATTTCCGCCTGTTCGTGGACGATGCGCACGGCTTCGGTATGATGGGCCGCGATGGCCGTGGTACCGCGGATGCACAAGGCGTCATGGATCAGGTGGATGTCTATTTCGGCACCTTCGCCAAGGCCATGGCCAGCATCGGGGCGTTCATCAGCGGTCCCGAGGATGTGATGATGTACATGCGCTACAACATGCGCAGCCAGACCTTCGCCAAGAGCCTGCCCATGCCGGTGGTGATCGGGGCCCTGAAACGCCTGGAGATGATCCGCACCATGCCCGAACTGAGCCAGAAGCTCTGGACCATCACCAACGCCCTGCAAACGGGATTGAAGGAGGCCGGGCTCGATATCGGTGCGACCAACAGCTGTGTTACACCCGTGTACATGAAGGGCAATATCCCCGAGGCCACCAACGTGATCATGGACCTGCGCGAGAACAACGGTATCTTCTGTAGCATCGTGGTCTATCCCGTGGTGCCCAAGGATGTGATCCTGCTCCGGTTGATCCCCACCGCCGTGCACACGTTGGAGGACGTGAACTACACGGTGAAGAACTTCAAGGTGGTGAAGGACAAGCTGGCCGCTGGGCACTACAAGGGCGAGTCGGTGGCGAGCATCTGAGCCGGGAAGGTCCGCCGTGCCGCGCCAGGCCGGATCGGCGGTCGTACGCCAAGCAGCTATGAACATCGCCGTTTTCTGCGGGGCCCGTGTCGGCTCCGATCCCACGTACGGTATACGGGCACGGGAGATGGGCCGGGCCATCGCCATGCGCGGCATGGGCGTGGTGTTCGGCGGTGGCCAGGTCGGGCTCATGGGCATGGTGGCCGATGCCGCCCTACAGGCCGGTGGAAAGGTGATCGGCGTGATCCCGGGGTTCATGGTGGAGAAGGAGCTGGCACACCAGCACCTCACCGAACTGATCGTGGTGCGCGATATGCATGAGCGGAAGCAACGGATGTACGAACGCTGCCAGGCCGTGGTCGCGCTGCCGGGCGGTTTCGGCACCTTGGACGAGCTCTTCGAGTTCCTCACCTGGCGCCAGCTCGGTCTGCATACCAAGCCCATCGGGCTGCTCAATGTGAACGACCTCTATTCCCCGCTCATAGAACAAGCGGCTCGCATGGAGCGCGAGGGTTTCCTGCATGGCGACCGCAGGATCATCGTGGAACCGACCGTCGATGCCCTGCTCGATGCGCTGGTAGCGGGCCTCTGAACCCATTAGCTGACGATCTGGCCGGATGCCGGATCCGGCAATGGATCTGCATGATGCACCCCAACGAAAAAGCTGAAGACGATGCAAGGAGCGTATTTGATCGGGATCGTGGTGATGGCCGTGAGTTGGCTGGTGGGACAGCAACTGCGTAGCCGGTTCGCCAAGTATTCGAAGACCCCGCTGAGCAACGGTTTGAGCGGCCGCGAGATCGCCGAACGCATGTTGCACGACCATGGGATCCATGATGTGAAGGTGGTGAGCGTGCCGGGCCAGCTGACCGACCACTACAACCCGGCCAACAAGACCGTGAACCTGAGCGAGGCCGTTCACGGCCACCGCAATGCCGCCGCTGCCGCTGTGGCGGCGCACGAGTGCGGCCACGCCGTGCAACACGCCACCGCCTATCAATGGCTCACCATGCGCAGCAAGCTGGTGCCGGTGGTCAGTGTGGCCAGCAACCTGGTGCAATGGGTGCTGCTGGGAGGCATCATCTTGATCAACACCTTCCCGCAATTGCTGCTGTTCGGTATCGTGCTCTTCGCCATGACCACGCTCTTCAGTGTGATCACGTTGCCCGTGGAGTACGATGCCAGCAACCGGGCGCTGGCATGGATGAAGCAACGCGGCATCGTGACCACCGGCGAATACGCCATGAGCGCCGATGCCCTGAAGTGGGCCGCCCGCACCTACCTCGTGGCGGCGATCGGCTCCATCGGTACGCTGTTGTACTATGTGATGATGTACACCAACCGCCGGGATTGAAGGGGCGTTAGCCCTATCCGTGGAAGCGGCCCCTCCGGTGATACTGTACCGCAGGGGCCGCTTCGTGCATAGGCGTGGGCGACCATGGGAACTGCCTTGGGTGACTTCATGCCGTAGCAAGTCTTGGAGCAAGGAAGCACGGCCTTATACCATTTGGACATCCCAATACCATCCGATCTGCTTGCTCATTTCCCCCATGCCTTCTCCGCGAGACCTGTTCCGTAGGCTCCGCTACGTATCGGGCCTTCCGGATCGGCCTGTGAAAAAATAGCCGCGCATCTTCGGCCGTTATTGAATGTCCAAATGGTATTACAGCCACGAGCCGCGAGGAGGCTGTGAGGAACGAGCAGACCCCGGAGCGCCGTGGATGCAGGAAGGACCGAGGTGACCACAGCGGAACACGCGGCCCGTGCGCGGGGCTTGGGCGTTGGCATGGGGATACGCCCACTCCCCTGCTCACTTCATCCGCATCACCACCGGTAGGTGATCGCTGTACCCGCCTTTGTAGTCCTTACCCGCGTAGGTGCGATCGGGCGAGCGGCCATTACGCGGGTGGCGGAAGAGCAGGCGGTCGTCCCAATGGGCTTTGGCGTCCTGCACGTGGGGGAGCAGGCCGCGGCTTACGATGAGCTGGTCCAGGTAGGACCATTCGCCGCGGTAGTTGTAGCTGCCGTGGCCTTCGGGCTGGCCGATGCACATGAGGCTGTACAGGCTGGCATGTGCCTTCCGGTCGCAGGCGGCGCCGAGGCCCTCTTGGATGCTGGCTTCGCCGGGGGCATCGTTGAAGTCGCCCATGATGAGGACCTGTGCTTCGGGGTCGCGCTTCAGCAGGGCATCCACGCGCTGGCGCACCACCTGCGCGGCGGCCATGCGTTTGGGGATGCTCTGTTCGCCATCGCGCTTGCTGGGCCAATGGTTCACGAACACGTGCAGTTGCCGCCCATCGGCCACTTGCAGCTGGGCGTAGAGCACGTCGCGCGTGCGGTCGCCTTTCAAGGGTACGTTGAGCGCCTCGTCCTTGACCACATGGGCGTAGCGCGGATGCACGAGCAGGGCCACGTCGATGCCGCGTTCGTCGGGGGAGTCGTGGTGTACGATGGTGTACCCGGCCTGCTGGAGCACGCCGGTGGCGGCAAGGTCGGCCACTACGGCGCGGTTCTCCACTTCCACAAGGCCGAGCAGGGCGGGCGCTCCGTTGGCACTCCATCCGATGGCTTCGGCGAGGTGCTGCAGCTTGGTGGCGTAGCGTTCGGCGGTCCAGGCGTAGGTGCCGTTCGGGAGGAAGTCGTCATCCCCGGTACCCTGGTCGTCCTCGGTGTCGAAGAGGTTCTCCACGTTGTAGCTCACGATGGACTGTCCGCTCATGGGCGTCAGCGTGGGTGTGGTGAGAGCCGCTTGATCGGCCACCTCTGGGAGCGGCGCGCCGGCGCAGCCCACGGCCAACAACAGAATGGTGTAATTCCAACGCATGCGGATCAACGTCTGGCGGTGCGGCTGCGGGTGGACTTCACGCCGAGCATGCCCAGCAAGCCGCGGGTGAATTCGCGTAGTACGGTGTTGCCGAGTTGCCGCACCATGGTGTTCTTGCTCACCTTCTCCAGGGTGCTGGGTTCCGGTCTGCCTTTGCGTTCGGGCTTCGGCGCGGGGGGCGGTGTATCCTCCCCTGCTTCGTCCTTCAGCCGTTGCTGCAGGCGCTTCTCCAGGATCTCGTAGGCGCTCTCGCTGTCGATCACCTCGTTGTACTTGGCGGCGATGCGGCTTTGCGCCACCACCCCACCGATCTCCAGCGGGCTGAGGATGTCCATGCGGCTTACTGGTGCGCGTAGCAGGGTGTGGGCCAACGGCGTGGGCGCGCCTTTCTCGCTGAGGGCGGTGACCAAGGCCTCGCCGATGCCCAGGGAGGTGATCAGCTGTTCGGTGTCGTAGAACGGGGTGAGCGGGTAGTTCTGGGCGGTCTTCTTGATGGTGGTGCGGTCCTTGGCGGTGAAGGCGCGCAGGGCGTGCTGCACTTTGAGGCCGAGCTGGCCGAGCACGCTGTCGGGCACGTCGCTGGGGTCTTGCGTGCAGAAGTACACGCCCACGCCCTTGGAGCGGATCAGTTTGATGATGGTCTCGATCTGGTCCAACAGGGCCTTGGAGGCGGTGTTGAAGATCAGGTGGGCCTCGTCGATGAAGAGCACGAGCTTGGGCTTGTCGGGATCGCCCACTTCGGGGAAGGTGCTGTAGATCTCGGCCAGCAGGCACAGCATGAAGGTGCTGAAGAGCTTGGGCCGGTCCTGGATGTCGGTGAGGCGCACGATGTGCACCACGCCAAGGCCGTCGCGCTGGGCCAGCAGATCGTTCACCTCGAAGCTGCGTTCGCCGAAGAAGGCGTCGGCGCCCTGCTGCTCGATCTCGATGAGCTTGCGCAGGATGATGTTGACCGTGGCGGGGCTGACCTGCCCGTACACCTTGCGGATCTCCTCCTTGCCCTCGTCGGTGACGAATTGCAGCACCCGGCGGAGGTCCTTGAGGTCGATGAGCGGCCAGCCGTTGTCGTCGCAGTACTTGAACACGAGGGCCAGCACGCTCTGCTGGGTATCGTTCAGTTCGAGGATGCGCCCCAGCAGCACCGGGCCGAATTCGCTGATGGTGGCCCGCAGGCGTGCGCCGGGTTCCTTGCTCAGGGTGAGGAGTTCCACGGGCAGGGCCTGCGGGGTGTAGGCTTCGCCGATCCGCGCGTGGCGCTCGTGGATCTTGTCGTTGGCGGTGCCGGGTGCCGCGATGCCGCTGAGGTCGCCCTTCACGTCCATCAGCAACACGGGCACGCCCTTCAGCGAGAGCTGCTCGGCGATGACCTGCAGGGTCTTGGTCTTGCCGCTGCCGGTGGCGCCACAGATGAGGCCGTGCCGGTTCATGGTGCGCAGGGGCACGCGCACCAACGCACCCGGCGGCACTTCGCCATTGAGCATGGCCCCGCCGAGGATGATGCTGTCGCCCTTGAACGTGTTGCCTTCCTGGATGGTGGTGCTGAACTGTTCCGCTGTTGCCATGGCGGCAAAGGAATGCAAATGCGATCTCAAACCCTCCGGCTGGTGCTTCTTGGATAAACTTGCTCCCCTACCATGCAGGCACATTCATCGGGCTACAGGATCTGGCGGGTCGCGCTCGTGCTGCTGCTGGCCTATGGGGTGGGCCTTCGGATCCACGCCCTATTGACCTGGAAGACCAGCCTTTCCAACGACGAGAGCGTGTCGTACATGTGTGCGGCGGCCACCGCTGGCATCTGGGAGACCTCCATCGCCGACATGGTGCACCGGCCCATCACCGTGGCGCACCTGCAACGGTTCTACGACCGGCCTGCACGGTTCGACTTCCATGCCGTGTCGTTGGACATGGCACGGTACGATGTGCACCCACCGCTTTACTTCTGGCTGCTCCACGCGATCCATGTGCTGTGGGGCACCTCGGCGGCCACCGGTGCCTTTCTCAATGTCGCCTTCGGCCTGGGGATCCTGTTGCTGCTGGTACGGCTGGCGCGCCGCCTCACGGGTTCGGACCTGGCCGCCTTGGCCACGGCCGTGGTGTGGTACCTCTCCCCAGCGGCGGTGCAGATCGACCTCGAAGCGCGGCCCTACCAACTGATGGCCCTGCTGGCGCTGGCTTCGTACATGCTCGGCCTGCGGCTGATCCAAGGGAGTGCTGGACGATGGTCCTGGGTCGGCTTCACCATGGTGAACATGCTGGGCCTGCTTACCCACCTGTACTTCCCCTTCCTACTGCTGCCTGGTGTGGTGTTGATGCTGGCCCAGCACGGCATCGGTCGCCGGAGTTGGGCATACCTCGGCAGCCTGTTGGCCTCGCTCGCGGGTATGCTCCTCCTCTACCCGGAGTTCCTCGAGTTCCTCATCACCTACGGCGACCGCCCACGCGATGTGCCCGAACCGGTGGATCACCTGAACCGGCTGAAGGGCGTGGTGTACACTACCATACAGTTCCTCACCGAACCACATGTACTGCGGTACGGCTACCTCCTTCTCACGGTGATCGTCCTGGTGGCGTGGGGGCGCAAGGTCAGGAGCAAAGGCTTAACAAAGGCCGCGGGTCTTCGTTCGGAGCGGGGGGGCTTCTTCCTCACCTTCGGCTGGTGGTCGTTCTTCACCATCGCTCTGTTCCTGGCCGGTGTTAGTCCGGCGCAGGCCGTGGGCGAGCAGTATTTCGCCTACCTCTGGCCCATGGCGGCTATCACGGGGGTGTTGGCGGTCGGGACGCTGTTGCACGGCGCGGCGCGGCATTGGGCGTTGGGCGTCCACCTGGTGTTGCTCTCGGTCTCGTTGGCCGTGGCCGTGCGGCGTTCGGAATACCTGAAGCCAGCGATACCCGTGGAGTGGAACGGCATCATCGCCACCAACGACCTACTGGTGACCGATGAGGCCAAGCGTACCGCGCTCCCACGCATGGCCCGGCACCTGCCCGGCGACCTGCCGATGTACATCTTGCTCGACGCCGAATGGCCCGAACTGCAAGGGGTGCACCGCGTCGCCTTCCTTCACCTCGCCATCGCCGAAAGGCCGTTGGAACCGTTCCTCACGTGGCTCACCGACCAGGGTTTCCGGCCCGACGGGCCTGCCTTGTCGACCGATCGGTACGAATTTCGTTCCTTCACCCGCTGAATGTACCATGGTAACGACTGGGCCCTGATCGTCCCCCTCGCCAACGAGGAGGCCGAGTTCGCCATGTTCATCACGGCCTTGCGCACCATGCTGGACCGGTTGAGCTCCGGTACCGTGTACTTAGTGGTGGACAACGTTTCCAAGGACCGTACGCTGGAGCTTTGCCAAGCGTTGGAGCGGGATGATCATCGCTTCAAGGCCGTGTGGGCCCCGGAGAACCGCAATGTGGTGGACGCCTACATCCGTGGCTACCGGGAGGCTTTTCGCAACGGGCATGAACTCATCATCGAGATGGATGCCGGTCTTTCCCACGACCCGCGCGCGCTGCCCATGTTCCTCCGGGTGTTGAACGAAGGGAACGAATGCGCCTTCGGCAGCCGCTTCATCAACGGGGGCTCCATCACCGAATCGAACTACCGGCGCACCGTGCTCTCCAAGGTGGGCACCATCCTGAGCAACATTCTCCTGGGCAGCCGCATGTACGATATGACCTCCGGTTACCAGGGATTCCACCGCGAGGTGGTGGGGCGCTTCCTGGCCTATCCGTTGTTGTCCAAGGCCCACTTCTACCAGACCGAGCTGCGCTACCTGTTGCGCTATACCCGTTACGCCGAGATCCCCATCCACTACAAGGCGCCCAGCCCGCGCGTGTCGTCGAACGCCATCGGCGATTCCCTCCGCGTGCTGTTGCATTACTTCAAGCTACGCCTCCTGTTCCGCGCACCCCGGTTATGACCATGGCCCGCACCGCCCTTGTGATCACCTCCATCGCCGCACCCAACGCCGTGCTGCGTTCGTTCGCCGAGGGCTGTACGAAGCATGGCATCGGCTTCATCCTGATCGGCGACAGGCCATCGCCCACCGACTTCCACCTGGACGGCTGCGATTTCTGGGGGCTGGAGCGGCAACGCACCATGCCGTTCCAACTGGCGGCGCTGTTGCCCGAGCGGCACTACGGCCGTAAGAACCTGGGCTACCTGCAGGCCATCCATAACGGGGCCGAGGTGATCCTTGAATCGGACGACGACAACTTTCCGCGTGAAGCGTTCTGGGGGGAGCGCTCGCTGAAGCACACCACCGGCTCGTTCGAGGGCACCGGCTGGGTGAACCTGTACCGCTGCTTCAGCAAAGAACCCGTGTGGCCGCGCGGCTTCCCCCTGGAACATCTGCAGGACGTCGTGCCCCCTGTGCCCGCGCACACGGAGAAGGACTGCCCCATCCAGCAGGGTCTGGCCGATGAGAACCCCGACGTGGACGCCATCTACCGGCTGGTGGGGAAGTTGCCGCTGGACTTCGAGCAGCGCGAACACCCGGTATCCCTCGGAAAAGGCGCGTGGTGCCCCTTCAACTCGCAGAACACCACGTGGTTCAAAGAGGTGTTCCAACTGCTCTACCTCCCCTCCCATTGCAGTTTCCGGATGACGGATATCTGGCGCAGCTACGTGGCCGTGCGCATCTGCTGGGAGAACGGCTGGGACGTGCTGTTCCACAATGCCACGGTATGGCAGGAACGCAATGCCCACGACCTGATGAAGGATTTCGCCGATGAGCTCATCGGCTACCAGTACAACAAGGCCATCACCCAGAAGCTGCAGGCACTACCGCTGAAACCCGGTGTGGAACACATCGGGGCCAACATGCTGGTCTGCTATCAGGAGTTCATCGCCATGGGCTTGGTGGGTGCGCAGGAACTGCCCCTGCTGCACGCGTGGAACGCCGACATGGCGGCGCTACAGGCGTGATCCCTTTTTGCACTTTCGGTCGCGGCCGAAGCTGCACCGCTATTCCTTCACAGGCCGATACGAGGGGCCTGTTGTAAGGCCGAAGGTGTGGGCCGCAGCTACCGAGGGCCGGGCCATAGGAATGGGCTTCTCGGAGAAAGTATGGGGCAAGGATCAAGCGATGTCCACCTCGCTCCTTTCTCATGAACGCCACCGGAACCAGGTTCTTCGAGGTACCCAGTAGGCACTATCCGAACGAGATCCGGTCCACCGCGAACCGGCCACTGCCCGTGAATAACAGGGCCACGAAGCCAACGAGGTACATCGCGGCCAGTTCCTTCTCCGCGAAGGCCGCATCGCCCTTCACCATGAACACCACCACCGCCATGGCGATGATCAGCGGGATCAGGGCCGCGCGGGTCCAGAGCCCCAGCACCACCAGGGCCGAGCACACCACCTCGGCGAGCAGGATCAATATCAAGGAGAACGCAGGACCCAGCCCGAAAGGATCGGCGAAGCTGTCCACCTTCTCACCGAACGCCATCAGCTTGGGCCAACCATGTTGCCAGAACATGGAGCCACCGAAACCGGCGCGTAGCACGAGGTAGCCGAAGTCCTCCGAAATGGGTTCGCTGTTGATGAGCATGGGGTCGTGGAATACGGGTCGAAAGTACCGGCGCGCGCGCCCGGCCCACGAGCCACCGGCCACGACTTTTCCACCATGCCCACCGGAACTATTCCCATGCACCTGCCGTACCAACCCCGCGATGAAGCACCTCCTTGGTTTCCTCTGCCTCGCTCCGACGATGGCCCTGATGGGCCAGGACGATGCCCTGCTCGCCGGTGTGACCGCCATGCGCAAGGCCGACCATAGCAGCGCTACCGTGGCCTTGGACAAGGCCGTGGCCGACGCTCCAGCGAACGGTCGCACCTGGTACTACCGCGCCATGAACCGCATGGCACTGGGCGACAACGACGGCGCCATGCTGGACCTGGACCAGGTGCTGCGGCTGGACCCCAGGGATGTCCATGCCCTCTTGCGCCGTGCGGAGGTGCACCAGGTACGCGGCGACATGGACCTGGCCTCCACCGACCTGTACCGCGTGATCGGTACCACCCCTACCGGGCCGGCAGCGGAACACGCCCTCTTCGAACTGGGGCGCATGGCCGTTCTGCGCAACGACCTTCCCGCCGCATTGGGCCACTACGACCGGCTGGTGGAATTGGCCGCGGACAATGCTTCGGCATGGTGCGAGCGAGGGATCGTGCGCAGCTTCGTGCACGACGATGACAACGCTGTGGCTGACCTGGAGAAGGCCCTGGAACTCGACCCCGACACCGACAAAGCCTACGGTGCGCTTGCCGTGGTCTATTTCCGCCAAGGACGCGAACAAGAAGGGTGCTATGCCCTGCATCGCGCCCACGACCTCGGCGACCGTTCCGTGGAGGAACTGCTGCTGTTGCGTTGCGACCGATGATATCGGCTTTGCCGTGGCCCGAACGACCCCTCGGGCCAAGTGGAAGGGCTTCCCGTTAGGTGGAAGCCTTTCTGCATTCGGGATCACTTCCTGCACGGAATGCTACTTTTGACGTCCTCTTGCCCACCGCTCGTAGGGTGGCGAGCTGAAACGATGAAGATCAATGTGACCCTCCCGGACGGCTCCGTCCGGAGCTACGACCAAGGCGCTACCGCCATGGACGTGGCCAAGAGCATCAGCGAAGGCCTGGCCCGCAACGTGCTCTCCGCGAAAGTGAACGGCGAAGTACGCGACGCCAACCGCCCCCTGCCCGGCGACTGCACCCTGGCCCTGCTCACCTGGAACGATCCCGAGGGCAAGGCCACCTTGTGGCACAGCAGCGCCCACGTGATGGCTGAAGCGGTGGAAGCCCTCTACCCCGGCGCCAAATTCGGTATCGGCCCGGCCATCGAGAACGGCTTCTATTACGACATCGATTTCGGCGACCGCAGCGTGGGCGAACACGACTTCGCCGCCATCGAAGCGAAGTTCAAGGAGCTGGCCGCGAAGAAGATGGCCTTCACCCGTACCGAAGTTCCCAAAGCCGACGCCATCAAGTACTTCAACGAGAAGGGTGATGAGTACAAGTTGGAGCTGATCGATGGGTTGAACGACGGCGAGATCACCTTCTACCAGCAAGGGAACTTCACTGACCTGTGCCGGGGACCGCATATCCCGGACACCTCGTTCATCAAGGCCTTCAAGATCCTGAACGTGGCCGGGGCCTACTGGCGCGGCGACGAGAAGCGCAAGCAGCTCACCCGCCTCTATGGCATCACCTTCCCCAAACAGAAGGAACTGGACGAGTACCTGGTGATGCTCGAAGAGGCCAAGAAACGCGATCACCGCAAGCTGGGGCGTGAACTGGAGCTGTTCACCTTCAGCGAGAAGGTGGGCGCGGGCCTGCCGCTGTGGCTACCCAAAGGCACTGCCCTGCGCGAGCGCCTGGTGAATTTCCTGAAAGTGGCCCAGGAGCGCGATGGTTACGACCAGGTGGTCACTCCGCACATCGGCGGCAAGGCCCTGTACGAGACCAGCGGCCACTGGGAGAAGTACGGCAAGGACAGCTTCCAACCGATCAGCACCCCGCAGGAGGGCGAACAGTTCATGCTGAAACCCATGAACTGCCCCCACCACTGCGAGATCTTCGCCAGCCGACCGCGCAGCTACAAGGACCTGCCCGTGCGTTTCGCCGAGTTCGGTACGGTATACCGGTACGAACAGAGCGGCGAACTACACGGCCTTACCCGGGTGCGCGGCTTCACACAGGACGATGCCCACCTCTTCTGCCGCCCGGACCAGGTGAAGGAGGAGTTCATGAAGGTGATCGACCTGGTGCTCATGGTGCTCAACGCCCTGAAGTTCGAGAACTACGAAGCCCAGATCTCCCTGCGCGACAAGGAGGACCGCAGCAAGTACATCGGATCCGACGAGAATTGGACCAAGGCCGAGCAGGCCATCATCGAGGCCGCCGCCGAGAAGGGGCTGAAGACCGTGGTGGAGTACGGTGAAGCGGCCTTCTATGGACCGAAGCTCGACTTCATGGTGAAGGATGCCCTGGGCCGCCGCTGGCAGCTCGGGACGATCCAGGTGGACTACAACCTGCCCGAGCGTTTCGAGCTGGAATATGTGGGTAGCGACAACCAGCGCCACCGGCCGGTGATGATCCACCGGGCGCCCTTCGGCAGCTTGGAGCGCTTCATCGCTGTACTGATCGAGCATACCGGTGGCCGCTTCCCGCTCTGGCTGGCTCCGGAACAGGCCATCCTGCTCCCGGTGAGCGATAAGTACATGCAGGTCTGCACCGATCTGCAGCGGGAGCTGGCCGCCTTGGACATCCGAAGCACCGTGGACACACGGAATGAAAAGGTAGGGCGCAAGATCCGCGATGCGGAGCTGACCAAGGTGCCCTTCATGCTCGTGGTGGGTGAAAAGGAAGCTGCGGACGGTACCCTTTCGGTGCGCGAGCACGGCCAGGGCGACCTGGGAACCCTATCTCCGAAGGCCTTCGCCGGGCTGGTCCAGGAGCGGATCCAGGCCCAACTTGGAACCGCTTGAAAGCGTTGATGGGCGGGCGATCGTTGAACCGATCGGAAAACTCCCGATATTCGCGCCCCATTGACGGGATGATCGTCCCCGAAAGCAGGAACCAATAACCCCTAAGTGGCAGGCCCTCCCTTCCGTCCCAGTGGTCCGCGCCCTCCCGGTGGAGGTGGCGGCCGTCGTCCGTTCCGTGGTCGTGTGATCAAAGAGGATCCACACCGGATCAACAACAAGATCTACGGGGTGAACGAGGTACGCCTCGTGGGCGATAACGTGGAACAAGGGATCTACCCCTTCAGCCAAGCTCTGCGCATGGCCGAGGATATGGGCCTGGATCTGGTGGAGATCAGTCCGACGGCCGTACCGGTGGTGTGCCGCATCATCGAGTACAAGAAGTTCCTCTACGACCTCAAGAAGAAGCAGAAGGAGATCAAGGCCAAGGCCGCGACCGTGGAGATGAAGGAGATCCGGTTCGGCCCCAATACGGACGAACACGACGTCAACTTCAAGGTGAAGCATGCCCGGAACTTCCTTGAAGAAGGCCATAAGGTGAAGGCATTCGTGTTCTTCCGGGGGCGTAGCATCGTGTTCAAGGAAAGGGGCGAGATCCTCCTGTTGAAATTCGCGCAGGAGTTGGAGGATGTGGGCGTGGTGGAAAGCATGCCCAAGTTGGAAGGCAAGCGCATGACCATGTTCTTGGTACCCAAGAAAAAGAAGTGATCATAGGGCCTTGGCCCACGAGCAACACAACCCAAAGCCATCGACCGACGAGGTCGGCACGATGTCCAAACGATAACAACGCGAGTCCGGGTCAGACCGGAACATCAACACGACGAGGCCATGCCCAAGATGAAGACCAAGTCCGGTGCGAAGAAGCGGTTCAAACTGACCGGCACCGGCGAGATCAAACGCAAGAGCGCGTTCAAGCGACACATCCTCACCAAGAAGGAGACCAAGCGCAAACGCGACCTGACCAGGAGCACCTTGGTCCACGCCAGCGATAAGAAAGCGATCCTGGACCTCCTCCAAGGGTAGCTTGTGATGAACCCAACCGCACCGGGTATATAGGTAGCGTTAACCAGGACGTGTAGCCCCCAAGAGCCCGAGCATATCGGGCCGCTCACGCCCAAAAACCAAAGTGGAACATGCCACGCAGTAAGAATAAAGTAGCCAGCCGTGCCAAGCGCAAGAAGGTACTGGATATGGCGAAAGGCAACTTCGGTCGCCGGAAGAACGTGTACACCGTTGCCAAGAACACGGTGGAGAAAGGCCTGCAGCACGCCTATGTGGGCCGTAAGCTGAAGAAGCGCGAATTCCGCGGCCTTTGGATCCAGCGTATCAATGCCGCCGCCCGCCTCAACGGGATCAGCTATAGCGTGCTGATGAGCAGCTTGAAGAAGGCCAACATCACCCTTGATCGCAAGGCCCTGGCCGAGATCGCCTATTCCGATGCCGCCGCCTTCACGGCCATCGTGAACAAGGTGAAGTGATCACGGACACCGATCCATGGAAGGGAGGCCCAGTGCCTCCCTTCTTCGTTCTGGCCACTCGCTTCCGGAATGGCCTGCTCCTTGCCGCCGATCCTCGGATCTGACCAAAGAGGGTTCCGATCGGCCACACACCGGCGGTGCTACACGATACCTTTACCCCATGCGCCCGTTCCTCCTCACCATTCTATTCGGCTCTTCCAGCATCCTGTTCGCACAACCCCCCGCAGGGTATTACGACACCGCCGAGGGGCTTACCGGAGAGCCGTTGCGTCAGGCGCTCCGCGATATCATCGATGGTCATACGGTGCTCACCAATAGCGCTCTGTGGAACGCTTTTGCGCAGATCGACCGCAAACCGAACGGCAAGGTGTGGGACATCTATTCCGATGTACCTGGCGGCACGCCTCCCTATCAGTTCGATTTCGGCACCCATCAGTGCAGTGGCACGTTGACCTACGATGGTGAAGGCGACTGCTTCAACCGGGAGCATACCTTCCCGAGCAGTTGGTTCAATGATGCCGCGCCCCCCAGCACCGACCTGTTCCATATCTACCCCACCGACGCCTGGGTGAACCAGAAACGGGCCAATTGGCCCTATGGCACCGTGGGCAGTAGCGTCACCTACCAGGCGGACAACGGGGGGAAGTTGGGGCAGTGCACCTATTCGGGTTGTAGCGGCCTGGCGTTCGAGCCGATCGATACGTATAAAGGGGACCTGGCCCGGGGGTACTTCTACATACTGACCCGCTACATGGATGATGCGCCGAATTGGACCGACGCTCCGGTGCTTGACCAGGGCGAGTTCCTTCCATGGGTGGAGAGCTTGTTGCTGGCCTGGCATCAGGCCGATCCGGTAAGCCAGAAAGAGATCGACCGCAATAACGCCATCTACGCCGGATTCCAGCATAACCGCAATCCGTACATCGATCATCCGGAGTGGGTGTATCGCATCTGGGGTCCCACCGCTTCGATCGAGGATCATCAGGCCGCCACCACCAGGGCCTGGCTGGATGATGACGTGATCCGGTATGACCGCATGGGACGGAGCGGAAAAGCTACGTTGAACGTATACAACGCCATGGGAACCTTGGTCCGGACAACGACCCTACGCGCTGGAACGGGCACGATCCCATTCGATCTGCCCGCAGGTGCGTACATCATCGTGCTGGACGATGGCGCGCGTTCGGTGCACCGCGTGGTGCGCTGATGAACGGTTTTGTCACGCTATCGACCGCCCCGCGATATGGCCCGTGGTCCATGCGGCTTGGAAGTTGAACCCACCGGTGATACCGTCGATGTCCAACACCTCGCCGGCGAAGTATAGCCCTTGGCAGCGCCTGCTCTGCATGGTGAGCGGATCCACCTCGTCGAGGGCCACGCCTCCCGCCGTTACGAACTCTTCCTTGAAGGTGGTCTTTCCCTTCACCTCGTAACGGTCGTTGGTGAGCAGGTCGATCAGCCGGTTCCGTTCCTTCTTCCTCACCGTGCCCCAGGGTGTGTCCGGTGCGATCCCGGCTTTGTGCAGCTGGTGATCCCAGAACCGTTTGGGTAAGTGGAACGGGTCGGCGTTGTGGGCCTGTTTCCGGTCCAGCGCCTCGGCTTCTTCAGCGAACAAGCGGCGCACCTCTTCCTCGCTCTGGCCTTCGAGCCAATTCACCTGTACCACGAACTGGTAGTCACGCGCATGCAATAGCCGTGCGCCCCATGCGCTCAGCCTGAGGATCGCCGGGCCGCTCAGCCCCCAATGGGTGATCAGGACCGGCCCCGTGCTCTCCAGGTCCGTGCCGGCGATACGTACCCGTGCGGGCAGGGCCACGCCCATCAGGTCCCGAATGGGGTCGTTGGGGATGTTGAAGGTGAAGAGCGAGGGCACGGGCTCCACGATCGTGTGGCCCAGCGCTTGCAACCAGGCATAGGATGTCGCCAGGGGATGTCCGCCCGTGCTCACGATCACGCGGTCGGCGTGGATGGGGGGGGCATGGTTCGTTATGGTGAACCCGTTCCCCGTTCGGGTGAGACCTTGGATGCCCGTACGAAGGCGCACGACAACACCAGCGCGGCGAGCGGCCTCCTGCAGCGCATGAACAATGGTGGCCGAGTCGTTGGTTGCCGGGAACATGCGTCCATCGCTCTCGGCACACAGGGATACACCCTCGGCGGCGAACCAGGCGATGGTGTCCTCCACCGCGAATCGCTCGAACGCTTTGCGCAAGAATCGCTCGCCCCGCGGGTAGTGCTTGCTCAGTCGGCGCGGGTCACGTTGGTCGTGTGTCACATTGCAACGGCCGCCTCCGCTGATCCGGACCTTCGAGAGCACCTTGTCGCTCTTCTCATAGAGCGTGACCTCCGCAGCCGGATGATGACGTGCGGCACTGATCGCCGCGAAGAAACCTCCCGCACCTGCCCCGAATACCGCCACCCGCATGGAGAATGAACGCTTCAGTGCATCATCGCACGATCGCTACGAGCCGTGGCGACCATCCTTCGGCATGCATGATGTACACGCCTTCCGGCAACCCGCCGAGTTCCAGCGCATGGTGGTCGGTGCTGATCCGTGTGCGCAGTACGGTCTGTCCAGCACTGTTCACCAACCGTACCCAGGCGCCATCCGCACCATCGATCCAAAGGACGTCGTGGGCGGGATTCGGGTAGCACCGGAGCACGTCTCCGTGTTCCACTCCGGTAACGGTGGCCACCACATTGCCGCAGGCCACCTCGGCTCCACAGACCAGGTCGGCACAGAAGTCCAGCACGAACGCCATGGAGTTTTCCAGGTCCGTGGTGAAATAGCCGACATGCCCGGTCCCAGGATAGCTCAGCAGGCAGTTCGCCAACCCCAAGGCCGTGGTTCGCGCATGGATGTCATGACTCCCGGAAGCGATAAGCCCAGTGGGGAAACCGAACACGTTCACCTCCTGGGTGTAATAGGGTACCACGTCATCTCCCACTTCATGGACGCTGCAAACGGGTACGTCGTCGGGCGCTATCCAGGTGGTATCGCCCAAGGCACCACTGAAGCTGAACACCCCGAGCACGTCGTTGGGAACGCCCGGGGTTCCGCTGTTGCCTTCGATCCCACCGAGCGTGGCGTACTGGCTGGCAAGCACCGAGGGCCATTCGCTTTCATCGTCCAAGTAGGCGGCGTGCAGTGCGCTGATCGCGCCTGCCGATACCCCGCCGATGAGGATCCGCTCCGGGTCGATGGCATAGGGGTTCTCCCCTTGCTCCACCGAGTTCCGGAGGAAGCGAACGCAGGCTTTCATGTCGTGCGCCCCGCGAAGCACTGCCATGGTGGTGGCCAGTTCGTTGGGAAGGAAGAAACCGATCCTGTAGTCGGGGGCCACGGCCACGAAGCCGCGTTGTGCGAAAGCGCGGCAGATGGGTGCCACATCGGCACGGGAGCCGCCGACGAAGGATCCTCCGAAGGCCACGAGGACCACCGGGCGAGTGCTCAGTTCGTCGCCCACGGGTTCGTAGACATCCATGTACAAGGTCTGTGCACCACCCGTGACCGCCGTGTTATTCCCGAACGGGACGGTCGAGGTCACGCTCACCTCGTTGAACATCTGTGTGCGGTACCGGCCATCGCTGCATTCCTGTGCCAGGGTGATGCTGGCCGAAAGGAGCGAAATGATGGTCAGCGAAAGGCTACGGAGGGTATGTTCCATGGGTGGTGTATTGCGGAGGCTCAATATTAACAGCCGTTCGGATCGGCCCAAGGCTGGGGCCATGGTATAATTTGGCACGCCGATTGAATGCCATAGGATACTGAAAGTCCCGATGACCATGAAAAAGACACTGATCACGCTCACGTTGTTGAGCTCGCTGGCGGCCACCGCACAAGTGCAGTTGAACCCGCAGGCAGGCGTTATGTTCCAAAGCCTCACCCAAGCTCCCGACGGTGTCAATTACAAGGCACAACTCGGCTGGCAGGTGGGCCTCGATGCCCGCTTCGGGGATAAGCTGTTCTTTCAACCGGGTGCCTTCCTGGGCCGAAGTGTCACCGCCATCACCCAGACCGTGTCCACGCCCAACGGCAGCTCTGGCTCCATCCAGTACGAGGACGATCTGGTGAACACCAACCTGAAGTTGCGCACCCTGCTCGGCTATCGTGTCCTCGATACCTACCAGTTCGATATCCGACTGATGGTAGGACCAAGCTTCGATGTGTTGATGAGCTCCGATCTCCGCGACGACAAGATCAGCTGGGATAAGGGCGACTTCAACAGTGGGCTGTGGAACTTGGAAGCGGGCGTGGGTTTCGACATGGGCCTTTTCACCCTCTCTCCCATGGCGAGCTTCGGCCTTACCCGTGCCTTCAAGGACAACCCGACGCTCAGCGACGTGAACTCGAAGTACATGAGCTATGGCCTGACCATCGGGGTGAATCTGGGCAACGACGATAATTGATCCTCCTACGGATGGTAGCGAAGCCCTTGCCCGGTGCAAGGGCTTCGCGCGTTCGTGGCAATACCAGACCTGTGAAACCGCTATCTTCCCGACCCTGATCCCTTCTCCATGCCGAGACCATCCACACTGGCTTTGTTCCTGACCCCGATCATGTGGTGGGCGGCATGGCCCGCCATGGCTGGTGTCCATGAAGCAGCGGAGGTGCATCGGCCATATGCCGACCGGTGTGGTTCTACCGTTGGCGACGAAGCTCCAGGAGGGGTTTCCGAGGATGCAGCCATCACCTCCATCCAGAACATTCTCGCCTTGGCCTGTGGGGTGGACAGCGTAGCGCCCGTGATCACGCTAAAGAACAATGGACAGCAGGTGCTGACCAGCGCTACGATCGAGTACAGTGTGAACGCGGGTACCGTGCTCACCCAGCCTTGGGCCGGAAGCCTTCAAAGCGGACAGACCACCACGGTGGAACTGGCGCGTATCGCGGCCGATCCTGGGAGTAACACGTTAGTGGTAAGGGTAACCGCACCGAACGGCTTAACCGACGAAGTGCCGGAGAACGATGCCTGGACCCACGAATTCTATACAAGCGCTCCGGGTGGTCTGGTGAGCCTGATCCTTACGTTGGACGATTTCGGGTCGGATGTGCGGTGGGAGCTCCTGTCCTCCGATTCCACCATGCTGTATAGCGGCGGTCCGTATTCCGATGGACATAACGGCGATACGGATAGCGTGGCCTTCTGCCTTACGAACGACTGCTACACCTTCATCATCACCGATGCTTTCGGCAATGGCATCTGTTGTGCGGATGGCGAGGGAGGCCTTGTGATCCGGGATACGATGGGTGTGGTCCATGCGGAGAGCGATGGACAGTACGGAGACCAGTACGCGGCGGAGTTCTGCCTGACGGCGGTCCACGTTCCCGAGCGAACGCATGCACCGTTCGGTGTTTTCCCGAACCCCAATCAAGGGGCATTCACCTTGCGCGGTGGACCCGCGTATGCCATCCGGCGCATCGCGGTGATCGATGCTTTGGGGCGAACGGTGGCCGAGGTGCAGGGGCAAGGAGGGGCTGTTCAGTTCCTTGAGCTCGATCTACCCAATGGCTCGTACTTGCTTCTTGTCGACGGCGCCGCAGGTGCTGCACCGGCTCGGATGGTCGTGGCCCGTTGATCCAGACCATCGCGCCGCATTGTGGGCCTAACTCCAAGTCGCCATCCTCGCGAGGCGGACGGAAGCAGGTCGGAGATGGCCCATGAACGCAGGGGATGGCACGCGCGCTTGTCTGTGCTCGGCCGCTTCAACCATTTGAATCTCCTATACCAGCAGATCCGCATGCTCATTCTTCGCATGCCTTCTTCGAGAGACCTATTCCGTACACACGTCTTGCAACTGGTCCCTCGTATCGGCCTTTGAAAGAACAGCCGGGCATCTTCGGCCGATATAGCGTGCCCCAATGGGATCACTCCCTGTGTTCCACGCCCTCCTGGCTCAACCGGCAGCCCATGGGCGAATGTTACGGACCGGCATTTGCCGGGTCGGAGCACGGAATGGGTTAATACTTGAGCGCGTAGAACAACGTCTTCACGTACTCGTTGTTCACCATCAACAAGCCTTGTTCGCTGGTCCACCAGTACACGGGGTCGTACTCGCTCGCCGGGGCGCTGGCCACCAGCACATGGATGCCACTGCCCCGGAAGCGCTTCCGGAATACCTGCCCCACTCGTCTGGTATGGAAGTCGGTGGTGAGCACCAGGATGGTGTCCAGCTGGTTCTGCCGGGCGTGGTGAAGTACCCCTTTGGCTTCTTCGTAGGTGCTTGTACCGTAAGGGTACGGCAATATCCGCCGAGGGTCGGCACCGGAACGTAACGCCGCCGAACGGGTCACCTCGGCCTCGGTCACTAAGCGTCCTTCGGCTTTCAGGATGGACGAGTGGTTGGAGCCGGTGGTAAAGGCGATCGGTGCGGTGCCGTGGGCCAGTAGTTCGGCCGCGTGTGTTCCACGGTCGAACGGGGCGCCTCCCAGCACGTAGATCGCATCGGCATGGCCGGGGGCGTCCTCTTCGATCAGGAATGCTCCCAGACCTTGCAGCAACGGTTTGCGACAGGCCCAGCCGAGACAAACGAACAGAATGCCGAGGGTGGCCCCGGTGATCCACTTTCGCCAGGACCGTTTCCTCGCATCGTGTTCCATGGGGTCAGTATTGTCCATTCCTGCGGCGCAAGACCCACTCACAGGTAAGCAGGCCAAGGATCACGAAGAAGAGCCAGCGGAGACCGATGAGGTCACTGTAGCTGGGGTGCGCATAGGATCGTGCCACCAGACCCGGCCTTGCTTCGAGGGCTTGTGCGATGGCGTCGGTGCCACCCGGTGCCACCACCAGTCCATCGGTGCGCGCCGCCATATCGTGCCATACCCCATGATCGGCCACGGTGGAGAGTTGTTCCGCCACCTGGGCTTCCACATGGAGCTCGCCGGTGACCGTGTGTTCCACACCATCGATCCGGGTCCGGGCCTTCCAGGTGTACACGCCTGCCGGCAGCCGCCCCAGATCGGCACGGTAGCTGGAACCACTGGGGCTGAACGCATATTGGTGGTCGAGACCCGCTTCATCTTTCAATACCAGGGACACCTCGGCCGTGTTCACGGGTTCGAACGTGGCGTTGTACGATTCGGCCGTGAAGACCACCCGTTCGTTCTCGGACGTACGGGGGGGATGTGCCACGCGGAAGCGCTCCTTGTTCACCTTGAGCGCGAGGAATTGTACCAGTTTGTGTACCAGTCGGTCGAAACGGGCATGGTCGCCCTGTTGTTGGAGGTCGTTGATACGCCAGCGCCAGAGGCCTTCCCCGGCGATCACCGCCGAGCGCCGTTCCTGCTGTTGGGCGAGGGCGATAAGCGGGTACGGGGTTTGTACCATGCCGATGCGCTGGGTGGCCAGTGCGGTGGCCGATCGCCCCAGTTCGAACTGGCCGAAGGGCACCTGTAGCGGCGGGAAACGCTCCAAGGCACGGGCCTGGTCCGCGTCGAGGGTGAAGTAGGTGAAGTCCTTGTTCAGGGTGGCTTGTGCATCGGTGGCGTTGCCCCGGGACGAGGTCACCTGCACCCCGGCCCCACGCGTGTTGAACCCACCGAAGTCCGTTCCGTTGGTGAGTATGTAGCAGATGGGCACACCGGCGGCATCGGCCTTCTTGAACAGGGGTTGGATGCCGTGCTTCTGCGATGGTAGGCCGTGCAGGATCAGCAGGTCGTAACGGGAGGCATCGCCCGCGAAGTCGGCGGCGAAGGCCAGTTCGGTCTCGTAGCCTTCCAGCCCGGCCAAGGCTTGGCGCAATGCACCGAGGTCCGGATGGGGCGCGGCACCGAGCAGGAGGATCTTCTGGCGGTCGTCCAACACGTCGATGAGGACGTCCATCCGGTTGTTCAACTCAGTGGCCTCACCCGGCACAGGGCGCACTACCACGGTGTACCGTATCATCCCCGCACGTTCCGGTTTCACGGTGAATGGCAACTCAACGAATGCCGATCGGCCGTTCAAGGTCGTTTCCTTGCTGGCCACCTCCTTGCCTTCCTGTAGGATGGAGATCCGGGCGCTGCTGCCGGCCATCCTCCGCCCTTCCACCTTCACCAGGAGCGGAAGTTCGTTCCCCAGGTAGCCGATGCGGTTGTGCTCCACGCCGCGCAACACCAGATCGGGCCGTACGGTGGTGTCGCCCAGTGCTATGGCGAACACGGGGACTCCCAGCTTGTCCGCGATGCTGCGTGGGTCACGGCCGCGGTTGTAGATGCCGTCGCCATCGATGATCACCGCACCCAGGTCCGCGCCGTTGAAGCGGTCGTACACCTCGCGCAAGGCACCGTCCACATTGGTCAGGGCGTCGGTCTGTGCGAAGGAGTGTCCTTCGACCACCGTTTCGCCGTAGGTGAGGGTGCGCACATCGAAGCGTTCGCCGAGCTTTTCTTGCAGCTCTTGCAGCTCTTGCGGATAGCGGGTACGAAGAGTGGCGGTATCGCCTGCGGCCAACAGCGAGGCGGAGCCATCGTGCAGCAGGACCACCACCGGCTTGCGTACCTCGCGCAACAGGATCCGCACCATGGGCTCCAGCAGGAAGAACGCGATCAGGGCCACCGCCAACGCACGGCATGCGGCCAGTACCAGGGTGAGTTCGCGCGATGGTCCTTCACCATCCCGTGTACGACGATACAGCCACCAGGCGAGTCCGATGCCGAGCAGCAGGCATAATGGTGCCAGCCAAAGGCTATGGGTCGTGGTCAGGTTCATGGCGTGATGGCCCGTTCGTGATCGATCCTGCGCGGCCCCAAGCGATTACGGCGCACACCGGTGCCGAACGACCATGGGCCCAAGGCCCGGTTCAGGACAACATGCCACCGCACACGCTCAGGGTCTGCCCGGTGATGTAGGCGCTGAGGTCGCTGCCCAGGAACACGCAGGCGTTGGCCACATCGGCGGGGGTGCCACCACGTTTCAGCGGGATGCCTTCGCGCCAGCCTTCCACCACCTTGGGGTCCAGGGCGCCGGTCATCTCCGTTTCGATGAAGCCTGGGGCGATGGCGTTGCTGCGGATGTTGCGGCTGCCCAGTTCCTTGGCCACGCTCTTGGTGAACCCCAGGATGGCGGCCTTGCTGGCGGCGTAGTTGGCCTGTCCGGCATTGCCTTGCACGCCCACCACGCTGCTCATGTTGATGATGCTCCCGCTGCGTTGCTTCAGCATGGTGCGCAACACGGCTTTGGTCATGTTGAACACGCTCTTCATGTTGGTGTTCATCACCGCATCGAAGTCGGCCTCGCTCATGCGCATGAGCAACTGGTCCTTCGTGATCCCGGCGTTGTTCACCAGGATGTCGAGCTTGCCCCATTCGGCCACCACCTTGTCCACCGTGGCCTGTGCGGCGTTGAAGTCGCCGGCATCGCTCTGGATGGCGAGCACCTTGCGGCCGGTCTTCGCGGCAAGCTCGGCTGCCACGGCGTTGGCCCTTTCCGGGCTGCTCACGTAGGTGAAGGCCACGTCTGCGCCTTCTTCCAAGAAACGTTCCACGATGCCTTTGCCGATACCGCGCGTTCCGCCGGTGACCAGGGCGACTTTGTCTTGTAGGAGTGCCATGCGGGCGAAGATACAGGTGCCCCGCATACTTCACCGGGGCGTGTGGTGCAACACCAGCAGAGGTTGAGCCGGGGGACCAACGCTGCGCACAGCCCCCTTCCCTTGCCGTACGCTCAGGGTATCAGCCCAGCACCTCCTTCACCTTGGCGCCGATGGCGGCCGGGCTGTCCACCACGTGGATCCCGCTCTCGCGCATCACCTTCTTCTTGGCCGCCGCGCTCTCGTCGGCGCCGGAAACGATGGCGCCGGCGTGGCCCATGGTGCGACCTTTCGGCGCGGTCTCGCCGGCGATGAAACCGATCACGGGTTTCTTGCAGTTCTCCTTGATCCATTTGGCCGCCTGGATCTCCAGGTCGCCGCCGATCTCGCCGATCATCACGATGGCCTTGGTCTCCGGGTCGTTGGCGAAGAGCTGTACCGCCTCGAGGGTGGTGGTGCCGATGATGGGGTCGCCTCCGATGCCGATGGCCGAGGTGATGCCCAGACCCGCCTTCACCGTCTGGTCCGCCGCCTCGTAGGTCAGCGTGCCGCTCTTGCTCACGATGCCCACCGGGCCTTTCTTGAACACGAAGCCGGGCATGATGCCCACCTTGCACTCATCGGCCGTGATCACCCCGGGGCAGTTGGGGCCGATCAACGTGCACCCTTTCCCGCGGATGTATTCACGGGCGGCCACCATGTCCTTCACCGGAATGCCTTCGGTGATGCAGACGATCACCTTGATGCCTGCTTCGGCGGCTTCCATGATGGCGTCGGCCGCGAAGGGAGGAGGTACGAAGATGATGCTGACATCGGCACCGGTGGCCTTCACCGCATCGCTCACCGTTTCGAACACGGGGCGGTCCAGGTGTTTCTGCCCGCCTTTACCGGGGGTGACACCGCCCACCACATTGGTGCCGTACTCGATCATCTGCGTGGCGTGGAACGTGCCTTCGCTACCGGTGAAACCTTGGACGATGACCTTGCTGTTCTTGTTGACGAGTACGCTCATGGTGTGCTGTGGTATGTGCAGTGCGGCGCGAAAGTAACCCCTGTGCGCTTATGCTGGAACCCGGTCCTTGGCCCGTTGGTAGGTGTACACGTAGAACAGGGCACCGAGCATGATGAGCCCGGAGCCGATATAGGGCAGTGCATGGTGCCAGCCGTACAGGCGCCCACCGAGGGCCGGGCCCACGATCCGCGCCAAGGAGCCGAAGCTCTGGTTGAGGCCCAGCACCTCCCCTTGTTCGCGCTGTCCGGCGTTCTTGCTCAATTGGCTTAGGATGGTGGGGTTCAGGCAGCCGTTGCCCAGGGCCAGGAGGGCGATGGACACGATGTTCAGCGGCAGGAAGAGCGACTGCGGGATGAATGCGATCATGCCCAATCCCACTGCCAGGCTCAGGCATCCGAAGATCATCAACCTCCGCTCGCCGAAGGTCTTCTGCAACCAGCCGATCATGCCCCCTTGGACGATGGCGGAGGCCAGGCCCACCGCGGCGAACATCCAGCCGATCTGTTCCTTGTCCAGGCCGTAGTCGTCGGTCCAGAACAGGGCTATGGTCATCTGCATCATGCTGAAGGCGGTGATGAAGATGAAGCTGATCAGGTACAGGTCGCGGAAACGTTGGTCCTTCAATGCCCGGATGGCCCCCCCCACCGGTTTCACGGTGATGGCGCGGCCGTGTACCTTCTCCTTCAACGATTCGGGGAGGTACAGCCATACGGCGACGAGGTTGAGCGCGCAGATGATGGCCGCGCTGTATCCCACCCACTCGATGCCGAAGTGCATGTAGATGAAGCTGCCCATCGGCGGACCGAAGATGAAGCCCAGACCGAAAGCGGCACCGATCAGCCCCATGGCCTTCGCTCGGCCTTCGGGCGGGGTGATGTCGGTGATGTAGGCCTGTGCCGCGGTGATGTTGCCCGACCCGATGCCCGTGAGCATGCGGCTGGCGATCAGCAGGAAGAGCGTGGTGGCATGGGCGAACATCACATAGCTCAAGGCGGAGAGGCCGATGGCCGCCAGGATGATCGGTCGCCGGCCGTACCGGTCGCTCATCACCCCCCATACCGGGGTGAAGATGAACATCATCAGCGAGAACAGGGCGCCGGTATCTCCCACCAAGGCGTCGGAGGCATTCAGCTCCCGGGCATAGATGGGCACCACCGGGATGAAGATCCCGAAGCCCATCAGGTCGATGAAGATGGTGAGGAATAGGATGAGTAGACGGCGGTCCATGGAAGGGCGCGGGGATCGGGATGGAAGGTGTGCGCGGTAGGGAGCCGCGTAGCGGTGTACGCCGAAGCGTCACACCACGGATGGTCGTTGAGGTACGGCTATTGCCCGAGCTTCTTCAGCAGGTGGGCGGGTACGGCCTTTTTGTTCACCATGAAGGCTGTCATCTTGAACGCGGCGTAGGCCTTGCTCATGTACAGGTAGCCCTTCTGGTCGTTGCTGGTACCCCAACTGTTCTTCACGATGTACCACTCCGCACCGTTCTGGTCCTTGGCCATGCCGGTGATGTGCATGCCGTGGTCGTCGGTGGTGCTGAAGTCGTCGAATGCCGCTTGGCGCATCTCCGCGGTGATCACCGGCTCGGGCTGCGGGCCGTGGAACAGCGTGGCCTTCTGCTCCTTGGTGAGCGCGGCGGCCGGGGTCATGGTAACGAAGGCCACACCGTTGCGCCAGCTGAAGGAGGGCTCGCTCACGTCTCCGCCCCAAGCCACGGAGTAGCCGTTCTTCAACGCGTTGTCGATGATGGTGGTGATGTCTTCCACCGGAATGTTCCACGCCTGTGCCAGTGCCCAGTTGTCGGGCACCATCAGGGTGCTCTGGGTATAGTAGGGCACATCGGTCACGCTCTGGAATTCCAGGTAGTCCGCACCGTCGAGCTTCACCACTTCCTTGGCGAAGGTCTGCGGGGTGTAGCTCTTGCCGTTATAGGTGAAGGTCTCCGGTACCTTGCCCAAGTAGGTGTCCATTACCGCGTTCACGGCCTGCGGCCATACGGGCGTGAGCGTGCCTTTGTTCGGTGCCTTCACGATGGCATCGAGCATGGCCTTGATCACCGCCTGCATTTCGTTCGTCTGGTTCTTGGTGTTGCCGAAGTTGAGGCCGGTGTACGCTTCATAGGGCATGATGCCGTGCTTGACGTACATGTTCACCACGTCGTGGGCGATGCCGCCATCGCCGTAGTTGAGCGAACCGTGCATGCGCACATAGCTGCGGGCTTTCTCTTCGTAGCTCTTACGGGCGATGTAGATCTTGCTCAGGGGAATGCTGGGCCCACCCTTCTTGATCATCTCCGATTCGAGGAACGAGCCGGTGCTGTAGCTCCAGCAGGTGCCGGAAGAACCTTGGTCCTCCACGGGCGTACCGGGGGTGGTGAGCACCTGGGTGAATTTGAACCCGGTGGAATCCGCGCTGTTGAGGCTGATCTTCTTGATCAGGTCGTCCTGGGTGTGGGCTTGGAGGGCAAGGGTCGCACCGAGGATGGTGAGGGCGTAGGAGGGCAGCGAGCGGTTCATGCGTAGAGGTCCCGATGGATCGGGGTGCAAAGGAAACACTTCACGGACTTGTCGCCTTCACCGGTCGGGGACGAACGGGTGGGAACGCGTTCGTTTATTTTCCATGGCAAATAATTGAGTATCTTTGCGTTGTGGAACGCCGAAACGCTCTTCGCCTGCTTGCATTGACCCCATTGGCCGCCATGACGCTTCGAGAACTCGCCCGCACTGCCGATGGTTTCGCCCCGACGCCGCCGATGCCCGTGCTCTTCCTCGGCCATGGCAGTCCGATGAACGCCATCGAGGACAATCCGTTCACCCAAGGTTGGCAACGCGTAAGTAAAGACCTCCCCCGCCCCAACGCCATCCTGTGCATCAGCGCGCATTGGGAAACACGGGGCACCTACGTCACTGGCATGGAGAGGCCACGCACCATCCACGACTTCGGGGGTTTCCCACAGGCCTTGTTCGATGTGCAGTATCCGGCGCCCGGTAGTCCCGAACTCGCCGCAAGCACCCAACAGGCCATCACCAGCGCCCATATGGGTGTGGACCATGCTTGGGGCCTGGACCACGGGGCGTGGAGTGTGATCATCCATCTCTTCCCCAAGGCGGACATACCTGTGGTGCAACTGAGCTTGGATCGGAACCTGAGCCCCGCCCAGCACTATGCCTTGGCTAGCGAGCTCGCAGCGCTCCGAAAGAAGGGCGTGCTCATCATCGGGAGTGGCAACATGGTACACAACCTGGGCGTGATCGACTGGCACAACCCAGCTGGCGGGTATGATTGGGCGCAGGAGGCGAGCTCGCGCATGAAAGACCTCATCCTGCGCGGCGATCATAGCGGTCTGGTGAATTACCATGCGCAGGGCAGGACCTTCCAGCTTTCCATACCGACCCCAGAACACTACCTACCCCTGCTGTACACCTTAGCGCTGAAGCACAAAGCCGACCCGCTCTCCCTCTTCAACGACCAACTCATGATGGGCTCCATTGCGATGACGAGTTTGCGGATCGGGTGATCGCCAATTCGCTGATGGTCTGATGTGAGAATCAGCTAATGCTCCTTGGTGGTCAATGCACTCCCTGGCGACCTTCGCCTACGCTCAATGGCTTTCGATCAACAGATCAGATGATCAAACAACCAGTTAACCACATTCCATGCCCCACATCGCCATCATCTCCGCCAGCGTGCGCGACGGCCGCAAGAGCCACAACGTAGCGTTGCACCTGCAGAAGACCCTTCAGGCCACAAGCAATTCGGTGGACCTGCTCGACCTGCTCGACTTCGACTTCCCGATCTTCCACGAGCGCTTGAAGTTCATGAAGGAGCCGGCCCCCAAGGTGGTGGAGTTCGCCGAGCGGATCCGGAAGGCTGACGGGGTGATCATCGTGACACCGGAGTACAATGGCAGTTTCCCGGCCAGCTTGAAGAACGTGATCGACCTGCTGACCGAGGATTGGAAGGGCAAGCCCGTGTCGATCTGCACCGCTTCCGGAGGCGCCTTCGCCGGTACGCAAGTGATGGTGGAACTGCTTTTCCCACTGTGGAAGATCAAGGCCTGGGTGGTGCCTTCGAGCATGCAAGTGCCCAAGGTGCAGGACCAGTTCGGTGAAGGCGGAGCCGTGCTGATGGACCAGGAGGGTTGGGAGCGGCGCACGACCGTGTTCCTGAACGACCTGGGCTGGGCGATGGAAGCGCGGCGCCGGATGGAGGCTTGAGGTCTAATACCAATTCACATCCCCCGCCGTATCGTCCTGCGAAAAGATCCCTTCGCATCTCTAGCCTACGCCTTGGTGCGAAATGATCCAAAGCGCCGCACCAAGGGTATCCGGACTTCACCTACGCCTTCACCAACGAAGGCTCGAAGATGCGTTTGAGCACGCCCGCGACGTGGTCCACTTCCTCCATGGTGCTGTACCGGCTGAAGGAGAAACGGATGTTGGCGCCGGTGCGCCCCGGATAGAGGTTGGCGATCACGTGGCTGCCCTTATTGCTGCCACTGCTGCAGGCGCTGCCTCCACTACAGGCGATGCCTTCGATGTCGAGGTTGTAGATCAGCATCTCGCTCCTGCCATCATCGGGGAAGCACATGCTGAGCACGGTGTACAAACCGTCGGGGCCGGGATCCCCGTTCACGCTCGTACCCGGGATGGTGGCCAGGATGGTTTCCCGTAACCGGTCCTTAAGGGCCTGCACGTGCCGTTGGTGGCCCTCCACATCTTCCGTGGCGATCTCCAACGCTTTGGCAAGTCCCACGATGCCGTACAGGTTCTCGGTGCCCGCACGCATGTTGCGTTCCTGCGAGCCGCCCACGATCGCGGCTTTGATGTTGGCTCCGTTGCGCATGTAGAGGAACCCTACTCCTTTGGGGCCGTGGAACTTGTGGGCGGCGCAGGTGATGTAATCCACCGGTGTGTTGGCCAGGTCGAAGCGGTAGTGCCCCATGGTCTGCACCGTATCGCTATGGAAGAGCGCGCCATAGCGGCGGCAAAGGCCGCCCACGGCATGCAGGTCGATCCGGGTGCCGATCTCGTTGTTGGCGTGCATCAACGATACGAGTACGCCTTGTCCCTGGGTGGTGCGCAGGAGTTCTTCGAGGTGCGCCATGTCCGGCTTACCATCGGCCTCCAACCGCACCCAGTGCACCTGGGCACTGCCCAGGGTGGCGATGTGCTCGGCCGTGTATTCCACGGCATGATGCTCGATCGGGCTGGTGATCAGGTGCTTCACGCCGAGGTCGCGGACCACCCCGTTGAGCACCATGTTATCCGCCTCGGTGCCGCCACTGGTGAAGATGATCTCGCCGGGTGCGCAGTTCAGGAGGGTGGCCACGGTGCGCCGGGCCTGCTCCACCGCAGCGCGCGTCCTACGCCCGAAAGCGTGGATGGCGGAGGGGTTCCCGAAGTGTTCACGCATGTACGGTACCATGGCATCGAACACTTCCGGGGCCAGAGGGGTGGTCGCGGCGTTATCGAAATAGACCTTTCTCATCTCGTGGCAAAAGTACCGTTATGCCACGGCAAGGCCGGCCACCTGGGCCAGCTCCCTCAGGATCCTGTGCGCCAGCTCGTCGGCCTGGGCCATGCTGGGCGCTTCGGCGTACACGCGGATGATGGGCTCGGTGTTGCTGCGCCGCAGATGCACCCAGGTGTTACCGAACTCGATCCGCAGGCCGTCCACCGTGCTGTGCGGCTCGCTCCGGTATTTCTCCTGCATGGCATCCACCAAGGCCTGCACGTCCATGCCGGGTCGCAGTTCGATCTTGTTCTTGCTGATGAAGTAGTCCGGGTAGCTGCGGCGCAGTTCGAGGCAGGTCTTCCCGCTCTTGGCCAGCAGGGTAAGGAACAGGGCGATGCCCGCCAGGGCATCGCGGCCGTGGTGCAGTTCGCTCAGGATCACCCCGCCATTGCCTTCCCCCCCGATCGGCGCGTTCACCTCCTTCATCAGACGCACCACGTTCACCTCGCCCACGGCGCTGGCATGACGCTTCCGACCGTGGCGTTCGGCGATGTCGTTGAGGGCGCGGGTGCTGCTGAGGTTGCTCACCGTATCGCCCGGGCGATGCGCCAATACATGGTCCGCACAGGCCACCAGGGTGTATTCTTCGCCGAAGAGCGAGCCATCCTCACAGACCAAGGCCAACCGGTCCACGTCGGGGTCCACGGCGATGCCCAGGTGGGCGCCGTGTTTCACCACCGCGCTGCACAGGTCGGTCAGATGTTCCGGCAAGGGTTCCGGGTTGTGCGGGAAACGCCCGTTGGGGTTGCAATGGATCTCGATCACCTCCAGTACACCAAGGGCTGAGAGCAGGGCCGGTACGGCGGTGCCACCCACGGAATTCACCGCATCGAGCACCACCCTGAGGTTCGCCTTCTTGATCGCCGCTACATCCACCAGGTCCAGTGATAGGATGGCATCGATGTGCTTGCGCGTCCATCCGCTCACCTCGCTCACCTTTCCCAGTTTCTCCACAGGAGCGAATTCGAACCGGTCCGCTTCGGCCAGGCGCAGCACCTCAGCACCATCCTCCGAAGAGATGAACTCCCCACGGTCGTTGAGCAGCTTGAGGGCGTTCCACTGTGCGGGGTTATGACTGGCCGTGAGGATGATCCCCCCTTGTGCTCTTTCTCCCGGTACGGCCATCTCCACCGTGGGGGTGGTGGCCAGGTCCAGGTCCAGCACTTCGAAGCCCAGCCCAACGAGGGTGCCTGCCACCAGGTCGCGGACCATGGGGCCGCTGATGCGGGCATCGCGGCCCAGTACGATCCGCAGCGGCGCGTTGCCCGCGCGTTGCTTGAGGAGGGTGCCGAAGGCTGCGGTGTAGCGGACGGTGTCCACCGGGGTGAGGCCTTGGCCTGGCTGGCCACCGATGGTGCCGCGGATGCCGGAGATGGAGCGTATCAGGGTCATTGGGCAGGTGCTTTTTCGGAGCGTGTTCTGAGGCCTGCAAAACTATTTCGGGGAGCATGGGGAAGGCCGCTCGGATGCCCACTGCGTTCACCCGAGCCTGTTCATAACCGGATGGCCCTGGGGTCTCGTGCATGCATACTTCCCTACTTTTGTACGGCAAGGCCAGTGCCTTGGCCTCTCCTTCCCGGGGAACCGGGTCGTACCACATGAGCGAAGGCCACCTACCCCACCCCGAGCGGAACGATCAGCTCCACCGTTGTGTGGAACGCTACGAAGCGATGCGTCGGCAGAACACCACGTTCTTCTTCGACGTGGAGGAGTTCGAGATCATCATCGAGCACTACCTGGAGCAGAGCGATGCGCGCCGGGCACGGGAGGTGCTGGATCTGGCCCAACGCCAGCATCCAGGCTCCGTGGACCTGATGTTCTGCGAGGTCCATGTGCTCATGGACCAGGGCAAGCTCAACCGGGCCTTGGAGGTGTTGGACGGCATCGGGAAAATGGAACCGTTCAACGAGGATGTGTACCTGCACAAAGCAAGTATCTACAGCCAGCTCCGTAACCACCGCCGCGCGGTGGAACACTATAAACGTGCGCTGGACCTTGCGGAGGAAGGTCTGGACGATATCCATTTGGACCTGGCCTTCGAGTACGAGAACCTGGAGAAGTATGAGCTGGCGCTGGGTAGCTTGAAGAGCGCGTTGGAGATCAACCCGGAGAACGAAGCCGTGCTCTACGAAATGGCGTACTGCTTCGACCTCACCGATGCCCACCAGGCCGCCGTCTCCTTCTTCCGCCAGTTCACCAACGATTACCCCTACTCCTTCGTGGCGTGGTACAACCTGGGCAATGCCTTGGCGCGGATGGAGCGGCATGAGGAGAGCATCGAGGCCCTGGACTTCTGCCTGGCCATCGAGGATCGTTTCACCTCGGCGCATTTCAGCAAGGCCCGCAACCTGCTGATCCTTGGGCGCTATCAAGAAGCCATCGATTGCTACCAGGAGACCATTGAGTTCGATGGTGCCCAAGCCGTTACCTTCAGCTACATCGGCGAGTGCTACGAGAAGATGGAGCACTTCGAACAGGCCTTGATCCACTATGACCAGTCCATCGCGTTGGATCCCCATTGGGTGGATGCCTGGATCGGACGGGGTGTGGTGAAGGACATGCAGGGCCGACTGCCGGAAGCCATCAAGGACCTGGAGCATGCGGTGGGCCTGGTGCCGGAGCATGCCGATGGTTGGTATTTCCTGGGCAATTCATACGCAAGGGCTGAACACTTCGAAAGGGCGTTCGATGCGTATGCCCGGCTGAACAAGTTGGAGCCGGACAACGTGGATGGCTGGCTGGACCATGCCGACCTTTTGCTGCGAACCAAAGGCCCGGATCAAGCCCTGCGCAAGCTCAGGGAGGGGTCGCAGGTGATCAAGCTTACGAGCAAGTACACCTATCGTTCGGTGAGCTACCTGCTGCGCATGGGTGAGTTGCAGCAGGCCTTGGTGACGCTCGAGGATGCTCTGATGAACGACTATGCGGCCCATACCCTCCTCCTGGAGCATTTTCCGGAGGCCGCCCAGATGCCACAGGTCATACACCTGTTGGAACTCTACCGTAGATCATGAACTACAACCTTTCCCACATCCCCGCACGTAGTTCGAAACCGCGTGAGGATGGGGTGACCATGGTGATGGACAAAGGCCTGTCCTTGCGGCAGGCCCAGGACCTGCTCGATGCCAGCGGCCATCTGATCGACCTGATCAAACTGGGGTTCGGCACATCGTTCGTCACCCCGCGATTGAAGGAGAAGATCGCCCTGTACCAGAAGGCGGATGTCCGCGTATATCTCGGAGGTACGCTGTTCGAAGCCTTTGTGGCCCGCGGGCAGTACAAGGATTACCGGAAGCTGGTGGGATCGCTGGGCCTCGATACCGTGGAAGTGAGCGATGGCTCCATCAATATGCCCACAAAGGAGAAGTGCAAGTACATCACGGACCTGGCCAAGGACCATCGCGTTCTCAGCGAAGTGGGGTCCAAGGAGTCCGGCATTCTCATCAGTCCTGCCAAGTGGGTGAGCATGATGCGCACCGAGCTGGATGCCGGGAGCTGGAAGGTGATCGCCGAGGCTCGGGAAAGCGGCACGGTGGGCATCTATCGTCCTAGCGGCCATGCGCACACCACGCTGGTGAACAGGATCCTGAGCAAGATCCCCGGGAAGGACATCCTGTGGGAAGCACCGATCAAATCGCAGCAGGTCTGGTTCATCAAACAGCTCGGGGCCAACGTGAACCTGGGCAATATCGCGCCCGAAGAAGTGATCCCCTTGGAGACCCTTCGCCTGGGCCTGCGCGGCGACACGTTCTTCCAATACATGCCCGAGGAGGTGGCCGAGAAGCTGCGGCAGAAGCCCACTGAATAGCCCTTTTTCCCTACATCATCCGGCGAGGCTCGCCATCTTCGCGGCCCGCTCCGTTGTTCCAATGAAGGAGATCACTGCAACTGAACTCAATGCCTGGCGTGAACGTGCTGTGCCGCACCAGCTGGTGGACGTGAGGGATCCGTACGAGGCGGAACTCTGCTCCATCGGCGGAGACCTGATCCCCATGAGCGAGGTGATCGACCGCCTCGATGAACTGCGCAAGGATATGCCGGTGGTGGTCCATTGCCGCAGTGGGAACCGCTCCGTGGCGGTGATCCACGCCCTTTCATCGCGCTATGGCTTCAACAACCTCGTGAACCTTGCCGGCGGTATCATGGCTTTCCGGAACGAGGTGGATCACGATCTTCAATGCGATTGACCCTCCCCCTATGGAACTGATCCAGGAATTCTGGCATTTCATCACGCACCTCAACGAGTCGTTGCCGGCCTTCATCGCCGAGCATGGCCACATGGTGTATCTGCTCCTGTTCGCCATCATCTTCGTGGAGACCGGGCTGGTGGTGATGCCCTTCCTTCCGGGCGACTCCCTGCTCTTCGTGGCGGGGTCCCTCGCCGCACGCGCCGATACGGACCTGTCCCTCGGGGGGCTCATCGCACTGCTGATCGTGGCCGCCATCCTGGGCGATAACGTGAACTACTGGGTGGGGCGGTTCTTCGGCGACCGTGTCCTGAGCTGGAAGCTTTTCGGACGCCCGCTGGTGCGTCCCAAGGACCTGGAGCGGACCCATGCGTACTTCGAGAAGTACGGCCCGCGCACCATCGTGATCGCCCGGTTCGTGCCCATCGTGCGCACCTTGGCTCCCTTTGCTGCGGGTGTGGGGCACATGGACTACCGCCGGAGCTTCACACCGTACAACATCGTGGGGGCCGTGGTGTGGATCGTGCTCCTCACCGTGGCCGGTTATCTCTTCGGTCAGCACCCCTTCGTGCAGCGCCATTACGAATCCGTGATCCTCGGCATCGTCTTCATCAGCGTACTGCCCATGGTGATCGAATTCCTCCGGATCAAATTCGGCCGAGGCAATAGTCCGGCCGCTTAAGCGTTGGTGCGGACGTGATCAGGTACGGGCTTATCGGTCGGCAGTTGGCGCATTCCTTCAGCCGTTCCTATTTCTCGTCGAAGTTCGAGCAGGAGGGCCGTACGGATCATCGCTACGATCTGTTCGAACTGGACCACATCGGAGCCCTCCCCCAGTTGTTGACCAGCACTCCGGGGCTTCGTGGATTGAACGTGACCATCCCGTACAAGCAGGAGGTGATACCCTTTCTGGACCAGCTTTCGCCAACGGCCTCGGCCGTCGGCGCGGTCAATACCATCGACCTGCGCGGCGGTATGCGCATCGGACACAACACGGATGTGGAGGGATTCCGGGCCACCTTGATGCCACTGATCGGCGATGATCGCCCTCGGGCCTTGGTCCTGGGCAGCGGTGGCGCCAGCCGGGCCGTGATCTTCGTGTTGCGCGGATCGGGCATCAAGTTCAGGGTGGTGAGCCGAAGCCGCGATACCGGCGACCTCACCTGGGACATGCTCGATCCCACCCTCGTGGCGGTGTGTCCGCTGATCATCAATACCACACCGCTGGGCATGTTCCCCCAGGTGGATGCCATGCCTGCGTTGCCCATGCAGGCCGTCGGCTCCAAGCATCTGTTGGTGGATCTGGTCTACAATCCACACCAGACCCGATTCTTGTCGGAGGGAGCGGCAAGGGGTGCGCGTTGTGTGAATGGCTTGGGCATGCTGCACGCCCAGGCCGAAGCGGCCTGGAGGATCTGGAACACCTGAGCCGACACCTCAGCGCGAACAGCCACGCACCACCATCACCACTACGCAGAAAAGAAACATGAACACCGAGATCCGGTTGATGCCGTGCATGGTCCGGAGGCTCATGTTCGGGTGGGCCTTCCGGAACAGGGTGGCCGGGTTCAGGTAATGGAGGAGCCGTTCCCAGAACATGCCGTGGAGATCAAGGCTTGCGGGTGGTGTCCGGCACGATGGTGAAGCGTTCCCATTCACCGGCCTGCGGTCGGTCGCCCACCAACCGGCCGTGGTGCTTGGCTCCCGGATCCAGGTCGGCCGCCACGTATCGCCCTTCGTGGGTCTTCAGCGCGACCGCCCCTCCTTCCTGGGGTTCCAGGGTGAAGCTCTCCCAATCCCCTGGATCCTCCCGGTCCGCTACCAAGGTATCGCCGCGGTGATCGTCCGCACAGAGGTACATCCCGTTGGCGGCCTTCAGCATGATCCGGCCATCGGCCTTGGTGAACAGGGTGAAGCGCTCCCAGTCACCCGCGGCACTACGGTCGGCCACCAGCATGTTCTTTGCGGCCCCTTCGGCGCCGAGTTCGCACGATACGAAGCGGCCTTCCGCGCTCTTCAGCAGTACCGCGGTGCCCATGTCGGGCGCGGGGGGCGGCGTGGCCCCGTTGCTGGTGTTCATGTTCGGTTCCGCACAACCGTACAGCAGGCAGCAGGGAACAAGGAGGAATGACAAGCGCCGGATCATCGGGTTGAAGTTGAGACTGCGAAGTTGATCAAAGTAGACCTTGCCTCGTGAGGTACCTTTGTGGGGAATGTCCGTCAGCCACCCCCACACCTTCGATCTTATCTCCGAGTTCAAGCCGACCGGCGACCAGCCCGAAGCCATCGACCAGTTGGTGCAAGGCGTCGAGGAGGACGTGCCCGCACAGACCTTGCTGGGGGTCACGGGGTCCGGCAAGACCTTCACCGTGGCCAATGTGATCGCCCGTACAGGACGCCCCACCTTGATCCTTAGCCACAACAAGACGCTGGCCGCACAGCTCTACGGCGAGTTCAAGCATTTCTTCCCCAACGATCGGGTGGAGTATTTCGTGAGCTACTACGACTACTACCAGCCCGAGGCCTATCTGCCCACCACGAACACCTACATCGAGAAGGACCTCTCGATCAACGACGAGATCGAGAAGCTCCGGTTGAGCGCCACCAGCGCCCTGCTCAGCGGTAGGCGGAACGTGATCGTGGTGGCCAGTGTGAGCTGTATCTACGGTATCGGTAACCCGGCGGAGTTCCACAAGACCATCGTGAAAGTGGCGGTGGGCCAACGGATCTCGCGCAACAAGCTGCTGCACGACCTGGTGAGCGCGCTGTACAGCCGTAAGGATGCGGAGCCCGGCCGTGGCAACTTCAGGGTGCGGGGCGATGTGGTGGAGGTGTTCCTGGCCTATGCCGACGAAGGTGTGCGCATCCATTTCTGGGGTGATGAGATCGAGCGCCTCGAACGTTTCGATACCGCATCCGGTAAGGTGTTGGAGACCCCTGCCGACATCACCATCTATCCGGCCAACATCTTTGTCACCAGCCGCGAGACCCTCAACGCCGCGATCCACGACATCCAAACGGATATGGTGAAACAGGTGGCCTTCTTCAACGAGATCGGCAAGCACCTCGAGGCCAAGCGCTTGGAGGAACGGGTGAACTACGACCTGGAGATGATGCGCGAGCTTGGGTATTGCTCCGGCATCGAGAATTACAGCCGCTATTTCGACCGCCGGCAGACCGGGCAGCGTCCGTTCTGTCTGCTCGACTATTTCCCGGAGGACTTCCTCATGGTGATCGATGAGAGCCATGTGACCGTGAGCCAGGTGCAGGCCATGTACGGGGGGGACCGCAGTCGCAAGAAGAACCTGGTGGAATACGGTTTTCGACTCCCCAGTGCCATGGATAACCGCCCCCTGAAGTTCGAGGAATTCGAGGCGATGATGGGCCAGACCTTGTTCGTGAGCGCCACGCCGGCGGATTATGAGCTACAACGCAGCGAAGGTGTGGTGGTGGAACAGGTGGTGCGCCCCACGGGGTTGCTGGACCCGCCGATCGAGGTGCGCCCCAGCAAGGATCAGATCGATGACCTGCTGTACGAGATCCGCCAGCGAGCCGAAAAGGAGGAGCGTGTTCTGGTGACCACCTTGACCAAGCGCATGGCCGAGGAGTTGAACGATTTCCTGGGGCGCAATGGTGTGCGGTGCAAGTACATCCACAGCGATGTGGACACCCTGGAGCGGATCGAGATCCTACGGCAGCTCCGCCTGGGCTTGTTCGATGTCCTGGTCGGGGTGAACCTGTTGCGCGAAGGATTGGACCTGCCCGAGGTGAGCTTAGTGGCGGTGCTGGATGCCGACAAAGAGGGTTTCCTACGCAGCAACCGTTCGCTGACCCAGACTGCTGGAAGGGCCGCGCGGAACATCCATGGCCTGGTGATCTTCTATGCCGACAAGATCACCGATAGCATGCGCCGTACCATGGAGGAGACCGATCGGCGCAGGGCCAAGCAGATCGCCTACAACGAGGCGCACGGGATCACCCCCACACAGATCAAGCGCGACCGCGCCGATGTGTTGAAGCAGACCGCCGTGATCGATATCCACGATGATGGGCGAAGAAAGGCCTATGTGGAACCCGAGACACTGAGCCTCGCGGCCGACCCGGTGGTACGCTACATGAGCGAAGAACAGCTCCAGAAGAATGCTGAAGTGCTTGAAACACAGATGAAGAAGGCCGCCAAGGACCTCGATTTCATCGCCGCGGCCCAACTCCGGGACGAGTTGTTCGCCATGCGGAAGCTGTTGGAGGAAAGGCAGAAGGTTTCCAAGTGAGGACCGTGGCCTGCCAGCATGTAGACCTCGCGGACGAATTACCTTTGGTGCGAAGCAGGTGGCCTTCGCTCGTTGGCTTCATCATCAACCCTGAACAGGACCACCTCGCTCTCTTTTCAACCGGCTCATCACATAAGTGACCTTCCATGCGGAATCAATACTGGATACTCGCAGCTGCTTTCAGCCTCTCCGTCATTTCCCAGAGCAAAGCTCAGATCTCCTTCGGTGGCCATCCGTATGGGGTGGATCGCTCCACCGGCCTGCCGGAAGCGCCCATTGCGACCATGCCTGCCGTAGATGTGGATGCGCTAATGGCGGAGGATGAGCAACGGATGGCCACCGCACGCAAGGGGCCGTACCGCTTCGGGAAGAGTCATGCGGTCGAACTGGGGCTGGAGAACAGTGGCGTGTGGCACACCATGTCCAATGGGGATCGTGTCTGGCGCCTCATGGTGGCCTGTCCTGGTGCGTTCAGCATCAATATGGAGTTCCATCGGTTCGTGATCCCGGATGGTGCACAAGTGTTCATCTATAACGAGGTGGGCGACGTATTGGGTGGCTTTGAGGCGGGGAGCTGCCCCGGACGTGATCAGCTGGGCGTGGATCTGCTGGCCGGTGATCGGGTGACGGTGGAGTACGTGGAACCGGCGAGGGTCGCAGGTCAAGGGCAGTTGAGCATCGGCCAAGTGACCCATGGTTACCGCGATGTCTTCAATCAGGCCAAGGTGCTGGGTGAAAGCGGTTCATGCAACAACAACGTGAAATGTCCGGAAGGTGATCCTTGGCGCCCGCAGATCCGCTCGGTGGCGATCATGCTGGACGGCGGTGGGTTCTGCACTGGACAATTGATCAACAATTGCAACAACGACGGGACCCCGTATTTCCTTACCGCGAACCACTGCTTGGAGGGCACACCGACCAACAACAACTTCGTTTATCGCTTCCATTGGGAGAGCCCGCAGTGTGCGCAGAACCTCAATGGCCCGATGACCATGAGCATCTCGGGGGCTACCCGCCTGTATAACAACACGGGCAGCGATGTGGCACTGCTTCGCTTGACCAGCACGCCGCCAGCGAGCTACAACGTTTTCTATACGGGCTGGGACCGCAGCACCTCCCCCGCCACCACCGGCGTGGTGGGCATTCATCACCCGGCCGGTGATGTGAAGAAGATCAGCTTCGAGAACCAAGCGGTCACCTCGCAGACATGGGGTAGTGCGCAGTGCTGGAAGGTGGCCGACTGGGATGATGGGACCACCGAAGGGGGATCCAGCGGAAGCGGCCTGTGGAACATGAACGGGTTGTTGATCGGCCAGCTCTTCGGCGGTTATGCGGCGTGCGGGAACAACCTGGAGGACAACTACGGCAAGTTCGCGGTGAGTTATACCGGTTTGCAACAATGGCTGGGTTCATGTGGAACCACGCTACAGGGCTATCCTTCCGCTCCGGCCGGAACGGAGGAGCTTGCGCTCGAAGGCAGTATCCTCGCATGGCCCAACCCCACCACGGGGCAAGTGACCCTCTCCCTCCCCACCATGGGCATCGGTGCCTACCAAGTACGCGTGATGGATGCTGTGGGGCGCGTGGTCTTCACCGGAAAGGTCGCGGCGGGTACGGATCGCTATGGGATCGACTTGGCTGGGGAGCCCAATGGCCTGTATCTGGTCGAAGCTCGCTCAGGCGGTGTTCAGCTGCAGCAACGCCTGATGCTCGCACGATAGCTCCTTGGGCCATTCCTTGGTGGAGTGTCCCATGGGCGGCCGCTCACCATGGTCGCTCGGGAGAACGATGGTATTAACCCAGAAGGGTCACATTGCGTACAACGGCCATGTCGTTGTCGCGAACCTTCTTCTGCGGTACCTTGATGGTCCTTGCTACCCTTGCTTCAGCCCAAGCGGATGGGTTCATCGCCTATGTGCCCGATAGACCGGTTGAGCGTACTGCGGATGATACCCGGATATCCTTCGTGGAAAGTGCTGTGGCCGGTAAGGTCGAGGCCGTCATACCCACGGATGCCGATCGCGTGGATATCCTCAATGGCCGAGGGAACATCAAGCATACCTATGGCCGAACCGAGTTGGACCGCGTCCGTTTAGGGGACCTTCGACCGGGTACGTGGACGCTGCGGGTCCACCGTGGCGAAAGCATATCCATCCGCCGGTTCATGGTGATGGAACGCGGCTCGGTGGTATGGTCTCCCCAAGGTCCGCTGCGGAAGCGATAGAGCATCCGCCAGGATAGGCTCCGTGGCGGGCGTGCTGGAGCTGCCGTCCATTCGCTGGTGTCCGATCGAAGCATCGACGGGTTTGCGGTGAGGCTTATACCATTTCGCACACAGACCATTTGAACGAATTCCAGCCGATCGGCTTGCTCATTTTCCGCATGCCTTCTCCGTCGTGATCATTCCGTAGAACTGGCCCTCGGCAGCTCCGATCTCTAAGGCCCAAGTGGGATCCCCGACACCTTGGACCTCCTTCTTGGTCTTCGGTAGCATGTACGAGGGAGGTGCCGGATCCGGTGGGCGGATCCGTTCCAAGGAAGGGCGCAGGGGGCGGCACCTTCGGCTTACGAAAGCGGTCTATTCAAGCACCTTGACCCCTCTTTTCTGTAGCCTGTCCATGCCATGTGCGGCATCATCCAAGGTGGGTTGCAGCGCCAAGGCGACCTTGTAATCGGTCAAGGCGCTGTCGAGTTTGCCCTCTAACTCATAGGTGAGGCCACGGTTGAAGTAGGCCTGTGCATAGGTGGACATGCGTTGAATGGCACCATCGAACTCTTTTCGGGCAGCGGTGAACCGGTCCTGGTGTTCCAGGTAGATGTAGCCGGTGTTATACCATGCCGTCGGGTTCTTCGGGTCGATCTCTTTGATCCGGGCGTAGTCCAACAGCGCTATACTGTCATGGCCATGCTCTTGGCCGTACATGGCTCTGGCGTACAGCGCCTCCACGCTGGTCGGTCTGAGCGCAACTGCGGAGTTGTGGTATTGCCAAGCCAGCGGATCACCTTGGGCGGCATGTAGCCGGGCGAGTGCGGCGTACGCATCGTAGAATGAAGGATCACGTTCGGTCGCTGTGCGGTAGCTGCTGATAGCCAGTGCTGTATCGCCAGCCTCGCGATGGATCCACCCCTTTAGGAAATAGCCTTTGGCATTCTGCTGGTCGATCCGCAGTGCGTCGTTCACCTCGGCCATGGCATCCACGTACTCTCCCCGGATCAGGCGGATCTCGGCCAACTTGAAACGGGCTTCGGTACTGTCGATGGCCAGGATCCGCGCCTTCAGGAATTGTGCCTCGGCATTGGTCAGGTCGGCTTTGGAGAAGTACAGGTCGCCGAGCCCATTGCGCCATCGGAAATTGGTGCTGTCCAGTTGGATCGCCCGTTTCCAATCATTGATGGCGAGTGAGAAGCTATCCCGTTGTTGATTGAGCTTGGCACGCTGGGCATACAAGGCCGGGTTCCGGGGCGAGGCGATGATGGCACTATCCACGCTGGCCAAGGTCCATCGGCGCTCGGATGCCACGGTCCCCTGATCGTCCGCGGATCCATGGCAAGAGGCGAACAGGAGGGCCGTGAGGAGGTAGGTATATCCGTTGAACACGCGCATGACTGGGCAGAAACAGAAGGCCCCGGTATGAGACCGGGGCCTTCAAAGGTAATCGCATGCCGTGGATGCTGTCTTATCGTTTCGCCATGACTTGAGCAGCGGGATACAGCAACATGCGGACTACCAGGATCAAGCAGTGACCGGTTCAGGGGTCTTCGCCACAGCTTCCTTGATGCGGTTCTCCAATTCCTCGCAAAGTTCAATGTTGTCATCCAGCAACTGGCGCACCATGTCCCGGCCTTGGCCCAGCTTGTTCTCTTGGTAGCTGAACCAACTGCCGCTCTTCTTGATGAGGCCTAACTCCACACCCATGTCGATGATCTCGCCGGTCTTGCTGATGCCTTTGCCGAACATGATGTCGAACTCGGCCTTTTGGAAGGGCGGCGCCAATTTGTTCTTGACCACCTTGACCTTGGTCCGGTTGCCCACGGCGTTCTCCCCATCCTTGATCTGGGTGGCCCGTCGGATATCCATGCGGACGGAGGCGTAGAACTTGAGCGCGTTACCGCCGGTGGTGGTCTCGGGATTACCGAACATCACGCCGATCTTTTCGCGCAACTGGTTGATGAAGATGCAGCAACAGCCGGTCTTGCTGATGGTACTTGTGAGCTTGCGCAAGGCCTTGCTCATCAATCGCGCTTGCATGCCCACCGCACTATCCCCCATCTCCCCTTCGATCTCGGCACGTGGGGTAAGAGCGGCCACGCTGTCGATCACGATGATGTCGATCGCACCGGAACGGATCAGGTTGTCGGCGATCTCCAAGGCTTGTTCGCCGTTGTCGGGCTGGCTGATCAACAGATTCCCGGTATCCACCCCGAGGCTCTCGGCATACATCCGATCGAAGGCATGCTCCGCATCGATGATGGCCGCGATACCGCCCTTTTTCTGGGCCTCGGCGATGGCATGGATGGCCAAGGTGGTCTTACCCGACGACTCCGGACCATAGATCTCAACGATACGACCCTTGGGATATCCTCCGATCCCCAGCGCGAGATCCAAGCCGATGGACCCGGTGGGGATCACTTCGACCTGCTCGATCGCATCATCGCCGAGTTTCATGACGGCGCCTTTGCCGAAGGTCTTCTCCATCTTGTCCATCGTTAGCTGAAGAGCCTTCAGTTTCTCCTTGTTGATCTCCGTTGCCATGGCGTTCTGTTGTTGGTGTTGCTTCTTCGAGTGTGCTCGGTTCCCTGTTCTGATCTGACGATTTTTTCGTCGATTAGCTGACGCCCAATTAAGCACATCTGTGCAGCCTTGCCAAATTTCTTGACAACTAAAGTTTTGAACAGGGCCTGTCGAGTACGATGAGAATATACCGCTGAGTCACCTGTCTCATTCGACGAATCACTGAAACCTCTCGATAAAAACTTGACAGCCGGTGGGGGGGCTAATAGTTTCGTGCCACTCTTTCGAAAGGATCGTTCTTCCGATCTCTGCCTTTGGACCGCTTGTTCGCAGCGAACGAACAAGATGAGACCCACCTTCCCGAACACGAGCGACAGGCCTGCTTCGCCAAAAGCCTCTACCTCGCTCACACACGATGCGCGGCTTGTGCTGACCGTCCCTGAGCTTGGCTTGGGAACAAGTCGAGTATGCCAACCTACGGTGCCAACCCCGAGCCTCAACGACACGGCTCTCCATATCGATGACATCCATGGACCCAAACCCCAAACCCTCATGTACATGAACCCTACGTATCGCTCCTGGCTTAGACATGTGGCTTGGACCGCGTTGTTCTTTTGGGCAACGTGGTCGCCGGTACGCGCTCAGCGCGACGAGAGCCACCATACGCACACGCACGATGAGGCGCATTCCTCGGCTTTGGATGAGCTGTTGAACCGCTACGACCAGCGCATCGAATTCGCCGAGAACAAAGGCCAGTTCGAAAAGGATGTCCTGTATCGTGCGGACTTCCCACTCGGTCAGGCCGTGGCCACACCGAAAGGCATGGTGGTCTCCACCTACTCCCCCGAAGGCCTGGCCGAGTTCCAGCGCCAAGGGGTGCTGTTCGAGGAGCAGATCAAGAACGGTAAGCCATATACCACGCCGGTCTGGCACCGGAGAGGCCACAGCTGGCGCTTGAATTTCATCGGGGCATCGCCATCGATGAAGGTCGAGGATCGTTCCGCACATGCCGAGGTGTCCAACTACTTCCACCCTGGTAAGGAGGCGCTTGACGTGCGCAGCTTCCAGGAAGTGTGGTACACGAACACATATCCTGGCGTCGATGTCCGCTACTACCCTGCCCAGGATGGATCGTTGGAGTACGATATCATTTGCAAGCCGGGCAGCGATCCAAAACGGATCGCCATCGAGTTCGAGGGTATCGAACGGATCTCCTTGGGGGACAAGGGCGGACTCGTGGTGCATACCAGTATCGGCGATATGGCCTATCCGGCTCCGGTGGTGTACCAGCGGACCAATGGCCGTGAGCGGTCCGTGAAGGCCTCCTACGTGCTGGAGGGGAAGAACATCCTGCGTTTCGATCTTGGTGAATATGATCGGTCGGCGCCGTTGGTGATCGACCCGATCGCCCTGCGCTGGGCCACTTGGATGAATACGGCTTCCCAGTCCGATAACCATGGACACTGTATCTGGGTGGACCCCTCCGATGGCGCGATCTATGTGGTGTCCAGGGTGAGCGGAGGCACCGATCTGATCACGCCTGGGGCCTTCGACCAGACCATCAATGGCAGCTACGACATGGTGGTGGGTAAGTACCTGGAGCCAGCCAGTGTTGGTGGCACTGGTACCCGTGTGTGGCAGACGTACATCGGGGGCAGTGGCGTGGAGAATCCCTATGCCATGGAGCAAGGCCCGGATGGGAACCTGTACATCGTCGGCTACACCGGCAGTACGGATCTCCCGTTGATCGGTGGTACCGCCTTCACGGGAAGCAGTGTGGATCAACGGGCTCAAGCTGGTGATGATGTCTATGTCGTGAAGATCAACCCGGCCGGGAATTCCATCAAATCGGCCGTCGTGGGTGGCAGCGGTACCGACTATGCATTCGACCTGCGGATCGCCACGAACGGAGATGTGATCGTGGGAGGTCATACGAACAGCACCAACCTCGCCACGAGCAATAGCGGCAGCGGCGCCACGAACAGTGTGGCGGGTGGTATCGATGTCCTGATGTTCCGTATCGATCAGAACCTTTCGGCCGTACAGTGGATGCGGAACTATGGCGGTAGTTCTGACGACCTGGCCCAGATCATGTTGTATGATCCTGCCAGCGGCGACATCTTCGTCGGTGGGCGTACCAAGAGCTCCAATTTCCCAACGGTGAGCCCTCGCCAAACGGGCCTCGGAGGCAGTACCGAATCCGGCTTTTTGCAACGCATGTCCGGTAGCGGTTCCACCTTGTGGTCCTCCTATTTCCAAGCAGCCAGTGGCAAGAACCTCGCCATCCTGTGCATGTCCATGAGCACCAATGGAAGCGAGTTCTATTTCGGTGGTACAACCTCCGGGGCGGCGACCAGTAATATCTCCACCAGCGGCGTTCACGACAATTCGTACAACGGCGGTACCAACGACCTCTTCGTGGCTCGGATGAGCACGAACCAGACCTTCCTCGGAGGGACCTACATCGGTGGGGCGGCCAATGAGGTGAACATGATGGGGTTGAACACCGATCAGAACAACGATGTGTACGTGTTCGGCTACACCAACAGCACCGACTTCCCAATGACCTTGGCTCCGAACACACCGTTGCAAAGCACATCTGGTGGAAGCAATGACAAGGTCTTCCTCAAACTGAAGAACGACTTGTCCAGTCTGATCCACAGCACCTACTATGGGGGGGCTGGCGATGATTACGACCCCGTGGGAGAACGTGGCATCAAGTTCAGTAACTGCAGGATCTACACGATCGTCACTTCGCTCTCCAACAACATCCCCCTTACCCAGGGTGCGCTGAACACCAGCAGGACGAGCAGCCAATATGAGCCCGGTATCGTGGTGTGGGCCAACCCCCCCGACCTGTTGGACAACAGCATCACCTACAACGGAACGGCGATCTGTGCCGGGACCGTGCCCGGGGATATCGCAGGATCCGAGCCCAACTATGTTCTGCCAACCATCGTGAGGAACGGGGCTGCCTCTGCGCATCCTTCCTTCGGCTCAGCGGCCACCTTCCAGTGGCAGATCAGCACGGATAGCATCAACTGGACGAACCTCGCCGGTCAGACCGGCCGTGACCTTCCCGGTAGCGCCATCGGTGCACTCACCGAGACCCGCTACTTCCGCCGCGTTATCGGTGGCGATGCCTGCGTATTGGCCGGTGCTGCGGACCAAGTCGTCACCGTCCGGATCATGAGCGTTCGTGGTCAGGTGTCGAACGTGTCGTGCTTCGGTGGTGCGAATGGTGCCATCACCGCTACTGCCGATGGCCTCGCCCCTTTCCAGTATGCATGGAGCAACGGCCAAACCACCCAGACCGCGGTCGGCTTGGCCGCAGGGAGTTATTCGGTGACCGTTACGGATGCCAATGGCTGCACCGCTCAAGGAACCTTCCAAGTGAACCAGCCGCCTGCTGTGACCGCAAGTTCATCGGCTACCCCGGCCACCTGCGGCCAGGCAAACGGTGGTGCTCAAGTCAACCCCAGCGGAGGAACAGGGCCTTATACCTACCTCTGGAACACGGGCAGCACCGCGCAGTCCATCAATGGCGTGAACGGCGGTACCTACAGCGTCACGGTGACGGACGCCCAGGGCTGCACGTTCCAACTCGAAGTGATCATCCCCGGAACGGGCATTCCTTCGGTGCATGCCGGTGCGGATGCGGTGATCACCTGCTCTACAGGACCTCAGATCCAATTGAACGGTTCCGGCACTGCCGGCAACTACAGTTGGGTGGCTTCCAACGGCGGTAATATCGTGAGCGGTGCCAACACACTCACCCCAACGGTGAACGCCGCAGGCACCTATACGCTCACCATCACCAACCCTCAAACGAACTGCTCGGCGAGCGATGCGGTGAATGTGACCTTGAACACCACCGCACCGAACGTATCGGTAAGTGGCGGTGGTACACTGACCTGCTCGGTGACCAGCATCGCCATCAATGGAGGAAGCACCACCTCGGGTGCGACCTACAGCTGGGTCGGACCGAACGGTTTCACCAGCACGAATGAGGATCTTTCGGCGATCGAAGCGGGCACGTATATCCTGACCGTGACGGATCCGGCCAACGGCTGCACCAGCCAGGCTTCTGCGGTGGTTGAACTGGACAACGCTGCCCCCGGCGCACAAGCCACCGGCGGCACCCTGACCTGCACGGTGACCTCGATCCAACTGCAAGGCTCGGGCAACGGCAGCTTCGCCTGGAGCGGTCCGAACGGCTTCACCAGCAACGAACAGAACCCGACGGTGAGCGTGGCCGGTACCTACACCCTGGTGGTGACCGGTGCCAACGGCTGCA
>JADHED010000094.1_pt1 | contig 122422 bp, 114 predicted proteins | sample 8952041 | NCBI WGS metagenome assembly JADHED01 (sample SAMN16124423, study PRJNA663239) | bioreactor sludge metagenome | isolation source: sludge (control) | place: India:Bengaluru | collected 2018-09-08 | reverse complement strand
ATGCACTCTTGGCCCGACTCATTGGCTACGTCGCACTTCGTACTTGAATCCGCCTTCCATATTTGGCGCCAAACCCGCCTCCTGGGCCGGTTGTGGCACCGGCCAGCCCCGCCGATCCACTAAGATGCGCGCCCCACCCGGCGCTGTCACCTGACGGCGCCCTGTCCCGAATCTCCAACCCGCAGGAATCCCTTGTTCAAGAACCTCACCCTCTACCGCATCGGCGCCGACTGGTCGGCCACCGTCGAACAGATGGAAGCCGCGTTGCAAGCGGCGCGCTTTGTCGAATGCGGCGCCACCCAGGAAAAGTCGGTCGGCTGGATCGAGCCGCGCGGCGAAAAGCACGGCGCCCTGGTCGAATCGGTCGGCGGCCAGCGCATCCTGAAGCTGCAGATCGAGACCAAGGCGGTTCCAGCGGCGGTGGTCAAACGCAAGGCCCAGGAACAGATCAACCACATCGAAGCGACGACCGGACGTAAACCCGGCAAGCTTGAAATCAAGGACCTTCGCGACGACGCCCGGCTGGCCCTGCTGCCGATGGCCTTCACCAAACAGTCGTCGGTCTGGGTCTGGATCGACCCCGCATCGCGCCTGCTGATGACAGACGCAGGCAGCCAGGCCAAAACCGACGAAGTGATCACCGCGCTGGTGAGTGCGCTGCCGGGCCTGCCGCTCACGCTGCTGCAGACCACGGTGTCGCCACAGACCGCCATGACGCAATGGCTGGTGGCAGAGTCGCCCCAGGACTGGCCGCCGCGCCTGAGCGTGGAGCGCGAATGCGAGCTGAAGTCGAACGACGAGGAGAAATCGGTGGTGAAGTTCACGCGCCACAACCTGCTCAACGACGAGATCCGCCATCACGTAGCCCAGGGCAAACTGCCGGTGAAACTGGCACTGAGCTGGGACGGTCGTGTGGCGTTCGTGCTCACCGAAGCGCTGCAGCTCAAGAAGATCGGCTTCCTGGAGGGCGTCTTCGAAGGCTCAGCCGCTGACCAGGACGACGGTTTCGACGCCGATGTGGCCATCGCCACCGGCGAGCTCGGCAGGCTGATTCCCGACCTGATCGACGCGCTGGGCGGCGAACTGCCGGTTTCCGCGCCCGCAATCGACGCCGCCTGAACCGCGCCGCCTGTCGCTCAGCAGGCGCCGTTGGCCATGCAGGCGTCGACGCGCTGCAAGTTGTCTTCGACGCGCTCGACGAAGCCGTTGAGCATTTCCTGCAGGTCGCTCAGCGACACCGGCACCACGCTGAGCGGCGCGCAGCTGCCCGGCGCGCTGGCCACGACCGACATCGTCGCGAAGCCGCTGACGGTGTCCGGCATGGCGGAGAACCGGAGCAGGTCGCCGGTGTTGAGAAAACATTCGCCACCACCGGCCAGATCGGCCACCACCAGCGGCTGGGCGGTCTGAAACAGATAGGCCCAGGCATCGGGCCCGGCCAGCACATGGTCCAAGGTCAGCGAACCGCCGGCGTTCAGCAGGGCCACCGTGGCGCGGACCTGCTCGCGCACGCGCAGCCGAACGTCTTCGGCAATCGCCACCGGCGCAGGCTGGATGGGGACTTGCTGATAGCCCGCTGCGTCCCATGCCGCCGCCTGCTGCTGGGCTTGGGCCACCGCGCCACGCACCGCCACAGCCTGCTGCGACCCGTACAGGGACGCGCCCGACCAGGCTGACGCGTAGGCAAAGCCCTGCTCGAAGCCCGTCCAGATCTGCATGTCGCCCATGAGCACCGCTGGGTCCTGGTAGACGCGGGGGCTGGACGCAAAGACCACCCACTCATCGACCGGTCCAAACGCCATCACCGGCAGCGGCGTCACAAACGGCGCGACATAGACGCCGTAGTACCGGGGCGCCAGGCGGGCCGGACGGTAGTAGGCCACCGGCGCGCCGTAGAAAGCCCCAGCGTCGTAGTAGCGCACGAGGGGCCTGGGCTCAAACACCGGACGCCCCCGCCACCACCGCGCGTAACGGGTGCGCTCGATCTGGTGGCGCGGCTCGCCCGCCACGTCCCGGGCGCCGATGTAACGGTCACGGTAGATGGGACGGCCGTCGGGCAGCGTGGCTTCACGGCGACCGTCCTGCCGCGTCACAAAGTCAACCCCGTTGCCCACCGAGCGCCGCTCGAAGTCCGGCCCCCAGACCACCTGGCGCCCGTCACCGTAAATCCGTGTGGTCGTCCCGGTGCGTCCATCCTCGATCTGCCGGTAGCCGATGACGTGCCGACTCCCGTCGGGACGAACGGACTGCGTGATCACGGTGCGCGCGCCGTCGACCGGCACCCGCGCCGGCTCGGCGCCGCGCGGGTCACCGCGTGGGCGGGACTGCGTCGGCAGCGGTGGTTTGACGACGGGCGACGCAGGGGGTGCCGTGGCGAGCCCCGCAGCCGCGCCCGCCGGGGGACGGCCCGTCAGGCCGGTCTGCGGCGGCATCAAACCCGGTGCGGGTGCCGGGAACACCGGTGCGGGACCGGTTCTTGCGGTGGGCGCCGGATGTTGGGGCCCGATAGGCGCGGCAGCCTGTCCGCCCGGAAACGCAGGTGGCACGCCGGTCGCCAGTTGTCCGCCGCTGGGCGCAGCGCCCGGGACGGACGGCGCCGGAAAAGCCCCGCCCGACCGGTTCGGTTCAGCGCCCGGAGGTCGCGCGGGCGGCATCCCACCCGGAAAACCTGGCGTCAAGGCACGTGCGCGCTCCAGTTCGGCTTGCTCTCGCTGAGCCCGCAACCGGTCCTGCTGTTCCCGTTGCAGACGTTGTTGCTCCCACCAGTCCCGCTGTTGCTGGCCCTGGCGCTCCGGGGTCTTGTCGCGCGGCGTGGCCCGATCGGGCACCGAACGCTCGGCTGGCCCCCGGGGCCTCGGGCGCTCATCGCCGGCCAACGTGGGCGACGGAATGACCGCCGGGCTGGAACGTCCGTGCTCCTGCTGGGGTGCAAGGTATCGTTTGCCGGTTGGGTTTGGCTCCACGATGGTTCGGGCCCGCTGCGGGTCTTGCTCGGCCGCAACCGAGCGGGAGCGACCCGGCTCGCCACCATCGGCCCGAGCCCGTGAATCGGCAGGCGGGCCCTTGGGTGCGGCGTTGGGATGTGCGGCCGGCGCCTCCCGCGCAGTGCCATCAACCGGTGGCGACTTGCGCGTGGCAGGCTGCGCATGAACGGGGCGGGTTCCGTGGCTCTGGCAAGATGCCGGCGAACCGCCCTCCGCACAGGCACCTGACGCCGGGCCGCTGCCCTGGGCAGCTGCCACCAAGGGCAGCGCTGCCATGACGCCGGCGAAGGCCCGAAAGGCCGATGTATTGAACCGTGGCAGGTGGGTCATGGCGAATGAAACGTGGAAGGGGCAGACACCGGCAGCGAACGGTCCCGATCACGACAGGCGAGAAACCGGGTGTTGCACATCTCTTCCCCTAACGCGCGGCCGTGGGCCCTCGCCGACCGCCGGGCACATTCGGTCACATCCGTCACGTTCCGGTCAAGGCCGACTTGCGGCGGCATCGCGACGCCTTCGCGTTCAACCCCCGCCGCGTTGCATGTACAAATCGAACCGCTTCATGAACGCGTGCCGCTGAGCCGCGTCCAGCCCGGTGAAGCGGAAACCAACCCGCATCCGCGGCATTCGCGCCAAGCCGATCACCCGGGGCTCGCCAACGGACCAACTCAGCGCCAGCGCGCCATCGGCGATGCGCACATCGGCAGCGTCGCCGCCCATCGTCCAAACGTGTGCGCCAATGGCTTGCGGCAACCAGCGAAGCCATTCGGCTTCGGTGCAAGTCATTTCTCGTTCGAATTGGTCCGGATACGAAGACTGCATGGAAGCACTCTATCGCGGGATGACATGACCTGCTGACGACATCACAAAAGGCCTGCAAAGAGCAGACATGCGGACCCGGAGCCGATACACTGTGATGGCTCCTGTGGTGCGGCTTTTCTCCGGCCGGGCAAAGCAAAATCGGGGCACCGCGAGCACGATTCAACCCCATCCGAACCGGATGCCAGAACGAGGTGTACCGCCATGAAATTCGTGATCATCGGCGCCGGCCCGGCCGGCGTGCGCGCTGCCGAGACCCTGCGCGAAAACGACGCCGAGTCCGACATCACGCTGCTGGGCGGCGAACCCGGCGAGCCCTATGCGCGCATGGCGATCCCATACATCCTGACCGGCGCCATCGACGATGCGGGCGCGCGCCAGCGCCGCTCGCTTCATCACCTGCAGGCGCTGGGCATCCGTTACCTCCACGGCAGGGCCCGTGCCGTGCAGGCCGGCCCCATTGGTGGAAGCGTCGAGCTTGACGATGGAACGCGGCTCCCGTACGACCGCTTGCTCGTGGCCACCGGCTCGTCGCCGTCGCTGCCCCCGATCCCCGGCACCGACCTGCCCGGCGTGCTGACCTGCTGGACGCTGGACGATGCCCACCAGATTGCAGCCAGGCTCAAACCCGGTGCGCGCGTCGTCATGCTGGGTGCGGGGTTCGTGGCCGGCGTGTGCATGAAGTCGCTGGTCACCAGTGGTGCCCACCTCTCGGTGGTGGCAGGACGCTCGGGGCAGATTCTGCGGTCCATGATGACGCCGGTGGGCAGCGCCATGTTGCAGCGCTGGCTGCAAGGGCGCGGGGTGGAGGTCATCGGCACCGGCCGGGTGCTGGGCATCGAGCCTGGCCCGCGTCTGGTGATGGACACCCGCAGCATCGACGCCGACCTGATCATCCTGGCCACCGGCGTGCACCCGAATGTGTCGTTCCTTGAGAACACCGGCGCCGAAATCCGCAGCGGCATCGTGATCGACGCCCACATGCGCACCACGGTACCCAACGTGTACGCCGCCGGCGACGTGGCCCAGGGCCGCGATTTCTCAACCGGCGAATGGGTGGTGCACGCGCTGCAACCCACCGCCACCGAGCACGGCCGCGTCGCGGCGCTGAACATGCTCGGCAAGGATGTTCCCTACCGCGGCAGCCTGAGCATGAACGTGCTCGACACGGTGGGTCTGGTCTCACACACCTTCGGGCTGTGGAACGGCGTGCCAGGTGGCGACGTGGCCGAGGTGGTGGACGAAGCCAACTTCATCTACACCCGCCTGTGCTTCGACGCCGACCGGCTCATCGGTGCCATCACCATCGGCCATCCGCACCATGTGGGCGCCATCCGTGGCCTGATCCAGTCGCACCGCCACTTGGGCGTCTGGAAAGACGAGCTGATGAAGAACCCGCACCTCGTGATGGACGCTTTCGTCGACCTGAACAACGCCTGAGGCCTCGACCGCACCGCAACGGGTCGCATCGCACACCGAGGCCTCAGCCGCCGGCGATCGGCGGCCAGATGGCGAGCACGTCGCCTTCTTCCAGTGCCCGGCTGCCCCGCTGCTCGGGTGCAACGTAGTGCCCGTTGACCAGCACCAGGTGCACCTGTTTCGGCGGCAGCCGGAACTGCTCGACCACCTGATCGATGGTGGTGCCGGGCGCGAGGTCCAGCTCAACCAGGTTGCTGTATTTGGCGTCGGCTGGCAGGAAATCGGTGAGCGATGCGAACAGCTTGAGGGTGACCTTCATGCGGGTGCGACCTCAACGTTTGCGTCCGGTCTTGCCGCCCGGCCAGTCGTGCTGACCCAGGGCCGAGGCCTGATAGGCCTGCATCAGTCGCGTGGGGTCCTGCATCAGTTTGTCCTTCCAGGCGCCGAGCTTGACCTGGCCCTCGACCAATCCGCGCATCACCCCGATGTGGTCGGTCCAGCCCACGGCGTTGCAGCCCACCAGCACATCGTCCTGGAAGCGCAGGCTCAGGTGCCGGCCCGAAGCCTTGTCGGTCAGCTCCACGTGGTCGTGGCCGGGCTTGCCTTGCCAGTCGCCGAAGCTCGCAGAAACAAGCCCCAAAGTGTCCAGCACGTTGATCTGCGTCACGCCGCTGAGGTCTGCCGGCGCCGGCCTGCCCTGCGCATAGGCCACCATGTTGGTGGCGGCAATGCGGGCCTGCTCCGACGCATTGGGCTGAATGGCGCTCACGATGGTCTTGCCGCTGACCTTGTCAAAGGCTTCGGCGCAGTCGCCTGCGGCAAACACGCCGGGCACGTTGGTCTGCAGGTGTTCGTCGGTCAGCACGCCGAGCAGGCAGGTGACGCCCGAATTCTCCATGAAGCCGATGGCCGGGCGCACGCCGGCGGCGCTGATGACGAGATCGGCCTGTACCGTGGAGCCGTCGGACAGTTTCACGTTCAACGGCTCGCCCGGCTGGATCGATTCGACACGGGTTGCGGTGAACACCTGGATGCCCTTGGCTTCGCACCAGTCGCGGATCATGCCGCCCGCCGTCGGCCCCATCATGCGCGGCACCATGCGGTCGGCCATTTCCACCACGCTCAGGCTCACGCCTCGACTGACCAGCGCCTCCATGATGATGCAGCCGATGAAACCCGCGCCGAGCTGGAGCACCCGCGCGCCGGGTTTGGCGCGCTCGGCAATCTCACGCGCATCGGCCAGGGTCCAGCAGGTGTGAACCCCTTCGGAGTCGATGCCCGGAATGGGCGGACTCACCGGATGGGAACCGCTGGCGATCAGCAAGGTATCGAACGCCAGCTGCTCGCCGCCCGAGAGCGTGAGCGTCCGCGTCGCGGCATCCACCGACTTCACGCTGGCTTTGCGCACCGCGATGCGGAGGTCATCGAAGTGGGTGGGGCTCTTGCGCAGGTAGGTGCCGCTTTCGTCGATGTTGCCCATCAGCAGGTACGGCAGGGCCATGCGCGAATAGGCCGGTTCGGGCTCGTCGCCGATGAGCGTGATGGTGTCCTGCGGCGCCAGTTTTCGGAGGGTCTCGGCGCCGATGACGCCGGCCGGGCCGGCGCCGATGATGACGTGGTGGGTCATGATCAAACTTCCTTTCGATCCGTGATGACGCAATGGCCCCCACCCACGCGGGTCAGCCGTAAACCGTGTGACGGACGTGCAGGTTCAAGGGTAAACCGAAAAACGAAAGCGGCCACGCTGGACCGCTTGCTTGTTGGCGTAAGGGTGAACCTCAGAGGCCCAGACGGGCCTTGGTTTCGGCCGTCGGGCGGCCTTCACTGTCCCAGCCGCGCGCCGCGTAGTACAGCGGCAGCATGGTGGCGAGTTCGTTGAACTTGCCCTTGGCGGGGCCTGTCTTGCAGGCGCCCTCGGCGCTGGTCAGGCGCTCAGGCAGGCTGTCGTCGGCGCGTGTGAACCCGGCGCGGTTGTTGAACTCGCGCTCCATGTTCCAGATGCGCTCGCCGATCTTGGCCAGTTCTTCAACGGTGTACTGCTCGCCGCACGCCGCCTGCATCTGAGGCGAAAGTTCGGGCAGACCCCAGGCGAAGGTGGTGAAGATGCACAGGCCCGACGAGTCGAACGCGGCGGTCGCATCCTGGAAGGCCTTGACCAGATCGGGCTTGCCCTGGCTTTCCAGCGGATCGGTCTTGACCGGAATGCCCAGCACCTCGGAGGCAATGGTGTAGCCGCGCAGGTGGCAGCCGCCGCGGTTGCTGGTGGCGTAGGCCAGGCCGATGCCCTGTATGGCGCGACCGTCGTAAGCGGGGAATTCCTGGCCCTTGGACGACATGCTGAGTTCGGGATGGCCGTATTTGGCGGTGAGTCGCTTGGATCCCAGCCCGATTTCCTTGCCGAAGCCTCGTCCGTTGACGGTTTCCTCCGCCAGGAAGGCCAGCGCCTGCGCCGAACCGAACGGCGCCTCGATGCCGATCTGCTCCTTGCTCAGCACCCCCATCTCGTACAGCTCCATCACCGCACCCACGGTGGTGCCGAAGCTGATGGGGTCAATGCCTTCCTCGTTGCAGAGCAGGTTGGCGTACTGCAGGCACTCCAGGTCGTTGACGCCGTTGGCCGCGCCCAAGGCCCAGGCCGCTTCGTATTCAAGGCCACCCGATGCGCCCCAGTACTGTGGCTTGTTGGCCACGGAGAAGTGGTTCTGGTCCATCTTGCTGATCCGGCCGCAAGCGATGGTGCAGCCAAAGCAGGCCTGGTTGGTCACCAACTGCTTTTTGCCGTCGGTCTTGCGCGGTGTGGCCATGGCTTCGGCGCCGATGTCCTTGGCGCCTTCGAACTGGTTGTCCCGGTGGTTGCGGGTGGGCAGGCCGCCCACCTCGTTGATGACGCTCATCAGCACCTGCGTGCCGTAGGCCGGCAGGCCCTGACCCGTCACGCCGTTCTCGGCCAGCACCTTCTTGGTGTCGGCAACCGCCTTCATGAACGCTTTGGGGTCGCGGATGTTGCCCACGCCCTTGGTGCCACGCACGGCAATCGCCTTCAGGTTCTTGCTGCCCATGACGGCGCCCACGCCGGAGCGGCCCGCCGCGCGGTGCAGGTCGTTGACCACGGCCGCGAACAGCACGCCGTTCTCGCCGGCCTTGCCGATGCTGGAGACGCGGGTCAGCGGGTCCTGCAGGCCCTTCTTGATGATCTCCTCGGTCTCCCAGACGCTCTTGCCCCACAGATGGCCGGCATCGCGCAGCTCGGCGGTGTCGTCGTTGATGTACAGGTACACCGGCGAGGCGCTCTTGCCTTCGAAAATGATCATGTCCCAACCGGCCATCTTGAGCTCGGCGCCCCAGTAGCCGCCCGAGTTGGAGCAGGCCACGGCCCCGGTCAGCGGCCCCTTGGTGATGACGGTGTAGCGACCGCCGGTGGACGCCATGGTTCCGGTGAGCGGGCCGGTGGCCCAGATGATCTTGTTGGCTGACGACAGCGGGTCGACCGTGGCGTCGACTTCTTCGACGAGGTACTTGGTTCCCAGACCGCGCGAGCCCAGGTAGGCCTGTGCCCACTCCATGTTGAGCGGTTCGGACTTGACGGTGCCAGCGCTCAGGTTGACGCGGAGAATTTTTCCTGCCCAAGACATGATGGTGACTCCTTACGCGGCGGTGGATTGGTTGCCCAGCTTCTCGGCCCATTGGGCCATCTTGCCCAGACCGGTCCAGTTGGCGTCGATGAAGGTGATGGCGCCGGTGGGGCAAGCCTCAGCGCAGGCGGGCTCGCCGCCGCACAGGTCGCATTTCTGAACCTTGCCGGTGTCGGCCACGTAGTTGATCGTGCCGAACGGGCAGGCAATGGTGCAGACCTTGCAGCCAACGCAGGTGGTCTCGTTGACCACCTTGGCCCCCGTGGCCTTGTCCACCGTGATCGCCTCCACCGGACAGGCGTGCAAGCACCAGGCCTCATCGCACTGGGTGCAGGTGTAGGGCACTTTCTTGCCGGTGTGATGGAAGTCGAACACCTTGATGCGCGACTTGGCCGTGGCGAACGTGCCGTAGTTCTCGAATGCGCAGGACATCTCGCATTGCAAACATCCTGTGCACTTGTCTGCGTTGATATGCAGCACCTTTTGCATGTGTGTCTCCTGTGGGTAGTGGCACCGGTGCGGTGCCTTGCCTATGAACCGAAATGCATAGCGATTGTTCGCCCACAACCCCGGCAAAAGCCTAGTATTTACCCTGAAAAATCCCGGACGCACACAATATTCTCAAGATGCGACACTTGCGATGGAACCGGTTTTCGTGGCGGGCAAAATCCCACCCCGACAGCCGCCGCAGAATCTACACACTGAAGCCATGACCCTGCCGACGAGCCCACCCGCCTCGCCCGAAAACCGCCTGGCCCGCATCGACGCGGCCCGCCGCGCGGTGATGCACGGCGAGGGTGCCGGCCGCTCAGCGGTCGAACCGTGGATCGAACGTTCGTGGCGCCGCTGCCTGGACAGTGGCCAGCGCCCGGAGCACAAGGTAACCTTTGACGCCGTCTCCGGCCCGCTGCTGCGGCGCACGCTGGAGTCCAACCGAGACCTGGTCGAAGCCGCGCGCCCGGTCCTCGCCACATTGGGACGGGCCATCGCCAGCACCCGGTATTTCGCGATCCTGACCAACGCCGCCGGCGTGGTGGTGGACGTGAACGGCCCGATCGACCGCACCGACCGCCGTGCCACCCTGATCGCGCGCGTCGGGGTCGATTTGTCGGAGGCATCTGTTGGCACGACCGCCATCGGCGCCGCGCTGATCGAGCGCAGCCCGGTGTGGCTGCACAGGGGCGAACATTTCTTCAACGACACGTCGGTCTACAGCTGCGCGGGCGCGCCTTTGTTCGGCCCGCACGGCCAATGCATCGGCATGCTCGACCTGACCGGCATCGACGCGGTGGAACGGCCCGAGTTGCGTCATCTGGTCGTTCGGTCGGCGCGCAGCATCGAAAACGCGCTCACCCTGCGCCAGCCCCACCACCTGCTGATGCGGATCAACTGGCCCGGCAGCGCGTTCGGCGACGAATCCGACGGCCTGATCGGCCTGGATGCCGACGGCTGGGTAACCGGCGCCAACCCGACGGCAAACCAGTTGGTGCCTCAACTGGTCGCGCTGGCGCGGGAGCGGATCCACAGCAGTGACCTGTTCGCCCTGCCGTTCGAGATGCTGTTCGACGCCGCCCGGCGCGCGGCCGAGCCCATGGAGTTGCCGCTCTGGTCCGGTCTGCGTCTGCGCGCCCTCGCGCAGGTCGCCGGCGCGCCGCCGCCCGTCGGTCTCGGCAAGGATCCGGTGCCGCTCAAAGACGTCGAGATCACGCTGATCCGCAAGGCGGTCGCCGACGCCAAAGGCAACGTGCAGCAGGCCGCCCGGGCGCTGGGCATAAGCCGCGCCACCGTGTACCGCAAGCTCGGCGCCGGCCGCGCACCGCGCTGAACGCAGATTTCAGCGCGGCAAGGCCAGCACCAGCGCGGCAGGTGCCACGTGGGCCGTGGCCGGTGAGCCGGGCGAGGCCACGAAGGGATGGTCCGCGAAACCCACCCAGTGCCCACCGCCCGGCAAGGCAATCACCACCTCGTCTTGCCCGACACCCGGCGACACCCGCTCCACCACGCCGACGAGCCGGTTCGACACGCCGGACGTCGTGTCGTCGCACGCTTCCGTCCCTGCCAGCACCTGCACCGCCGTGGCCTTGCACAACACGAACAACCGAACCCCTGCGCGCAAACCCAGCAGCGCCGCGCTTTCGCGAGTGACGCGCGCCGTGAGTGCTGCGCCGCCCGGCGTGAGCACCTGCACCTGAACCGTGGGGTCGGCCACGGCAGGGGCCTCGATGGCTCGCACGACGCAGGGCAACTGGTTGCGCATGCTGGTCTGCAGGCCCAGGCCGGCGGCGGCCAGCGGGTTGCCGGTGAAGCGGGCCAGCACGGACTCGCGGGCCTGTCGCAGTTCGTCGGCCAGCGCCAGTAACCGAAGGCCCTGGGGGGTGATGCGCGCCCCACCGCCCCCACTGCCACCGACGGTGCGGTCCACCAGCGGCTCGCCGGCCAGGTTTGTCAACGTGTCGATCGCCTGCCATGCCGCCTTGTAGCTGATGCCCACTTCACGCGCCGCCTGCGAGATCGAACAGCCGGCCGCCACCTGGCGCAGCACGTCCAGGCGTTTGTCGGCGCTGGCGTCACCGAGTGCCTGGGACAGACCGGCGGCACCGACGCCATCGGAAATCGTGGTTTGGTCGGGTTGCATCTTCAGGAGAAGTCCATAACTCGTTATTCCAAAATAGAATAGCGAAATGGACAGATCGCTTTCACACGATAAACACGGAGTCTGACATGGACGATCCGAAGACGCGCCGACTGTCGCTTTGCCTGGTTCTGATCGCGCTCGCAGGCGCGTCCGCCGCTGGCGCCCATGCGGCCGAAGCCCAGGTGGCGGTGGCCGCCAATTTCGCCGAGCCGATGAAGGCCATCGCCGCCGTGCTGGAGAAATCCACCGACCACACGCTGAAAGTCTCTACCGGCGCGTCGGGCGCTTTCTACACCCAGATCAAGCATGGCGCACCCTTCGACGTGTTCCTCTCGGCAGACAACGAGCGGCCCGAGATGCTGGAAAAAGAAGGTCTGGCGCAGCCGGGCACCCGTTTCACCTACGCCACCGGCAAGCTCGTGCTGTGGTCGGCCAGGTCCGGGCGTGTCGACGACAAGGGCTCCGTGCTCAAGGCTCCCGGCTTGGTCAAGGTGGCCTATGCCAACCCCAAGACCGCGCCCTATGGCACCGCGGCGGTGCAGGTGCTGGAGCGACTGGGCCTGAAGGACGCCATCACGCCGAAGCTGGTGCAAGGTGAGAGCATCGGCCAGACCTACAGCTTTGTGAAGACCGGCAACGCGGACGTGGGCTTCGTGGCCCTGTCGCAGGTACTCTCCGGCGGCCGGCTCAAGGAAGGCTCGATGTGGGTGATCCCGCAGGCTCATTACGACCCGATCCGCCAGGACGTGGTGCTGCTCAAACGAGGCGCCGACAACGAGGCCGCCAAGGCACTGCTCCGGTTGCTGCAAAGCCCCAGCATCAAGGACCTGATCCGTTCCTACGGCTACGAACTCTGAGATGCTCCTCACCCCCGACAACTGGCAAGCACTGTGGCTGACCGCCCGGGTCGCGACGCTGACCACGCTGATCCTGCTGCTGCTGGGCACGCCGCTGGCCTGGTGGCTGGCCCGTTCGCGCCGTTGGGTGGCCAAGCCGGTGGGCGCGCTGGTGGCCTTGCCCCTGGTGTTGCCGCCAACCGTGCTGGGCTTCTACCTGCTGGTGGGTCTCGGACCCAACGGGCCGGTCGGCACATGGATGCAGGCCATGGGGCTGCCCACCCTGCCCTTCACCTTCGCCGGATTGGTGGTGGCATCGGTGTTCTATTCGCTGCCGTTCATGGTACAGCCCATCCTCAACAGCATGCAGGCCCTGGGAGACCGACCGCTGGAGGTCGCCGCCACCTTGCGCGCCGGCCCCTTGGATACGTTCTTCAACGTGGTGCTGCCGCTGTGCCGGCCGGGGCTGGTAACCGGCAGCGTGATGAGCTTCGCGCACACCGTCGGTGAGTTCGGCGTGGTGCTGATGGTCGGCGGCAACATCCCTGGTGTGACGCGGGTGGTGTCGGTGCAGATCTTCGATCACGTCGAGGCGCTGGAATACGCTGACGCCCACCGCCTGGCGGCCGTGATGCTGGTCTTTGCATTCGCCGTGCTGCTGGCCTTGCAGATCTACAACAACCGCCGCAACCGCCCTGGTATCCCATGAAGCACGCGGCACATGACGCCTGCGCCGGCCTGCACCTGCGGGCGCGCCGCGCCCTGGGCAGCTTCACGCTCGACGTGACGATCGACCTGCCGGCACGCGGCATAACGGCCCTCTTCGGTCCATCGGGTTCCGGCAAGACCAGTTGCCTGCGCGTGCTGGCCGGGCTGGATCGGCACGCCAACGCCCAGGTGGTGGTGGGTGGCCAGATCTGGCAGGACAGTGCCCGGGGCATCTTCGTGCCAACCCACCGGCGCGCGCTCGGCTATGTGTTCCAGGAAGCGAGCCTGTTTTCGCACCTCACGGTGAGGGACAACCTGACGTTCGGGCACCGGCGCACTCCGGTCGCCGAACGCAGCCGGAGCTGGGAGCACCCGCTGGAACTGCTGGGCATCGCCCCCTTGCTGGCGCGCTGGCCGCATGAACTGTCGGGCGGCGAGCGCCAGCGGGTCGCCATCGCCCGCGCGCTGGCGGCCAACCCGCGGCTGCTGTTGATGGACGAGCCCCTGGCCGCGCTGGACGCGGCGCGCAAGGCCGACATCCTGCCTTACCTCGAACGCCTCCAAGGCGAACTCGACATTCCGGTGATCTACGTCAGCCATGCCCTCGACGAAGTGGCGCGCCTGGCCGATCATCTGGTGTTGATCGACGGCGGGCGGGTGACAGCCGAAGGCCCCGTGCACACGCTCCTGACCCGGCTCTCCCTGCCGCTGGCGCAGGGCGACCAGGCGGCCGCGGTGATCACCGGCACGGTACAAAGCCACGACCCGGCGTTCCGCCTCACCCACGTGGCCTTCGGCGGTGGCACCTTGCGGCTGGTCACCCCGGAGCCGCTGCTGGCGTGTCCCATCGGCCAATCGGTCCGGTTGCGGGTGCAAGCCCGCGACGTCAGCCTGACGCTGGCGCCAGCCACCGACACCAGCATCCTCAACGTGCTGCCCGCGACCGTGATCGAATGGCGCGAAGACCATCCGGGTTATGCCATGGTGGCCCTGGACGCAGGCGGCACGCGCTTGCTGGCGCGCGTCACCCGCAAATCGGCGGCCAGCCTGGGACTCGCGCCGGGACGTCCGGTGTTTGCCCAGGTCAAGGGGGCGGCGCTGCTGGACCCGCCAGTGCTCGAGGCGGGCTGAAACCCAGGCCGGTCAGCACCGCCTGTGCCGGCGGCGCAAGCAAGCCGCGGGCAAATTCGCCCGCCGCCGCCGGTGCGCCCTCGCGCACGGTCACGCCGTAGGCCGCGCCGACCTGCAAGGTGTCGGGAATCGCCACGATCTTCAGCCGTGGCACCTCCTTGCGCGCCGCCACGGCATTGGTGCAATAGGTGACGAACACATCGGCCTGCCCTTGGTCCATCACCCAGGCGTAAACACCCCGACCGGCCGGGGGCCGGGGCGAATCGGCAGCGCCGGTGAGCATCAAGGCCTTCGCCCTCAGCGTGGCGGTTGCGCCGGCCTGCACCGCATCGGCCTTGCCGAACAGCGCCCAGGCGTAGTCCCCCGCGGGGTCCGCCTTCGGCGTGGAAATACCCACACGCACACCCGGTTGCAGCAGTGTCGGCAGCAAGGTGGCCGGCGTGGCCGCGATCTGGTCGCTGGTCAGGGCGCACAAGGCGTTGCGGGTGAACACCACGGGTGCCTGCCAGCCGCCGCGTTCCGCGAGGCGACGCGGATGTTCCGTATCGGCCGACGCAAAGACCTGCGCGGGTTCGCCACGCTCGATGCGCTCGCGCAGCAGGCCTGACGCGCCAAAAGTCAGGACGATCTTCTGGCCGGTGCGTGCCTCGTGCGCGGCGGCAACCGTCGTCAGCGCCTCGCGCAGGCTGCCGGCGGCGTACACCTGGACCGGGACCGCGCTGGACTCAACGGCCATCGGTGTCTTGCCCGGGCCGCCGCAGCCCGCCAGTCCCAGCACCACCGCTGCGAGCGGTGCCACCATCACACATCGAATCCGGCGCACGGCTCACTTCCCGGCGTTCGGGAAGAACAGCTGCTCGCCGCCGATCTTGTAGCTCGCGATGGCCGTCTGCCCGGCGGGCGACACCACCCAGTCCACGAACTTCTGCGCCTCCGCCTGCTTCACGTGCGGATGCTTCGCCGGGTTCACCACCATCACGCCGTACTGGTTGAACAGCTGCTTGTCGCCCTCGACCAGGATCGCCAGGTCGGCGCGGTTCTTGAAGTTGAGCCAGGTGCCGCGATCCGCCAGCACGTAGGCGCCGGTGGCCGCCGCCATGTTCAGCGCCGGGCCCATGCCGCAGCCGCATTCCTTGTAGCCGCTGCCCTTTTTGTCGGCCAGACCGGCCTGGTTCCAGAAGCGCAACTCGGCCGCGTGGGTGCCGCTCTTGTCGCCACGCGAGATGAACGCGGCGTTGCCGGCGCTGATCTTCTTCAGCGCCGCCACGATGTCGCTGCCCTTGGTGGCCACCGGGTCTCCCTTGGGTCCGATCAGCACAAAGTCGTTGTACATGACCGGGTAGCGCTTGAGGCCGAAGCCGTCGGCCACGAACTTCTCTTCGGCCGCCTGGTCGTGCACGAAGACCACGTCGGCGTCACCGCGGCGCGCCATGTCCAGCGCCTGCCCGGTGCCCAGCGCCACGACCTTCACGTCAATGCCGCTGGCCTTCTTGAATTCGGGCATGAGATGACCAAACAGGCCGGACTGCTCGGTCGAGGTGGTGGATGACATCACGATGGACTGCGCGTGCGCTACACCAGACGCTACCAAAACAATAGCTGCCAGCGGCCATCTGACGCTGGGAAGATGCCAAAAACGCTTGAAAATACTCATGGAAGCTCTCCTTTGACGAACAAATGGGCGGCCGGGTACTGCGCCTGCAGCAAGGGCCCGTTGAAAAACTGTTCCACCGGCAGGTCGGCCAGCACACGGCCATGCTCCAGGTAGATCACGCGCGTGGCCAGACGCTTGACCTGGCCCAGGTTGTGGCTGGCAAAGACCAGCGACACCGGCCGGTCACCATCGGGTGCCAAACCGCCGCTGGTGAATTCCGCCACCAGCGTTTCCACGTCGTGTTTGGCGCGGGGGTCCAGGCTGGCGGTGGGCTCGTCGAGCAGCAGCACGTCGGGCCGGCTGGCCCAGGCGCGGGCCAGCGCCAGGCGCTGCTGCTGCCCGCCGGACAGGGTCTTGGCGTTGCGTCCCGCCAGTTCGGCCATGCCGACGCGCTCCAGCGCCTGCATGGCGCGCCGCTTCGCATCGGTCCAGCCCAGCCCCCCCAGCCACAGGCCCAGCGCGATGTTGCTGCGCACCGTGGTACGCAACATGTGGGGGCGCTGAAACAGCAAGGCCTGGCGCGCGGAACCGTCGCGCACGATGCGCCCGCCCGCCGGCTGCAGCAGCCCGTTGAGCAGCCGCAGCATCGTGCTCTTGCCACAGCCGTTGGCACCCACCAGCGCCACCCGTTCTCCGTGAACCATGTGAAGGTCCACGCCGGTCAGCGCGTTCACCGAGCCCAGCCGCACCCCGACCTGCCGCAGATCGAACAGCGCGAGGCCGGGTGCGCCGGGTGATGCCGCCGTCACGACCTGGCCATCCATGGCGCCGCCGGCTTGCGGGGCTTCGCCAAATCCGGGGTGCCTCATGTCGCCAGGACCGCCGCCGGGGCCGCGACACCCCCATCGACCCGCTCGCGCCAGCGCCGCAGGGCGGAAATCACCGCGTTGAGCGCCAGCACCACCGCCAGCAGGACCAGCCCCAGCGCCAGCGCCAGCGGCAGGTCACCCTTGCTGGTCTCCAGCGCGATGGCGGTCGTCATCACGCGGGTGAAACCATCGATGTTGCCGCCGACGATCATCACCGCGCCAACCTCCGAGATCGCGCGGCCGAACGAAGCGATCAGCACCGTCAGCAGCGCATAGCGCTCGTCCCAGGCCAGCAGCAGCCCGCGCAGGCCAGTGCCGGCGCCCAGCGAACGCAGTTGCTCGCCATGGGAGCGGTCGGCGTCCTCCACGGTCTGGCGAGTCAGCGCGGTGACCACCGGCACCACCAGCACCACCTGCGCCAGCACCATGGCCTTGAAGCTGAACAGCCAACCCAAAAAACCCAGCGGCCCGCTGCGCGAAAGCAGCAGGTACACCAGCAGGCCCACCACCACCGACGGCAATGCCAGCAACGTGTTGAGCACCGTGAGCACGCTGTCGCGGCCGGTGAAGCGGGTCACGCCCAGCCAGGCACCCAGTGCCAGACCGAGGCCGCAGCCGATCAGGCAGGCCGTGCCGCTGACCGCCAGCGAGCGCCCCACCACCGTCCACAGGCCCGGGTCAAACGAGGCGATCAGCGCCAGCGCGGTCGATGCGCTGTCAGACAGGGTGGACATGGACGGGGGCGTTGGGCATGGATCGGGTATCGTAGGCACCCGATCAATCCCCCGCGATATGTTCATCCGTGCATAGGGTCCAGCTTCATTACACCTTGTGTCGCGACGGCGCCGATGCGCTGGTGCGCCACCCGCTGATCGATCTGCTGCAGGCGGTGGATGCGCAGGGCTCCATCTCCGCGGCGGCGCGCGCGCTGGGCCTGTCGTACCGCCATGTCTGGGGCGAGCTCAAGCGCTGGGAAGACGAGCTGGGCAACGAGCTCATCATCTGGGAAAAAGGCCAGGCCGCGCGCCTGAGCGACTTCGGTGCCAAGCTGATGTGGGCCGAACGCCAGGCCCAGGCCCGCCTCAGCCCGCAGATCGAGGCCTTGCGCGCCGACCTCGAGCGCGCCTTCGCGGTGGCCTTCGACCCGTCGGCCCACGTGCTGACGCTGTACGCCAGCCACGACGACGCCCTGCCCGCCCTGCGCGCCCACACCGCCCGGCACGGCAACCTGCACCTGGACATCCGTTTCACCGGCAGCGTGGATGCGATCCGCGCGCTCAACGAAGGCCGGTGCGTGATGGCAGGGTTTCACACGTTGCAACATACGCGCGACAAGACGCCGACGGCACGCACCTACAAGCCCCTGCTGCAGCCGGGTCAACACAAGATCATCGGCTTTGCCCGGCGGACCCAGGGCCTGATGGTGGGGCGTGGCAATCCGCTGGGCCTTCTGCGCCTGCGGGACGTCGTCGCCTGCCGCGCCCGTTTTGCCAACCGGGCCCTGGGCAGCGGCACACGGGTGCTGCTGGACGAACTGCTGGCCGAGGGCGGACTGTCGCCCGGTGACATCGTCGGCTTTGAACAGACCGAACCGTCGCATGCAGCCGTCGCCCAGGCGGTGGCGGCCGGTGCATTCGACGCCGGTCTGGGCATCGAAGCGGCGGCGCAAAGTGCCGGGCTCGATTTCGTGCCGCTCGCCGAAGAGCATTACCACCTGGTGTGCCTGAAGTCAGCGCTGGAGCAACCGGGCGTGCAAGCCTTGCTCCGGCTGCTGCAAACCACCCGCTGGCAGGACGATCTGGCCGCAATCCCCGGCTACGGCCCGCTGCAATGCGGCGAGGTGCTGTCCATGCGCCGCGTGTTGCCGTGGTGGGACTACCGCCGTGAAAAGTCGCGCGCCGGCACGCCGGTGTCCGACAAGGCCGGGGCGACGGTATCAGACAGCTGACGGGCGCGGACGACAGGTCGATGGTTCCAAGCGATACTATTTTTGTAGCATTCGATGGCCATTGCGCGCTGGGAAGAAGCCAGTTTGAATCGAAATTCAGCCGGAATCGGGCATTCCACCCCCCGTCCAGCCCGCCTCAGCGCCCTGCCACCTGCATCGCCGCCACGATGCGCACGGTTTCCGCGCTCACCGTGGTCACGCGGGCCAGCAGGTCGATGACTTTTTCCTTGTAGTCGGCAAAGCGATAGGTGTCGAACTTGTCGCGGATGGTGGGGTCCTTGGGCTTTTTCTCCTTGTACTGGTCGAGCACCCAGTCCAGCGCGCAGCGGTTGCCTAATCTGTAGGTCCAGGCCTCGGGCGGGATGCCGCGCAGCGTGGTTTCGGAATCCAGCGTGATGCAGCCGGCGGCCGGGTCGGCGCGCAGGATGGTCTTGGGCGACAGGCCGGCGGCGCGGGCTTTGGTGTCGGGGGTGTCGGTTCGCGTCAGCGGGAACGGCGCGACGGCTTCGTAGCCGATGTGCAGCGCCATCAGGGCTTCACCCCAGGCGGCCCACTGCCAGAAGTCCGGGTAGAAGGGGATGCGCGGGAACTCGCGCTTGAGGTTCTGGGCGTACTTCTCGCGGTACACCGGGTCGTGCAGCACGGCGTAGCAGTAATGGAAGATGGCCGCTTTGGTGATCTTGCGGGCCTTGCTGGCGCTGGTCTTGGCGGTGCCCGCTGCGGCGGTTTCCTTGTAGTGGGCGGTGAACTGTTTGAGGGCCCAGTCGGTGATGTTGTCAATGCGATTGCCTTGCTCGTCAAAGCGCCACAGGCAAATCGTCTGGCCGGCGTTCGGCAAGAACATATCCTTATTTGGCAGACGATCAAAAGCGATCAAGCTGAACTCAGCTCGATCCTCGCTGGAAAAGCTGAATCCGAGGTTCGTGCAATCCGCCTTTGGAAAAAGGCTGAAGTTCTGGTAGGGCCTGTGCGTAATGACCGGAGCGAAGTAAGTCAGCTTGCGCACAAACGGACGGTATTGCGACTCGTAAATGTTCGCGGCTTCGAAGACCAGGGACGTGCCACGCTGCATATGTGTTTCGAGTTCACTGGTCCATTTGATCTTGCGATCTACGAAGTTGTTTGTTGCCCCGCGCAGGCCAGCATGTTTCCAGCGCTCTGAATCCGCCGCAAATGCCTCGCAAAAGTAGCGAACCCGCTTCTCCAACGACTCCCTTTCATTCCCGTAAACCCACTCGTCCCGGTTGGTAACAATCCCGAGCGAAAACAGCTTGAAAATCGCCCGCTCCTTGCCCGCTGTCTTTGCCGCCTTCGTTTCCTTGCTCGCCAGCGGCAGCAGCGTCTCGAAGTCGTTGCTGGTCAGGTTCACCCAGTTGTGGGACTTGTCGGGCTGCACTTCGTCGAAGTCGAGCCCGCGCATCGGGTGGCTGGCGAGGAAGCTGAGTTTTTCCTCGGCGGTCTCCAGCTCGGGCCGGCGCACGTAGTGCACGCGGGCGGTGCGCTTGTCGCGCGTAGCGCTCACCTTCTTGACCATGAAGCTGATCGCCACGCCGGTCTGGATGCCGAAGACGTTGTGCCTGGTGCCGCTGAGCTTGGGGTTGGCGCGCACGTCGCCACCCAGGTCCACCACGTAGATGTCGGCAAACTCCTTTGCCACCGTCTTGCGGAAGCCATCGAAGGTGCGGCTCTCGATGAAGCTGCGATTCGTCACGAAGGCCAGCACGCCGTTCTCATGCAGCCGGTCGCTGGCCCAGCGGAAGAAGCGCGCGTACATGTCATAGAGCTTGGTCTTCTGCGCGGTGCTCTCGGCGATGTAGGTGGCCCTGATGCGGGCGTCGATCTGCGGGTATTCGCGGTTCTTGTTGTTGTCGTTCTCGTTGGCCTGGTTGGCGTTGTAGGGCGGGTTGCCGATGACGACGCTGATGCGCCGGCTGTTCTGGCGCTTGATGCGGGCAACGTTTTCTTCGCTCACGCTGCCAAAAAGCTCGGCCGTGGTGCCCTTGGCAGCGGTGTGCAGACCCACGTTGTCCAGCGTGTCCACGAAGCACAGGTTGGGGAATTCGGCGTACTGGCCGGTGATGGCCGCATAGGTCGATTCGATGTTCAGGTTGGCCACGTAGTACGGCAGGATGGCGACCTCGTTGGCGTGCAGCTCGTGCCGGTACTTGTGCTCCAGCTTTTTCGGCTGGCCGCGGAAGTGCTCCAGCAGTTCGCAGATGTAGGTGCCCGTGCCCGTGGCCGGGTCGAGAATGTCCACATCGCGGTCGATCAGGTTCTTGCCGAAGTGGGTTTCGCACAGCCAGTCGGCGCCATCGATCATGAAACGCACGATCTCGTTCGGGGTGTAGACCACGCCCAGGCGGTCGGCAGCCTTGGTGTTGTAGACCTTGTAGAAGTTCTCGTAGATCACCTTCAAGAAGGTCTGCTTCTCGCCGTGGCTGCTGATCTGCGCGGCGGCGGCGCGGATGGCGGCGTAGTAGGTCTCCAGGCCCTTGAGGGTGTTCTTCTTCAGCGCGCCGGTGAAGAATGCGTCTTCCAGCGCGTACAGCTCGCGGGCAACGTTGTTGTGTCGGTGGAAGTCACTGTCGTTGAAGACGTTGGCAAAGATTTCTTCGGTCAAGATGTGCTGGATCAGCATCTCGCGCACATCGGCTTCTCCCAGCGCGGGGTTGATGGCTTCCTGCGCGTGGGCGAGAAACTTCGCATGCGCTGCCCGGTACCCTGCGTTGCCTCGCTCCTGCTTGTCGATCATGTCGCGCAGGGCCTGCAGCACGGTGGGCAGGTCGGCCTTGAACTGCTCCACCGCGGCGCGGAAGTCAGCGATCTCCTTGCGCTCGAAACCGAAGAACAGCTTGAGCAGCTTCTCCAGCGCCGTGGTGTCTTCCACCGTGCACCGCATGACTTCCTGCCGGTGCTGCCAGAGCACCACGGAGGCGTCGTCGCTGAAGACGATGTTGTCCTGCGGGTAGCCTCGTCTGAACTTCTTGGAGATCTCGTCGTCCAGGTCGTCGGCGGCGTCCTTGGCCTCCCAGTAGCCCAACGGCATGCGCAGCTCGTGCAGCAGTGCGCCATCGACCGCGATGCTGGACTTGGTGGCGGTCTTGAGTGGGTACTCGGCCAGGAAGACCAGATCGTGCTGGCGGCCCCAGGCCTTGAGCAGGTCCTTGAACGCCTCGCGCACGATGGTCTCGCGCTGGCTGCCGCTGACCTTCTTGATGAGGTCGAGCTGCTTGAGGTAGTCGTTGATGAGGAATTGGCTCATGCGGGAGACCAAAATGATGGTTTCAGGGCGAGAATTTCAAGCCAGATTAGCACAGTCCCGGCGCCCGCCGGCCACGGCCAGCTATCATTTCAGAAGCGACTCAGCAGGCAAAGACACCGCCGGCCCCCTACACCGCGCACGATCGAAAGCCGACAAACGCGTCGTCGTGCGACGGTGGCGCGAACCACCGCATCTTCGGGTGCTTCAACCGCTGCCGCGTGGCCCAGGACGCGCCGCGCCGCACCCGCGCGGTGCCGAAAAACGGCGCCGAGTACGCGGCCCAGGGGTCGGCCACGAAGCCCGGATACGGCTGGAAGCGACTGGCGGTCCACTCCAGGACATCGCCCCATCGAAACCCGCGCCCGACCAGCAGGTGGGCCGCCAATTCCCACTCCGCCTCGTCGGGCAGCCGGCGCCCGGCCCAGCGGCACCACGCGTCGGCTTCCCACCAGGTCGCGTGGGTCACGGGATGGTGCGCCGCCAGGCGAACCACCCGCCCGAAGCGGCGTTGCAGCACGGCGCCGGCGCCGCCAAAGCGCGCCACGCCGATCTGCTCGACATGGCGCGGCCCGCGCCGCCCGCCCGTGACCTCCTCGGCCTGAAGCCAGGCCCAGCCCTCGGGGTGCCACAGCTCGGCGCGGTCGTAGCCCCCGTCGTCGACGAACTCGATGTACTGGGCCCAGTTCACCGGCTGCGCGTCGATCTCGAACTCGGGCACAGCCACCCGGTGCGCCCACTTCTCGTTGTCGAACACGAAGCCACCGGGCGCGGAGCCCAGTTCCCAGCGCGTGGCCGGCACCCCCAGCGGGCTGCGCGGGGCGGTCGTCGCCGGTTCGGGCAGACCCAGCGCCACGCCGAGGTTCTGCGCCAGTTCCACCAGGCGCTCGCCCAGCGCGTCTTCGTGGAACAGCGCGAGGCGAAAGAAGTACAGCCCGTCGTCGGTGTCGGGCGCCTTCTCCAGCAGCTCGAGCGTGGTCTCCAGGGTTTCGCGCAGCCAGGCGCGCGTCGCGGCGGCGTCGGGCGGGCCCGGGTCGCCCTGCGCGGGTGGCGCGACATCCGACGCCCACCAGAGGTCGGCGTGCGGCTCGATCGAGGCCAGGCGCGGCGGCTGCGCCGGACAGGCACTGCCCAGGGCGCGCAAGGTGTTGCGGGCGATCCAGTATTCGGCAAACCAGCCGGCATGCCCGGCCTGGCGCAGCGCCGCCGCCATCCGGGATGCCACGTGCGCAGCGTTTGCTGTGTCGGCCGATGCTTCATGGCAAGCGAGCAGGCGCAGCGTGTGGTTGCGCGCATCGATCAGCGCCAGCGACAAGGCGTCGCGTCCGGCCTGGCGCATGGCGGGTGAATCGATGTCGGTGGAGTTGGCAGAGGGCATGGCGGGTGCGGCAGAGGGCGGCCCTGATTATTGGTCCGCGCGGGGTTTCCGACCGGGCGCAGACGAGTCTAGGGTTTTCCCCGGTAGGTAGGAATTTCACCGGGCTTCAAAGATTTTTCAATCTACCCGCGCCGGGTATCGGGCCTAGAATCCCGCAACCTGCGCTCCCCGGGGCGCGGGCCCTGAGCGCTGCCTGCAGGCAGTCCGGCAACCCAGACGGAGACACCATGCCCTTCCTGTTATCCCTGTCCCGACGCATCGACGGCTTCACCGAATTCATCGGCCGGTGGGTCGCATGGCTCGTGCTGGCCGCAGTGCTGATCAGCGCGACCAATGCGGTGGTTCGCAAGGCCTTCGACATCGGGTCCAATGCGTTTCTGGAGTTGCAGTGGTACCTGTTTGCGGCCGTGTTTCTGCTGGCATCGGGTTACACCATGCTGCGCCAGGAGCATGTGCGCATCGATGTGATCTCCGGCCGTTTTTCGAAGCGCACCCAGATCTGGATCGACATCATCGGCATCTGCCTGTTTCTGTTTCCGTTCATCTTCATGATCATCAAGCTGTCCATGCCGCTGGTGATCAATGCCTACGTCACCAAGGAAGTGTCGTCCAACGCCGGCGGCCTGATCCGCTGGCCGGTGTTCGCGCTGCTGCCCTTGGGGCTGACGCTGCTGGGCATCCAGGGCGTGTCGGAGCTGATCAAGCGCATCGCCTTTCTCAAGGGACTGATCCCCGATCCGACCAAGAAGCAGGGCACCAAGACCGCCGAAGAGGAACTCGCCGAGTTCCTGCTGCAAAAAGAAGTCGCGGCGCGTGAAGCGGCGCAAGCAGGAGCCCAGAAATGACCGCATTCTTCGTGGCCAACCTGGCGCCGATCATGTTCGGCTCCCTCATCGTCTTTCTGCTGTTCGGCTACCCGGTGGCGTTTTCGCTGGCGGCCTGCGGCCTGTTCTTCGGCTTTGTCGGCATCGAACTCGGGACCATCAACCCCTCCTTTCTGCAAAGCCTGCCGCTGCGCATGTTCGGCATCATGCAGAACGACACGCTGCTGGCGATCCCGTTCTTCACCTTCATGGGGCTGATCCTGGAGCGGTCCGGCATGGCCGAGGATCTGCTGGACACCATCGGCCAGCTCTTCGGTCCGATCCGGGGCGGCCTGGCCTATGCGGTGATCCTGGTCGGCGCGATGCTGGCGGCCACCACCGGCGTCGTTGCGGCTTCGGTGATTTCCATGGGCCTGATCTCGTTGCCCATCATGCTGCGCTACGGCTACGACCGACGGGTCGCCAGCGGCGTGATCGCGGCCTCGGGCACCTTGGCGCAGATCATTCCGCCCTCGCTGGTGCTGATCATCCTGGCCGACCAGTTGGGCAAGAGCGTGGGCGACCTGTACGCCGGCGCCTTCGTGCCCGGTTTCGTGCTGACGGGTCTGTACGTGGGTTTCATCCTGCTGGTCAGCTTGTTCAAGCCCAGCTATGTTCCGGCGCTGCCACCGGAGGCGCGCACCATCCGGGAAGCTGACGGCACCTCCGGCCTGCGCTCGCTGGGCGTGCTGACGGCACTGTCGGTCATCGCCGCGGTGGCCTTTGCGAAGACCCGCCCGGAAGGCACCCCGCTGGACGAAAAGATCGTGGTTTCGATGTGCGTAGGCGTGGGCGTCGCGTTTGTGGCTGCGGTCCTGAACAAGGTCACGAAGCTGGGCCTGCTGTCGCGCATGGCCGAACGCGTCACCTTTGTGCTGATTCCGCCCCTGGCGCTGATTTTCCTGGTGCTGGGCACCATCTTCCTGGGCATTGCAACGCCGACCGAAGGCGGTGCCATGGGCGCCGTGGGCGCCCTGGTGATGGCCACCGCGCGTCGGCGCATCGACTTCAAGCTGATGCGCCAGGCGATGGACTCGACCATGAAGCTATCGTGCTTCGTGCTGTTCATCCTGGTGGGCGCCACGGTGTTCAGCCTGGCGTTCCAGGGCGCTGACGGCCCGATCTGGGTGGAGCATCTGCTGACCGGCCTGCCCGGCGGACAGCTTGGCTTCCTGATCGTGGTGAACATCCTGGTATTCCTGCTGGCGTTCTTCCTCGATTTCTTCGAACTGGCCTTCATCATCATCCCGCTGGTCGGCCCGGTGGCCGAAAAGCTGGGCATCGACCTGGTCTGGTTTGGCGTGCTGCTCGCGGTGAACATGCAGACCTCGTTCATGCATCCGCCGTTCGGCTTCGCGCTCTTCTACCTGCGCAGCGTGGCCGCGAGCGAAGACTACACCGACAAGGTCACGAAAAAGCCGATCAAGAAGGTCACCATCGAACAGATCTACTGGGGCTCCGTGCCCTTCGTGCTGATCCAGATTCTGATGGTGGGCCTGATCATCGCGTTCCCGGGCCTGGTGTCGACCAACACCAACAAGGGACCCACCATCGATGCGGACAAGGTGCTGATGCAGATGGAAAAGGCGCCCCGGACCGCCACGGGCGAAGCGGCCGTCCCCGGCGCTCCGGCCGCAGAGGGTGAAAAGGACGACCCGATGAAGGGCTTGCTCGAATCGATCAAGGACGAGCAGAAGAAGCCTTGACCGGCACCCAACCCGGCCCGCCGGGCCGGGCAACACGAAAAACCCCGCCTGTGCGGGGTTTTTTGTGGGCCCTCCGTTGCAGTCTTTGCTGTCACGACGTCGGGCCCCGCCCCCGGTCGTCCAACGAGGTGTCGGCCAGGCCGGCGGCGCCTTCGGGGCGGTCATTCGAACCAACCCCGAGGCTTTGTCGTCTGGCAAAACGGCGCGCGAGAAACAAAAAACCCCGCCGAAGCGGGGTTCAATGCCTGGTGTTGATCAGATCAACTGGAGATCACAGCTTCTGCGCCTGCATGAAGTCATCAAACGATGCTTCGGCGAAACGGAACCACAGGTTGCCGTCGCGGCGGTAGGTTGCGTAGTCGTCGTAGATCTTCTTCCAGGCCGGGTTGCTCGCGTTGAGTTCGGCATAGACCTCCATCGCCGACTTGAAGGCGGCGGCCATCACGTCTTTCGGGAACGGCAGCACCTTGGTGCCCTGACCGACCAGTTGCTTGAGCGCGCCCGGGTTGCGCATGTCGTACTTGGCCTGCATGTCGGTGTGCGCATAGGCGGCCGCGCATTCCAGGATGGCCTTGTATTCGGACGACAGCCCGTCATAGGCTTTCTGGTTGACGTACAGCGACAGCTGCGGGCCACCCTCCCACCAGCCGGGGTAGTAGTAGAACGGCGCCACCTTGTTGAAGCCCAGTTTCTGGTCGTCGTAGGGGCCGATCCACTCGGCCGCGTCGATCGTGCCTTTTTCCAGCGCCTGGTAGATTTCGCCACCCGGAATGTTCTGGGGCACCGTGCCCAGCCGCTCCAGCACCTTGCCGCCGAAGCCACCGACGCGGAACTTCAGGCCCTTGAGATCGGCCACCGACTTGATCTCCTTGCGGTACCAGCCACCCATCTGGGCTCCGGTGTTGCCCATCGGGAAGTTCACGATACCCACCTTGGCATAGAACTCGCGCATGAGCTTCAGGCCATTGCCTTCGTACATCCAGGCCGTCATCTGGCGGCTGTTCAGGCCGAAGGGGATGGCGCAATCCAGCGCGTAGGTCGGGTCCTTGCCGAAGAAGTAGTAGGGTGCTGTGTGCGCCAGTTCGACCGTGCCGTTGGACACGCCGTCCAGCACGCCGAACGGAGGCATCAGTTCGCCGCCCGCATGGGTGGTGATCACAAACTTGCCACCGGACATTTCACTGACCTTCTTGGCGAAGGCATCAGCGGCACCAAAAATGGTGTCCAGCGACTTGGGGAAGCTGGAAGCGAGGCGCCAGCGGATTGTTTCACCGCCAGTCACAACCGCAGGGCCTGAGGCTGGCGGCTTTGCAGGAGTAGCTACCTCTTCTTTTTTCCCGCAAGCCGCTAAACCTGCAGCCAGAACACCGGCAATGCCGGCGTGTTTGATAACGGAACGACGATCCATAGATTGAACTCCTGCTGATGTTTGAACGAAACGCCCCTGCCGCGCAGGCGCGCTGACGCCAATGGTCGGCATCGATTGTAGGAACAGCGCCTCTCGGGCCGCCCGGGGTTTTCCCTCCCGTAGTCCTACCTATGGCGGAATTCAGGTCGCAAACGGCGCGCCGCGCCTGCACAAGCGCCCTTTTGCCACGCCGCAGGGGCTGGTTTCAGCCCCGGTTCAATCCGGCTGTGAAATCTTTTCAGGACACCACTTTCAGGCTGACCGGTGCGATGGCCGCCTGGCGCATGAACCGCGCTTCGATGGCCGCGCGAATGCCCGCCGCGTCGAGCCCTTGCAGGGCCAGCAGGCGGACGGGGTCGCCGTGTTCGATGAATCGGTCCGGCAAACCCAGATGCAACACGGGACGCTGCACGCCGGCGGCAGCCAGGGCCTCCGCGACGGCGCTGCCGGCGCCGCCGGGGATGCAGCCCTCTTCGACCGTCACCAGGGCCTCGTGGCTGCGCGCGACGTCGAGCAGCAGGTCGGTGTCCAGCGGCTTGGCCCAGCGCATGTTGACCACGGTGGCGTCCAAGGCCTCTGCCGCTTCCAGCGCCGGGTACAGCAAGGTGCCGAAGGCCAGCACCGCGATGCGCCTGCCGGTGCGCCGCACCTCGCCGCGGGCAAACGGGAGGGGTTCCAGGTCGGTTCCGGCGGCCACGCCGGCACCGGCGCCGCGCGGGTACCGCACGGCCACGGCGTGGTCCTGCTGGAAAGCGGTGGTCAGCAGCTGGCGGCATTCGCGTTCATCGGCCGGACAGGCCACGCTGACGTTCGGGATGCACCGCAGGAAAGCGATGTCGTAGGCGCCGGCGTGGGTGGCGCCGTCGGCCCCCACCAGACCGGCGCGATCGAGCGCGAAGACCACCGGCAGATTCTGCAGGGCCACATCGTGGATGAGCTGGTCGTAGGCGCGTTGCAGGAAGGTGGAGTAGATGGCCACCACCGGCTTCAGGCCCTCGCAGGCCAGGCCCGCCGCGAAGGTGACCGCGTGCTGCTCGGCAATGCCCACGTCGTGGTACCGCGCGGGGAACCGCCGTTCGAATTCGACCATGCCCGAGCCTTCGCGCATGGCGGGTGTGATGCCGACCAGCCGTTGGTCTTTCTCGGCCATGTCGCACAGCCACTGGCCGAAGACCTGGGTGAAGGTGGTCTTGGGCGGCGCTGCCGGCGGCACCAGGCCGATCGCCGGGTCGAACTTGCCCGGTCCGTGGTAGGCCACCGGATCGGCCTCGGCCAGCTTGTAGCCCTGCCCTTTCTTCGTGACCACGTGCAGGAACTGGGGTCCGTCGAGGTGCTTGATGTTCTCCAGCGTCGGGATCAGCGACTCCAGATCGTGGCCGTCGATCGGCCCCACGTAGTTAAAGCCGAACTTCTCGAACAACGTGGCCGGAACCACCATGCCCTTGGCATGCTCCTCCAGCCGCTTGGCCAGTTCGAACAAGGGCGGAGCGACCCGCAAGACGTTCTTGCCCACGTTCTTGGCGGCCGAGTAGAACTGCCCGCTCATCAACTGGGCCAGGTACCGGTTCAGTGCGCCCACCGGCGGGCTGATCGACATGTCGTTGTCGTTGAGGATCACGAGCAGCTTGCAGTCCTGAACGCCGGCGTTGTTGAGCGCCTCGAAAGCCATGCCGGCGGTCATGGCGCCATCGCCGATGATGGCCACGCAGTGACGGTGTTCGCCTTTCTGGCGCGAGGCCAGCGCCATCCCGAGCGCGGCCGAGATGCTGGTGGACGAATGCGCGGTGCCGAAGCTGTCGTACGCGCTCTCAGAGCGCTGCGGAAATCCGCTCAGGCCGCCGAGCTGGCGCAGGGTCGGCATGCGATCTCGGCGACCGGTCAGGATCTTGTGCGGGTAGGTCTGGTGGCCCACGTCCCACACCAGGCGGTCGTCGGGCGTGTTGAAGACATAGTGCAGCGCCACCGTCAGCTCGACCGTGCCGAGGTTGGAGCTCAGGTGGCCGCCGGTGCGGGCCACGTTCTCCAGCACGCAGGCGCGCAACTCGTCCGCTACCGTGCGCAACTGCGAGCGCGGCAGGCGCCGCAGGTCGGCGGGGTCGTTGATGGTCTTGAGCAGCCCGGTCATGTTCTGTGCCTTGTCCTTATCTGTCGCGCTGCACCACCATGGCAGCCAACGCCCGCAGCGCCCGGGTGGACGACGTCCCGAGGCCCGAGCGATCCAGCGCGGCATCCGCCTGGTCGTGCAACGCTGCCGCATAGGCTCGGGAGCGGTCCAGCCCGAGCACCGAGACGTAGGTGGGCTTGTCGGCCGCGGCGTCCTTGCCGGCGGTCTTGCCCAAGGTCGCCGTGTCGGTGGTCACATCGAGGATGTCGTCGACAACCTGAAAGGCCAGGCCGATCGCGTCGCCGTAGTCCGTCAGCGCAGCCACCGCGGCCGGCCCGATGGTGCCATCCGCTTCGCGGCAGGCCGCGCCCATCAGCACGCTGCCGCGCAGCAGTGCGCCGGTCTTGAGCCGGTGCATCCGGCGCAACTGGTTCTCGTCCAGCGCCGCGCCGACACTGGCCAGGTCGATGGCCTGTCCGCCGGCCATGCCCTCGAAGCCAGCCGCCCGTGCCAACAGGCGGCAGAGGCGGGCCTGCACGGCAGCACCGAACGGGGCGCTCTCCGGCGTCAGCAGTTCGAAGGCCAAGGCCTGCAAGGCATCGCCAGCGAGCAGCGCGCGCGCCTCGCCGAACCGAACGTGGACCGTGGGCTTGCCACGGCGCAGCACGTCGTTGTCCATGCAGGGCATGTCGTCATGAACCAGCGAGTAGGCATGGATCAGTTCGACCGCGCAGGCCGCGCGCAAGGCGGCCTCGTCCAGCGCGTGGCGGGCCGCCGGGCCGAGGCCTTCGGCCACCGCCTCGGCGCTGGCCAGCACCAGCAGGGGCCGCAGGCGCTTGCCCCCGTCGAGCACCGCGTACCGCATGGCCTCGCCCAGCCCGGCCGGCGCATCCGCGGCGACCCAGCTTGATAACGCCTGCTCCACGCGCAGCGCATGTCCGGCCGCCCAGGCGGACAGGTCGAAGGAGGTGTTCACGCTGGCGTCCATGGCTTGACCACGCCGTCGTCGAGCACACGGATCTGGTTCTCGACCTGTTCCAGCCGCTGCCGACAGTAGGCCAGCAAGGCGGCGCCCCGCTGATAGCCGCCCAGCAGCTCGTCCAGCGGCATCTGTCCGGATTCGATCCGAGCCACAAGCTGCTCCAGTTCGGTCAGGGCGGCTTCGTAGCTGGCAGGCTGATCGGGCGCGGGCTTCGGTACGGTGGCCTTGGGCATGGGGTCAAGCGGGACGTAAACAGCTGATTTTAGGCGCTGGATCGCAGAACCGCGCCCAAAGGGATCCCGGGTTTAGGGCGGAGGGCCCAACGGGCGTGCCCCTCCCTCCCTGACGGGTACAATTGCGGGTTCCCCGGTCGGCCCCCGTCGACTTTCGGGCGCCCGTGCCACGAACCGGCGCCGCAACCCATTCCTGCCCCTTCATAGGGGGAGTCTCTAGGTCAGGTCACCCATGTCTGATTTAAGTCTTCAACTGCAGCAGGCCACAAGCCAACTTCCCGTATCCAGCTACTTCGACGAGGCGCTGTACCAGCTCGAACTGCGCAACATCTTTGCGCGCGGTCCGCGCTACGTCGGGCACCAGCTCGCGGTACCCGAAACCGGCGACTACTACGCTCTGCCACACGAAGGCGAGGGCCGTGCCCTGGTTCGCACCGACGCGGGCGTGGAACTGATTTCGAACATCTGCCGCCACCGCCAGGCCATCATGCTCAAGGGCCGGGGCTCGCTGAAGACCCAGGCCAAAGGCAGCGCGGGCGGCAACATCGTCTGCCCGCTGCACCGCTGGACCTACGCGCCCGGCGGCCAGTTGCTGGGTGCACCGCACTTCGCCCACGACCCCTGCCTGGATCTCAACAACTACAAGCTGCGCGAATGGAATGGCCTGCTGTTCGAGGACAACGGTCGCGACATCGCCGCCGATCTGGCCGGCATGGGCCCGCGAGCCGACCTTGATTTCACCGGCTACGCCCTCGATCGGGTCGAGCTGCACGAGTGCAACTACAACTGGAAGACCTTCATCGAGGTCTACCTGGAGGACTACCACGTCGGTCCCTTCCATCCGGGGCTGGGCAGCGTGGTCACCTGCGACGACCTGCGCTGGGAGTTCAAGCCAGAGTACTCGGTACAGACCGTGGGAACGACCAACTGGCTCGGCAAGGCGGGCAGCCCGGTCTACGAACGCTGGCACCAGCAGCTGCTGCAGTACCGACAGGGCAAACCGCCCAAATTCGGCGCGATCTGGCTCACCTACTACCCCCACATCATGGTGGAGTGGTACCCGCATGTGCTGACCGTTTCCACGGTGCACCCGATGGGGCCGCAGAAGACGCTCAACATGGTGGAGTTCTATTACCCCGAGGACATCGTCGCGTTCGAGCGCGGCTTCGTCGAGGCCCAGCAGGCGGCCTACATGGAGACCTGCATCGAGGACGACGAGATCGGTGAACGCATGGACGCCGGCCGGCGCGCGTTGATGCAACGCGGCGACAACGAGGTCGGTCCCTACCAGAGCCCGATGGAAGACGGCATGCAGCATTTCCACGAGTGGTACCGGCGCGCCATGGGTCTCGGGGAATCTCAAATTTGATAGCATTCCATGGCCGGTTGGCGCTGGGAAGGCGTCAATTTCACACCTAAGGAACGCTCTTGCAAGCCTTGTGGATGGTCCTGGCGTCGCTGTTCTTCGCAGCGATGAGCGTCTGCATCAAATACGCATCGGCCCACTTCAATACCGTCGAACTGGTCTGCTACCGAGGCGCCATCGGCATCGCCTTCATGGCCACGCTGTGTCGCGTGCAGGGCGTATCGTGGCGCACGCCGGTGCCGATGATGCACGTGTGGCGCAGCATCGTCGGCGTCGCATCGCTGGTGGCCTGGTTTTACGCCATCGCCCGGCTGCCGCTGGCCACGGCCATGACCCTGAATTACATGAGCGGCGTCTGGGTGGCGGCGTTCCTCGTGGGTGGCACGCTGGTGATGGGCCGCATCCAGGACCTGGGGCGCCAAGGCCCCATCGTGCTGACCGTCATGACCGGTTTCACCGGCGTCGTCATGACCTTGCGACCGACGATCGAGCAGAACCAGTTGTTCGCCGGGCTGATCGGGTTGTTGTCCGGGTTGGGAGCGGCCTTTGCCTACCTGCAAGTGGCGGCGCTGGGACGCGTGGGCGAGCCGGAATCCCGGACCGTGCTCTATTTCTCGGTGGGAGCCACTGTGGCCGGCGCACTGGGCATGGTCTTTGTCGGCGCCAGCCCGTGGCTCTGGCCGCACGCCCTGTGGTTGCTGCCGATCGGCGTGCTGGCCGCACTCGGTCAACTGTGCATGACACGCGCCTACAGCCAGGGCGCCACGCTGGTGGTGGCCAACCTGCAATACTCGGGCATCGTCTTCGCCGCCCTGTTCGGGCTGTTCCTGTTCGGCGACCAGATTCCGCTGATCGGCTGGGCCGGGATGGCCCTCATCATCGCCAGCGGTATCGCCTCCACCATCCTGCGATCCCGCGCCCTGCCCAACCCGCCCGCCGAGGAGCACTGAACCATGTCAACCCCCTACACGACGCTGATCACGGTCGAGCAGCTGAAATTTCTTCAGGCCAGCGGCACACCGCTGATGGTCTTCGATTGCAGCTTCGAACTGATGAACCCCGAGGCGGCCGACCGCCTGTATGCCCAGGGGCACATCGCCGGCGCCGTGCAGGCGCACCTGGACCGCAACCTCAGCGCGCCGTCACCTTCCGACGCCGTCAACGGCGGGCGCCATCCGCTGCCGCGGCGCGAGGTCTTCGCAGCGTGGCTGAGCGACGTCGGTTTTCACAATGACATGCAGGCGGTGGTGTACGACCGCAACGGCGCCAACTACTGTGGCCGCCTGTGGTGGATGCTGAAATGGGCGGGGCACGAGGCCGTGGCGGTGCTCGACGGCGGCCTGCAAGCCTGGGAAGCGGCTGGCGGAGCGATGCAGACCGCCGTTCCCGAAGCGCCAGCCGTCGGCCATTTCGCCCTGCAACCCGAAAAGGCGGTGTTGGCCACAACCGCGTCGGTCGCTGCCGGCCTCGGACGTCCGACCCAAACCGTGCTCGACGCCCGTGCCACGCCGCGCTTTCGGGGCGAGGTCGAACCGCTGGACCCGGTCGCCGGCCACATTCCGGGCGCGCTGAACCGGCCGTTCGCACTGAACCTCGGGCCGGACGGTCGTTTCAAGAGCCGTGAGGAATTGCGGTCGGAGTTCGAATCCCTGCTGGCCGGACGCGATCCGGCCAGCGTGGTGCACCACTGTGGCAGCGGGGTCAGCGCAGTGCCCAATGTGCTGGGCATGGAAATCGCCGGTTTTGGCCGCACCGCGTTGTACGCGGGCAGTTGGAGCGAGTGGTGCAACACCCCAGGCCTGCCGTGCGCCCAGGGCTGACACCCTGGCCTGACGCCCATGAAAGCCCCTGAACTCCTGCTGCCCGCCGGCTCGCTTGCCAAGATGCGCGCCGCGTTCGACTTTGGCGCGGATGCGATCTACGCAGGCCAGCCACGCTACTCCCTGCGCGCCCGCAACAACGAATTCCGCCTGGAACAGATCGGCCAGGGCATCGCGGAGGCCCATGCGCGGGGCAAGAAGTTCTTCGTAACCAGCAACCTGCTGCCGCACAACGACAAGGTCCGCACCTACCTGCGCGACATCGAGCCGGTGATCGCCCTGCGGCCGGACGCGCTGATCATGGCCGACCCGGGCCTGATCATGATGGTGCGCGAAAAGTGGCCCGATGTGGCCATCCACCTCTCGGTGCAGGCCAACACCGTGAACCACATGGCGGTGAAGTTCTGGCAGCGGGTGGGCGTGGCGCGCATCATTCTGTCGCGCGAACTGAGCCTGGACGAGATCGAAACCATCCGCCAGGAATGTCCCGACATCGAGCTCGAAGTGTTCGTGCACGGCGCCCTGTGCATCGCCTACTCGGGCCGTTGCCTGCTCTCGGGCTACTTCAACCGGCGCGACCCCAACCAGGGCACCTGCACCAACGCTTGCCGCTGGAACTACACCCCCCAGACCGGCAGCGAAGCCAACGATGCCGGCGAGGTGCAGCCCCTGAAGCTGGAGGGCGACTTCAGCTTCGCCGAGGCGCAGCAGGAGGCCGAGCAATCGTTCTCCGCATGCGGCGGTGGCACTCGCCACCCACTGGCTGACCGGGTCTACCTGCTCGAAGAAAAGGAGCGACCCGGGCAGCTGATGCCGATCATGGAAGATGAGCACGGCACCTACATCATGAACAGCAAGGATCTGCGCGCGGTGGAGCACGTGGACCGGCTGGCAAGGATTGGCGTGGACTCCCTGAAGATCGAGGGCCGTACCAAGAGCCAGTACTACGTGACCCGCACCGCGCAGGTCTACCGCCGCGCCATCGACGACGCGGTGGCAGGCCGGCCGTTCAACCCGAAGCTGATCACCGAGCTCGAAGGCCTGGCCAACCGGGGCTACACCGCCGGATTCCTGGAGCGCCGCCCGGCGCAGGACTACCAGAACTACGAGACCGGCAGCTCCGAGGCGCACCACAGCCAGTTTGTCGGCGAGGTCCTGTCGAGCAAGGACGGCTGGGCCGAAGTCGAGACCAAGAACCGCTTTGCCGTGGGCGACACCATCGAGTTCATCCACCCTGCGGGCAACCGCACCGTCGTGCTGGCACAGATGAAAAATCTGAACGGCGAAGCCATTCAGGTGGCGTCGGGCAGCCCGATGCGGGTGTGGATTCCGGCGCCCGGACCTGCCGACGGGGCGCTACTGGCTCGCATCATCCCGCCGCCAGGCAGCCCCGCGTACTGAGCGACCACGCCGCGGGTGCGGCGCCCATGAAAAACCCCGCCGGCCTGACGACCGACGGGGTTGTTCACTCACGTGCAGGCGCTGTTTCAGGCCGCAACGCCCTTGGCGATCTCCACGTATTCCTCGATCTGATCGAAGTTCATGTACTTGTAGATCTTGTCGGCGTTCTTGGTCACGACACCGATCTCGGCCATGTACTCCGCCACCGTCGGGATGCGCCCCAGTTTGGAGCAGACCGCAGCCAACTCAGCGGAGCCCAGGAACACCTGCGTGTTCTTGCCCAGGCGGTTCGGGAAGTTCCGGGTCGACGTCGACATCGCGGTCGAGCCTTCCTTGATCTGCGCCTGGTTGCCCATGCACAGCGAGCAGCCCGGCATTTCCATGCGCGCGCCGGCGCCACCCAGCGTGGCGTAGTAGCCTTCCTTGGTCAGCTCGGATGCGTCCATCTTGGTCGGCGGGGCCACCCACAGGCGCACCGGGATGTCCTTCTTGCCCTTCAGGATTTCGCCGGCGGCGCGGAAGTGACCGATGTTGGTCATGCACGAACCCACGAACACCTCGTCGATCTTGGTGCCGCTGACTTCGGAGACAAACTTGGCGTCGTCCGGATCATTCGGGCAGCAGACGATGGGCTCCTTGATCTCGGCCAGATCGATCTCGATCACGGCGGCGTACTCGGCGTCGGCGTCGGCCTTCAGCAGCTTCGGATCGGCCAGCCACTGTTCCACCTTCTCGATGCGGCGCGCCAGGGTCTTGGCGTCCTGGTAGCCGTCGGCGATCATGTTCTTCATCAGAACGATGTTGGAGCGCAGGTATTCGGCCACCGGCTCGGGGTTCAGCTGCACCGAGCAGGCCGCGGCGGAACGCTCGGCGGCAGCGTCGGACAGCTCGAACGCCTGTTCCACCTTCAGGTTCGGCAGGCCTTCGATTTCCAGCACCCGGCCGGAGAACACGTTCTTCTTGCCGGCCTTCTCCACCGTCAGCAGACCGGCCTTGATGGCGTACAGGGGGATGGCGTGCACCAGGTCACGCAGGGTGATGCCCGGCTGCATCTCGCCCTTGAAGCGCACCAGCACCGACTCGGGCATGTCCAGCGGCATCACGCCGGTCGCGGCGCCAAAGGCCACCAGCCCGGAACCGGCCGGGAACGAAATCCCGATCGGGAAGCGGGTGTGCGAATCACCCCCGGTACCCACGGTGTCAGGCAGCAGCAGGCGGTTCAGCCAACTGTGGATGACACCATCGCCCGGCCGCAGCGAGACACCGCCGCGGCTGGAGATGAACTTCGGCAGTTCGCGGTGCATCTTCACGTCCACCGGTTTCGGATACGCCGCGGTGTGGCAGAAGGACTGCATCACCAGGTCGGCGCTGAAGCCCAGACAGGCCAGATCCTTGAGTTCGTCGCGGGTCATGGGGCCGGTGGTGTCCTGGCTGCCCACGGTGGTCATGCGGGGCTCGCAGTAGGTGCCGGGGCGAACGCCCTGCCCTTCCGGCAAGCCACAGGCGCGGCCGACCATCTTCTGGGCCAGCGTGAAACCGGCCTTGGAAGCTGCCGGCGACTTCGGCAGGCGGAACAACGTGGAGGCGGGCAGGCCGAGGAACTCGCGCGCCTTGGCGGTGAGCGAGCGGCCGATGATCAGGTTGATGCGGCCGCCGGCGCGCACTTCGTCGAACAGCACCTCGCTCTTGAGCTTGAATTCGGCCACCGTTTCGCCGTTCTTGACGATCTTGCCGTCGTAGGGCAACACGTCAATGACGTCACCCATTTCCAGCTTCGACACGTCCACTTCGATCGGCAGCGAGCCGGAGTCTTCCTGCGTGTTGAAGAAGATCGGCGCGATCTTGCCGCCCAACGTGACGCCGCCGAAGCGCTTGTTCGGCACGAACGGAATGTCCTGGCCGGTGGCCCAGATCACGGAGTTGGTGGCCGACTTGCGGCTGGAGCCCGTGCCGACCACGTCGCCCACGTAGGCAACCAGGTGACCTTTCTTCTTCAGGTCTTCGATGAACTGCATCGGGCCGCGCTTGCCGTCTTCCTCGGGCTTGAACGCCGCGTCGGGGCGGGTGTTCTTGAGCATCGCGAGGTAGTGCATCGGGATGTCAGGACGTGTGGTGGCGTCCGGGGCGGGCGACAGGTCGTCGGTGTTGGTCTCGCCAGGCACCTTGAACACGGTGACCGTGATCTTCTTTTCGACTTCGGGACGGCTGGTGAACCACTCGGCCTCGGCCCAGCTCTTCATCACCTCCTGCGCCTTGGCGTTGCCGGCCTTGGCTTTGGCCGCCACATCGTTGAAGTAGTCGAACATCAGCAGGGTCCTTTTCAGACCCTCTGCAGCCACACCGGCCACTTCGGCATCGTCCAGCAGCTCGATCAGCGGATGCACGTTGTAGCCGCCGACCATGGTGCCGAGCAACTCGGTGGCCTTGGCTTTGGAAATGAGGCCGACCTTCAGGTCGCCGTGGGCGACGGCGGCAAGAAAGCTGGCCTTGACTTTGGCGGCGTCGTCCACGCCCGGGGGCACGCGGTGCGTGAGCAGGTCCAGCAGAAAGGCTTCCTCGCCGGCGGGCGGATTCTTGATCAGTTCGATCAGTTCCGAAACCTGTCTGGCATCCAGGGCCAGCGGCGGAATTCCAAGCGCGGCGCGCTCGGCGACGTGTTCACGATAGGCTTGCAACATGGTGGTTTCTCCAGAATCAACTACAACAACATACCTTCACGCAGAATCAAGACGATCCCAGCGCCAAATGGCCATCTCTTGCTATCAAATCAGCACTTCGCCTTGCCGCAACCGGCAGGCGTCGAGGTGTCGATCAGCACCGGCGGAGGGTTCTTCTTGAGCGCTTCGGCGGCCGCCAGCTGGGCCGGGTTGGCGCATTCGTCGGCCAGGCGCTTGCCGTGTTTCTGATCCATCAGCATCGACTTGTTCGGCAACTGCAACCAGACCGCGCCGCCATCGTGGTGATCTTCGAGACGAATCGCGCCGGTGCTGGTGACGACCGGATGCATGCGGTAGACAAAGCCTTTGCCTTTGACCGTGAAATAGCCTGGCGCCTTGGGATCGGCGTCCACCGCCACGGACGCGCCGAGCTCACAGGCAATGTTGCCGGTGTGGACGCGTTCTGCAATGGCCAGTTCGGCTGGCGTCAGGGCCACATCGGCGGCACGAATCCCCGCCGCCACCTGGTTCGTCGCGCTTTGCAACTGGGTCCGGCTGCTGGTCTCGGTCTTCTTGGCAGGCGCTTTGGCGGCAGTCTTTTCCGCCGGTTTCTTGGCGGGCTCGCCAGACGACTGCGCGAGCGCGACGGCGGGGGACAGCAGGATCAGGGACAAGGCGAGCAGATGCTTCATGAGGGCTCCGGTTTCAGTAAGTTGAATCAATGGGAAAAGAATGGCCGAATGGTATCGGGCAATGGCCGCCCCGTCTGATGGGCACGCTCGATCACCTGCCAGTAGTAGCGGTAACTGGCCCGATCATGCAACTGGTTATCGTGCCGGATGGGCGCCCAATCGGCGCGCACGGCGGCTTCGATGATGCTGCTGGCCCGTTGGATCTCGCGCTCGTTCGGCGCGAAAGCGGCCAGGATGGGCCTGATCTGGGCCGGATGAATGCTCCACATCCGCGTATAGCCCAGTTCTCGCGCGGCACGGGTGGCGGCGGCCTGCAGAGCCGCGCCGTCCGTGAATTCGGTCACCACGCCATGGGACGGCACCTTGCCATGGGCGTGACAGGCCGCGGCAATCTCGAGCTTGGCACGCACCACCAACGGGTGGGCGAATTGTCCGGTGGAGCTCATCGCGTCCGCCGGGATGGCGCCACCATGGGCCGACACGAAATCCATCAGACCGAAGCTCAGGCTCTGTACCCTGGGGTGGGCCGCAATCTCAAAGGCCCGGTGAACGGCGGCCGGCGATTCGATCAGGACGTGCAGCGGAAGGTGCCCAGCCGACGCAGCCATCAGCGCGGCTTCGGCCCGCTGGACATCGTCTGGAGATTCGACCTTCGGGATCATGATGTGCGTGAGCCGGTGCCCTGCCCGGGCGGCAATCATGGCCACGTCGGCCTCGAACGCGTGGTGATCGACCGGATGGACCCGCACCGCGACGCGGGCATCCGCAGGCGCATCCAAGGCGATCGCCGTCACCAGGGCGGCGTGGTCGACCTCGCCACCGACCGGGGCCCCGTCTTCACAATCGAGCGTGACGTCGAACAGACAGGCGCCGAATTCTTCGGTCAGTTCAGCCTGCAGTTGCAGGCTTTTCAGCATCCGGGCCTCGACGCCGCTGTAATGGTCGCAGACCGGGAGCTGTGCCCCGGCGGCCTGTGCGCCCAGCAGAATCTCGCGCGGATGCTTCACGGACGCGTCGATGCCGGGTTACAGCAGGTGCTTGACGCCGTCTTGCTCACCTTGCAACTCAGCCAGCGTCTTGTTGATGCACTCCTGGCTGAAGGCGTCGATCGGCAGGCCCTCGACGATCTTGTACTCACCGCCTTCGCAGGTCACGGGGTAGCCGAACATGACATCTTTGGGGATGCCGTATTCGCCCTTGGACGGGATGCCCATGGTGACCCACTTGCCGTTGGTGCCCAGGGCCCAATCGCGCATGTGGTCGATGGCAGCGTTGGCGGCGGAGGCCGCGGACGACAGGCCACGGGCGGCAATGATGGCAGCGCCACGCTTGCCCACGGTGGGGAGGAACACGTTGGCGTTCCAATCGTGATCGTTGATGGTGTCCTTGACGGACTTGCCGTTTACGGTGGCGAAGCGGTAGTCCGCGTACATGGTGGGCGAATGGTTGCCCCACACGCACAGCTTCTCGATGTCGCCGACAGCAATACCCATCTTGGCTGCGATCTGGCTGGCGGCACGGTTGTGGTCCAGGCGCAGCATGGCGGTGAAATTCTTCGCCGGCAGGTCGGGGGCCGACTTCATGGCGATGTAGGCGTTGGTGTTGGCGGGGTTGCCGACCACCAGCACGCGCACGTTGCGCGACGCGACGGCGTTCAGGGCCTTGCCCTGGGCGGTGAAGATCTGGGCGTTGGCAGCCAGCAAGTCGGCGCGCTCCATGCCGGGGCCACGGGGACGAGCACCCACGAGCAAGGCGTAGTCGGTGTCCTTGAACGCAGTCATCGGGTCCGAGTGGGCCTCGATACCGGCCAACAGGGGGAATGCGCAGTCTTCGAGTTCCATGATCACGCCCTTGAGCGCGTTCTGCGCCTTTTCGTCCGGGATCTCCAACAGTTGCAGGATCACCGGCTGGTCCTTGCCCAGCATCTCACCCGAGGCGATGCGGAACAGCAGGGCGTAACCGATTTGACCGGCTGCACCGGTAACAGCAACACGGACGGGCTTTTTGCTCATGATAGGAACTCCAGGGCTTGGTGATTGAAACAGGTCAAAGCAGGCATCCGCACACTCAGCCGGACGGCCGCCAAAGCAGTCTAAGAGTTTACCCTTGATCGCGCCTTACGTCAATTTGTCTTATGTCTTATATAAGATATGATTTAACGCTTGCAGCCGGTATTCGCCCGGCCCCTTTTCCATGTCTCAGACCTCGACACCTCCCGCAGACCATGGCGACCTGAACAGCGCGGCTGCCTCGCCCCCGCAGGCGCCCGCTTTCAGCCCGCTGTACCAGCAGATCAAGGGACTGATTCTTCAAAGTTTTCAATCGGGCGAATGGAAACCTGGCGAGGCGATTCCCAGTGAAATGGAACTGTCAGCGCGCTACCGGGTCAGCCAGGGCACTGTCCGCAAGGCGATCGACGAGTTGGCGGCTGAGAACCTGGTCGTGCGTCGCCAAGGCAAAGGCACCTTTGTCGCCACCCACACCGAACAACATGTGCAGTACCGCTTTCTGCGGCTGATGCCGGATACCGGCGACCTCGACGATGAAGGCCCGGCCCAGCGGAACATCCTGGAGTGCCGCAAGGTCCGCGCGACCGCAGACGTGGCCAGGGCGCTGGGCCTGCGCCCCGGCGACGCCGTGGTGCAGGTTCGCCGGGTACTGTCTTTCAAGGGTGTGCCGACCATTCTGGAAGATCTGTGGCTTCCTAGCCAATCCTTCAAGGGGCTGAGCGCCGAGCAGATCGCCCAGTATCCGGGCCCGACCTATGCCATGTATGAGGCGGATTTCGGGGTTCGAATGGTCCGCGCGGCCGAAAACATCCGAGCCGTCTGCCCCGACCCCGCCCAAAGCCAGCTGCTGCACGTGCAACCGGGCACCCCCTTGCTCAGTGTCGAGCGTGTCGCTTACACCTACAACGACGTTCCGATGGAACTGCGCCGCGGCCTCTACCGCACCGACAGCCACCATTACCGCAACGACCTGAATTGAATCCGTTCGACAACCCCGGTGGACGCCCATGCAATCCTCATGTCAGTTTGTTGCGTTGCAATAGAATTTAACGTTTCGTCATAGAACACTCCAAGCGCGCCATCACGAAAGACCCCCATGACCGAACCGACCAAAAAGCGGCCCGAATTCCGCAACATCAACGCCTTCCAGGATCTGCCCACTTACCGCTGGCCGCTCGCCTCGTTGGTTTCGGGCATGCACCGCATCAGCGGAGCCATCATGTTCCTCCTGATGCCGTTCATCATCTGGATGTTCGACAGTTCGGTGTCGTCGGAGATTTCATTCGCCCGATTCAAGTACGCCTTCAATGTCGGCATGCTGGGGGTGCCAGGCTTCCTCTGGAAACTGGTGGCGCTCGCGCTGATCTGGGCCTACCTGCAGCACTTCATTGCCGGGCTTCGCCACCTGTACATGGACGTGAACCATGCCGTCAGCAAGGAGTTCGGCCGGTCCTCCGCCCTCACCACGCTGATCCTCAGCTTTGGCCTGACCGCCGTCCTGGGCGCCAAGCTCTTCGGCCTCTACTGACCCACTGCGGCCAGCTCACCGTCACTGCATCCAACTCCAAGGAAAACTGACCATGTCCGTCAATTACGGTTCCAAGCGCCTCGTGGTGGGCGCGCATTACGGGCTTCGCGACTGGCTCGGCCAGCGCGTCACGGCCGCGCTGATGGCCCTTTTCACGATTGTGCTCCTGGCCCAGATCCTGTTCAGTTCCGGCCCAATCGGCTACGACAAATGGGCCGGCATCTTTGCTTCACAGTGGATGAAGACCCTGACCTTCTGCGTGATCATTGCGATGCTGTACCACGTCTGGGTCGGCATGCGCGAACTCTGGATGGACTACATCAAGCCCATCGGGCTGCGCCTGGTCCTGAACGTCTTTTCCATGGTCTGGCTCGTCGGCTGCGCTGGCTGGGCCATCCAAGTTCTGTGGCGCCTGTAAGCCACCCCGAATCCCAAGGTTGAAATTCATGACCTATTCCAAGAACGAGATCATCAAGCGCAAGTTCGACGTCGTCATCGTCGGTGCCGGCGGCTCCGGCATGCGGGCCTCGCTGCAGCTGGCCCGCGCCGGCCTGAATGTCGCGGTGCTGTCCAAGGTGTTCCCCACCCGCTCCCACACCGTGGCGGCACAGGGTGGCATCGGCGCCTCGCTGGGCAACATGTCCGAAGACAACTGGCACTACCACTTCTATGACACCATCAAGGGTTCGGATTGGCTGGGTGATCAGGACGCCATCGAGTTCATGTGCCGCGAGGCGCCCAAGGTCGTGTACGACCTGGAGCACATGGGCATGCCCTTCGACCGCAACCCGGACGGTACGATCTACCAGCGACCGTTCGGCGGCCACACCGCCAACTACGGTGAGAAGCCGGTGCAACGCGCCTGCGCCGCCGCCGACCGCACCGGCCACGCCATGCTGCACACCTTGTACCAGCAGAACGTCAAGGAAAAGACCAGCTTCTTCGTTGAATGGATGGCGCTGGACCTGATCCGTGACGGCGACGGCGACGTCGTCGGCGTGACCGCGCTGGAAATGGAAACTGGCGACCTGCACATCCTGGAAGCCAAGACCGTGTTGCTGGCCACCGGCGGTGCCGGGCGCATCTTTGCCGCCTCCACCAACGCCTTCATCAACACCGGCGATGGGCTGGGCATGGCCGCCCGGGCGGGAATTCCGCTGCAGGACATGGAGTTCTGGCAGTTTCACCCGACGGGTGTGCATGGCGCCGGCGTGCTGCTGACCGAAGGCTGCCGTGGCGAAGGTGCGATTCTGCTCAACAGCAACGGCGAGCGCTTCATGGAACGATATGCGCCGACGCTGAAAGATCTGGCGCCGCGTGATTTCGTGTCCCGCTGCATGGACCAGGAGATCAAGGAAGGCCGCGGCTGCGGCCCGAACAAGGACCACATCCTGCTGAAACTCGACCACCTGGGTGCCGACACCATCCACAAGCGCCTGCCATCCGTTTATGAAATCGGCGTGAACTTCGCCAACGTCGACATCACCCGCGAGCCGATCCCCGTCGTCCCCACCATTCATTACCAGATGGGCGGCATCCCGACCAATATCAATGGCCAGGTCGTCACGCAGAACGCCGACAACCAGAGCGTGGTGGTCAACGGCCTGTACGCCGTGGGCGAATGCTCCTGTGTCAGCGTGCATGGCGCCAACCGCCTGGGCACCAACTCCCTGCTGGACCTGCTGGTGTTCGGTCGCGCCGCAGGCAACCACATCGTCGAGTTTGCTTCGCGCAACAAGGCACACAAAGAGCTTCCGGCAGACGCGGCCGAGCGCACCCTGGAACGCCTGAACCGTCTGGAGGCCGATGGCAGCGGGGAATACGCCCAGAACGTGGCCAATGACATGCGCGCCTGCATGCAGCAGCACGCTGGCGTGTTCCGCACCCAGGCCAGCATGGACGAAGGCGTCCAGAAGATCGCAGGCATCGCCGAGCGGGTGAAGTCCATCGGGTTGAAAGACAAATCGCGTGTCTTCAATACCGCCCGCATCGAAGCGCTTGAAGTCGAGAACCTGATCGAAGCGGCGCAGGCCACCATGGTGTCTGCTGCGGCCCGTCGCGAATGCCGCGGCGCGCACACGGTGAATGACTACGAGCGACCGGCCGATGACGCTGTCGCGCCGCTCGGTCGGGACGACGCCAACTGGATGAAGCACACGCTGTGGCACAGCGCCTCCAACAGCCTGAGCTACAAGCCGGTCAACCTCAAGCCCCTCACGGTGGACAGCGTGCCGCCCAAGGTCCGGACCTTCTAACCCGTCGCTTCAAACGAGGAGAGCCATGCAAAAACGCACATTCCAGATCTATCGATACGACCCGGACAAGGACGCCAAGCCCTATATGCAGACGATCGAGGTCGAACTCGACGGCAATGAGCGCATGCTGCTGGACGCCCTGATGAAGCTCAAGGCCATGGATCCCACGATCTCGTTCCGCCGCTCCTGCCGCGAAGGTGTCTGCGGCTCGGACGCGATGAACATCAATGGCAAGAATGGCCTGGCGTGCCTGACCAACATGAACACGCTCAAGGGCACCATCGTGCTCAAGCCCCTGCCGGGCCTGCCGGTGATCCGCGATCTGATCGTGGACATGACGCAGTTTTTCAAGCAGTACAACTCGATCAAGCCCTACCTGATCAACGACAGTGTGCCGCCCGAAAAAGAGCGTCTGCAAAGCCCCGAAGAGCGTGAAGAACTGAACGGCCTGTACGAATGCATCCTGTGCGCCAGCTGTTCCACCAGCTGCCCGAGCTTCTGGTGGAACCCCGACAAGTTCGTCGGACCGGCGGGCCTGTTGCAGGCCTATCGATTCCTGGCCGACAGCCGCGACCAAGCCACCGGCGCGCGCCTGGACAACCTGGAAGACCCGTACCGACTGTTCCGCTGCCACACCATCATGAACTGCGTCGACGTCTGCCCCAAGGGTCTCAACCCCACGCGAGCCATCGGCAAGATCAAGGAAATGATGGTTCAGAGGGCTGTCTGAGGCACAACGGCCATGGGTGATGCCTTTCTCGATCAGGGGGAACCGGGCGACAGGCTTGGCGAGCGCGAGCTGAGCAAGCTGCGCTGGCGCTGTCGCCGGGGCTTGCTGGAGAATGACCTGCTGATCCAGCGGTTCTTCGACCGCCATGCCGACGGTCTCACCGTGGGTCAGGCACGAGGATTGCATGCGTTGATGGACCTGGCCGACAACGACCTGCTGGACTTGTTGCTTTCCCGCAAGGAGCCCGAGGACTACAACAATAGAATGGAAATGAGAGAAGTGCTGGGGATGTTGCGTGCCGGTTACCGTGGTGACCGGAGCCAGCTCGCCGGATGATGGGCAAGTCAATCGAGGAAACCAAAATGAAACTTTCTGACAACAAAGCCACCCTGTCGTTCAGCAACGGCAGCCCAAGCGTCGATCTGCCCGTCTACCAGGGCAACATTGGTCCGGATGTGGTCGACATCCGCAAGCTGTATGCACAGACCGGGATGTTCACCTACGACCCCGGTTTCCTGTCCACCGCATCCTGCCAGTCGGCCATCACCTACATCGACGGCGACAAAGGCGAGCTGCTGTACCGGGGTTACCCCATCGAGCAGCTGGCCACCAACTGCGACTACCTGGACACCTGTTACCTGCTGCTGAAGGGCGAGCTGCCCGACGCCAACCAGCGCGACGATTTCCACAAGCGTGTGATCAACCACACCATGGTGAACGAGCAGATGCAATTCTTCCTGCGCGGCTTCCGCCGGGATGCCCACCCAATGGCCGTACTGACCGGCCTGGTCGGCGCCCTGTCGGCCTTCTACCACGACAGCACGGACATCAACAACCCCGAGCACCGCGAGATTGCCGCGATTCGCCTGATCTCCAAGATGCCAACCCTGGTTGCCATGGCGTACAAATATGGCATCGGTCAACCCTACATGTACCCGCGCAACGAACTGAGCTACGCCGGCAATTTCCTGCGCATGATGTTCGGCACGCCCTGTGAGGAATACAAGGTCAACCCGGTGCTGGAAAAGGCGATGGACCGGATTTTCATCCTGCACGCGGATCACGAACAGAATGCATCCACCTCCACGGTGCGCCTTTGCGGTTCTTCCGGAACCAACCCGTTTGCCGCGATCGCCGCCGGCGTGGCCTGCCTGTGGGGCCCGGCGCATGGTGGCGCCAACGAAGCTTGCCTCAACATGCTGGAAGACATCCAGCGCCAGGGTGGGGTTTCGAAAGTCGGCCAGTTCATGGAACAGGTCAAGGACAAAAACTCCAGCGTCAAACTCATGGGCTTCGGCCACCGCGTGTACAAGAATTACGACCCGCGCGCCAAGCTCATGCAGGAAACCTGCAACGAGGTTCTGGCCGAACTCGGCCTTGAAAACGATCCGCTGTTCAAGCTGGCCAAGGAACTGGAGAAGATCGCGCTGGAAGACGACTACTTCGTGCAGCGCAAGCTCTACCCCAACGTCGACTTCTACTCTGGCATCGTGCAGCGCGCGATCGGCATCCCGGTCAACCTGTTCACCGGCATCTTCGCTCTGGCACGCACCGTGGGCTGGATTGCCCAGCTCAATGAGATGATCAGCGATCCCGAGTACAAGATCGGTCGTCCGCGTCAGTTGTTCACCGGCGCGCCCCGCCGCGACGTGCAACCATTGTCGCAGCGCTGAACCGGCGTCCATCCGGAACACACCCGCCGCGTGGAGACACCGGCGGGTTTTTTGCAATTTTTCAGTAGCATGCAATGGCTGTTCAAAACGGGAGTCAACGACAACCAGCCCGAAAAATTCCCGCGGATCGCGCTTCGTTCACGCCAACCGGCGTATTCCCGGCGAACGGTGCTGGCGGGATCTTTGCACCGTCCAAACGGGCGCCTGGCAACCGAATTCAGCCAGCAGAACCAATACGCTCTGAGCAGATGAACCAGCCCACTCGTGGCATGCCCGCAGCGGCGGCTCCCGAATAAAATCATCCTCTTGCCAGGAAACACCATGGAACCTTCGAACGCCTCCGCAACCGCGCGCACCCTCTACGACAAGCTCTGGGACGAACACGTCGTCCACACCGAAGAAGACGGCACCGCCATCCTTTATATCGACCGCCACCTGGTGCACGAAGTGACCAGCCCCCAGGCCTTTGAAGGCTTGCGCCAGGCCGGCCGCAAGGTCTGGCGTGTCAGCTCGGTCGTGGCCACCGCGGATCACAACACGCCCACCACCGGCTGGGAGCGCGGCTACGAGGGCATCACCGACCCAATCAGCCGGGAGCAGGTCACCACACTGGACAGCAACATCCACGAATTCGGCGCGGCCGCGTTCTTCCCGTTCCTGTCAAGGCGCCAAGGCATCGTGCACGTGATCGGGCCGGAAAGCGGCGCCACGCTGCCCGGCATGACGGTGGTCTGTGGGGATTCCCATACTTCCACCCACGGTGCCTTCGGCGCGCTGGCGCATGGCATCGGCACCAGCGAGGTCGAGCATGTGCTGGCCACACAGACCCTGCTGGCAAAAAAAGCAAAGAACATGCTGGTGCGGGTCGAAGGCCAGACCGCACCGGGCATCACCGCCAAGGACATCGTGCTGGCCGTGATCGGCAAGATCGGCACCGCCGGCGGCACCGGCTACACCATCGAATTCGGCGGTTCGGCGATACGGGCCCTGTCGATGGAAGGCCGCATGACCGTCTGCAACATGGCCATTGAGGCGGGCGCGCGCGCCGGCCTGGTCGCGGTCGACGACAAGACCATCGACTACGTCAGGGGCCGGCTGCTCGCGCCGGGCACCGACGCCGCCACCGGGCAGTTCGTGGGCGGCCCCGAGTGGGACCAGGCGGTCGCCTACTGGAAGACACTGCACAGCGACGCCGGCGCCCGATTCGACACCGTGGTCGATCTCGACGCCGGCCAGATCGTGCCGCAGGTCACCTGGGGCACCTCGCCCGAGATGGTGCTGGGCATCGATGCCCGCGTGCCGGATCCGGACCGGGAGAAAGACCCGAACAAACGCGGCGCCATCGAGCGCGCGCTGACCTACATGGGACTGCCACCCGGCAAGCCTCTGAACGACATCACGATCGACAAGGTGTTCATCGGTTCGTGCACCAACAGCCGCATCGAAGACATGCGCGAAGCCGCCGCCATTGTGAAGAAGCTGGGTCGCAAGGTAGACCGCAACGTCAAGCTCGCCATGGTGGTGCCAGGGTCCGGATTGGTGAAGGAGCAGGCCGAACGCGAAGGCCTGCACGAGATCTTCACCGCCGCCGGCTTCGAATGGCGCGAGCCGGGCTGCTCGATGTGCCTTGCCATGAACGCCGACCGTCTGGAGCCGGGTGAGCGTTGCGCCTCGACCAGCAACCGCAACTTCGAAGGCCGCCAGGGTGCGGGTGGCCGCACCCACCTGGTCAGCCCCGCCATGGCAGCTGCCGCCGCGGTGCATGGCCATTTTGTCGATGTGCGCCAGTTCGCCTGAGGAGATCCTTCATGAACAAGTTCATCGCCATCGTCGCCGCAACCCTGTTCGTCATGTTGAGCGGCTGCAACACCATCAAGGGTGTCGGTCAGGATGTGCAGAAGGCCGGCACTGCGATCGAAAACGCCGCCAAGAAGTAAATCATGCAGAAATTCAATGTGCACAAGGGACTGGTCGCCCCGATGGACCGCGAAAACGTCGATACCGACGCCATCATCCCCAAGCAGTTCCTCAAGTCGATCCGCAAGACCGGCTTCGGTCCCAACCTGTTCGATGAATGGCGCTATCTGGACGCGGGCTTTCCGGGTCAGGACCCGGCGAGCCGCAAGCCCAACCCGGACTTTGTACTGAACCAACCGCGTTACGCCGGTGCCTCCATCCTGCTGGCGCGCAAGAACTTCGGCTGTGGCTCCTCGCGCGAGCATGCACCCTGGGCCATCGACCAGTATGGTTTCCGGGCCATCATCGCGCCGAGCTACGCCGACATCTTCTTCAACAACTGTTTCAAGAACGGACTGCTGCCCATCGTTCTGCCTGAGGCGGTGGTGGCCCAGTTGTTCGACGAGGTTTACGCCTTCCCAGGGTACGAGCTGACCATCGATCTGGAGCGCCAGGTGATCGTCCGACCGCAGGGCGCCGAAATTCCGTTCGAAATCCAGCCGTTCCGCAAGTACTGCCTTCAGGGGGGGCTTGACGACATCGGCCTGACGCTGCGCCAAGCCGAGCGCATCCGGGCGTTCGAGGCCCATCGCCTGGCCAGCAAGCCCTGGCTGGCCCATACGGTATCCCTCTGAGCAATTTTTTTCATCATTTAGGCCACTTCCCAGCGCCGCTGGACCATAGCCTGCTATCAATTCCATACCACCATGAAAATTGCAGTTCTCCCCGGTGACGGGATCGGCACCGAAATCGTCACGGAAGCAGTCAAGGTGCTGAAGGTGCTGGAGCTCCCGTTCGAGATGGAAACGGCCCTCGTAGGCGGCGCCGCCTACGAGGCCCACGGCCATCCGCTGCCAGAGTCCACGCTGGGCCTCGCCAAGGCCGCCGACGCGGTGCTGTTCGGCGCGGTGGGCGACTGGAAATACGACAAGCTCGACCGACCGCTGCGGCCCGAACAGGCCATTCTCGGCCTGCGCAAGAACCTGGGCCTGTTCGCCAACTTCCGCCCGGCGATCTGCTACGAGCAGTTGGTGGGCGCATCCAGCCTGAAACCTGAACTGATCGCCGGCCTGGACATCCTGATCATCCGCGAGCTGACCGGCGACATCTACTTCGGCCAGCCGCGGGGCCGGCGCACCGCGGTGGACGGGCACTTTCCCGGCACAGAGGAAGCGTTCGACACGATGCGTTATTCCAAGCCGGAGATCGAGCGCATCGCCCACGTGGCTTTTCAGGCCGCGCGCAAGCGAAACAAGAAAGTGACCAGCGTCGACAAAGCCAATGTTCTGGAAACCTTCCAGTTCTGGAAAGACGTCGTCACCGAGGTACATGCCCAGTACCCCGACGTGCAACTGGAACACATGTACGTCGACAACGCGGCCATGCAACTGGTGAAAAAGCCCAAGGCGTTTGACGTCGTGGTCACCGGCAACATGTTCGGCGACATTCTGTCCGACGAGGCATCGATGCTCACCGGCTCCATCGGCATGCTGCCGTCCGCCAGCCTCAACAGCCGGAACCAGGGCCTGTACGAACCCAGCCATGGCAGCGCCCCCGACATCGCGGGCAAGGGTATCGCCAATCCGCTCGCCACCATTCTGTCCGCTGCCATGATGCTGCGTTTCAGCCTGAACCAGGAAGCCGCCGCGCAACGCATCGAGGCGGCTGTACAGAAGGTACTCGCTCAGGGGCTGCGCACCCCGGACATCTGGAGCGAAGGCACCACGCAGGTCGGCACCGCGCAGATGGGCGACGCGGTGGTCAAAGCGCTGGGTTGAAGAGGCCGCCGTCGCGCCCTATAGCATGAGTCGCGCCTCGTTGTTGTGTGCGGCCTACGCCATCGTTGCAACGGCTGGTGTCCCGTAAGCCTGCCTGCAGGATTCATCCGATAGAATGATGACCATGTTTGCCGCCTGCCTGTTCGCCAAGAACCCAGCACCCACCGCCATGGCCGGTGTGGCTGTGCGCGCAATCTCCACCAAAACCACGACCATTAAGGGCTGATCCGGCCTGGTTCGTCGTGCGCCCTCCCCGGCCTGACGAGCCGGGCAAACAGTCTGGTCTGGCACTGTTTAACTTCTGAAAGGGCGATTGAAATGAGCAAGTTGGTAGGTCTGGTTGGCTGGCGCGGCATGGTCGGCTCGGTGTTGATGGATCGCATGGTTGAAGAAAAAGATTTCGACCTGATCGAACCGCTGTTCTTCTCCACATCCAATGCCGGTGGCAAGGCTCCCTCCATGGCGAAGAACGAAACCACGCTGCAAGACGCGAACAGCATCGACGCCCTCAAGCGCTGCGAGATCATCATCACCTGCCAGGGCGGTGACTACACCAACGCCGTGTATCCCAAGCTGCGCGCCGCCGGCTGGAACGGCCACTGGATCGATGCCGCGTCCGCCCTGCGCATGGAAAAGGACGCCGTCATCATCCTCGACCCGGTCAACATGCCGGTCATCAAGAACGCGTTGGCCAAGGGCGGCAAGGAATGGATCGGCGGCAACTGCACCGTCAGCTGCATGCTGATGGGTGTGGGCGCGCTGTACAAGGCAGGTCTGGTCGAATGGATGAGCACCCAGACTTACCAGGCCGCCTCCGGCGGCGGCGCCCAGCACATGCGCGAACTCTTGACGCAATACGGCACGCTGAACGCCGAAGTTAAGGATCTGCTGCACGACCCCAAGAGCGCCATTCTGGAAATCGACCGCAAGGTGATCGCCAAACAGCGTTCGCTGTCCGGAGCCGAAACTGCCAACTTTGGCGTCCCGCTCGGCGGTAGCCTGATCCCCTGGATCGACAAGGACCTGGGCAACGGCCAATCGAAGGAAGAATGGAAGGGCATGGCAGAAACCAACAAGATCCTCGGCATGGGCGAAGGTTTCGGTACGGCGCCGATTCCGGTGGACGGCTTCTGCGTGCGCGTGGGCGCGATGCGCTGTCACAGCCAGGCTCTGACCTTCAAGCTGAAGAAGGATGTGCCGGTCGCCGACATCGAGGCCATGATCGCCGCGGACAACCCCTGGGCCAAGGTCGTGCCAAACACGCGCGAAGCCACCGTCAAGGAACTGACACCCGTGGCTGTGACCGGCACCATGTCCATTCCTGTCGGCCGCATCCGCAAGCTGGCCATGGGCCCGGAGTATCTGGGTGCTTTCACCATTGGCGACCAGCTGCTGTGGGGCGCGGCGGAACCGTTGCGCCGCATGTTGCGCATCCTGCTGAACGCTTGAACAATGGGCGGCGTCTGCCAACGTGCCGTAACCTCGCGTTACAGTACGTTGCGACGAGGCAACATGCGGGTACGCTGATGCGGGGTGCAAAGGGAGGTGCGAACGTTAAGCACCGACTTAGCTTGTCAGCCTAAGCCATTGCTGTTAATGTCAAAAACCCCATTCAGTGACAAGATTTGCATTCACATGATGAATAACAATCTGCTTGACCAATACCAAGGGAAAAAAAGAAAAGTGCAGAGAATATCTTCGCCGTTGCCATCGCGCCAGAGTGCGGTTGCTATCGCCATGGCACTGACTGCACTCAGTCCCTTCGAAATTCAGGCGCTTGGTTTGGGCCGTGTAGCGGTTCTATCTCCTTTGGGAGAGCCACTTCGTGTCGAGATTGAGGTGTCGCAAATCAACCCTGAGGAAGCAGCCAGTCTGAAGGCGAGCATTCCCAACCCCGCCGTTTTTCGAGCCGCAGGGGTCGAATTTAATCCAGCATTGACGGGCGCGACCTTAACGCTACGGCAAAGGGCCGACGGAAGTTCCTATCTTCGCTTGACCGGTGACAAGATCGTTAATGAACCATTTCTTGATTTGATCCTTGAAGCACAGTGGGCTTCAGGTCGTCTGGTCCGAAACTACTCATTGCTCTTCGATCCGCCAAACATCCGTACACCAGTGCCGCTTGTGGCGGGCACCCCTACGTTCTCGCCCCCTGTGCCGGCCAGCCCAGCGACTACTGTACAGGAACCAAGAAGCACGCCCACGCCCACGAATACACCTAAACCGGACATCCCGCCCGCCCCACCTCAGGCGAAGCCTGCTCGACCGTCGCCCGAACGTAAATCGACTGAAGCACCAATGAAACTCCCTGACGGGAGCGGAAGATCGATGAAGGTGCAGACAGGTGACACAGCTGGTCGGATCGCCGCAGCGAACAAACCTGTCGGGATTTCCCTGGACCAGATGCTGCTGGCTTTGCTGCGAACCAATCCCGATGCGTTTATTCACGGGAATATCAACCGAATCAAGGCCGGAGCACTGATTGAGATTCCTACTGCAGAGCAGGCCTCAAGCATCCCCGCAAATGAAGCACGAAAGCTACTCTCGGTAGAGAGCGCTAATTTCAATGAGTTCCGCCGCAAGCTGGCTGACACCGCGCCAGCCCAAGCGGTGCCTGCCGCAGGTCGGCAGGCCGGTGGGGCGGTGCAACCCAGCGTCGAGGAAAAAAAGACCACCGCCAGCTCGCCGGACAAACTGACCCTTTCGAAAGGTGCGGTCAAAGGCGGTGCGCCCGAGGCACAGATCGCCAAGGCGCGTCAGGGTCAGGAGAGCAGCGAACGGGTGGCCGAGTTGTCGAAGAACATCTCTGACCTGTCCCGGTTGCAGGACAAGACTGCCCCCGCAGGGGCCGGCACACCCGCCAGTAGTCCCCGAACGCCAGCCGTGACCGTCGGCGGTGTGGCAAGTGCGCCCAAGCAGCCAGTTGCTGCGAGCGCACCTGCCGTCGCAGCGACGACGCCGGCAATCGTCGCCGCCAGCTCGGTCAAGACCGGAACGGCCTCCGTGCCCGCCATTTCGGCATCTGCTGCGGCGAGTGCTGCCAAGCCCTCCGGCGCAGCGAGCGCTGTGCCAGGCGGTGTCGCTTCGGCTCCGGGCGCACCAGCGACATTGACGGCCTCCGCCACTGCTCCGATGGCCTCCCCCACCGTTCCAGCGGCATCAGCTTCGCCAACTTCCGCGCCAACCACACCGACCGCTGCAACACCGACCGCTGCAACACCGACTGCAGCTTCCGCGCCGGCCAGCGCTCCGCTCGCCGCAGGCACGTCGGCAAGCGCCCCGGCAAGTGCGCCATTGGCCTCGGGCCCGGCGTCAGCGCCCAAACCGAAGCCTGCCGCAATTCCTCCACCGCTGCCGGAACCCTCGCTCTTGGACGAGTTGTTGGACAACCCGATCCTGCCGGCGGGAGCCGTCGGGTTGCTGGCACTCTTGGGCGGCTTCGCGTTCTATCGATCGCGCCAGCGCAAGAAGGCGTCGCAAGTCGACAGTTCATTCCTCGAAAGCAAGCTCCAGCCCGATTCTTTCTTCGGCTCCAGTGGCGGGCAGCGAATCGACACCGCCGATGAGGCGCCCACCGGCTCGTCCCTGGCGTATTCCCCCAGCCAGCTTGATGCGGCCGGCGATGTCGACCCCGTCGCGGAAGCAGATGTCTATCTGGCTTATGGACGCGACCTGCAGGCCGAGGAGATCCTCAAGGAAGCCTTGAAGATGAATCCAACACGGATCGCCATTCATGGCAAATTGTTGGAAATCCTGGCCAAGCGCCGCGACGCGCGTGCATTCGAAGTCCTGGCCGGCGACGTCTTCAAGCTCAGCGGTGGTGAAGGTGCCGAATGGGAGCGAATCTGCGAGTTCGGGCGCGACCTTGAGCCCGAGAACGCCTTGTACCAACCAGGCGGGAAGCCCAAGAACAAAGACGACCTGGTCAGCTTTGCGGCCCCAGCCGCGCCAGTCTTTGCCCCCAGCACAATTCCGGTCGAACCCCAGGCCGATTTCGCGCCATCGTCGATGCCGGTTGATCTGGACTTGGGAGACCTGGACTTCGCGTCTGCCAGCAGCGCGCCAGGCTCCAAGCCTGAGCTAACGGCCCCCGCAGCGCGAGACAACGTCAGTTCCGCACCGATACCGCTGGACGTGGAACTGAGCTGGGACGATCTGGCACAACCCGCGCCGACAGAACCCGCCGCGGCACTCCAGCCCGCCCACCCGGTTACTGCCGCGCGCTTGGCATCAGCAGCCGCTTCCGCCCCTGCGGCCCTAGACTCGGGCATGATTGAGTTTGATCTGGGTTCTTTGTCGCTAGATCTGGACCGCTCCATGCCCGGGGATGAGGCACATCAAGCTGCAACACCGACGCAAGGCGCCGACGCCGATCCGTTGGAAACCAAGCTGGCCTTGGCGCAGGAGTTCCGTTCCATCGGCGATTCAGACGGTGCCCGGGCTTTGGTGGAAGAGGTGGTGGCCAGCGCCACCGGACCGCTGAAGGCCAAGGCACAACGTTTCCTGGCCGAGTTGGACTGACGCGGCCATGCCGCGGAAAGTACGGACGGACGGACCGTGAGGCTGGCCCTTGGGGTCAGCTACAACGGGTTCGGCTCCCAGGGATGGCAGAGCCAGCCATCGGGCTTGACCATTCAAGACCAACTTGAACGAGCCTTGGGCCTCTTTGCCACAGAGCCCATTTCCACGGTCTGCGCCGGACGGACGGACGCCGGCGTTCACGGCCTGATGCAGGTCGTTCACTTCGATACCGGTATTCAACGGTCGGGGGTTTCGTGGGTCCGAGGTACCAACACCTTTCTTCCTCCCACCATTGCGGTGCAATGGGCGCGCGCCGTCCCCGACGCTTTTCATGCCCGCGCCAGTGCCGTCGCGCGACGTTACGCCTACGTCTTGCTGGAGTCGCCCGTGCGCCCGGCCATCGAAGCGGGCCGGGCCGGATGGGTTTTCCGGCCGCTGGACGGCGGTGCCATGCAGCAGGCAGCCGCCCTTCTGCTGGGCGAACATGATTTTTCGTCCTTCAGGGCCAGCGGATGCCAGGCGCTGTCACCGGTCAAGACCATGAGGCGGATCGGCATTGCCCGCCGCGGTGCCTACTGGCGCTTCGAATTCGAAGCTAACGCTTTTCTCCACCACATGATCCGCAACATCATGGGCTGCCTGGTGCGCATCGGCCAGGGTCATCAGTCGCCTGACTGGATCAAAGCCGTTCTGGCCGCGCGAAACCGCGATGCTGCGGCACCGACCTTCGCCGCGGACGGCCTGTATTTTCTCGGCCCGGTCTACGAAGCGCACTGGGGCTTGCCCGACCGCACGCCTGCGTATGATTGGCTGCCATGACAGCCTCGAACGCCTCAGATACATCCCGTTCGACTCCGGAAGGACATCGGCGCACCCGCATCAAGATCTGCGGCCTGACCCGCGAGCAGGATGTCGATGCCGCGGTGCAAGCAGGCGTCGACGCCATCGGCTTCGTGATGTACCCCAAGAGCCCTCGCTATGTTTCACCCACGCGTGCCGCCGAACTGGCGCGCCGACTGCCCCCGTTTGTGACGCCGGTGATGCTGTTCGTGAACGAGGAGCCATCGAGAATCATAGCTGCCAGTGGCCATTTGGCAATGGGAATCCTCCAGTTTCATGGTGATGAAAGTCCCGAACAGTGCGATGTCGCCGCGCGGGCATGCCAAAAGCCCTGGATACGGGCCGCGCGCATCCCCCTGGCATCGGCCACGTCCTTCGACTTGATAAAATTTGCCGCAGATTACTCCCAAGCCCAGGCCATCCTGCTCGACGCGCATGTCGAGGGGTTCGGCGGTGGCGGAAAAGCGTTCAATTGGTCACTGCTTCCACCAAGCGTCAACGCTCACCTCGTCTTGAGTGGTGGGCTCACACCTGCAAACGTGACCGAAGGCATTCTTCGGGTACGGCCGCGCGGACTGTCGCTGGCCGTTGACGTGAGCTCCGGCGTCGAAGCCGACGGCCCGGGTGGCAGCACCCTCAAGGGCATCAAGGACCCGGAAAAGATCCATCAGTTTGTCGCTGCCGTACGCGCGGCCGACCGACAACTTGCCTGACAACCTTTCATGTACACCTACCATCAACCCGACCCGACCGGGCATTTCGGCATCTACGGTGGCAGTTTCGTCAGCGAGACGCTGACCCATGCCATCAATGAGCTACGCGAGGCCTACGCACGCTACCAGAACGATCCGGAATTTCTCGCGGAATTCCGCTACGAGCTGGCCCATTTTGTCGGCCGCCCCTCACCGATCTACCACGCGGCCCGCGCCAGCCGCGAGCAAGGCGGTGCCCAGATCTACCTCAAACGCGAAGACCTCAACCACACCGGTGCCCACAAGATCAACAACACGATCGGTCAGGCGATGTTGGCCCGGCGCATGGGCAAGCCACGCATCATCGCCGAGACCGGAGCCGGCCAGCATGGCGTGGCCACGGCCACCATCTGCGCGCGTTATGGCCTGGAATGCGTGGTCTACATGGGCGCCGAGGACGTCAAGCGGCAAAGCCCCAACGTCTACCGCATGAAGCTGCTCGGCGCCACGGTGGTGCCGGTGGAATCCGGCAGCAAGACACTGAAAGACGCGCTGAACGAGGCCATGCGCGACTGGGTGGCCAACGTGGACAACACCTTCTACATCATTGGCACGGTAGCCGGGCCGCATCCCTATCCGATGATGGTACGTGATTTCCAGAGCGTGATCGGGCAGGAGTGCCTGACCCAGATGCCCGAGATGCTGGCGCGCCAGGGTCTGGCCGCCCGTCAGCCCGATGCCGTCGTCGCCTGCGTCGGTGGCGGCAGCAATGCCATGGGCATCTTCTACCCCTATATCGGCCATGAGGGAACCCGCCTGATCGGTGTGGAGGCGGCCGGTGAAGGACTGGAAAGCGGCAAGCACTCGGCCTCGCTGCAACTCGGCAGTCCGGGTGTGTTGCACGGCAACCGCACCTACATCCTGCAAGACGACAACGGTCAGATCACCGAAACCCACAGCATCAGCGCCGGACTCGACTACCCCGGCGTCGGACCTGAACATGCCTACCTCAAGGACATCGGGCGCGCCGAATACGTCGGCATCACAGACACCGAAGCGCTGGAGGCGTTTCACTACCTCTGCCGCACAGAAGGCATCATCCCCGCACTGGAGTCCAGCCATGCGGTGGCCTACGCGATGAAGTTGGCCAAGACCATGCGACCGGAGCAATCCATTCTGGTGAACCTCTCGGGCCGGGGCGACAAGGACATCGGCACCGTGGCCGACCTCAGTGGCGCCGACTTCTTCTGCCGACCCAGCTGCCAGGGACAGAGCGTCAAGGGCGGTTCGACTGCCACGGAACAAATCGTGAAGGTGGTCCAATGAGTCGCATCGAAGCCACGCTGTCCGCACTCAAGGCCCAAGGCCGCAAGGCGCTGATTCCCTACGTCATGGCGGGTTTCCCCTACGCCGACGTCACACCCGAGCTGATGCACGGCATGGTCGCAGCGGGAGCCGACATCATTGAGCTCGGTGTTCCGTTCAGCGACCCGTCTGCAGATGGCCCGGTGATCCAGAAAGCCGGAGAAAAGGCCCTGTCACTGGGCATCGGCACTTCCCAGGTGCTGGCGATGGTGAAGGAATTCCGTGCCACCGATAAACGCACACCCATCGTGCTGATGGGTTACGCCAACCCTGTGGAGCGTTACGACCTGCTCCGCGGCAAAGACGCCTTCATCCGCGACGCGGCCGCGGCCGGTGTGGACGGCGTGCTGGTGGTGGATTACCCGCCCGAAGAATGCGTGGACTTCGCGGCCACACTGCGTGGACACGGCATGGACCTGATCTTCCTGCTCGCGCCGACCTCCACCGACGAGCGCATGGCGCAGGTGAACCAGGTGGCGAGCGGCTACGTGTACTACGTGTCGCTCAAGGGCGTGACCGGGGCCGGCACGCTGGACACCGCAGCAGTGGAAGCCATGTTGCCGCGCATCCGCCAGCACGTGAGCCTGCCGGTGGGCGTGGGTTTCGGCATCCGCGACGCCCAGACCGCCCGGGCCATCAGCCGCGTCGCCGACGCGGTCGTCATCGGCAGCCGGATCATCCAGCTGATCGAAGCCCAGCCGCGCGCCGCCGTGGCACAAACCGCTGCCGCCTTTCTGCGGGACATCCGCGCGGCGCTGGACGCATAATCCCGCCACGCCCCGGTGCCCCAGAAACGACTCCATTGGAGAACCATCCATGAGCTGGCTTGAAAAACTGCTGCCCCCGAAGATCCAGAAAACCGACCCGTCCGAGCGGCGAACCATTCCAGAAGGTTTGTGGATCAAGTGCCCCAGTTGCGACAGCGTGCTGTACAAGACCGATCTGGAGCAGAACCAGAACGTTTGCCCAACCTGCAGCCATCACCATCGCATCGGCGCCAGGGCCCGATTGAATGCTTTCCTCGACGGCGAGGGACGCTACGAAATCGGACAGGAGGTCCTGCCGGTCGATGCCCTCAAGTTCAAGGACAGCCGCAAGTACCCGGAGCGGCTCAAGGAAGCCCTTGAGAACACCGGAGAGACCGACGCGCTGGTGGTGATCGGCGGCGCCGTGCACAGCATCAACCTCGTCGCGGCCTGTTTCGAGTTCGATTTCATGGGTGGCAGCATGGGCTCGGTGGTCGGCGAGCGTTTCGTGCGTGGTGTCGAGACCGCGATCGAGCAGAAGGTGCCGTTCGTCTGTTTCACGGCGACCGGCGGCGCGCGCATGCAGGAAGGTTTGCTGTCGCTGATGCAGATGGCCAAGACCAACGCAGCCCTGACTCACCTTGCCAAGAAGGGCCTGCCCTACATCAGCGTGCTGACCGACCCCACCATGGGCGGTGTCAGCGCAGGATTTGCCTTTTTGGGAGACGTGGTGATCGCCGAACCCAAGGCCTTGATCGGATTCGCCGGCCCGCGCGTGATCGAATCCACGGTACGGGTCACCCTGCCCGAAGGCTTCCAGCGCGCCGAATTCCTGCAGCAAAAAGGCGCTATCGACTTCATTTGCGATCGCAGGGAACTGCGCAAGACCATCGCCAGCACGCTGGCCATGCTGCAACGCCAGCCCGCCGACGCCGTCAGCTGATCCAGCCGCGTCGGCGCCATCAACGCAGCACGGCCTGCTGCACCGATCCGAGCAGCATCGCCGCCACCTGCAGTGCAACCAGCAACACCAGCGGCGACAGATCGACCCCACCCACCAACGGAATGACCTGGCGAACCGGACGCAGCAGCGGATCGCACAGTCGCTCGATGACCGATGCCACGGGCGAGCGGGTCTGGGTCCACGACAGGACCGCGTAGACGATCAGCAAGCCGGTAACCGCGGCAATGGCCATCTGCAACAGGCCAAAAAGCGACAGCAATGGAACCCATGCGAGCAGTGCCACCCCACTGGTCAGCAAACCCATCAGGGCGAACTGAACCACCTTGAGCAGGTAGGCCCCCACCAGACTGGCCAGATCCCACGTGCCCGCAGAAGGCAGCGCGCGGCGCAAGGGGAGCACCAGCCAGTCGGTCAGCGCAAACACAAACCGCCCCACGGGATTCGAAAATGGCACCCGCTGGTGCTGCATGTACAGGCGTAACAGGCAGGCACCGCCGATCAGACCGACGGTGACCTCCAGCAGGAAAAAAATGATCTGGTTCAACATGACAGCGCAATCTGAAAGCTCGTGGGATGATACGGGCAGATGCATCGCCCCGAATCCCGCCAGTCATCGCGCCCCTCGTGCCAGAAAACCTGACCCTCTCGTCATTGCCACTGTTTCCGTTGCAGACGGTGCTGTTTCCCGGGGGCTGGCTGCCGCTGCGGGTGTTTGAGCTCCGCTACCTGGACATGGTTCGCCGCTGCCATGCTGCCGGCGCGCCGTTCGGCGTGGTCGCGCTCAAGCGAGGCTCGGAGGTTCGGCAGGCTGGCGCGCCTGCGGAGACGTTTTACGATATCGGTACCCTGGCCACCATCCAGACCCTGGAGACTCCGCAGCCGGGGCTGCTCATGATTCGGTGTCACGGGGAGCAGCGGTTCAGGCTGGCCGATACCCAACAGCTCCGAAACGGGCTCTGGGTGGCCGAGGTTCACCGCCTGGACGACGACCTCCCGGTCCCGGTTCCGCCCGATCTGGCCTTTGTTGGGCAGTCCCTGGCGCGGGTGCTGGCGTCGTTGCGGGCCCGAATGGACGCCACCGGACAAGTCCCGGCAGAGGACGCGATGCGGCTGGAGGACTGTGGCTGGGTGGCCAACCGGTGGTGTGAGCTGCTGCCGGTCCCGCTGGAGCTGAAGCAGCGGCTGATGCAACTGGAAAATCCGCTGGTGCGGCTGGAACTGGTCAGCGACATCCTGCACCGAACGGGAATCGCTGGCCAGTCACTTCAATAACGATAGCACCCGATGACCATTGGGCAATGGGAAGCCAGCAATAACAGCCCCATTTCAGCCTGAAAAGGCGTATTCCGGCACCTGCTCGCGCAGCCACTGGCGCACGACCCGCTGGTCGGGGGCCGGCCCCACCGTGTCGATCCAGCGCTGCACCGCCTCCGCATCGACAACCTGCTGGCCGCGGGTAATGGCCACCCGCAGCTTGGGGTGCGGCGTGGGCGCCGTGGTCTCGTCGTCTGCAAGGAGTTCCTCGTACAGCTTTTCGCCCGGTCGCAGACCGGTGAATGTGATCGGGATGTCCTGCTCGGTCTTGCCGCTGAGCCGGATCAGCATGCGCGCCAGCTCGACGATCTTCACGGGCTCGCCCATGTCGAGTACGAAAATCTGACCTGAACGACCCATCAGCCCGGCCTGCAGCACCAGTTGCGCCGCCTCGGGGATGGTCATGAAATAGCGCACGATTTCGGGGTGCGTCACCGTGACAGGGCCGCCGCGGGCAATCTGGGCGGTGAAGAGTGGCACCACCGATCCGCTGGAACCCAGCACGTTGCCGAACCGGACCGACACGTATTCGGTCGCCCTGAAATCCGCCGCCACGGCCTGCACCACCCGCTCGGCCATGCGCTTGCTCGCGCCCATGACATTGGTCGGATTGACCGCCTTGTCGGTCGAGATCATGACAAAACGACGCGCGCCGCAGCGACCCGCCGCACGCGCCGCATTCAGCGTGCCCAGCACGTTGGTGCGCAGCGCCTCGACTTCGTTGAGCTCTTCCATCAGCGGCACATGCTTGTAGGCGGCGGCATGAAACACCACCGCCGGCCGCGTTGTCTGCGCGATGGCCTCCAGGCGCTCCGGCTCGCGCACATTGGCCGTGTAGTACAGCCCGTGCATTTGGGGATGCGCGGCGCGAAGCTCCTGCTCGAGCTGGTAGATCGCATACTCGGACACATCGACGCACACCAGGCGCGCCACCCCGAAACGCGCGATCTGTCGGCACAGCTCGGAGCCTATGGAACCGCCGGCACCGGTAACCAGCACAGTCTGGCCACCAAAAAGATCCGACAGCCCATGCTCATCCAAGGCCACGGCCGCCCGGCCCAGTAGGTCGTTCAGTTCCACTTTGCGCAAGCCGCCTGCCTCCGCGCGCAGCCACTCGTCCGGTCGAGGCATGGTGAGAAGAGGCAAACCGGCGTCGCTGGCCCCGATCAAGGCACGCTGGCGGGCTTCCGATCCCGGCGCACTGAGTACCAGCACCGCAGCCGCCTCGGTTTCGCCGGCGATGCGAGGCAAATCCTCGATCTGCCCCAGCACGTCCACGCCCTGCAAGGAACGACCACGTTCCCCCGCCAAGGGGCTGACGAGGCCGACCGGCGTCCACTGGCGTGCGCCACGCAAGGTCGGCAACGCGACTGCCGCGTCTTGCACCGTCCCCACCAGCAACAAGGGCTTGCCGGCACCCTGGACCGACCCTGCCTCCTTTTGCATCAGGCGTACCATGGCGCGGACCCCGCCGAGCGCGAGCAGTACCAGCATCGGATGCAACAGCAGCACCGAGCGCGGAAAAGACGGCACTCGCAGCATCAGGATGGCGGCCGCCGTCAACAGTCCGCCAATCGCGACGCCATAAAACACCCGCGTGACCTCGGCCAGGCTGGTGTAACGCCAGATGTGGCGGTACACCCGCCAGCCGACGAGGCCGGTACCGTACGCGAGCAAGGGCCACGGCACGGCCTGCACCATCAGGGCCTGGAATTCGTCGGGAACGTCCAGGTTGAAGCGCAACCAGAAGGCGAGCCACCAGGTAATGGTGACCAAGCTCAAATCAATGAGGGCGGCGAGCAACGCCTGTTTAGACCAGTGCACGGTTCACCTCGTCCTTCTCCAGCACCAGGCGCAGGTGTGCTATCACACGGTCTTGCTGCTCGGTGCTGAGGTTGGAGCCCGAGGGCAGGCAGATGCCGGTCTCAAACAACTGGCGTGAGACATCTTGGCCTTGCGCGTGTACGAAGTAGGGCGCCGTGCGGAACAGGGGCTGCAGATGCATGGGTTTCCAGACCGGGCGTGCCTCCATCTGGTGCCGTTCCATGGACCGCATGAGCGCATCGCAGCGTTCGCTGGCGCGCGGGCCGGCCAGGGTGAAGCAGGTCAGCCAACGGGTGGCGTGGTGGCCTTCGGGTTCGGGCATCCAGCGCAGGGCGGGCAGGTCGGCCAGTGCGTCGCGGTAACGCTCGAACACCGCGCGGCGCTGGGCCACGCGCTGCTGCAGCACGCGCAACTGGCCGCGGCCGATGCCGGCCAGCACATTGCTCATGCGGTAGTTGTAGCCCACCTCGGTGTGCTCGTAGTGGCGCGCCGGTTCGCGCGCCTGGGTTGAGAGGTGGCGCGCGCGGGCGATCAGCGCCGGGTCATTGGCCACCAGCATGCCGCCGCCCGAGGTGGTGATGATCTTGTTGCCGTTGAAAGAATAAACCGCGAGGTGACCGAAGCTACCGCTGGCGCGGCCCTTGTAGCGAGCGCCGAGCGACTCGGCTGCGTCTTCCAGCACGGGCACGCCGTAGCGCTCGCAGATCGGCAACAGCGCGTCCATGTCCGCGCTCTGGCCGTACAGGTTGACGATGATCACGCAGCGCGGCAGGCGGCCTTGGGCCTCGGCCCAGGCGAAGGCACGCTCTAGCGCGACGGGCGACATGTTCCAGGTCTCGGGCTCGGAGTCGATGAAGATCGGCCGCGCGCCGCAGTACAGGATGGGATTGCAGCTGCCCACGAAGGTGAGCGAGGAACAGAACACGGTGTCACAGTGCTGCACGCCCAGCAGCTGCAGCGCCAGGTGGATGGCAGCGGTGCCCGAACTCAGGGCCGCCGCGTGGCCCACACCCACCTCGGCCGCGACCTCGCGCTCGAACGCATCCACATGGGGGCCCAGCGGCGCGATCCAGTTGGTGCGGAACGCCTCCTCGACGAAAGCGGTTTCTTCCTCGCCCAGGTGGGGCGAGGAGAGCCAGATGCGTTGCGTGAGTTCGCGTCGGAAAACCAGGTCGACCGGCCGCTGCGCGGCGTCGAGCACGGGGATGTGGTCGATCTGGTGCCGGTCCATCAGCGCCAGCACAGCCGCGGCGGTGGCGTCCTCTTGGACCACGTAGGGGCTTTGGCCGCGCAGCTGGCTCACGGGGGCGCTGTCGGGCAGGCCCTGCAGTCGGGCGCGGCGCAGGTCACCGTCGGTGACGGTGCGCAGCAGATGGCCTTCAGGGTCGACCACCATCAACAGCCCGCGCCCGGTTCTGTCCAGACGCTGCAGCACTTCGTGCAGGGGCTGCTCGGGCGCCACCATCAGGGCCTGGAAATCGGTGGGGTTCATGCCATCCTCCTGGCCGGTACACCCACCCAGGTGCCCGGCGAATCGATGTTGTCGCGGACCACGGCGCCCGCACCGACGACGGCGCCGGCGGCCACCGAGCGGCCCGGCAGCACCACCGCCCCCGCGCCGACCAGCACGCCGGGGCCGATGCGCACCTCGCCGCCGAGCACCGCACCGGGCGCGATGTGGGCGAAGTCGCCGATGCGGCAGTCGTGGTCAACCACGGCGCCGTGGTTGACGATGACGCCCAGGCCCAACCGCGCGCCCGGCGCCACCACGGCCTGTGCCGCGACGAAGCTGCCAGTGCCCAGTTGTGCGAAGGGCGACACGCTGGCCGCCGGGTGGCAGACCGTGCACAGCCGCTGCGGGCCCAGCGCCTGGCTTTCGCGTTCGCGGGCGGCGTTGTGGCCAATCGCCACATGCAGTGCCGTGGCCTGCGCGGGGGCCGGGGCGTCGGGCCGATGGAGCAGTATGCCCGGCAGCAGCTCGCCTTGGCACAGCGCCGGGTTGCGGTCCGACGCCAGCAGGCCGGTGGCGCCCGCGGCCCGTGCGGCGTCGGCCACCACGCGGCCGTGGCCACCGGCGCCGAAGATCAGCAGGGCATCAGTAGGCATTGTATTTCTCCAGCACCTCGGGCGAGAGCGGCAGCTCGCGCAGCAGGCGCACGATGCGCGCGGCGCTCTGGCCGTCGCCATAGCGGTTGTGGGCCGGGTGGCGCCCGCGGTCCAGCGCCTGCTGCAGTGCCGTCGCGATGGCGTTCGCCTCCACCGCCACATCGGTCGTGTTGGGGTTACGCTCGCGCAGGCGCTGGCGGTCGCCGACGTTGACCACCGGGGTGCCGAAGCTCGCCGCTTCGATGATGCCCGAGGAGGAGTTGCCCAGCATCACCGCAGCGTGGCGCATGGCCTGCGAGAACAGCGGCCGTCCGAGGTGGGCGATGCGCCGCGAGCCGGCGGGCAGGGAGTGTTCGTCCAAAGCCTGCAGCACGCCATGGGCGCCGGCATCGGCATTGGGTTCGAGCCACAGCACCGGCAGCGCCAGCCGTTGCACGGCGTCCAGCAGGGCCAGGGTCTGGTCGCGGGCCTGGGCCGCCTGCTGCACCACCGGGTGGAACACCACCAGCACGAAAGCCTGGCCGGCCGGCAGGCCCAGCGCCCGCAGGGCGTCCGCGCGTTCGCCTGCGGCCAGTGCGGTCAGCCCGTCCAACCCGGGGGCGCCGACCACATGGATGCGTTCGGGCGCTTCGCCCATGCGGATCAGCCGTTCGCGCGAGCCTTCGGTGGCCACCATGTGGTGGTTGCAGAGCTTGCTGATAGCGTGGCGCACCGGTTCGTCCACCGTGCCCGAGCGTTCACCGCCGTGCAGGTGCACCGTGGGCACGCCCTGGTTCAACGCAGCCAGGGCGCCGGCCAGCATCTCGCCGCGGTCGCCCAGCAGCAGTAGCAGGTCCGGGCGTTCGGCTTCCAGCCAGGTACCCATGCGCTGCAGGCAAGTGGCGATCACCTGCGACATGCTAGCAGGGGTACGGGTCAGTACGTCCACCGGCATCTCGGCCGCGACCGTCAGGCCGGCCGCGCGGATCTCGTCCACCGTGTGGCCGTGGGCGGCGCTGAGGTGGGTGCCGGTGGCGATCACGGACAGCGCCAGCGCCGGGTCGGCGTGGATGCGCCGCAGGGTTTCGCACATCAGGCCGAAGTCGGCGCGCGTGCCGCTGAGGTAGGCGATGCGGCGCACCGAACTCATGCACCACTCTCCGGTTCCAGGTCGGACCACTGCAGCACGGTGCCGGCCGTCACCGCGTGGCGCAGGCGGCGCCCGGGCAGTGTGTCCAGATCGCGGGGCGCGATGCCGGTGCCCGGCCGTCGGCAGGCCAGCTGCGTTGCCCGCAGCGTGGCTCCGGCGGGCAGGTCGGCTTGCACCACCACGCTGCGGCGCGCCACACGGGCGGTGTCGCGTTCTTCGGGGCGCGGCGCCTTGATGCCGTCGCCGCGCATGGCCTCCACGCGGCGGATACCCTGCACCATCTGCACGAAGCCGGCGGGGTCGAGCGAGGCGGCATGATCGGGACCTGGCAGGCTGCGGTCGAGCGTGAGGTGTTTTTCGATCACGGTGGCGCCCAGGGCCACGGCGGCCAGCGCCGCTTCGATGCCCAGGCTGTGGTCGGAGTAGCCGATGGGCACGCCCAGCACATCGGCCATGTGCTGCAGGGCGAGCAGGTTGAGGGTGTCGTCCTCGGCCGGGTAGGCTGAGGTGCAGTGCAGCACCGTGAGGTCCCGCAGGTGGCCGCGGGCGGCGCGCACCCAGGCCAGGGCCTCGGCGGTTTCCTTCAGCGTGGCCATGCCGGTGGACAGCAGCAACGGCAGTTGCGTGACCGCGGCGTGTTCCACCAGTTGTCGGTGGGTGAGCTCGCCCGACGACAGCTTGAGCCGGCGCACACCCAGGCGCACCAGCAGGTCCACTGCGGGAACCGAGAACGGCGTCGAGAAGAACTCGATGCCTATGCGCCCGCAGTGGTCGCGGATCTGTTCGTGCTGGGCCTCGCTGAGCTCCAGCTTCTCCAGCATGGCGAACTGGTCCTGTTCGCCGGTCTGGCGCGACTGGTACGCGGCCGTCGGCGCGCCGCGCACCACCAGGTCGGCGGCGCGGAAGGTCTGGAACTTCACCGCGTCGGCGCCCGCGGCCCGGGCCGCATCGCACAGCGCGAAGGCCATGGCCAGGTCGCCGTTGTGGTTGACGCCAGCCTCGGCGATCACGAACACAGGCGCAGTGCTCACTCGACGACCCTCCGTGCTGCGCACTGCGGGGCTGAGCGCCTTCGGAGCGGCCGGGCGGCGCTCATGCCGCCCACTCCGGGTGGCGCTGCGCCAGCCACTGGGCGTATTCGAAGTCGTCCAGGTCGTCAATGTCCACCGACTTCCAGCGCGGCATGGGGTAGACGCCGATGCTTACGCTCCACAGGCCGTGTGCGACCGCGTGCGCCAGTGCGGCGCGCTGCCAGACGTAGATCGAGCCATTGAGGGCGTACACCGCGGGCGCGTCCTGGCGCCGCGTATTGCCCGTACCCTTGCTCAGGTACACCCAGCCGTCGGCGCCCTCTTCGACCAGGTTGAAGTAGGGGTTGTCACCGGCCTCGCGCACGCTCAGCGTCAGCGCGGCCTCGGGCCGGGCTTGCAGGGCGTTCATGATGTCCTGCGCATCGCGCAGCGGCGAGGTGGGCTGCAGGTCTACGATGCGGGCGATGGCCTGGCCCTGCGCTTCGAGGTGGCGCACCAGGTGTTCGATCACGGGCAGCTTGGCCGCGCTGTCGGTGGCCAGTTCGGCCGGGCGCAGGAAGGGCACCCGGGCACCGGCGGCGCGCGCAACCTCGGCAATGGCCGCATCGTCCGTGGACACGTACACCGCATCCAGCGCCGGGCAGGCCAGGGCCTGCGCGATGCTGTGGGCGATCAGGGGCTTGCCGCAGAAGGGCCGGATGTTCTTGCCCGGCAGGCCCTTGCTGCCGCCGCGGGCGCAGATGGTGGCGATGGTCAGACCGGTGCTCATGCGGGTGGGGTTCAGAGGTCCAGAAAGGTCTGGAGCATGGACAGGCCGGCCGCCGCGCTGCGTTCGGGGTGGAACTGGCAGCCGACCACGTTGTCGCGCGCTATGGCCGCGCAGATGCGCACGCCGTGGTAGTCGGTATCGGCCAGGCGGTGGGCCGGATCGGCGGGCACCGGCATGTAGGAGTGCACGAAGTACACCGAGGCGCCGGGTTCGACGCCGGCCAGTGGCGTGCCCTGCCAGCCGGTGCGGCCCTCGGGCAGGCTCAGTGCGCTCCAGCCGATGTGCGGGACGCGCAGGCGGCTGCCGTCGGGCGCGGTGGCGGGGACGGCCTGCACGCGGCCGGGGATCAGGCCCAGGCCGGCGTGTTCGCCGTGTTCCTCGCCGGTGTCGAACAGCAGCTGCGCACCGACGCAGATGCCGAGAAAGGGCCGCTGGGTGGCGACGAAGCGGTGGATCAGGTCACCGAAACCCCGCTGGCGCAGCTCGGCCGCGGCGTCGCCGAAGGCGCCGACACCGGGCAGCACCAGGCGGTCGGGCAGGGTCTGGACCTCGTTGGCCGCGGTGGCGACGGTGACGCGGGCGCCGTGGTGTTCCAGCGCGCGCACCACGTTCAGCAGGTTGCCGATGCCGTAGTCCAGCACGGTCACGGACGGGGCGCTCACAGCCGCACCTCCAGCCCCTGGTCGTGCGCCTGCCGCTTGATGGCGGGCAGGGTGCTGCGGTCCCAGTGCAGCGCGTCGGCGATGGCCACGCCCGACGCACCGGCCGCATCGGCGCGCGCCAGATCGGCCAGTTCGGCGTAGCCGCCGCTGATGATCACCGGCACGTTGACGCGGGCGTTGACCGCGCGCAGCAACTCGATGTCCAGCCCCTTGCGTGTGCCTTCCTGATCGACCGCAGTCAGCAGCACCTCGCCGGCACCGCGTTCCACCGCCTGGGCCACCCACTCCACCACGTCCAGGCCAGTGTGTTCACGGCCGTTGTCGGTGTAGGCCTCCCAGCCGCCACCGGGGCGGCGCTTGGCCTCGACCGACAGCACCATGCACTGCGAGCCGAAGCGGCACGCGACCTCGCCGATGAGTTCGGGTCGGGCCACCGCGGCGGTGTTGATCGCGACCTTGTCGGCACCCGAGCGCAGGGCCTGGTGCACGTCGTCGATGGAGCGGATGCCGCCGCCGACGGTGATGGGGATGTAGACCCGGTCGGCCGCTCGGCGGATGATGTCTGACAGGCTGTTGCGCTGGTAGAGGCTGGCGACGATGTCCATGAACACCAGTTCGTCGGCGCCTTGGTCGTAGTAGCGCAGCGCGAAGGCGTGCGGGTCACCGACCACGCGCAGGCCTTCCAGGCGGATGCCCTTGATGAGATTGGGCCCCTTGATGTCCAGGCGGGGAATGATGCGCAGGCCGGCCATGCGGTGGGCTCAGACGCCGTCGAACACGGTGTGGCGCAGCTTCCACTGGCCGTTCTCACGTTTCCAAAGATGGGGCGAGCGGAAGCTGTCGGCCAGGCGCATGAAGTAGTCGCGGTCCATGGTGGGGGACTCGAACATCCGGCTGGCCTTGCCGAATTCCTTTTCGGGGATGCTGAGGTAGCGGAAGATTTCCTCCGCGAAGCGCTCGGGGAACTCACCGTCGTAGCGGCGCACCAGGGCCACGCCTTCGTCGCGCGTGATGTCACGCGAGCGGATCTCCTGCGCGGCATCGTACGTCGCGCGGCCGATGCCGAACTTCGTGAAGGTCGTGTAGTAGTGGAAGTCGTCGATGCGGTCGTCGATGCTGTTGTACTTGCTGTAGGTGCCTGGCGTGCGTTCGGGCGAGGCCTCGAAGCCGCCGTGTTCGACCGCGTAGTAGTAGCAGCTCTGCGGGTGCCACTTGAGGTAGTAGCCCAGGTAGTGCACCTGCACCTGCTTGCGCTGGATCTGTGCCGGGTCGGCCGGCAGGTAGGGCAGCAGGTCCTGTTCTTCCAGGCCGAAGTCGTCGTACAGGCTCTGGATGGAGGTGCCACCCAAATATATCTGCGACTTGTCGGCGGCGGTGAAGTACGACCAGTCGCGCTGGGCGCTGGTGGTGTCACCGATCGGGTTGCCGTACTCGGCCTCGTTTTCGCCGTAGATCACCAGCGGGATGTCATGTAGCAGCGCCATCTTGGGCGCCAGCGACTTCTGGCCGAACATGAAGGCCTGGAAGGGGTGGAACAGGTTGTCCACCGCCAGGCGCGTGAGCAGGCGGTGCACACGGCCGTTGGGCGTCATAAGATAGTTGTCGAAGCCGGCGTGCAACCACGACTGGAAGTTCTTCCAGCCCCAGTCAGTGTGCAGGTGCGGTGCCCAAGTCACCGTCAGCGGGTGCATGCCGAAGCGGGTCTTGAGGATGTGAGAGGCGTAGAAGCTGTCCTTACCGCCTGAGCCGGGCAGCAGGCAGTCGTAGCCGCTCTTGCTGCGGAACTGGTCGCACAGCGCGGCCAGGCGGTCCTCGCGGTCCTTCCAGTCGATGGCGCCATCGTGCTTCTGTTCGGCGAACCGGCAGGCGTCGCAGATGCCTTCGTCGTCGAAGTTGATCGTGGCTTTCTTGCTGGCCTTGGTGTGCTGGTATTCCACCGCCGAATTCGGCCGCTGGTTGGAGATCACACAGCGCTTGCAGAAATGCACGTAGCGCGGCAGGCCGTACAGCACGCGCGCGTCGTCGTCGCTGGCGTCGAAGTCGGACAGGTTGACAGCAGCGGGGGAGGGGATTAGAGACATGGGTGAAGAGGGGTGTCGCGACCCCGGTCCGGGATCAGAGAAAGCATGTCGGAAAGAACTTTCGGATTATAGAAATGTGGTGATCTGGGACAGCACGCGCTGCGTGGCCGGCGTGAGGTTTTGCGCCGTGCGGCGCGGGGCGATGGCCCAGCGATCCAGTGCGGAAGGCAGTGCTTGCACCGGCACGGCGGCATCGGCGATGCCGTACCTCAGCAGCGGCATGGCATCGTCGAAGACCGAACCGGTGACCTGAACCAGCCGGCAACCCGCCAGATGCCCCTCCAGCCCCACGGTGGAGCTCAGGGTCACGACCAGATCGCAGGCGTGCAACAGGGTTGGGAGGTGCAGGTCCTGGCCGGTGATCACGATGCGCTCGTGCGCCGGCACATCGGGCGGGGTTTCACCGGCCCGCGGCCGCAGGCACAACACCGCGTCGTCGCGCGCCAGCGTCCATTGCACCAGTTGCTGCAGCGCCCGTCCGGGCAGCGTCGGGTCGCCGGGGCGGCCGTCAAAGGGGTGCACGACCGGCTCGACCTGGGTGGGCCAGAGCAGCACGCGTCGATCCCCCCAGCCCCGCTGCCACCGCCACTGGTGGCCGGCGGCGACCGTCTCAGGCGCGTTGAGGGCGTCGAAGCCTGGGTTGCCGGTCTCCACCACCTCCTCGGGCCGGCGGCCAGCCGCGATCAGGAACTCCCGCACGGCTGCGTTGAGCACGCAGACCCGGTCGGCATAACCGGCCTGGCCGATCCACTGCACCTCGTCGATGGCGAACAGGTCCACCACGCACAACGCAGGAATGCGCAAGCGGCCGGCGGCGACGATGGCGGCACGCTCGCCTCGTGGCGCATTGGTGGCGACCACCACATCCGGCCGTAGCGCCTTCAGGATGCGGGTGAGCGTGCGCACCGGCATGAAAGCCTGGCGCCCGCGGCGGCGGTACTCTACCTCGGCAGTGGCGGCGCCCAGATCAGCCTCCAAGTCTGCATAGGACAAGCCCAGGTACGCGGCCGATTCGTGGGGATCGCCGACAGCGCCGCCAAGGTCCTGCGCCATATGACGGCCCCGGGCCAGCGCGGCCTCGTCCCCAGACAGGACAAAGTCCTTGAACTGAACCACGTCGAGTCCGGCGGCACGGGCGACTGGGGCTGCGGTGGTCAGGGCTAGTACCACGGTCTGTGCCCGTCCACTGGCCTGCAAGGCCTTCGCCACCGGGATCAGCATTTTGATGTGGCCGCTACCGTAGGCCACGAACAGCACGCATTTCATGTGCCCGGTCCGATGGATGGGTCAGCGTGCCACAGCGCCAGCGCCGCCAACGCCCGCAGTTCCCGGGTGAAATTGCCGCGCCCGTCGCGGTGGCGTTCCAGCATGCCGGTGACCACCACGTGATCGAACATCCGCCCGACCAGTTCGCTGTTCGTGAGGGTCTGTGAAAGCCAGCCGTGCAGTTCGCCTTTGAACCAGTCGCCGATTGGCACGGTGAACATCTGCTTCTTCCGGTACGCCAGTTCTTCACCGATCAGCGGCACCACGGTGCGCCTGAACCAGTGCTTCTTGTCCCCCTTGGGCGAAAGCTTGGTCGTCCCCGGTGAACGGAACGCAAATTCCATCATGCGCCAGTCGAGGAACGGCGTGCGCGCCTCGATGCTCACGGCCATGCCCATGCGGTCGGGCTTGACCAGGTTGTTGCCGCTCAGCAGCAATTGCATGTCGAGGTACAGCGCCTGGTTGACCCGGTCGAAATGAGCGGCTTCATCGAACCAGGGCTTGGCGGCAACCACAAAACTGTCGACCCCATCCATCTGCGCCCGAAGCGCGGGCCGGTACAACGCGGTCTTGGCTGCCGGCGAGAACAGCGAAATGGAATCAAAGTAGCGGCGCTGGAAATCCTCGGTGGGCAGCGTAATCGCGTCCGACCGGCCGAAAAACGCGGCGTATTTGTCGTAGCCAGCGAACAGCTCGTCCCCGCCATCGCCGGTCAGCACCACCTTGACGTGCTTTGCTGCGAGTTCACTGACTCGCAGCGTGGGCATGAACGAAGCATCGCCGTGCGGCTGGTCCAGGTGGTGCAACACCAACGGCCAGCGGTCCAGCATGTTGAGTTCGGCCACCTCGCTCGTGTGGTCGCAGCCGAAACGGCGCGCGGCTTCGGCGGCAAACACCGATTCGTCGTAGCGTGGGTCCTCAAAGCCGATGCAGAAGGTCTTGACCGGTCGGTCGACATGGCGCGCCATCAGACCGACGATGGTGCTGGAATCGACCCCTCCCGACAGAAAGGCGCCGAACGGCACGTCTGCGCGCAGGCGGATTCGCGTCGCGTCATCCAGGATGGCCAGGAACTCCCCGGACCAATCGCCAAACGTCCGTTCGCGTTCCCGCTGATCGGCCAGGCTCCACCAGCGGCGGGACTCGACCTGCCCCGCGCGGGTGAATTTCATCCAGGTCCCCGGCATGACATGGCGTACGCCTTGGTAGATGGTCCACGGCGCGGGGATGTAGTTGAAACTCAGGTAGTGATGAATCGCTTCGAAATCGATAGCAGACTGCGACCGTTTGACGCTGGGTATTGGCCAAAAAGCCTTGATTTCCGACGCGAAGAGCATCCGGGCGCCATCGTCGGCCACGTACAGCGGCTTCACACCGATGCGGTCGCGCGCCAGATACAGCGCGTCTTCGCGCGCGTCGTCGATGGCGATCGCGAACATGCCGTTCAGGCGCTTCAGGCAGGCGATGCCTTCGCGCTCGTACAGGCGCAGGATGACCTCGGTGTCCGAATGGGTGTCCAGTCGCACGCCCTGCTGGCGCAGTTCAGCCGCCAGTTCGACGTGGTTGAAAATTTCACCGTTCTGCACCACCGCGATCTGCCCGTCGTCGCTCACAAACGGCTGGTGGCCGCCCCCGATGTCGATGATGGACAGCCGTCGGTTGCCCACGGCGACGCCGCGCGCCGGCGCGTGGTGGATGCCTTCGTCGTCCGGGCCGCGGTGCACCAGGCTGTGGCCCATCGCCCGCAGATCATCGACCGACAACGCGTCGCGCCGGCGATCCCAGTAGCCGAAGATGCCGCACATCTCAGTTCGCCCCCTGCCCGCCCAGGCGCCCCAGTGTCCACCAGACGATCCGCGCATCGAGCCAGAGCGTGTGCTCACGGGCGTAGCGCAGGTCCGCTTCCAGCCGCTGGGCTTCGGTCGAGGTCGATCGGTACAGCGCCTGCGCCAGTCCGGTGATGCCCGGGCGCACGCTGCAGCGCATCGCCCAGTCGGCGTCGGAATACAGGCTGCGTTGGGCCGGCACGTCGGGGCGCGGCCCCACCAGGCTCATGTCGCCGAGCAGCACGTTGATCAGTTGCGGCAGTTCGTCGATGCTGGTGCGGCGGATGAAGCGCCCGACCCGCGTGATGCGCGGGTCGATGTCGGCCGTGAAGTAGGGGCCGAGGGCAGCGGCGTTCTTCACCATGCTGCGGAACTTGTACATGCCAAATTCCCGTCCGCCCTGCCCGACCCGGATCTGGCGGAACAGAACCGGAAGCCCCGATTCGGCGGCGATGAAGATCGCCGTGATCACCAGCAAGGGGCTCAGGAGCACCAACGCCATCAGCGCAAGCACCACGTCCAGGGCGCGCTTCAAGCCGTGGCCTCCGCCCGGTCGGCGAGTCGCGCAGCCAAGCCGCCGATGACGGCGGCAATGCGAACCCGGTCCGCCTCCTTCTGCTCCAGCGTTCGTGCGGCCAGTTCGCATTCAGCCTGGCGCAACAGCGCCACCTCGGCTTCGAACGGACGCTCGGGCGTGCCCGGTTCAGCGTGTCGGTGAAACGTCCGCGACAGAATTACCGCCTGCGACCCCAGGCGCACGTGCTCGGCCAGTACGTCACGCCCCGGCAGCAGGCCTTCGTCCAGACGCGCAATGCCGCCAAATCCGAAGCGAAGCCCATGGCTGCGTGCCGACTCGCCCACGCGCGCAACGATGCCGCTGGCGAGCGGCTCGAACATGAAGCGCAAGCCCAGGGACAGGTGCAAGTCATTCAGGCCCACGTAGACTTCGTGCAGGCCGGGGGTGGCGACCCAGTCGTTCAGGGTGGCCAGCGCACCGGCCGTTTCCAGCAACGGCACGATGGGTGCCCGTCCGGCCACCAAAGTCGAGAAGGCCCGCAACTCTCCGGCCGTCGTGAACATCGGCAACATCAACAGGTCCGCGCCCCGCGCCAGCACCGCATCCACCTCGTCCGCGCTCTGTGAATGCAACGGGTTCACGCGGACCATCAGTTGGGAACGACGGAGCACGTCCTTGATCCGCGCCACATCGTCCAGTTGGTGCTCGCTGATGAAGGTGTTGCGCCCGGCCTGCCGTTCGGCCTTGCCCAGCCGCTCCAGGTCCACCCACAGCCGCATGCCATCCAGCGCGTCACAGCGGCGCGCGAAAGCGGGGTCGTTGGTGATCTGGATCAGCTCGATCATGTCAAGCCAGGATTATCGCCGCAGCGCCTGCCTCAGCTCGGGCCCACCCAGCCACCCGACCGCGATCACCACGCCGGCCACCGCCACGGCCAGCAGCAGCGACGCGAGGCCCTGCCCGGTCCAGCTGGGCAACCACCCCCCCGCCTGAACCCCGGCCACTGCCACGAGCGTGGCTGTGGTGAGCCCCATCAGCCGCAGCGGCAGCCAGCGCCACGCCGACCGGCCCAGCGCACCCAGAGACACCATCGCCACGCCGGTCAGCACGGCGTTGATCAGCACCATCAAGCGGGCGCCATCACCACCGGCCCAGCCCGCGCCCGCCAGCAAACCGACCAGCGCCAGCGCATAAGCACCGGCCGCCCAGCGCAGGCGGCCTTGGGTGGCCAGCACCGTCAACGCGACCGCAATCAACGCCTGCGGCAGCAGGCCCCAGGCACCGGCGGCGCCCCAGGCTGCGATGCGCGCCAGCGCATCCGGCCCCATGCGACCCCAGCCGAACAGCACATGGGTCACCGCCGGGGCCGCCAGCAGCAGCCCCGCGACGGCTGCGCAAGCCAAGGTCCAGGCCAGTGCCAGGGCAGCGCGCACCGCTTGCTCCCCGTTGCCGACCGCGCCAGGCCGGGCCACCGCGGCGTTGGCAAAGGCACGGGTGATCGCGGGAAACGCCAACGTTGCCACGAGCTGGATGGCCAATACCAACGGCAGCTCGACCAGTTTCCATGCGTAGTTGAACGTAGCCAGCGCGCCCTCGCCACTGCGGGATGCCAGAGACCGCGCCACAAACGGCAACGCGAGCGGCAGGCCGGCCGACGCGACCGCCCAGAGCCAGACCGATGCCGCCGGCATCTCCACCGCACGCCGGGCTTCTGACAATTCGCCTCCTCCGACAGCGTCTGAATCAACGCCACGACGCAGGCTCAGGCGCAGGCGCAGCCAGAGCAGGCGAAGCAGCATCGCACCCAGAAATATCCAACCCAAATGAACCAATCCCAGCGCAGGATGGCCATAAAACGCTATCAGAAAGAGAGCAACCACCAGGACGCCGTTCACCACCAGGTTGGCGCCGTACATGCCCGTGAAGTCGCGCTCGTGCTGCAAGCGCGTGGCCCACAATGCCGCCAACAGGGCCGCCGGCAGCGCCAACGCACTCCAGCCCAGAGAGGCCGACGCCAACGGTCGAACCTCCGGCGCCAGCCCCGCCGCAAGCAGGGCCACCAGCGGCTCCCGCCCGATCCAGATCGCCAGACCGAGCACAAGGCCCTGCGCCAGCAGCGCACGGGCCACCAGGCGCTGGCTGGCTCCCTGGCCAGCCGGCCCCTGCTGCGCCCAATGCGGCAGCAGCACATAGGCCAGCGCCCCGCTGGCCAGCAAACCAGCGAGCCAGTCCGGCAGGGTGAGCATCAGCACGGCGACGTCTCCCAAGCCGGTCGTGCCAAACGCCGCCGCCTGCGCCGACTCGCGCGCCAGCCCCAGCAAGCGGCTGCACACCAGAAGAAACAGGGAGATCGCGCCCGCCTTTAGGAACATGGGCGGAATTATCAAGTGGTGCCGGCTCTGCCCGGCCTGGCGCGGCGCGCAAAAACCTAAAATACAGGGTTTTGGGCGAAAAAGCCCTTCGCATCACGCCGCGCAACGTCTTGCCGTGCTCCAACCTGCTCCGATTCATGTCTGACCCAATCGCCACGCCAACCCCCCAGGACGAAAACCAGCTCATCGCGGAGCGCCGCGAAAAGCTCAAGGCCTTGCGCGAGGAGCAGCGCCAGGGCAAGGCCGTGGCCTTTCCCAACAACTTCAAACCGTCCGACCGGGCTGCGGCCCTGCACGCGGCGCATGGTGAGGCCACCGATGCCATGTTGACCGGCGAAGGCGCCACACCGGTGCGCGCGCGCATCGCCGGTCGCATGATGCTCAAGCGCGTCATGGGCAAAGCCAGCTTCGCGACGCTGCAGGACAGCACCGGCCGTTTCCAGATCTATGTGATGCGCGACGCGGTCGGCGAAGACACCTACGCCGCGTTCAAGCACTGGGATCTCGGGGACATCGTCGGCGCCGAAGGCCACCTGTTCCGCACCCGCACCGGCGAGTTGTCGCTGCACGTGACCCGTCTGCGCCTGCTGACCAAGAGCCTGCGTCCGATGCCCGACAAGTTCCACGGCATCGCCGATCAGGAGGTCAAGTACCGCCAGCGCTACGTCGACCTGATGACCGACGAGTCGGCCCGCCAGCGCTTCGCCGCGCGCAGCCGCGCGATCAGCGCGATCCGCGAGTTCATGGTGTCCAACGGTTTCCTCGAAGTCGAAACCCCGATGCTGCACCCCATCCCGGGGGGCGCCAATGCCAAGCCGTTCAAGACCCACCACAACGCGCTGGACCAGGAAATGTTCCTGCGCATCGCGCCGGAGCTGTACCTCAAGCGACTGCTGGTCGGCGGCTTCGAGCGGGTATTCGAAATCAACCGCAGCTACCGCAATGAAGGTATCTCGGTGCGACACAACCCCGAATTCACCATGATGGAGTTCTACGCGGCCTACTGGAACTACCTCGACCTGATGGAATACACCGAGGCGCTGATCCGCGACGTGGCGATGAAGGCCCTGGGTACCTTGAAACTCAGCTACCAGGGGCGAGAGGTCGACCTGTCTCAGCCCTTCGTGCGCCTCACGATCCGGGAGGCCATCTTCGAGCACACCGAAGCCGGCGCCCACGTGGACGATGCGGCCTGGCTGATCAGCGCGCTCAAGAAAATCGGCCTGACCGAAGCCGAGCACAAGCTGTCGACCCGCAGCCTCGCGAGCCTGCAGGTGCTGTACTTCGAGGAAACCGTCGAAGACAAGCTCTGGCAGCCGACCTTCATCATGGAGCACCCGACCGAGATCTCGCCGCTGGCGCGCGCCAACGACGCCCGCCCCGAGGTGACCGAGCGCTTCGAGCTCTACATCACTGGTCGCGAATTCGGCAACGGGTTCAGTGAACTCAACGATGCCGAGGACCAGGCTGCGCGCTTCCTGGCCCAGGTGGCTGCCAAGGACAGCGGCGACGACGAAGCCATGTTCTACGACCACGACTTCGTGCGAGCGCTCGAATACGGCATGCCGCCGGCCGGCGGCTGCGGCGTCGGCATCGACCGCCTGATGATGCTGCTGACCGACAGCCCCAGCATCCGCGACGTGATCCTGTTCCCGGCGCTGCGCAACGAAGCGCCACCCGCGCGGCGCGAAGGCTGAAAGGGCGAACCGCGCCTCAGCGTGGTGTCACATCCTTGGCCACGACGTCGGTGACGTCGTCCGGGGCGGCGCGCAACCGCCTTGGCGCGCCCGGTGCCCGGCGTGTCCAGCGCTCGGCCGATGCTTGCGAGGCGGCCCGGTAGCGCCGCCACACCATGACCGGCGCCGGACGCTGTCCGGTCAGCAGGGAGCGCAGCAACATGAAGAACACGGCGATCAGCCCGGCCACTAGCAGGCTCAGCGCAAAGACCAAGGCGAACAGCCCGAACACCAGGCGCAGCGCCAGGATGACGATCTGGCTGGCGAAATCAGCGATCACGGACATGGTGCGGGGGCCGCCAGGAGGGCCCGAGTGGATGAATGGGGAAGATGGGGGCGGCCACCCGGCTTTCAAGCCCGGACGCCGGCGCCAGTGGGCTCGCGCTCACGGCAACAACCCCAGCGCGTGGATGTATTCGGGCGAGCGCATCAGATCGTCCCAGGCCAGCGCTGGCGCACGTGGAAGCAGCGCCAGGCGCCGCTCCTCGCTGGCCTCGCGCGGTAACCAGCCGCCCTTGAGCTGCGCCTCGGCCAAGCCGTCGAGCAAGGCGTCGACAGCTGCGCCGCCGTCCAGGCTCTGGTTGCACAGCAGCACCAGATCGCAGCCGGCGTCCAGCGCCGCCACCGCAGCCTCGGTGTGGCTGACCTCGCGGCCCTCGATCTGGCGGGCGCCGGCCATGGACAGGTCGTCACTGAAGATCGCGCCACCAAAACCGAGCCGGTGGCGCAAGATGTCGTTCAGCCAGCGGCTGGAGAAGCCGGCGGGGCGAACATCGACCTTCGGGTAGATGACGTGGGCCGGCATGACGCTGTCGAGCGTGGTGTTGAGCCAGCCGAAGGGCGCGGCGTCATCGGCCAGGATCGCCTTGAGGCTGCGCCGATCCACCGGAATCTCGGTGTGGGAATCGGCGCGGACAAAACCGTGGCCTGGAAAATGTTTGCCGCAGTTGGCCATGCCGGCGCGCAGCAAGCCGTGCGTCAGGCTCTTGCCCAACAGGCTGACCACGCGGGGGTCGCGGGCGAAGGCGCGATCGCCGATGACGGCGCTGCCGCCATGGTCCAGGTCCAGCACTGGCGTGAAGCTCAGGTCCACACCACAGGCGCGCAACTCGGCCGCAAGTACGTATCCGGCCGCGCTGGCGGCGTTGCAGGCTCGCATCGCGCCGCTACCAGGCGCGTTCCGGTCATCATGAAACCAGATCTCGCCGAAGGCGCGCATCGGCGGCAGGTGCGTGAACCCGTCCGAGCGAAACCGCTGCACGCGTCCGCCTTCGTGGTCCACACAGATCAGCAGATCGGGGCGGACCCGTTTGATGTCGGCGCACAGGGCGCCCAACTGGGCGCGGTTTTCCCAGTTGCGCGCGAACAGGATGATGCCGCCCGTGAGGGGGTGGGCGAGCCGGCGCCGATCCACCGGGGTCAGCCGGGTGCCGGCGATGTCGAGAATGACGGGGGCAAGGTGGGTCATGGGGGCTCCGGGATGTGGCGATTTTCGCTATGTTTTTGATAGCTTTCCGTGGCCGTTCAACGGTGGAAACGGCCTGTTTTGATAGGTAGATCGGCCTCGACGACGCAAAAACTGGCGGCGTAGTCGGTCTCGTCGGTGACGCTGACGTGCGCGGTGAGGCCCCGGGTGTCAAACCACTCCTTCAGGCCTCCGTGCAGCACGATGACGGGTTTGCCGCTGGGGTGTTTTCCGACCTCGCAAAGCCGCCAGCTCATGGGCATGCGCATGCCCAGTCCGATCGCCTTGCTGAACGCCTCCTTGGCGGAAAAACGTGTGGCCAGAAAACGCACGCCGCGCTCCGGCCAGCGCGCGCTGCGAGCGCGCCACTGGGCCAGTTCCGCGTCGCTCAGAATGCGGTGCGCGAAACGTTCGCCGTGCCGATCCAGGCTGGCGCGAATGCGGCGCACGTCGCAGATGTCGGTGCCGATGCCGTAAATCATTCGCTCGTGCTCATGCGACAGGCGCGTTGGCGGCGTCGATGCAGGCCAGATAACCCTCGACCGTGCGGACATAGCCGAGTTCCAGCGCGTCGGCGATCAGCGCATGGCCGATCGACACCTCGGCGACGCCCGGAACGGCGCGCAAAAAGTCGGCGAGGTTGTCGCGGTTCAGGTCGTGCCCTGCATTCACGCCCAGACCGGCGTCCAGCGCCGCGCGCGCGGCAGCCGCGTAGCGGCGCAACTGCTCGCCTTGCGCGGCCCCGCCCCAGGCGGCCGCGTAGGGTTCGGTGTAGAGCTCAACCCGGTCGGCCCCTGCGGCGCGCGCCAGCGCCATCTGCGCCGGCTCCGGGTCCATGAAGAGGCTGACCCGAACGCCCAGTGCCTGGCATTCGGCGATCAGTGGACGCAGGCGCTCGGCGTCGAGCGGAAAGCTCCACCCGTGGTCGCTGGTGAACTGCCCTTCGCTGTCGGGCACGAAGGTGGCCTGATGCGGGCGCACCTGGCGCACGAAGTCCATCAGGTTGTGGAACGGATTGCCCTCGATGTTGTATTCCCGGTCCGGCCAGGCCTTCAGCACGTCGGCCAGGTCGAACACATCCTGCGCGCGGATGTGGCGCTCGTCCGGGCGCGGATGCACCGTGATGCCGTTGGCGCCCGCCTGCAGACACAGGCGGGCAGCCCGGACGAGGCTGGGAATGCCCAGGTGCCGCGTGTTGCGCACCAGCGCGACCTTGTTCAGATTGACGGAGAGGGCGGTGTTCATGCGATTCGGTCGGACGGGTTCGGTCGGTGCGGCACGCCGTGGGCCAGTCAGAGACTCTGGAGGTCCATCATCATCTGCCGGGTCCGCAGTGTCGCAACGCCGCAATGGTAGTTCAGCAGCGACCGCAACTGGGGTCGCAGCGCCTGCATCACCGACGCGCAAGGCAACAGCAAGGTGGTGAAAGCTCCCGCCCCGTCCATCGCCCGCTGCAGTGCTTCCCAGTCAGCGCCGAGGAGGCTGGCTCGGTCGTCGTCGTGTGCTTCGCGCAGGCCGCCCTCGGGCACCAGGCAGTAGCGGCGCCGCGGCGCGAGCGGCTCCAGCGTGAGCGTCTGGACGTCCAGCATCGGGAGCAGGCCGATTTCGCGCAACAGCAGCAGTTCGAAAGCGCGCAGCGCCACGTGCAGCACCTCGCCTTGCAAGGCGGGTTCCATCGCAACCGTTGCGCCATGACCGGCCAGCACTTCAACCACGGAGGCGTAAGCGTCGAACAGGCCCGGGTGGGGGTCGTCGCGGGCCAGCAGGCGCAACAACAGCTCGTTGAGGTAATAGCCTGACAGCAGGGCGTCACCGGTCGGCATCACATGCCCACCGACCCATTCCGCACCCTTGAGGGTGCGGATCTCGGCATCGCCGCCAAAACTCAGGTGCAAGGGCTGCAATGGCAGCAGCACCGGACGGAAACTTGAACTGGGTCGTTTGGCCCCTTTGGCCACCACCGCGATGCGCCCGTGGTGCCTCGAAAACACCTCCAGGATCAGGCTGGACTCGCTCCAGTCATAGCGATGCAAGACAAAGGCCGGCTCCTCGGCGACGCGTTTGGCGGGCACGATTCAGAAACGAATGGCCGCCACCGACCACGGCAAGCAGTGCGCGAGCGTGGGAGCCCAGTCACTCATACCCGAACGACCGCACCCGCGCCTCGTCATCCGCCCAGCCCGACTTGACCTTGACCCACAGCTCCAGAAACACCTTGCAGTCCATCAGGCGCTCGAGTTCCTGGCGGGCTTCGGTGCCGATGCGTTTGAGGCGTTCGCCCTTTTCGCCGATCACCATGGCCTTGTGCCCGTCGCGCTCGACCACGATGGTGGCGGCGATGCGTGCCAGGCGGCTGTGGTTGCGCCCGTATTCGTCCTCGAACTTGTCGACCACCACGGTGGACGTGTATGGCAGTTCGTCTCCTGTGAATCGAAACAGCTTTTCGCGCACGATCTCGCTGGCCAGGAAACGTTCGCTGCGGTCGGTGAGCTCGTCTTCGCCATAGGCCCACGGCTGTTCGGGCAGGTATTTCTCGCAGATGGCAAACAGCCGATCGATGTCCTTGGGGTTCTTGGCTGACATCGGCACGAACTCGGCAAACGCATGGCGCTGCTGCATGGACTGCAGCCACGGCGCGATCTCGGCGCGCCGCTTCACCGTGTCGAGCTTGTTCGCGATGAGCACGGCAGGGACGCCGGGCTTGAGCAAAGCCAGCACCTTGGCATCGGCTGGCGTGAAGCTGCCAGCCTCCACCACGAACAACACCAGATCGACGTCGCCCACGGCGCCCTGAACGGTCTTGTTGAGCGACTTGTTGAGGGCGGTGTTGTGCTGGGTCTGAAAACCCGGCGTGTCGACGAACACGAACTGCGAGTCGCCCCGGGTGGCGATGCCGGTGATGCGATGGCGGGTGGTCTGTGCCTTGCGCGAGGTGATGCTGATCTTCTGGCCGACCAGCGCATTCACCAAGGTGGACTTGCCGACATTGGGCTTGCCGACGATCGCGATCAGCCCACAGCGGCGACCCTCGGCCTGAAAAGCCTGAACGGGCGCATTTTCTGGCTTCGAAGACGGCTTATCCAGCGCCGACTGGCCATCGGATACTTTGTTTTTTGTAGCATTCATTTGTGGTTGGACGCCTGCAGCGCCTCCAGCATGGCTGCGGCTGCTGCCTGTTCTGCCGCTCGGCGCGACCCGCCGATACCTCGTCGGGACAAATGCATTTCCTCGATCTCGCATTCGACATCAAAGGTTTGCTGGTGGGCCGCACCCTGGGTGCCAACGACCTGGTACACGGGCAAGCGCATCTTGCGGGCCTGCAACCACTCCTGGAGTCCGGTCTTGGCGTCTTTCGCGGCGGCCGGCATCGTGGCCTTGATTTCCACGTTCCTGAACAGGCGGTGCACCAGCGCCTGCGCCGCGGGGTACCCTGCATCGAGATAGACGGCGCCCAGCACGGCCTCCAGAGCATCGGCAAGGATGGATGGTCGACGCTGGCCACCAGAGCGCATTTCGCCCTCGCCCAGGCGCAGCAAACCGGCCAGATCCAGACCGAGCGCCAGTCCGTGCAAGGTATCCTGTTTGACCAGATTGGCCCGCACCCGCGAGAGATCGCCCTCGGGCAAGCCGTTCAAGCGCTCGAACAGCAGGTGGGCCACCGCCAGATTGAGCACCGAATCGCCCAGAAACTCCAGGCGCTCATTGTGGTCGGTGCTGAAGCTTCGGTGGGTCAGTGCCTGCACCAGCAACTGCGGATCGGCAAACCGATGCTGGAGCCGGTCTTGCAGCGCCGACAGCGGCGCCGGCAGGCTCACTTGGATTGCCCGCTGTACCGCATCACCAGATACGCCGGTCCGACCAGATGGATGTCCTTTTCATAGGCGAACTTGACCACGACCCGGTCATTCACCTTGGTGACCTCCAGATCCCTGGGTTTGATCGAGGTGATGTCGTCGATGGCAGCGGCTTTTTCGAAAATCAGGCGAACCTCCGAAACGGTTGAACCGGCGCTGGCTTTGTTGACCGCCTTGCCCACTGCCTGGTATTCCACCCAGGTCGGAAAAATCTGCGCTCCGATCACCATCACGACAGCGCCCAATGTGCCCAGAAAAAGCAGGCCCAGGAAAGAAAGGCCGCGCTGCCTTGAACGAGTCCGAATTACCTTCGCCATGAATCCCCTCCTGGATCAAGTGGTCTGTCAGTTGAACGATCCGATGCGCTTCAGGTTGCCGAAGTTCATCCAGATGAAGAATGCCTTTCCGACGATGTTGCGGTCCGGCACAAATCCCCAGTAGCGTGAATCCAGCGAATTGTCCCGGTTGTCGCCCATCATGAAATAGTGTCCATCGGGCACCTTGCACACGACCCCTTCGACACTGTAACGGCAGTTTTGCCGGAACACGAAATCATCCGCGCCGGCCACCATCGCCGGACGGGCAGGGTCGACGATGATGCGGTGCGCCACGTCGGTCAGCGCTTCACTGAACTGGGGGAAATATCGCATCGCGTCTTCGTCAAAAAACTCCGGCAAGGCGGTGGTCGGCACAGGTCTGCCATTGATGGTGAGACGTTTGTTGAGATACGCGACTTCGTCGCCCGGCACGCCGATGACGCGCTTGATGTAATCCAGACTGGGCTTGGGCGGATACCTGAACACCATCACGTCGCCCCGCTGCGGCGGTTTTCCTTCGGCGACCTTGAGGTTGATCACCGGCAGACGCACCCCATAGGTGAACTTGTTCACCAGGATCAGATCGCCCACCAATAGCGTCGGGATCATTGAGCCCGAGGGTATCTTGAACGGTTCGAACAGAAACGAGCGCAGCAGGAACACCACCGCGATGACCGGAAACAGCCCGGCGGTCCAGTCGAGCCACCAGGGTTGCATGATCAGTCGCTGTTTGGCCTCGGTGACGTCGCCGTCCACCTGCGTGATGCCCATCTTTCCGAGTTCGGCGCGTCGTTGCTGGTCTTGCGTCTCCAGCGCCTGGGCCGCCCGTCGGCGTCCGGGCAGGAAGTAATAACGCTCGGCGAGCCAGTACAGACCGGTGACGACCGTTGCGATGAACAGCATCAGCGAGAAATTGCCCTCCAGCAGGCCGAGATACCAGGCGCCTGCGTACCCGGCAAAGCCGGCAAGGATCAGCGCGGTGAGGTAAGGCATCAGTCCTCCACCCGCAAAATGGCCAGGAAGGCTTCCTGGGGAACTTCAACCGAGCCGATCTGTTTCATTCGCTTCTTGCCTGCCTTCTGCTTTTCGAGGAGCTTGCGCTTGCGGGTGATGTCGCCCCCGTAACATTTTGCCAGCACGTTCTTGCGCAAGGCCTTGATGGTTTCGCGCGCGATGATGTTGGAGCCGATCGCCGCCTGGATGGCGACGTCGTACATCTGACGGCTGATGACTTCGCGCATCTTGGCCACCACGGCGCGGCCTCTGAACTGAGACTGCGAGCGGTGCACGATGATGGACAGCGCATCGACCTTGTCGCCGTTGAGCAGTATGTCGACCTTCACCACGTCTGCCGCGCGGTATTCCTTGAACTCGTAGTCCATCGACGCATAACCGCGCGACACGGATTTCAATTTGTCGAAGAAATCCAGCACGATTTCCGCCAGCGGCATGTCATAGGTCAGCATCACCTGGCGCCCATGGTAGGCCATGTTGATTTGCACCCCGCGCTTCTGGTTCGCCAGGGTCATCACCGGACCGACATACTCCTGCGGCATGTACAGGTGCACGGTGACGATCGGCTCGCGGATCTCCACCAGACGCCCCTGTTCGGGCATCTTCGATGGGTTCTCCACCATCCTGACTTCGCCATCCGCCTGAACCACTTCGTAGACCACGCTCGGCGCGGTGGTGATCAGGTCCTGGTCAAACTCGCGCTCCAGGCGCTCCTGCACGATCTCCATGTGCAGCAGACCGAGAAAGCCGCAGCGGAAGCCAAAGCCCAGCGCCTGGCTGACCTCGGGTTCATAGTGCAGCGACGCATCGTTGAGCTTGAGCTTTTCCAATGCGTCGCGCAGCGAGTCGTATTCGCTGGCCTCTGTCGGGTACAGACCGGCGAACACCTGCGGCTGGATTTCCTTGAAGCCTGGCAGCGGCTCGGCGGCGGTCCCGAGGTTGTTGGGCAGCTTCTTTTCCAGTGTGACCGTGTCGCCCACCTTGGCCGCCTGGAGCTCGCGGATGCCGGCAATGATGTAACCCACCTCGCCAGCCTCGAGCGCTTCTCGCGGCTGGTTGGCCGGTGTGAACACACCGAGGTTGTCGGCGTTGTAGATCGCCCCGGTGGCCATGAGCTTGATGCGCTCGCCGCGCTGCAGTCGACCGTCTACCACGCGCACCAGCATCACCACGCCGACATAGCTGTCAAACCAGCTGTCGATGATCATGGCGCGCAATGGAGCCTGTGGTTCGCCGCGGGGAGGAGGGATGCGCGCGACCACCGCTTCGAGGATGTCGTCGATGCCCATGCCGGTCTTGGCCGAACACGGAATCGCGTTGCCCGCATCGATGCCGATCACGTCCTCGATCTCCGCTTTGGCATTGTCAGGATCGGCGTTGGGCAAGTCCATCTTGTTGAGCACCGGCACCACTTCGACGCCGAGATCGAGCGCGGTATAACAGTTGGCCACCGTCTGCGCCTCGACACCCTGGCTCGCGTCCACCACGAGCAGCGCGCCTTCACACGCCGACAACGAACGACTCACTTCGTAGGAGAAGTCCACGTGCCCCGGTGTGTCGATCAGGTTGAGGTTGTAGACCTTGCCATCACGTGCCTGGTAGGTGAGCGCAGCGGTTTGCGCCTTGATGGTTATCCCACGCTCTTTCTCGATATCCATCGAATCGAGAACCTGCTCGCTCATCTCGCGTTCACTCAGGCCGCCGCAGCGCTGAATGAGCCGATCAGCGAGCGTCGACTTGCCGTGATCGATGTGCGCAATGATTGAAAAATTTCTGATGTGATTCATCAACGACTGACTTCAAGTGATTGAATTAAATAGGTCAGGAAAAGAAAAAAGGGCGCGTCGGATAACGACGCGCCCTGAACCAACAATCATTGGCAACTGCGATGTGTTGGAGCTTCATTGTAGGCAAAAAGCCCCCAACGTCCAGCCTTCGAACCGCGGGATGTTGCTCGTTGCAAGGTCGCAACATCAAATTTATCAACAACTTATCCACAGCTTCGAAAAGCATGATTTGAACAACTTGTGGGTGAAGGGTGTTCAGCATGCGAAGCCCTGCAAGGTTTTCCGCATGGTGGCTGTCTGCAATTCAGCAATGCCAGTAATCGCGCTCAGGCAACCCCGATTCTATCGAAAAAAGTAACGGCCAATTCTGGAAAGTTAGTAGGCGCAAACTTTTTCAGGAGCCACGTTCAGCGAGGCCCGGGCCTCGATCGACCGAATCGCATGCGCACGGCCCCAGAAAAAACTCGGGTTTCCGAGTCCGGAATGGGGTCTTCCGGACAGCAGAAACCGGGACACCGACTTATCGCGCCGGACGAATCAACGCATATTGGGCCCATTCGCCGCGACGGAACAGGACGCTGACGGGCTTGCTCTTGTCCAGGCGAGCCACCACGGCGTCGAAGTCCCTCACCGACAAGACCTCCTGGTTGGCCACCTGGGTGATGACGTCACCTTCGCGCAAGCCGGCACGTGCGCCGCCTTCCGTGGCAGCATCGACCTTGACGCCGCCTTTGATCTTGAGTTCTTTCTTCTGCGCGTCGCCCAGTTCGCTCACGCTGAGCCCCAGCAGCTGCACGGCCGCGCTTGGACGGGCCTTCTCCTCGCGCTCTGCCGGCTTGCGTGTGGCGACTTTTTCGGGTTCCGACTCGCCGATGACGACGCTCAGTTCCTTGCTGGCACCGCGACGGAACACGGTGAAGGCGGTCCGGGTGCCCGGTTTGACGCTGCCCACAAAACGCGGCAGGTCAGATGCTTTCTCGACCGTCTTGCCATCGAAGCGGGTGATGATGTCGCCGGCTTCGACACCCGCTTTTTCCGCGGGCGATCCGCTTTCGACCCCGCGCACCAGCGCGCCCTGGGCCTTGCCCAGCCCGAGCGACTCGGCAATGTCCTTGGTGACCTGGTCGATCTGCACGCCAATGCGACCGCGCGTGACGCGCCCGGTCGCGCGCAATTGGTCACTCACCCGCACGGCCTCGTCCATCGGGATCGCAAACGCGATGCCCATGTAGCCCCCGGAACGCGAGTAGATCTGGCTGTTGACGCCCACCACCTCGCCGCGCATGTTGATCAGCGGGCCGCCGGAATTGCCAGGGTTGATGGCCACGTCGGTCTGGATGAAAGGCAGGTAGTCACCGGTGTCGCGCTGTTTGGCACTGACGATCCCCGCCGTCACCGAGTTCTCCAGCCCGAACGGTGAGCCAATCGCCATCACCCATTCGCCCACTTTCAGACGGCTGGAATCCCCGATCTTGACGGCGGGCAAACCACTGGCCTCGATCTTGACCACCGCGACGTCGGTGCGCTTGTCGGTACCCACGATGCGGGCCTTGAACTCGCGCTTGTCGGTCAAGGTGACGATCACCTCGTCGGCCCCGTCAACCACGTGCGCGTTGGTCATGATGAAGCCGTCGCCCGTCAGGATGAAGCCGGAGCCGACACCGCGCGGCTGTTCATCTTCCTGGGGTCGGTTGGGGCGTGGCCCCTGGCGCGGCACATTGGGCAGGGGCACGCCGAAGAAACGGCGGAAAAACTCCTGCATGTCCTCGTCGCCCGCGCCGCCATGCGGGCTGCCGCCGCGGTTCTTCTCAAGGGTGCGGATGTTCACCACCGAAGGGCCCACCTGCTCCACCAGTTCGGTGAAGTCGGGCAAACCGCGAACGGCTCCGGGCCCCTGGGCCCAAGCCGGAACCGTCGGCGCCAATGTCGCGACCGACGCCGCGAAAAGAGCGCCTGCCAGTGCCTGCATGCGCAGCGTTTTGAGATTCATAGTCAGCATCGTTTTCCTTTCAACAATCGCATTCCACCACCGCAGCGAAGGCCTTTGAGCCAATTGGGGATTCACGGGCGCCGCTCAAGGCCTTGGGCAAAGGCCTTGAGCGTGTGCATCGGCGCCTCGCCCACCACGGTGAGCCACCAGTCGCCGCCAACCCGGTCTGGCCATCGGTGCATCATCAGGTGCGTCGCGCCCATCGTGACCATGCGTTCGCCCTGGTGGCGCCGCGGATCAAACGGCTCGATGAACAGCGAAATGGACGCCAGTCCGTCCGTGAACACCCACTGCACCATGGATTTGGTCGAACTGGCAGGCGCCGGGCGCTTGAGACAGTTCGTCTGTTGAAAACCGGGCACGGTGCTGCGGACGGCCCATCCCTCTGCTGCGGCGGTGGTATGAACCACATCGGCCTTCTCCACCCGGTAACCGCCCGTGTTGGCCATCATCTGTGCCAATTGTTCCATCTGAACGGGGGCATCGAACTGGATCTCGGAAAAAGCAGCCTGTTCCAAAACCTGGCCAGCCGCGTCGAGCGTCTGAAGCTTGACCAACAGACCGGTCTTCTTCTCGCTCCAGATCCGGTAGCCAAAGCGCCACGGGTCCTTCGGCGTCAGTTGCACGCCGTCTGCTTCATGACCGGCAATGCGCTCGCCAGCCAAAGGTTGCAAGACATAGTGCCCGGCAAGAGCCTGCTCACCCGGTATCACCCGGTTAGGAAACAACGCGGGTGCCTCCAGCTTTTCCGCCACCGCGCGCTTATCGTTCGCATGAAACGTGAGCACCTCGTCGTTTCGGCGGAACGTGGAACGGGGCGGTCCGGTGAGCGACTCGACGCGTTCCATCTGTTGTGCGCCGTCGCACACATGCCAGATCCGCGCAGAAGACAAGGCACCCGACGATGACGACACCACGTAGGTTCCGGCGTAGACCCGTTTGCGCGGCGCTTCCTGCAGGCGGGCGAGCCATGTGCTCATATCGCTCGACGAGGACGACGCAGGTGGCGGCGCCTTGGCCGATGGCGGATTCGCCGACTGGGCCATCGAGCCCCCCGCAACCCCGCACAACCACCCCAGCACGGCCAATCCAACGACGCGACGCACAGGCAGCATGATCAGGGTCGCCACGTTCACGGCCCTGTCACCCGCATCGGGCGCCCGGCGACGCCATCGAACGTGGCGCTACGCAGAAACCCCGCAGGATTCTGAAGTGCCGAGCCACCACCGAACTGCCGATGCGCCGCCAGCATCGCGTCCAGGTGGGGGTCCCGGATCATGACCGCCGATCCGCCACCCTGGCCGCCCAGAGCCGCTTCGACACGCTCCGGCGTCGCTGGCCGCGCCAATTGAACGCCTGCGCCTCCCCCGCCCAGCCCATTCCAGGCGACTGCCGCCACGGCGACCACGGTGGCCAGACCGGCGAGCATCTTCCAGCGGTAGGTCCGGTCGTTCGCAGCGGACTGAAATTCATGATCAAAAGACCTGTCTTCCTTTGTCCCATGGCCATCGGCAGCTATGGTTTCAGGAGTCATTGACAACGGCTCGACGAGCCGGGGCATGCACGGTTCGGCCTGGAGCCGCTCCCGAAGTCGCGCGACGAACGCCGTGTCGTGCTGCCCGGATCCCATCTCGCCCGAGCGCAGGACATCGCCGATCACGTGGTACAGATGCCAGCTCGCCCGCGCATCCTCGTCCTGCCCGAGGCAATCGACGACACTGGCAAAGGCCGCTCCGCCCAGCTGTCCGTCCACGAGCGCGGACACCTGCTCCCGCAACTCCTCCAGTTGTTCAATTGTTCTCGTCTGTTCCATCTGATTGCTCACCGATTCCGCCCCGCCTTACCAACGTTTGCCACTCTGGTGCTCCAGCATCGGACGCACCCGCGCCGAAATCGCCTCACGGGCCCTGAAAATCCGCGAACGCACGGTACCGATCGGACAATCCATGGCTTCGGCGATTTCCTCATAACTAAGGCCTTCGATCTCGCGCAGGGTCACGGCCTGCCGCAAGTCCTCCGGCAAAGCATCCATCGCCGCATTCACCGCAAGGGCAATTTCCCGCGCCGCGAACTCCGATTCCGGGGTCTCCTGCGTGCTTGGTTCATTTTCGCGCCAGGAAGTTTCATCCTCCTCATCACCGCCCGCACCATGGCCTGTCGCTGCGGAAGGATGACGTTTCAGATCGAGCAGCGCTTTCTTGGCCGTGTTCACCGCGATCCGGTAAAGCCAGGTATAGAACCGGGCGTCACCCCGGAACTGGTGCAGGGCCCGCCAGGCCCGGATGAAGGTTTCCTGGGCAATGTCTTCGATCAGGTCAACGTCCCGCACCATGCGGGCGATCAGGCGCTCGATCCGGCGCTGGTACTTGACGACGAGCAGTTCGTATGCCCGCTGGTCACCCGCCACGGCACGTTCCACCAGCAGGTGATCGCTGTCGGGCATGCCGCCGCTCCGCGACGAAGGCGCGGGATCATTCATGAGCAATGCCTTCGCTGGCAGGTCCGGGAACCGCTCCAGAAAACAGCGCACGGCGCAAGGCTGTCCAAGCCGGAGGATCGGCCGCGGCCTCGAGCCACAACCAGCAGCTCGCCGGGCTCGTGCCGGGGCCTACCACCCGGACCAGCACGAGCAGCCACCGTAGGCCATCGAAGCGAACAACCGGGGCATCGCTGACCGGCAGCTCCCCCGGGGCGTACCATGCGCCACCGTCCCACCGGAATTCCCCTTCAGCCGTGCCAAGCCAGAACCGCCATGCAGCCGCGCCGGCCAGCAGCAAGGTCACCGCCCCAAGGCCCCAACGCCAGCTCGGGACCGGCCACGCCCATGCCAAGGCCAGAAACCCGGCCAGCCAGACCAGTCCCAGTGCCATTGCGAGAAGCGGCGAGCGCTGCACCGGGTATCGAACCGATGGGGCGCCGGCCATGAAGGTGTGAATCGGGATTGACCGCGCCCCGGGCAGAAAGTGCCGTTGCCGCGATCAGGCGCGCTTGAAAACCAGCGAACCGTTGGTACCGCCAAAGCCGAAGTTATTCTTCAGCGCATAGTCCATCTTCATGTCGCGCGCAACGTTGGCGCAGTAGTCCAGGTCGCATTCCGGGTCCTGGTTGAAGATGTTGGCGGTCGGCGGACTCACCTGGTGGTGGAGTGCCAGCACGGTGACCATGCTTTCAAAGCCCCCGGCCCCACCCAGAAGATGACCGGTCATGGACTTGGTCGAATTCACCACGATCTTGCGTGCATGATCGCCCAGCGCAGCCTTGATGGCGTTGGATTCGTTCACATCACCCAGTGGGGTGGAGGTTCCATGGGCGTTCAGGTAACTGATCTGATCCGGATTGACGCCCGCATTCGCCAACGCATTGACCATCGCACGCCGCGGACCGTCCATGTTGGGCGCAGTGATGTGGCCGGCGTCGGCGCTCATGCCAAACCCGGCGAGCTCCGCATAGATTCGGGCGCCACGGGCCTTGGCATGTTCATAGGACTCCAGCACCATCACGCCAGCACCTTCGCCAAGCACAAAACCGTCGCGGTCCTTGTCCCAGGGGCGCGAGGCTGTATGGGGGTCGTCGTTGCGTGTGGACAAGGCCCGCATGGCCGCGAAGCCCCCAACGCCCAGCGGCGACACCGTGGCTTCCGAGCCGCCAGCGATCACCACATCGGCATCGCCGCACTCGATCATGCGACCGGCCTGCCCGATGCAATGCAGCCCGGTTGTGCAAGCGGTGACGATCGCAAGGTTCGGGCCCTTGAACCCAAACCGCATCGACACGTGCCCCGAGATCATGTTGATGATCGAGGCCGGCACGAAGAACGGCGTGATGCGGCGCGGGCCGCGGTTCAGCAGTTCGGCGTGCGTCTCCTCGATCAACGGCAAGCCACCGATGCCCGCGCCGATGACACAGCCGATGCGTGTGGACTGCTCCTCGCTCAGGGCGTCGCCGGTAGCGAGTCCAGCATCGGCCACGGCCTGCACGGAGGCAGCGATACCGTAGTGAACGAATGTATCCATCGTCCGCGCTTCCTTGGCCGACATGTAGCCCTCCACATCGAAGCCCTTGACTTCGCCCGCGATCCTGCAGGAGAAGTTCGTGGCGTCGAACCGGGTGATCATGTCGATACCGGACTTTCCGGCCAGCAGGTTGGACCACGCTTCCGCCACCGTGTTGCCCACGGGGCTGACGCATCCCAATCCCGTGACGACAACGCGGCGACGGGTCATCGGAGCTCAGGCCTTCTTGGAAACGGCGTAATCAATGGCTGCCTGGACGGTCGTGATCTTCTCGGCGTCCTCATCGGGGATCTCGATGCCGAACTCGTCTTCCAGCGCCATCACCAGTTCCACGGTGTCCAGCGAGTCCGCGCCGAGATCGGCCACGAAGGCTTTTTCGTTGGTCACCTGTGACTCTTCAACGCCAAGCTGCTCGGCGATGATTTTCTTGACGCGTGCTTCGATATCGCTCATATGTCCCTCTGAGGGTTGTGAAAAAAACTGATTTTACCTGCCCTTGCACGACCGGCGGAAGCTGCCCCCAAGGCAATTGGGCGCGCGCCCTTGCGTACTCAGGCCATGAACATGCCGCCGTTGACGTGCAATTCCTGCCCTGTCACATAGGCCGCCTGCGGACTCGCGAGATAGACCACCGCGTGGGCAACATCAGATGGCTTGCCCAGGTGCCCGAGCGGGATCTGTACCAGCAGGGCCTTCTGCTGCTCCTCGGGCAAAGCGGCGGTCATGTCGGTTTCGATGAAACCGGGTGCCACACAATTGACCGTGATGTTTCGGCTGCCCAGCTCGCGGGCCAGCGCGCGGGTCATGCCCGCCACACCGGCCTTGGCCGCCGCGTAGTTGGCCTGCCCAGGATTGCCCGAAGCCCCTACCACGCTGGTGATGTTGATGATGCGCCCGTAGCGCTGCTTCATCATGGGCCGGATCACGGCACGGCTCATCCGGAACACGGCCTTGAGATTGGTGTCGAGCACCGCATCCCAGTCGTCGTCCTTCAGGCGCATGGCCAGCATGTCGCGGGTGATGCCGGCGTTGTTCACCAGCACCTGCAAGCCGCCGTGCTCTTTGACGATGGCATCGATCAGCGACTCGGCCGCCGCGGCATCGTTCACATTCAGTGTCGCCCCACGGCAGCCAGGGTAGGCGGCCAAAGCGGCGGTGATGCGCGCCGCGCCGTCGTCGGAGGTCGCTGTGCCGATCACTTTCAGCCCTTGCGCCGCCAGATGCAGGGCGATGGCCGCGCCGATGCCGCGCGTCGCACCCGTGACCAGGGCGACCTGGCCCTGAAAGCTGGTTTCACTCATGACAGTAGTCCTTTCACGTCGTTCATCGATGCCGGATCGAACAACGCCGCGCCGGTCATTTCGGGGTCGATGCGCTTGACCATGCCGGCCAGTACCTTGCCGGGCCCGCATTCGACCACCGTGACGACGCCCCGCGCCTTGATCGCACGAACACATTCGACCCAGCGCACCGGGCCAAAAGCCTGACGGTACAGGACATCACGGATGCGATCGGGCGTGACCTCAACGGTCACGTCAATGTTGTTGATGACGGGAATGGCGGGCGTGCCCAGTTCGATGGCGGCCAGTTTTTCGCGCAGCTTCTCGGCCGCAGGCCTCATCAGACTGGAATGAAACGGGGCCGACACCGCCAGCGGCAGGGCCCGTTTGGCGCCACGCGCCTTCAGTACCTCGCAGGCTTTGTCCACGGCGGCCTTGCTGCCCGCGATGACCGTCTGCGCGCTGTCATTGAAATTGGCGGCTTCGACGACCTCCCCGCTGGCCGGATCGAAACTGGCCTGGGCTTCCGCGCAGCCCGCGATCACCGCGGCTGCGTCCAAACCCAGAATCGCGGCCATCGCGCCCGCGCCAATTGGCACCGCTTCCTGCATTGCCGCGGCCCGGAAACGAACCAAGGGGGTTGCCTGCGCCAAGGTCAGTACGCCGGCGGCGACCAGCGCGGCGTATTCGCCCAGCGAGTGCCCGGCCACCACCGATGGCTCGGCACCGCCTTCGGCGCGCCAGATGCGGTAGGCCGCGACGCCCGCGACCAGCATCACCGGCTGGGTGTTGGTCGTGAGTGCGAGCGTCTCGCGAGGGCCTTCGCGAATCAGCCGGGCCACATCTTCACCCAAGGCGTCGGACGCCTCCTGCAAGGTCTGCAACAGCGCCGGGTGATCACCCCAGGCGTCGAGCATGCCAACAGACTGGGAACCCTGTCCCGGAAACACAAAAGCAAAGGATTTCATGTCAAGAGTCGAAAATCAAGTCGTTTACTGCCGAGCCCATTATCAGCAGGCCACAAGACGCTACAAATCCAGGAGTACCGCTCCCCAGGTGAACCCCCCGCCAACGCCCTCGAGCATCACCGTGTCGCCCTTGTGAATGCGCCCCCCTCGCACGGCCTCATCCAGCGCCAGCGGGATCGATGCGGCCGAGGTGTTTCCGTGTTCATCGACCGTGACCACCACCTTGGCCATGGGCAGTTTCAGCTTCTTGGCCGTGCCTTGCATGATTCGGATGTTGGCCTGGTGCGGCACCAGCCAGTCGATGTCCGCGTCGGTCCGGCCCGCCTTGTCGAGTACCGCGCGCGCCGCGCTTTCGAGCGCGCCCACCGCGAGCTTGAAGACCGCCTGGCCGTCCATGCGCAGCAGGGGCGTTCCCAGCACCTGCCCGCCCGACACATGGCCCGGCACGCAAAGAATGTCGGTGTATTTGCCGTCGGCGTGCAGGTCGGTGGCCAAGATTCCGGGCGTGCCCGATGCTTGCAGCACCACGGCACCCGCACCGTCGCCGAACAGCACACAGGTCGTCCGGTCGTTGAAATCGAGCAGACGGCTGAATACTTCGCTGCCGACGACCAGCGCCTTGGTGGCCGCGCCAGCCCTGATCATCGAGTCGGCGACCGTCACGGCGTAGACAAAGCCGCTGCAAACCGCCTGCACATCAAAGGCCGCACATCCCGCGACGCCCAATTTGTGCTGCAGGATCGTCGCCGTCGAAGGAAACACCATGTCGGGCGTAGAGGTCGCCACGATGATAAGGTCGATCTCCTGCGCAGGAATCCCCGCGCTATTCAGAGCGCTTCGGGCGGCTTCGACTCCGAGGTCGCTGGCGAAGACGCCCGGTTCCGCAAAGTTCCGGGCCCGGATCCCGGTGCGCTCCCGAATCCATTGGTCCGATGACTCGATGCCCTGCTGGGCCAGCCGGGCCACCAGTTCCGCATTGGTCACGCGACGGGGCGGCAGGAAACTGCCCGTGCCGGTGATTCGGGAATAACGCTTCATGGATCAGGTCAATGCTTTGGGACCGCCTCCGGGAATGTCCCGGCCAAAAGAACCGGAGCAGCATGGGCGATACGCGCCTGAACCCGCTCCAGCAACTGGTTGCGGGACGCATCATACGCGCGGCTCAGCGCATTGGCGAAAGCGAGTTCGTCGGCGGAGCCGTGGCTCTTGAACACCAGACCGCGCAAGCCCAACAACGCAGCACCGTTGTAGCGACGGTGATCCACTCGCTTTTTGAACGCAATTAACACCGGATAGGCAACCAAAGCTGCAATTTTGGTGAAGATATTGCGAGAGAACTCTGCTTTCAGGAAGCCGCCAATCATGGTGGCCAGCCCTTCAGTGGTCTTCAGCAGCACATTGCCCACAAAGCCGTCGCAGACGACGATGTCGGTGGTGCCTTTGAAAATGTCGTTGCCTTCGACGTTGCCGAAAAAATTGAGATCACCGGAATCGGCGGCGGTTCGAAGCAGTTCACCAGCATTTTTTATGATTTCGCTGCCTTTTATCGCCTCTTCACCAATATTGAGCAAACCGACACTGGGGTTGTCGTTGTCGTTGAGCACCGAAACCAAGGCCGACCCCAGCACCGCAAACTGCAACAGGTGTTCGGCCGTGCAATCCACGTTGGCACCGAGGTCCAGCACCGTGGTGGCCCCGCCGCGCGAATTGGGAATCTGGGTGGCAATGGCCGGGCGGTCGATGGCATCCACCGTTTTCAGGAGATAGCGCGCCACGGCCATCAAGGCTCCGGTGTTGCCAGCGGAAACCGCCGCCTGCGCCGAGCCATCCTTGACCTGCTGGATGGCCACCCGCATCGACGAGTCCTTCTTGCGGCGCAACGCCACCTCGATGGAATCCTCCATGCTCACCACCTCGCTGGCAGCCACCACCCTGGCCCGATCGTGATGCCATCCCGCCAGAGACTGCGGCAAGCCCACCAGCAACAAGGCGGCGTCGGGATGCTGGTCAAGGAAGCGCCGGCAGGCCGGCAAGGTCACGACCGGGCCGTGATCGCCGCCCATGCAATCGACAGCCAGGGTGATCATGTGCGGAACAGGCGTCGGGGCACCTGGAGTTGAATGGAGTGGTGCATAAATGACAAAGGCCCGAGGCTACGGAGCGTAGCGTCGGGCCCGTTGTGACTGGAGGAATCAGGTTTCGGACTTGTTCTTCAGAACCTGGCGACCGCGATAATAGCCGTTCGGGCTGATGTGGTGGCGCAGGTGCGTTTCGCCGGTTGTGGGCTCAACGGCAATGCCGGGAACCGTCAAGGCATTGTGCGAGCGATGCATGCCGCGCTTGGACGGAGACTTCTTGTTTTGTTGGACGGCCATGGTGGCTCCTTGAAAGCAATCGATGCCGCGCGATCAAGGCAGGCGCAGCTTCGGGTTGGTACACGGGTTGGTCAGACAGGCGCAGCTTTTCCGCGCCAAGTCTTGCATTATAGCCGAATCGTCAGACTCGATGCCAGATCCCCTACCCCGACTTGTCCACCCGAAGGCTGGCCAACCGGGCAAACGGATGGGGTTTCACCGCATCCGACTCAAAGCCCGCGTCCGCCACGGTGAGCTTGACATCGACCGGACACCGCTCATGGCGCGGCACCAGGGGCAGGGACATCAGCAACTCGTCCTCCACCAGTTCCATCAGGTCGAAAGCCCCGTCCAGCACCAACACGTCCTCTTCGGATTCGTCGTCCAGCGCGGCGGCAGTGGCCTCATCCGGGGCAAACCGGAACCAGCGGTCGGAGGCGATCAGCGTATCGACCGGCCTCATGCAGCGCTGACAAACCAGGGCCAGCGTCGTCCGCGCCGCTAGGTGCAGCCAGACTTGGTCGATTCCGACCTGGTTCGGCCGCATCTCGGCTCGCACCTCCCACTGGACGAGGCTTGCTGACGGCCCCTGTGCCTCGCCCTTCAGCCGCTCGAAATCCGCCAGCGGTTTTTCACCCGAAAGCCGACCCTGGGCGCGAGCAAAGGCCTTGAGATCAAGGTGACGGGGTGAAAACTCCTGTTTCATCGCGCCAGTGTAAGAGAATCGTCGCATGTCACACCCACCTGCCCTTGTCGGTGACCGCGGCCGCGCCCTGGTGCTCGGATCGACCTCGCGCTACCGTCGCGAACTGCTGGAACGCCTGCGCATTCCATTCATCGTGGAGTCGCCGGATGTCGACGAAACGCCGCTCAGCGGGGAGTCGCCCCGGGAACTGGCGCTGCGGCTGGCGCTGGCGAAGGCTCGCGCGGTGGCCCGCCGACACCCGCAGGCCGTGGTGATCGGCTCCGACCAGGTGGCCGACCTCCATGGCGAGCCGCTCGGCAAACCAGGTACCCCTGAGCGTGCCCTTAAACAGCTGCGCCGCATGCGCGGCCAGTCGGTGGTGTTCCAGACGGCTGTGGCAGTGGTGTGTGATGCCACCGGCTTCGAGCAGCTCGAGCTCGCGTCGGTCAGCGTGTGCTTTCGAAGCCTGGAAGAAGGCCTGGACGACGCTGAAATCGAGCGTTACCTTCGGGCCGAGCAGCCCTACGACTGCGCCGGGGCCGCGAAAAGCGAAGGTCTGGGCATCGCGCTGCTCAAGCGAATCGACAATGACGACCCGACCGCCTTGGTGGGCTTGCCCCTGATTCGCACCTGCCGCATGATCCGCGCGGCCGGCGTTCGGCTGCTATGACCGACGCGACGCATCCTGTCGCCGCCAGCGGCCGCGTCGGGCGGCTTTTTCTGGTCCCGACCCCCTTGGACTTCGGCTGCGCCACCCAGTTGCCGCTGTCCGATACGCTCCCGCAGGCCACGGTTGGCGCTGCTGCCGGTCTGACCCATTGGATTTGCGAGAACGCCAAGTCGACGCGGGCGTTCCTGAAGCGCGTCGACCAGGTGGTTCCGCTCGCGTTGCCCTTGCAGGCGCAGAAAATCACCGAATTGCCGCGCGAGGCACACAAGAAAGGCGACCACGCCGGCACCGATGGTGCCCTGTTCAACGCGCGCGCCCTGCTCGCACCGGCGCTGGATGGACACGACATCGGGCTGCTGAGCGAGGCCGGCATGCCGGCGATCGCCGATCCGGGCAGCTCGGTGGTCCGCGCCGCCCACGACTTGGGCATCGACGTCATAGCGCTAACCGGTCCGGTCTCGCTCCTGCTGGCGCTGGCCGCCAGCGGACTCAATGGCCAAAACTTCGCCTTTGTCGGTTACCTGCCCCAGGATGCTTCAGACCGCGCCCGACGGATTCGCGAGCTGGAGTCGTTCGCGTTGCGCACGGGCCAGACCCAGCTGTTCATCGAAACGCCCTACCGCAACGAAGTGCTCCTGCAGGCGCTGCTGGAGCATCTGCAACACAACACCCGTCTGTCGGTCAGCAGCGGACTGACCCTGCCCACCGCACGAACCCACAGCCGTCCGGTCAAGTTCTGGCGGCAACAGCCGCACGGCCCGGACAAGCACACGCCCGCCGTTTTCGCGATCGGGCGATGAGCCCCCCTTACAGGAACCGCGAGCGCTTGCCCAGCCTCAGCGCAGGGGTGGCGACGTCCTGAGCGCCTGAACCGCGCCGACCCCGACGGCCGACCCGAATCGTTTGGCCAGCCGCTCGGCAAAATTGATGCGCTGGGTGTAGTCGACGACCTCCTCGGCCTTCACCACCTCCCGGGCCACGTGATCCAGCGTGCCAAACCCGTCCGCGAGGCCCATCTCGACCGCCTGCTGGCCGGTCCAGAACAGGCCGCTGAACATCTCGGGCGTTTCTTTCAACCGGTTGCCCCGGCCTTTGCGGACCACCCCGATGAACTGTTGGTGGATCTGGTCCAGCATGGTCTGCGCGAAGGCCCGCTGGGATTCGGTCTGGGGACTGAAGGGATCGAGAAAGCCCTTGTTGGCGCCGGCTGTCATGAGACGCCGCTCCACGCCGATCTTTTCCATCAGGCCGGTGAAACCGAATCCATCCATCAGCACGCCGATGCTGCCGACGATGCTTGCCTTGTCCACGAAGATCCGGTCCGCCCCGGCGGCAACGTAATAGGCAGCCGACGCACAGGTGTCTTCGACAACCGCGTACACCGGCTTGCTGTGCAGGGCCTTGAGGCGCACGATTTCGTCGTTGATGATGCCGGCCTGCACCGGGCTTCCGCCAGGGGAGTCGATTACCAGGACCAGCGCGCGCGACCCCTTGTCCTCCATCGCGCCGCGCATCGCCGAGATCACCATCTCGGCACTGGATTCGCCGCCGGCGTCAATTTCGCCGCGGATGGCCACCATCGCCGTGTGGGGCGCAGCGGGGGCGTTGCTGGGTGAATTGCGGCTGACCAGCACCCACCCGAGTGCGACCGCCACCAGCAACCAGGCCAGACGGAAAAAGTTGCGCCACCGTCGGGCCAGCCGTTGTTCTTCCAGCGTCGCGAAAGCGAGGCGCTCCAGCGTCGCCCGTTCCCAGCCGGGGACGCCGGAAGGTGCAATCGATACTTCCTTTTCGATAGCACCTGATGGCCTTTCGGCGCTGGCATTTTGGCTTTTTTCTTCTGAAATCGGGGGCTGTGAGGGATTCGGATCGGTCATGAAGCAAAAACGATGGGTTGCGCGCGGTGATCAGTATGCCAGCGCACCATCCGGTCCTCCTCGGAAAGGGTAATCCGCGTCAGCCCCCCGTTGCAGGGTCCGCCGGCGCAGGCGCCGGTGTCCGGGTGGTAAACGGCCCCGTGCGTCGCACAGACCAGCCAGCGGCCGGTGGCATCAAAAAACCGGTTCGGCCGGAAATCCATCTCCATCGCCACATGCGTACAGCGGTTGAGGTAGGCAAACACCTGTCCCTGAAAACGCACCGCGAAGGCTCGACAGGACCGCCCGTCGTACAGCAGATCAAAGGCCACCGCATCCCCGCCTTCGACCAGGTCCGCGCTGGGACACAACGGAATCCAGTTCGACGTTTCAGGCATGGTCCAACAGCCATTGGTGGACTTCGAGCACGCTGTGCCCGATGAACACGGGTTGCAGCGCATGGAATTCGTCCGGTTCGTGGGCCCCGTAGCTCACGCCCACGCTCGCACATCCCGCGTTGCGGGCCATCTGCAGGTCGTGCGTGGTGTCGCCGATCATCAGGGTGCGCTCGGGTGCCACATCGAATTCGACCATCAGTTCGTGCAGCATCAGGGGATCCGGCTTGCCTGCCGTCTCATCGGCAGTGCGTGTGCCATCGAATGCGCCTTTCAGGGACGCCGAAGCCAGCGCCTCGTTGAGACCGTTGCGGCTCTTGCCGGTCGCCACGGCCAGCACGTGCTTGCGTTGGCGCAAGTCGTGCAACAAGGCCAGCACGCCTTCGAACAAGGTGATGTCGTTCTGGTGCATCGCGTAGTGGTAGCGGTAACGCGCGCCCAGCTCCGGGTATTTCTCCTTCGGCACATCGGGTGCCGCGTGGGCCAGCGCCTGCATCAGGCCCATGCCGATGACGAAGGACGCGTCCCGGTCGGTCGGCACCGTGCCGCCGACGTCGCGGACCGCGCGCTGGATGCTGCGGGTGATGATGGCGGTTGAATCGAACAGGGTGCCATCCCAATCGAAAGCAATGAGGTCAAACTGTCGGGGGCGGACGGACATGGTGGAGAAATCGTTCGAGTTCCGGGGGCAGGGGCGCGAGCAGCTCGACGCGTGCCGCGCTCGCCGGGTGGTTGAATTGAAGCCGCCAGGCATGCAGGAACATGCGGCGCAGGCCCTGCTTCTGCAAGGCCCTGTTGTGTTCGAAATCGCCGTACTTGTCGTCGCCGGCGATCGGATGTCCCTGCGACGCCAGGTGGACCCGGATCTGGTGCGTCCGGCCGGTCTTGATGGTGACCTCCAGCAAGGTGAAGCCCGCCAGCCGCTCGCGCACCGTCACCATCGTGACCGACTTCATGCCATCCGGGTCGTCCTTGCCAACCACCTTGACCCGGCGTTCGCCGTCGGCGAGCAGGTATTTGTGCAGTGGCGCATCGATCACCTTGCGGCTGGCAGGCCAGTCGCCGACGACGAGCGCCAGATAGGTCTTGCCGGTCTCGCGATCGCGAAACTGGTCCTGCAAATGCCTGAGCGCGCTTCGCTTGCAAGCCACCAGGAGGATGCCGCTGGTTTCGCGGTCCAGCCGATGCACCAGTTCCAGGAATCGGGCTTGCGGGCGGGCCTGGCGCAACTGTTCGATCACGCCGAAGCTCACGCCGGAGCCCCCGTGCACTGCGACGCCCGCCGGCTTGTCAATGGCCAGCAGCGCCTCGTCTTCCATCAGCACCGGAAATTCCCGGCCCGGCGCAGGCAAGGCGGCCTTTTCGGTCGATCGTTCCGAGGTGCGCACCGGCGGCACCCGGACCACATCACCCGCCGCCACCCGTGTGTCCGCACCGGCCCGGCCCTTGTTCACCCGCACCTCGCCGCTGCGGATGATGCGGTACACATGGGTCTTCGGCACCCCTTTCAGATGACGGATCAGGAAGTTGTCAAGCCGCTGCCCGGCCGATTCCTCGTCGACCACCACGCTGCGAACCTGGGCTTGCCCCTGTCTGCTTGCAGGGGCTTGGCTGCCCCCTATAATCCTGTTCACTAGCGTCAAGCTGTAAGTGGTTGATTTGAATGGAAGTTACTTCCTGACTGGGAAGTTTAGTCCACCTGTCACACCCAGTGGCGCTGGAAGGTCGATGCCGCTTGCGCGCATTGCCTGCAGACTGGAGGCCCCTGCCGACAGTGGCACGCTGGCACGCAAGTCGATCCGACGCCATGAAACCCAGATACGGAATACAGGTTCGCAAGCGCACTGCTTTCGAACGGATTGAAGCGAGATTCCTGTGTTGATACTGTCGATTCTTTCCTTCTGGCGCTGGCTGACAGCCGCGCCTGCTGGCCTGATTTCGACCCGGCCGCCCGTTCGCCGGGCGGTTCTCGCCGCCGAATTGGCGGCGGATCGACCCCCGTCCTTTCTCGCCCCCTTCCACGCGCCCTTGCCCCGGTTGCAGAGATAAATCTCGAAACAGCCACGGGCACATTCGGCAATTCCCTCCGTTTCAGAGCGTCGCTTCAGGCAGCGTTGGCCCCACGAGGGCCTGTACTTTGTCATGAAAAAAGGTTCCGCAATGAAACGGATGCTGATCAACGCGACCCAGGCTGAGGAGCGCCGGCTCGCGATCGTCGATGGGCAGAAACTGCTCGACTACGAAATCGAAATCGAAGGGCGCGAGCAGCGCAAGGGCAACATCTACAAGGCCGTCGTCACGCGCGTCGAGCCTTCGCTGGAGGCCTGCTTTGTCGACTACGGCGAAGACCGCCACGGTTTCCTGCCGTTCAAGGAAATATCGCGCCAGTACTTCGCGCAAGGCGTCTCGGTCAGCCAGGCACGCATCCAGGATGTGATCCGAGAAGGCGATGAGTTGCTGGTGCAGGTCGAAAAGGAAGAACGTGGCAACAAGGGCGCCGCGCTGACCACCTTCATCTCGCTGGCCGGCCGCTATGTGGTGCTGATGCCCAACAACCCGCGCGGCGGCGGCGTGAGTCGGCGCATCGAGGGCGACGACCGGGCCGAGCTGAAAGAGGCCATGGATCAGCTCGAATACCCGAACGGCATGTCCATCATCGCCCGCACCGCGGGCATCGGTCGTTCAGCCCCCGAACTGCAATGGGACCTGAACTACCTGCTCAAGCTGTGGTCCGCCATCGACGGCGCCGCGAAGAGCGCCAAAGGCGCCTTCCTGATCTATCAGGAATCCAGCCTGGTGATCCGCGCCATTCGCGACTATTTCAACAGCGACATCGGCGACATCCTGATCGACACCGACGACATCTACGAGCAGGCGCAGCAGTTCATGAGCCACGTCATGCCCGAGCATGCCGCCCGGGTGAAGCGCTACCGCGACGACGCGCCGCTGTTCAGCCGGTTCCAGATCGAGCACCAGATCGAATCCGCCTACGCCAGAACCGTGCAGTTGCCCTCGGGCGGCGCCATCGTGATCGACCACACCGAAGCCCTGGTCTCGGTGGACGTCAACTCGGCCCGCGCCATCAAGGGCGGTGACATCGAGGAGACCGCCACCCGCACCAATCTCGAAGCGGCCGACGAGGTGGCGCGCCAGATGCGCCTGCGCGACATCGGTGGCCTGATCGTGATCGACTTCATCGACATGGAAGAGTCGAAGAACCGCCGTGAAGTGGAAAGCCGCCTGCGCGATGCCTTGCGCCAGGACCGCGCCCGCGTGCAGTTCGGGTCGATCAGCAAGTTCGGCCTGATGGAAATGAGCCGCCAGCGCCTGAAACCGGCGCTGAGCGAAGGCTCCTCCATCCCCTGCCCGCGCTGCGGCGGCTCCGGCCACATCCGCGACACCGAAAGCTCGGCGCTGCAGATCCTGCGCATCATCCAGGAAGAGTCGATGAAGGACAACACCGCCTCGGTGCTGTGCCAGGTTCCGGTTGAAGTGGCCTCGTTCCTGCTGAACGAAAAGCGCCAGGAAATCGCCAAGATTGAACTCAAGCAGCGCATCAACGTGCTGATGGTGCCGAACAAGACGCTGGAGACGCCGAATTACCGGCTCGAACGCCTCAAGCACGACGACCCCCGCCTGGACAACATCGAGGCCAGCTACAAGATGGCTGAAGAAGTGGAAGACCCCACTTCGGTCACCCGCCGCTCCCAGGAGCCCACCAACAAACAGACCCCGGTCATCAAGGGCGTGCTGCCGGATGCGCCCGCGCCCGTTGCACCCGTGCGTGAAGAGGTCACGAAAACCGCCACGCCACCCGCGCCCGCCCCGGCTCCGGCGCCAGCTCCCGCAGCCAAAGGCTTCATGGGCTGGCTCAAGAGTCTGTTTGGCGCCGAACCAAAGCCCGCTCCGGCGCCAGCGCCGACCGAAACAGCGGTCGCGCCGGCGGCCCGCAAAGACGACAAACGCGAGGGTCGCCCCGGCCGCGAGGGCGAGCGCAAAGACGGTCGCCGCGGCGACGGCCGACGCAGCGACGAGCGGCGCGGCGCAGCCAACGGCGAAGGCCGGGGTGCCCGCCGCGGCGAGCGTGGCGAGGGACGCCCCGAATCCCGCGACGGAGAACGTTCGCCGCGCGGCGAACGCAACGGAACACGCGAACGGCGCGACACGCAAGCCGCTTCGGCCAACCAAGTCGTGGCGCCTGAAGCCGCCGGCGTCAGCCTGGACAACGGCGAAGCGCGCCAGGACCGCCCGAGCCGTGGCGAACGCGGCGAACGCGGCGAAGGTCGTCGCGAACGGAGCGAAGGTCGTCGCGAACGGGGTGAGCGTGGCGAGGGCCGAAACGGCCGGGCGGAACGTGGCGACGACACCCCGGACACCCTGCGCCCCGCCGCCCTGCCGGCGGGCGAAGCGCCGTCAGCCGACACCGGCGCAACATCAGTCGAGGCACCCGCCCAGTCCGGTCGCCCGGACGGCGAAGAACGCCGCGAACGCCGTTCGCGCGACCGTTACGGCCGGGACCGCCGCGAACGCAATGGCGAGCGCGCCGGCGAACGCGAAACGCCCGCCCGCGACGGCGTGGACGAACCGGCGCCCGCAACGGCGGCCGATGAAGCCCGCGAACCGGCTCCACGCTCCTATTTCGACCGTGGACCCGCGCCCGCACCGACACAGGCGGCGGTCGCCAGCGTCCCGGCACCGACCGCACCGCCTGCCATGGCGGCCTCGGCTCCGGCGCCAGTGGCCAAGGGTCTTCCGAAGGTGCAGCCCTTCGTCCTTCCGTTGAACGATCTGAACCAGATCGCCGAACGTTCGGGACTGCAATGGGTCAATTCCGATGCCGACAAGATTGCCGCCATCCAAGCCGCAATTGCCGCGGAACCGAAACCGATTCATGTTCCGCGCGAGCGCCCTGCGCCCATCGTTGTCGATGAAGGCCCGCTGATTCTGGTCGAAACGCGCAAAGACCTTCGCGACCTGAACCTCCCCTTCTGAGCGATCTCGACGGCGTTGAGGCGTACGCCGGGAACTGGCAGGCCGGACGGCACTTCGTTCGGCCTTTTTCCTTGGCTTTCCGAGGCAGAGACACCGCCCAAAACCCGGCCCCGGGCTGAAGGTTTTTGCGCCATGGCGCCATGGGTACCAGCAAGACCGCAGGTTGCGGGGTCTTGCGAATCAGCCGCTTGCCGCCGCCTTCCAGGCACGCGCCGCGCCTTCCGCGTCGCCGCGCTGCTCGGCCAGTTCGGCCAGTGCCCGCCAGGCACGGCTGCGCAGTTTGGCATCCGGCAAACCCGCCGCCGCCTGCGTCAGCAACTGCAGGGCCTTGCCCCACAACTGCCGGTTCATGCAGGCTTTGCCCGCCAGGTATTGCAGGCTGGAATCGCGCGGGTGGCGCTGCTGCGCAGCCTCGATCCGCGCCAACCAATCCCGCTCGGTGGCTTCATCCGCCGCGGCCACCGCGTCTTCCACGGTGCGCACCAGACGCACCCGCTGGACGTCATTCAAGGTGGCAAGCCTGTCATGGTTCGCTTCCCAGACCGGAAGCAGCCAGCCACAGGCGAGCGCCCCCTCGCCGCCGAGATCCAGAACCCGGCGTGCCGCCTGGACCGCGATATCGGTCATCAAACGCTCGGTGGGGTCGAGGTCGCGCCAGACCCGCTGCAACTGGGCCAGATCGTGCGCACCGTGAATCAGGTCGTTGATCAGCCCCCGCAGCAGGCTCTGCGCCGCAACCGGCGAAAAGGCGCGGTGTTTGGCCAGCAGCCGGGCCGTCTCCAACGCCACGGCAGTCTGGCGCGCCAGCCGCGAGGCCTTGAGCCGGATCCGCAGCGCCACGGTACGCCGTTGCGCACCCACCGGCAGCGCCTCCAGCCAGCCCAGGGACGCCTGCACGTCGCGCTCATCCAGCGCCCATCGGGCGGCGCGCAATTGAATGCCCTCGCGAATCTCCTGCGCCGCCACGCCGAGGCGGCCTTGGGTCTGGTCCAGTGCCTGCTGCAGGTGTTCATCGCGGCTCGCGCGATCCTGCAACGCCTGCGCGCTTTCGGCGGCCACCAGATGCGCCAACGCCCGCAACTGCGCCGCATGGGCCAGGCGCTCGCCGGCGGCGTCCAGCGCACGCTCACGCGACAGCGCGCCCAGGGCCGCCTTTCGCGCCCGGATGAAACGGCCTGCCAGCAGATGCCCCAAGGCGTCGAGCAGCGCGGTGTGGGCGGCACGCTCCTTCTGCTGGTTGCGCCAGCGCCGGGCCTGCGCCGGCATTTCGAACAAAGCCACCAACGCGCGCAGGGCCAGGTGCACCACGACGAAGACGGCCACCAACACCAGCAGCACCAGATTCAGCGAGAGATCGATGCGATGGGGCGGCCAGAACACCGTCAAGGTGCTCTGGTTGTTGCCGGCGAACAGCGCCGCTGCCACCGCCACGGCGAACAGGGCCAGCAGCCACAGCGCGGCGCGCATTCAGGTACCGCCCCGCGGGACCGGCTGGCAAGCAGGCACCCACTGCATCCTGGCTACCTCCCTGCGGCAGCCGTCGCGAGCGCCGCCAGTGTTTCGTCCAGGCGCGGCAGGTCGGTGGACCGCATCTGCGCCTGAATCTGTTGCAGCAGACCGGATGCCGCTTGCGTCTTGCGCGACGACGGGTCGAAATACCGGCCCAGCGTCTGCGACGCCGCAGCCAGATCGGACCGCGCCGAATCGAGCTGGCGGGCCAGCAAAGCCAGCTTGGCATTGAGCAGTTTCAGCTTGAGGTTCTCGCGCAGCAGGAAGGACTGCTCGGGCGACAGCAGCGCCGCTTCAGGCTGTTCGATCCGGCTGACCCGTACCAGGGCCCTGGTCTCGCGAACAATGGCTGCCAAGGCCTGCTGCCACCAGGTCTGTGGCTCCGCGGATGCCACAGCGGCTGCGCGGCCGCCTGGTTGCGGCGAGCCCACTGCGTTGGCCACCGGCAACTCGTCGACCAGCCGCACCAGTTCATCGAGCTTCACCAGCAGCGCCGGCAAGTCCGCCACCGTGGCGACTTTGACCCGATCGATGTCGCGACCGATGGCGCGCTGCAACGGCGTGAGCCGGGGCTGGCCGGCACGGGCGATGCGCTGCTCGGCGCTGCGCAACGCCGCCATCAGGGGCTCCACGCTGCCGGTCAGTTGCGCCTGTTGCTGCGCCAGCCGCAGGGCGGACTCGATGTCGACCACCAGGTTTTCGTCCCGCGACCGCGACAGGCTCTGCATCAGCTCTTCGAGCTGCGTGCGCTGCAACGAAACCTCGGCAATACGGGCGTCCGCCAGGGCCTGGCGCGCCGCGGTGTCACGGCTCTGGTCAAGCGACTGTCGGGCCATGGCGCGGGCCTCCACCGCCGCAGTCCCCGCATCGGCACTCTGGCGGGCCAACTGTTCCTGCATGCCCGTAACCTTTTGCCACAGAAAGACGCTGGCGGCGAGACCGCACGCGGCCACGGCGCCGATCAGGATCACCACGGCGCGCGGAACGCCCTCGCGCGGACCCGTGCCTGTCGCCGCGACCGTATCGCCGGTACCGGGCTCGGTCGGAGGTTCTGGGGAAGGCGCCGGGTTCATCCGGACGATTTTATCGACGCCACCAGATCGGCCAGGCTCGGTCGTGACTCGCAAACAACACCAAATCCGGCGGCTCGCGCGTGGGCCGCAATGCGCGGATGCGTGGCCAGTGCACGAGCGCCGCCCCAGGCTTCACCGGGCAGGCAACGCTGAAGGTTGTCGATGGCCTCGGAGCTGCTGAACAGCCACCAGCTGGCGTCGGAGGCCGCCGCGTGCGCCAGCGCCCGTTGGCTTGGGCCCCAGGCCGGCGCGCACCGGCGGTAGGCCAGCACCCGGTCCACCGCCACGCCCGCGCCCGCCAGCTGTTCGCCCAGCCAGTCGCGCCCGACGCCGTGACCGCTGGCATCGCTGCCCCGCACGATCAGCACCCGCTGCCCGGGCCGAATCCCGTCACGCACGCACGCCCACAAGGCCTCTGAATCGAACTGCGCCGCATCGGACGGCGGCGCGACGATCTGATGCGGCGCCAGACCCGCCCGTTGCAAGGCCCGGCAGGTGCCGGGTCCTGTCGCCCATGCTATCGTCCCGATAGCTGGAGATGGCCAATCGACGCTGGGATCATCGGGTTTTTGGTCAAAAAACTGGCTCACCGCATGGGCGCTGACAAACATGACAGCCGCGTACTGCCCCAGCGTTCGCCAAGCCTGGTGCACCGGACGCACATCGATTGCCGGCGCGATGTCGATCAGGGGCAGCGCCTCGGCCTCGATGCCTTCGGAGCGCAACGCATGGGTCCAACGAGTCGCCTCCGGCTCGGGCCGGGTCACCAGCGCGCGCGGCGGCGCTTCGGGATCAATGCGCCCCGTTGTCACGCAGCCACCCGGCCACCTGATCGCCCAGCGCCGCGGCACTGGCCAGATCGGCCGTCCGGGTGAAGCCTTCAGCCCGCACCAGCGGGGCGCCGCCGTCCGGATCGCCCCAGGAGGCCCGCAGATGGATCTCCGGCCCCTGCACCACCGCATAGGCGGCCAGCGGCATGGAACAGCTGCCCCCCATGGCACGGCTGACCGCGCGCTCGGCCGCCACGGCGCGCCAGGTGTCGCGGTGCGCGAGCGGCGCCAGCGCTTCCCGCAGGTCGTCGCGCCCGGCGCGAATCTCGATGCCCAAAGCCCCCTGCCCGGCGGCAGGCAGCATGTCTTCGGGTTCAAAAATGTGGCGGATGCGTCCGCCCAGACCCAGGCGCTTCAGGCCGGCCGCGGCCAGCACGATGCCGGCGTACTGGCCTTCGTCTAGCTTGCGCAAGCGGGTGTCCAGGTTGCCGCGCAAGGGCTCGATGCGCAAGTCCGGCCGCAGCGCGCGCAGCAGCACCGTGCGCCGCAGGCTGGAAGTGCCCACGATCGCGCCGTGCGGCAGATCGGTCAACTTGGCGTATTGCGGCGACACCCAGGCGTCGCGCGGGTCTTCGCGTTCCATCACACAGGCCAGCTCGAAGCCTTCCGGCAGTTCCATCGGGACGTCCTTGAGCGAATGCACCGCGATGTCGGCGCGACCTTCTTCCAGCGCCACTTCGAGTTCCTTGACGAACAGCCCCTTGCCACCGACCTTGCTCAGTGAGCGGTCCAGGATCTGGTCGCCCAGGGTGGTCATGCCGAGCAGCGTGACGCGGTGGCCTCGCGCCTGCAACAGCGCCTTGACGTGTTCGGCCTGCCACAGCGCCAGGCGGCTTTCGCGGGTGGCGATGGTGATGGGGATCGGGGTGGTGCTCAAGGTCTTGGCCCTGCGGGGTTCGGGGGTGAGCGGCGATGCTAGCATGGCTCTTGCTTGCCATCCGGACTGATCGCCGCCATGAAAAGGACCCGCCCATGAAGACCCTGCCTGCCGCCGATGCCACCGCTGCAGCGACGCCACGGCGCCCCGGCGCGCGGCCCCGCGACACCGAACGCCCGCTGGTCGACGACATCCGCCTGTTGGGGCGCATCCTCGGTGACGTGATCCGCGAGCAGGAGGGCGCGAGCGCCTTCGAGCTGATCGAACAGATCCGCAAGCTGTCGGTGTCGTTCCGCCGCGACGCCGACCACGAGGCCGACCGGGCGCTGAAAAAGCTGCTCAAGGGCCTGTCGGGCGACCGGGCGGTCAGCGTGATCCGCGCCTTCACCTACTTTAGCCACCTGGCCAACCTGGCCGAGGATCGGCACCACATCCGCCGCCGCGCCATCCACGAGCGCGCGGGTAACACACAGGAGGGCAGCATCGAGGTCGCGTTGCAGCGCCTGCGCTGGGCCGGCATCACGCCGCGCACCGTGGCCGCGACGCTGGCCGGCAGCTACGTGTCGCCGGTGCTCACGGCGCACCCCACCGAGGTGCAACGCAAGAGCATCCTGGATGCCGAACGCGACATCGCCCGGCTGCTGACCGATCGCGACGAAATCCGGGCCCGCGCCGCGGCGGCCGCCGTCAGCACGGCCAAGGACGCGCTCACGCCGCGCGAACTCGCGGCCAACGAGGCCCAGCTGCGCGCCCGGGTCATGCAGCTGTGGCAAACCCGGCTGCTTCGCTTCACCAAGCTCACCGTGGCCGACGAGATCGAGAACGCGCTGAGTTACTACGAGTCCACCTTCCTGCGCGAAATCCCCAAGCTGTACGCCGAGCTGGAGCGGGAGCTGGCCGGCCATCCGGTGGCCAGCTTCCTGCGCATGGGCCAATGGATCGGCGGCGACCGCGACGGCAATCCCAACGTGACGGCTGACACACTGGCCTATGCGCTCAAGCGCCAGGCCGAGGTCGCCCTGCGCCACTACCTGACCGAGGTGCATTACCTCGGCGGGGAGCTGTCGCTGTCGGCGATGCTCATTGACGTCTCTGCGGAAATGCAGGCGCTGGCCGAACGCTCGCCCGACACCAACGCGCACCGCCAGGACGAGCCCTACCGCCGGGCCCTGACGGGCATCTATGCGCGGCTGGCGGCCACCTTGAAGTCATTGACCGGCGGCGACGCGGCCCGCCACGCCATCGCGCCGCAGAACCCCTATCAAGGCCCCGAGGCCTTTCTGGCCGACCTGAAGGTCATCGAGGCCTCCCTCAAGACCCACCACGGCGCGGCGCTGGCCACCCAGCGCCTGCACCCGTTGATCCGCGCGGTGGAGGTGTTCGGTTTCCACCTCGCGACCGTGGATCTGCGCCAGAGCTCGGACCAGCACGAGGCGGTGGTCGCCGAACTGATGGCCACGGCCCGCATCGAGCCCGCCTATGCCACGCTGGACGAGGAAGCCCGGTGCGCGGTGCTGCTGCGCCTGCTGGCCGACGCGCGGCCCTTGCGCGTGCTCGACGCGCCCTACAGTGCGTTGACGCGCGACGAGCTGGCGATTTTCGAAACCGCGCGGCTCATGCGCCAACGCTATGGCGCCCAGGCCATCCGCCACTACATCATCAGCCACACCGAATCGGTCAGCGACCTGCTGGAGGTGCTGCTGCTGCAGAAGGAAGTGGGCCTGATGGCCGGCACGCTCGATGGCCCCAACACCGCGGCGCCGCGCGGAGGGCCGAAGGTGCCGGCCGCGGGCACAACCCGCCCGCGCTGCGACCTGATCGTGGTGCCGCTGTTCGAGACCATCGACGACCTGCGCAACGCCGCACCCATCATGCGCGCCTTCTACGCGCTACCCGGTATCGCCCGCCTGGTACAGGACTCCGGCGCCGAACAGGACATCATGCTGGGCTACTCCGACAGCAACAAGGACGGTGGCATCTTCACCAGCAACTGGGAGCTGTACCGCGCCGAAATCGCGCTGGTGGAACTGTTCGACGAACTGTCCAGCCGTGGCTTGAGCGCCGCCGGGCCGCCCCAAGGCGCGAAGGCCCCCTCGGGGGGCAGCGAGGACACGCCAGTGCCGAGCGTGGGGGCGACGCCGATCCAGCTGCGCATGTTCCATGGCCGAGGTGGAACGGTCGGTCGCGGTGGTGGCCCAAGCTACCAGGCCATCCTCGCCCAGCCACCCGGAACGGTGCGCGGGCAGATCCGGCTCACCGAGCAGGGCGAGGTGATCGGCTCCAAATACGCCAACCCCGAGATTGGCCGGCGCAACCTGGAAACCCTGGTCGCCGCGACGCTCGAAGCAACCCTCCTGCAGCCCACCAAATCCGCGGTGCCGGCGTTCCTGGAAGCGGCCGCCAGGCTGTCGGAGGCCAGCATGGCCGCTTACCGGGCCCTGGTCTACGAAACGCCTGGCTTCACCGACTATTTCTTCGGCGCCACACCGATCCGCGAAATCGCCGAACTCAACATCGGCTCACGCCCTGCGTCACGCAAGGCATCGCAGCGCATCGAGGACCTGCGCGCCATCCCCTGGGGCTTCAGCTGGGGTCAATGCCGCCTCACCTTGCCGGGCTGGTACGGCTTTGGCTCGGCCGTGGCGGCGTTCCTGGACCGGCCGACACCGGCAGCCCGCAAGGACGCCCTGGCGCTGCTTCAGAAGATGAACCGCCAGTGGCCCTTCTTCCGGGCGCTGCTGTCCAACATGGACATGGTGCTGGCCAAGAGCGACCTGGCGCTGGCCTCGCGCTACAGCGAACTGGTCGGCGACTCGCGGCTGCGAAAGCGCGTGTTCAACGCCATCGAGGCCGAATGGCACCGCACCGCCGACGCGCTGGGCCAGATCACCGGCGAAAGACACCGCCTGGCCACCAACGCCGCGCTGGCACGGTCGATGCGCCACCGGTTTCCCTACATCGACCCGCTGCACCACCTGCAGGTCGAACTGGTGCGGCGTTACCGCGAAGGCAAGGCCGACGAGCGCGTGCGCCGGGGCATCCACATCTCGATCAACGGCATCGCCGCCGGCCTGCGCAACACCGGCTGACGACTTCAAAGGCGGTATGCTCGACACCCATGAGCACCGTTCAGAAAATCAACACCGCCGTGTTCCCGGTCGCCGGGCTGGGCACGCGTTTCCTCCCCGCCACCAAGGCCGCGCCCAAGGAGATGCTGCCCGTGGTCGACAAGCCGCTGATCCAGTACGCCGTCGAGGAGGCCTATGCCGCTGGCGTGCGCCACATGGTGTTCGTCACCGGGCGCAGCAAGCGCGCGATCGAAGACCACTTCGACACCGCCTACGAGCTCGAGAACGAGCTGGCCACCGCCCACAAGAACGAGCTGCTCTCGCTGGTGCGCTCGGTGCAGCCGGCCGACATGATCTGCAGCTACGTGCGCCAGGCGCGCTCGCTGGGCCTGGGCCACGCGGTGCTGTGCGCCGAGCGCCTGGTGGGCAACGAGCCGTTCGCCGTGCTGCTGGCCGACGACCTGATGACCGGCGTCGCCGGCGGCCCCGGCGTGCTGCGCCAGATGGTGACGGCCTTCGAAAAAATGGGACGCAGCATGCTCGCGGTGCAGGAAGTGCCCGCCGACCAGGTGCGCCGCTACGGCATCGTGGCCGGCGAGCCGGCCGGTCGCAGCCTGATCCGCATTGAGAACATCGTCGAGAAACCCGCGCCCGAGGACGCCCCTTCGCGCATGGGCGTGGCGGGCCGTTACATCCTGACGCCGCGCATATTCCAGGAAATCCGCAACCAACCCACCGGCGTCGGCGGCGAGATCCAGCTCACCGACGCGATCAGCCGCCTGTTGTCGCACGAAGCGGTCTACGCGTTCCAGTACGAAGGCAAACGCTACGACTGCGGCAGCAAGGAAGGTTTTCTGGAAGCCACGGTGGAACTGGCCCTGCAGCACCCGCAGGTCGGCGCGCACTTCCGCGACTACCTGCGCACGCTGGCGCTCTGAGCCGCGGGGCCTGGCCTCTTCGGCGCCTCAGCGGCGGCGCAGCACGTGGATGAATTCCACACCCTGGGTCTGTTGCTCCACGAGTTCGTTGCCGGTCTGCCGCGCAAACGCCTGAAAGTCGCGCAGCGACCCGCCGTCGGTGGCCACCACCTTCAGCAACTGGCCGCTCTCCATCTCGGACAACGCCTTCTTGGCCTTCAGGATCGGCAAGGGGCAGTTCATGCCCCGGGCGTCGACTTCCTTGTCTATGTGCATGGCATCTCCTCAGTGGCGCGGATTCTAGGGCTAAGCCTTGAACGGATCGATGAAACGCGGCTCGTGCCCGCGCGCGCGCAACCAGTCGGCCAGCGCGTAGCCGGTGCCGGCAGGCCAGCACCGCACCGCCTCCGGGGCGTACAGCCGGTATTCGGCCAGCTCCGGCGACAGCCGTACCTCGCCGCTGGCCACCGCGTGGTAGGCAATGATGACCTGGTTCATGCGCTGGAAGTCGTAGACGCCGATCAGGTTCAGGGATTCAGCAGTGAGGCTGGTTTCTTCCAGGATTTCGCGCGCGATGCCGTCCTCGGGCGTCTCGCCGGCCTCCATGAAGCCCGTGATCAGCGCGAACATGCGCCCCGGCCAGGCCGCATTGCGCGCCAGCAGGATCTGGCCGTCGTATTCGATCACCGCCGCCAGCACCGGCGTCGGGTTGTTCCAGTGGGTGAAGCCGCAGGCCGGGCAGCGCAGGCGCGCCTTCTCGCCGCCGTCTTCCGCTTCGGACAGCAGTGCCAGCGGTGTGGCACAGCGCGGGCAGAAGCGGAACTCCTGGGTCATCGGCTCCTCATCACTTCAAATTTGATAGCTGTCTATGGCCGTCCGACGCTGGATGGAGGTCGATACGGGCATAAAAACACGGCTTCAGGCCGGGAAAACGCCCGTTGACAGGTAGCGGTCGCCCCGGTCGCACACCACGAACGCGATGGTCGCGTTCTCCGCCTGGGCGGCCACGGTCTGCGCCACCCAGCAGGCACCGGCCGCCGAAATCCCGCCGAAGATGCCCTCTTCGCGCGCCAGACGCCGGCACATGTCCTCGGCATCGTCCTGGCTCACCAGCACCAGTTCGTCCACAGTGCTCGGGTCGTAGATTTTCGGCAGGTATTCCTGCGGCCACTTGCGGATGCCGGGAATGCGCGAGCCTTCGGCGGGCTGCGCGCCGATGATCCGGATCGCGGGGTTCTTTTCCTTGAGAAAGCGCGATACGCCGGTGATGGTGCCCGTGGTGCCCATGGCCGAGACGAAGTGCGTGATGCGTCCGCCGGTCTGCTCCCACAGTTCGGGGCCGGTGGTCTCGTAATGGATGCGCGGGTTGTCGGCGTTGGCAAATTGGTCCAGCACCCGGCCCTTGCCGGACTTCTGCATGCTCTCGGCCAGATCGCGCGCCAGTTCCATGCCGCCGCTTTTTGGTGTGAGCACCAGTTCGGCGCCGAAGGCCTTCATCGTCTGCGAGCGCTCGATCGACAGGTCTTCCGGCATGATCAGCACCATGCGGTAACCCTTGATGGCGGCGGCCATCGCCAGCGCGATGCCGGTGTTGCCCGAAGTGGCCTCGATCAGCGTGTCACCGGGCCGGATGTCGCCCCGCTCTTCGGCGCGCCGGATCATCGACAGCGCCGGACGGTCCTTCACCGAACCGGCAGGGTTGTTGCCCTCGAGCTTGCCCAGCACCACGTTGCCCCGCGCCGCGTTCGCCGCGGCGCCGATGCGTTGCAACGCAACCAGCGGCGTCCGGCCGATGGCGTCCTCGATCGTCGGATAGTTCATGCCCCGCACTGTGCCATAATTTCCGCCTCGCATCCGATTGCGCCGGAGTGGTGAAATTGGTAGACGCAGGGGACTCAAAATCCCCCGCCGCAAGGCGTGCCGGTTCGATTCCGGCCTCCGGCACCACAGACAAGCCCGTGAAGATCCAGGTCTTCGCGGGCTTTGTTGTTTACGGCCACCGCGCCCTGGCCCAAGCCTGCAGGCAGGCAGGCAGGCAGGTTGGTTGGTTATTACCCGGATAAAATCGATAAACAATTAAAATCCGGGTAGAATTCGTCATCTTATTTTTACCCGGATAATTCCATGCTCACACTCGACACCCCCTGTAGCGTCTTCCAGAGCGGGCGTTGCCTGGCCAGCGGTCGCCTGTCCGAGGTGGCGTTGCCGATGAAGGCGGCGCTGGACGCCTCGGCCCGCAGCCTGCAGGCGCCGCCGGTGCTGCTGCTCGACGACACCACCGCCGAGGTCATCGACCTGGATTGGCGCGGCACGCCCAAGGAGGTTCTGGCGCGCCTGAAAGCGATGGTCGCCGCCACCCCCGATCCGGCCACTGCCGGGATGTCCGACGAACCCGACAACGCGGCGCCCGCCCCCGGCGCCGTGCCGGCGCGCGGACCGGGCCGCCCCAGGCTGGGTGTGGTGGCGCGCGAGGTCACCTTGCTGCCGCGGCACTGGGACTGGCTGGCCATCCAGCCCGGTGGCGCCTCGGTGGCGCTGCGCAAGCTCGTGGAGGTCGCACGGCGGGACTCCGAGACCCGCGACCGGGTGCGCCAGGCCAGCGCGGTGGCCTACCGCTTCATGTCCACGATCGCCGGCCATGAAGCAGGTTTCGAGGAAGCCAGCCGCGCACTGTTTGCCGGTGATCAGGCCGGTTTCGAGGCGCTGATCGCGGGCTGGCCCGTGGATGTGCGGCACCACCTCAAGCGCCTGGCCGCCGACGCTTTCCGGGCATGAAAGACGCCGCGATGACCGAAGCCCACCCACCCGGTGCCCAGCCGGCGGCGGTCGCGCCTTTGTGGCGGCGTCACGTCGCCTCCCTGGGGCCGATGATCTTCAGCAACTGCCTGCAGTCGGTCTCTGGCACGGTCAACAACATCTACCTCGGCCGGATGCTGGGGTGAAAGCGATGGCCGCGGTGTCGGCCTTCTTTCCGGTGCTGTTCTTCTTGATCGCCTTCATGATCGGCCTCGGCTCCGGCGCCTCGTTGCTGATCGGCCAGGCCTGGGGCGCCAAAGAGCCGGACCGGGTGCGGGCCATCGCCGGCACGACGCTGATGACCGGCCTCGCCCCAGGCCTGGCGGTGGCCGTGTTCGGCGGCGGCTTCGCCGAGGCCGTGCTGACCGCGCTGGGCCGGACAGCGCGCCACCTGCGCCGCAAACGGCACGCGCTGGCGCCCGACGCGGCGTTTCAAAGCCACCTGCGCATCGACCGCGCGCTGCCGGCCAAGGTGCTCGCATCGGTCTGCCCACCGGCCTGTCGATGCTGGCCATCGGCGGCATCCAGGTGCCGCTGGCCTGGCTGCTCAGCAGGCGTTGCGACCTGAACGGCATCTGGGCCGTCCATGCACCGCAGCGCCCGACCGCGGCAGTTCGCCTGGCGCCTCAACCGAGCTTTCCGTGGCACTGCTTGTATTTGAGCCCGGACCCGCAAGGGCAAGGTTCGTTCCGTGACACGCTTGTCCAGCTTCGGGAACCCAGGTCAAAATCAGGCAGACAGACGGGCAAACCCAGCCCGCGGTAATGCTTCTCGAAGGCCAGCTCGTGTGCGAGCGGGTCTGTCGAAGTTTCCAGCACCGAGTACCGCAGTCCCAGGGCTTCAGCCTCGACGAACCGATGGGCAGACTCCAAACGGGTCGCGTCGATGGCCTGGGTGTAGGCGATCGGCCCGGTTACTCGAAGGACCGCCATCTTCCCCACCCCGCTTCTGGCGGGGTTGTAGTGCCTGATGTTGTCAAGCACCCGATCGATCACGCTGCGCAGGAACGGATGTTTCGGCGCAGCAATGATGTGCCAGTTCTGGTATTCGCCGCGGGGCCCCAGTTCCGGGTGCCGTCCCCAGCCAAAGTGCCGGTGGCCCGGCCGGTCCGACCAATGCGACAGGATGAATTCGTCGGATTCGCGCAGCACCGAGTTCAGCGCACGCTCTGTGCTTGACTTGATGTCCAGATAGACCCCGCCCGTCTCGTAGATCAGCAGATAACGGAAGAGATCGGCGCGTGCGGCACCGTACAGGGGTTCGATTCGCCGGTAGAGCGCCAGCACATCCTGACCATAGGTACCCTCGATGAAGGCTTCGATCTCCGCGTCGTCAAACAACCGGTGCGACCACCCTTTGTTGATCGTTCGGATGTGCTCGATGTTCTGCTGCAGCAACGGCGGCAGCGCGTCTTTTCGCTTCGTTGTCTGGTAAATGAATTTCGGGATCGCCATCTTGCCTGGATTCCGTGCCTCGGACGGCCGCGACCGTCCACCGAAGTATGGCACGGGCCCCCTCGACGCCAGCGGTGAGGCAGATCACCCCAGGTCTGCGCCGGACTCCGGCGGCATCCACCGGTTCAGGTGCAGCACGTTCGCGCCCCGGTGGGCCTTGCTGCGGGCCAGTTCCGCGCGCGCAACGGTGCGCAGGTGCACCTCGTCGGGCCCGTCCAGGAACCGCAGCGCCCGGCCCCAGCTCCACAAGGCCGCCAGCGGCGTGTCGGGCGTCAGACCGACCGCACCGAAGACCTGCATGGCACGATCGATCACGCGGGTCTGCAACTGCGCCGCCACCAGCTTGATGGCCGAAACGTCCACCCGAGCCGCGGCATTGCCCTGGCTGTCCATCAGCCAGGCCGCGCGCAACACCAGCAGCCGCGCCTGGTCGATCTCCACGCGGCTGTGGCCGATCCAGTCCTGCACATTGGCGAAATCCGACAGGTGCCGGCCGAAAGCCATACGCTCCAGCGCGCGCTCGCACAGCAGCTCCAGCGCCAGTTCGCACTGGCCGATGGTGCGCATGCAGTGGTGGACACGTCCTGGCCCCAGGCGCGCCTGCGCCAGCGCGAAGCCGCCGCCTTCCGCACCCAGCAGGTTGGCAGCGGGCACGCGCACGTTGCGGAACACCATCTCGCAATGGCCGTCGATCGCGAGGTGCGCCATCACCGGCATGTTGCGCACGATCTCCACGCCAGGCGCATCCATCGGCACCAGGATCATGCTGTGGCGCTGGTGCGCCGGCGCATCGGGCGCGTCGTTCGACACCCCCATCACGATGGCCAGGCGGCAGGCCGGGTGCAGCGCGCCGGTGATGAACCACTTGCGGCCGTTGACCACGTAGTCATCGCCGTCGCGCTGGATGCGGGTGCTGATGTTGGTGGCATCCGACGAGGCCACATCCGGCTCCGACATCGCGAAACACGAGCGGATCGAGCCGTCGAGCAGCGGCGCGAGCCACTGGCGGGCCTGCTCCGGCGTGGCGGCCAGATGCAGCAGTTCGATGTTGCCGGTGTCGGGGGCGCTGCAGTTGAACACCTCTGACGCCCAGGGCACGCGGCCCATGATCTCGGCCAGCGGCGCGTATTCGAGGTTGGACAGGCGTGTGCCGGGCTCGTCGTCGCGCAGGTCGGGCAGGAACAGGTTCCACAGCCCGGCGGCGCGCGCCTGTGCCTTCAGCGGCTCGACGACGTCGCTGGGGTAGTAGCCGGCGTCGGCATAGCGTTGCCAGTCGCGGTGCGAGGGCAGCACCAGGTCGTCCATGAAACGCTGCACCTGCGCCTGCAGGGCCTGGATGCGGGGAGAAAAGCCAAAGTCCATGGTCGGTCTCCGAAGGGTCGTCGACGACTGTAAGCCCGCGGGGCCGTTTCACCACCCCGGCTCAGTAACCTGCACGACAGCCCGCACCCGCCCTCCAGCCCGCCGCAGGGCCCCCGAGGGGTCATATTTGGAACCAAACCGACGCCTTCCCAGCGCCGGATGGCCACCAGCCGCTATGCTTTTTGAACCAACCCGTCAAGCACCTGCGGGTAGCGCAGGCGCAGCCGAAGCTCCCGCTTCATGCGGGTGTTGTCCAGGCGGCGCGACTCGCTCATGAAACTCAGCAGCACCAGCGGCAAGGTCGCCTGCGCGGCATCGCGCCGCACGCGGGGCGGGCGCGGCAGGCCATAGAGATCGGCTGCCAGGTCGAAGTAATCGCCCATCTTCAGCGCCGAATCGTCGTTGACATTGATCACGCGCTGGGGCTTGCCGCGCCACAGCGCGGCGATGCAGGCGCGCGCCAGGTCGTCCGAGTGAATGTGGTTGGTGTAGACGTCATCGGCTGCCGCCAGCACCGGCGTGCCTTTGCGCAGGCGCTCGCGCGGCGTGCCACCCTCGCGGTCGGGCGCGTAGATGCCGGGGATGCGCAGGATGCTGGTGCGCACGCCCGCGCGGCCGAGGTGGCGCACCAGACGCTCGGCGTCGACGCGGCGCGTCGCGCGCGGGGTGCGGGGCGCCAACGGCCGGGTCTCGGCCACCCGGTCACCGGCACAGTCGCCATAGACACCGCTGGTGGAGCCGTAGACCAGCGAAACCGGCAGCGTGCGCGTGCGCAGCACCCGCGCCAGCGAGCGGGTGCACGGGTCCAGCCACCAGACCGCATGGCCCTCGCCCGGGGGGGGCGCCAGATGCACGACGCGGGTGGCCAGGCCCGCCAGGCGACGCAGGCTCGCCGGATCGTCCAGGTTGCCGCTCAACGGCGTCAGGCCGGCCGCGCGCAGGGCGGGCTTGCGTTCGGGCGACGAGGTCAGGGCCAGGCGCCGCACCCTGGGCCCCAGATCACGCGCCACGCGCAGGCCCACGTCACCGCAGCCCACGACGAGCACGCGTTCGCGACGGAAACGGGACGGCAGGGCCCCGAGGGATGCTTGGTTTGAAGGCAAAATCGATGGTTCAGCGGAAGTTCAGCTTCCTCCGAGCATACTCAAGCCATGACCTTCACCATCACCGTTCAGCCCAGCGGGCGCAGCTTCACCACCGAAACCGCCGAAACCATCCTCACCGCCGCCATCCGCTCGGGTGTCGGCCTGCCCTACGGCTGCAAGGACGGTGCCTGCGGCTCCTGCAAGAGCAAAAAGCTCGCCGGCACCGTGGTGCACGGTCCGCACCAGAGCAAGGCCTTGTCGGCCGACGAAGAGGCCGCCGGCTATGTGCTGACCTGCTGCGCGGTGCCGCAGACCGACGTGGTGCTCGAATCGCGCCAGGTCACCGAGGCCGGGGCCTTCCCGGTGCGAAAGATGCCGGTGCGGGTGGCCCGAATGGAACGGCTCTCGCACGACGTGATGGGCCTCACGCTGCAACTGCCAGCGAACGACCTGATCCAGTTCCACGCCGGCCAGTACGTCGAATTCATCCTGCGCGACGGCGCGCGTCGAAGCTACAGCATGGCCAATGCGCCGCACACCCTGATGCGCCCGGTGCCGGGCGGCTCGACCAGCGCGCCCATGGTGGAGCTGCACATCCGCCACATGCCGGGCGGCCTGTTCACCGACCAGGTGTTCGGCACGATGAAGGAGCGCGACATCCTGCGCGTCGAAGGCCCCTACGGCAGCTTCTTCCTGCGCGAGGATTCCGACAAACCGGTCATCCTGCTGGCCTCGGGCACCGGCTTCGCGCCGATCAAGGCGGTGATCGAACACCTGCAGTTCATGGGCAGCACCCGCTCCGCCACGCTGTACTGGGGCGGACGCCGTCCCCAGGATCTGTACCAGGATGCCTGGGTGCGCGCGCAGCTGGCCGCCATGCCGAACCTGCGCTACGTGCCGGTGGTCTCCGACGCGCTGCCCGAGGACGGCTGGAGCGGGCGCACCGGCTTTGTGCACCGTGCGGTGCTGCAGGATTTCCCCAACCTCAGCGGCCATCAGGTCTACGCATGTGGCGCACCCATCGTTGTCGATTCGGCGCGCAAGGATTACACGGCCCAGGCCGGCCTGCCCGACGACGAGTTTTTTGCAGATTCCTTCACCAGCGAAGCGGACAAACACCCATGACACGCCGATCCCTCCTCCTTTCGACCCTGTTGGCCGCCGCCCTCCTGGGCGGCGCGGGCACAGCCCCGGCACAGACACCGGCCAAGCCGATCCGCATCATCGTGCCCTACGCGCCGGGTGGTCCGATCGACGTGACCGCGCGCCAGCTGGCCGAACGGGTGAAGGATTCGCTGGGCCCGGTCATCATCGAAAACCGGCCCGGCGCGGGCGGCAACATCGGTGCCGACGCGGTGGCCAAGGCGGCCCCCGACGGTCTGACGCTGGGCATCGCGGCCGTGGCCACCCACGCCATCAACCCCTGGCTGTTCGGCAAGATGCCTTACAACGCGGCCACCGACTTTGCGCCCATCACCCAGTGGGTGCGGGTGCCCAACGTGCTGGTGATGAACGCCGACACCGCCGCCCGACTCAAGATCAACAGCCTGGCCGACCTGATCGCCTACGGCAAGGCACACCCCGGCCAGCTCAACTTCGGCAGCGGCGGCAACGGCAGCGCGGGCCACCTGGCCGGCGAGATGTTCAAGCGCGACGCCGGCATCTTCGCGGTGCACA